>Ga0049085_10001015_pt1 | contig 11065 bp, 8 predicted proteins | sample GreLakmeSU08MSRF_FD_66721 | JGI IMG/M metagenome (GOLD analysis project Ga0049085, IMG submission 66721) | Freshwater lentic microbial communities from great Laurentian Lakes, MI, USA - Great Lakes metaG SU08MSRF | ecosystem: Environmental > Aquatic > Freshwater > Lake | place: Great Lakes... | reverse complement strand
GAGCAGGCTGTGGGGATCGAGCGTCACGGAGGCAGTCTACGAAGCGTCTCCCCCTACCGGTGTGCCGGTCTCGCGCCGAACCGTCACGCTCAAATCAGCAGGCAGGCGGCCTGCTGGCCAGCGCCACCGACTGAGCGCAGCTGCGGGTCCTCGCTCTGACAACGCGCCTCGGCAACCGGACAGCGCGGATGAAACCGGCAACCACTGGGAATGTTGACGGGGTTCGGTGTCTCGCCCTGCAAAATCTGCGGCTTCGTGGCGCGATCGGGATCCGACTGAGGCACAACCGAGACCAGCGCCTTTGTGTACGGATGCTGAGGGTTCCGAATCACCTCATGGGCCGGGCCCTCCTCGACCACGCGGCCGAGATACATCACGCAGATGCGATCGGCGTAGTGGGCAGCCGTCGACAGATCGTGAGTGATCATCAGGATGCCGAGGCCGCTCTTGCGCAGCTCGTCGAGCAGGCCGAGGATGCCAGCTCGAACCGAAACGTCGAGCATCGAGACGGGCTCATCGGCGAGCAACAGCGTTGGCTCGAGTACGAGCGAGGCGGCGATCGACACGCGCTGGCGCTGGCCGCCGGACAACTCGTGCGGATAGCGATCGATGTAGAGCTCGGCTGGGGTCAGACCGGCACGCTCGAGGGCGGCACGCACGCGCTCCTCGCGATTGTCGGTCACGCCATGGATCTGCAACGGTTCGATGACGGTGTCACGGACCCGGAAGCGCGGATCGAGGGACTCGTACGGATCTTGGAAGATCAGCTGCATCTCGTGACGAATCGGGCGCATCTCGCGCTGCGAGAAGGTCGTGATGTCGCGGCCACGGTAGGTAATCGTCCCGGCCGTCACCTTCGCCATCCGCATGATCGCCTGCGCCGTGGTCGTCTTGCCGCAACCCGACTCGCCAACGAGAGCAACAAATTCGCCCGGGGCGACGGTCAGCGACACGCCATCGACAGCATGGACGACGCGCTTGCGCCCAGCCGGGTAGTGGACGACGAGGTCGTCAACCTGGAGCAGCGGCTCGGTCATACGGTTTCCTTGAGGTGGCAGTACGCGCGGTGGCCGTCCGTGCCGGTTCGCAACGGCGCTGCCTCACTCGCACAGGCCGTGAGCGCAGAGTCGCAGCGCGGCTGGAACGGGCAGCCCACGAGCGGCTGGTCGAGGCGGGGAGGGGCACCGGGGATCGAACGCACAGTCTGCTCGGCGAGCAGGTCCGGGGTGGCCGAGAACAGCATGCGCGTGTACGGGTGCAGCGGCTCGTGGTAGAGAGCGTGCGTCGTACCGATCTCCGCGATTTCGCCTGCGTACATGACTGCAGCGCGCGTGCAGACCTGCGAGACGAGCGGCAGATCGTGGGTAACCATGATCATCGCGAGACCGAGGTCATCCGTTAGTTGCACGAGCAATTCGAGGATCTGTGCCTGCACCATCACGTCGAGTGCGGTCGTTGGCTCGTCGGCGAGCAGGACCTTCGGGTCGCAGGCGAGTGCCATCGCGATCGCCGCACGCTGTCGCATGCCACCCGAAAACTCGTGGGGGTAGCGATCTTGGCGCGAGCCAGAGATGCCAACCAATTCGAGCAATTCGGCCGTGCGGAGACGCGCCGCCTTGCCGTCGGCGAGCTTGGCCTTGACGATCGGCTCTTGGATCTGCGAACCAATCGTCTTGACCGGATCGAAGGCGTTCATCGCGCCTTGGAAGACCATCGAGATGTCCATCCATCGGTGTGGGCGCATCGTCGCGTCGCCGCCCGCGAGAATGTCGTCGCCGTTGAGGATGATCTTGCCGGCCGCGCTCGCAGTCGGTGGCAAGAGTCCCATCATCGCCAGAATCGCTGTCGTCTTGCCACAGCCCGACTCGCCGACCAGGCCAAGCCGCTCGCCCGGCTCGAGCGCGAAGCTGATGCCTTGGACGGCGTGCAATTCCTTGTGATTCGGTAGCTCGAACCAGACGTGGAGGCCTTCGATCGCGAGGACGGGAGTCACTTCGGTGGCTCCTTGTCCGGCAGGGGGCGGAGGCGGAAGTGGCGGCGCGCCAAGTGGCTTACGCGCAGGCGCGGGTTGAGCGAGTCCTCAGCGGCGGTACCGACCATGTTGAAGGCCATGATCACGAGGGCGACGGCAATGCCAGGTGGAGCGATCGCCCACCAAGCGCCGTACGAGATCGCGCTACGCGAGAACGCGGTCTCGATCATCTTGCCCCAACTCGCCACGGAGGGGTCGCCAAGGCCGAGGAACGAGATTGCCGTCTCGAGGAAGATTGCGAGCGCCACCATCAGCACCGTCTGTGCGAGCAAGAGCGGTGCGATCTGGGGAATCACGTGCCGGAAAATGATGCGCGTGTGGGTGGCGCCGAGTGCCTGAGCGCGCTTGACGTAGGCTCGCTCGCGCACGACCTTCACCTGTGCTCGGATCAGGCGCGCCATAAAGGTCCAATAGATCAGTCCGATAATGATGATGATGTTGCGCAGGCTGCGACCCCAGATCGAGGCGACGACGATCATCAGCACGAGGTCGGGGAGCACGAGAAAGTAGTCCGTCGTGCGCATCATCGCGTTGTCAATCTTGCCGCCGAAGTAGCCCGAGATGATGCCGATCGAGCCACCCACGAGCATCGCGACGACGGCGCCGGCAAAGCCAACGATCAGCGTCACACGCGCGCCGTAGATCAGCAACGACAGGACATCGATGCCACCGTCGTCCAGTCCCAGCGGGTGTGCGCTCGACGGCGTCCCGAAGATCGGACCGACCTGTTCGCGCTCGCCGTACGGAGCAAAGTAGGGGCCGAAGATGGCGATGAATACGAACAGCATCAAGATCACGAAGCCGATCGCGGCCTGCGGGTGCTTGCGCAGGAACGAGAGCAGGGAGCGCAGCCGAGACGGGCTCTTGCGCACCTCATCGAGCGGTGTCATTGGGGCGTCGATAAAGCTCATTCAGTCACCCGCGGATCTAGCTTGAAGTAGAGGAGGTCGGCGAGAAAGTTCATCAAGATAATCACGACTGTCAGGAGCAGGAAGGCGCCTTGCAGCATCGGGTAGTCGCGGTTGCCGACGCTCTCATAGATCTGCAGCCCAATGCCCGGATAGTTAAACACCGACTCGATCAGGATCGTGCCTCCGAAGATAAAACCGAGCGAGAGGAACACGAGCGTGACGATCGGTAACATCGAGTTGCGCAACGCATGCTGGGTGATGATCTCCCAGTTAGAGAGCCCCTTCGCACGCGCGGTCAGGATGTAGTCCTCGCCGAGTGCCTCGAGCATCGAGGAGCGAACGATCAGCGTGTACTCGCCGAAGAGCACGAGCCCAATCGTGGCCGCGGGCAGAATCATGTGCTTGAGGCGATCGACGAATTCGGCCCAGGCGCCGGCATTGCTGTAGGCGAGGTACGGGTCGGCAATGTCGCTGGTTGGCAGGTTCAGTGGACCCGCGAGGTAGAGGATCAGCATTAACGCGAGCCACTGCGTTGGCAGGCTGTAGAACAGAATGCCGCCCCAGACGGTGGCTTTATCGGCCAGCGTATTGCGTCGCCAGGCGGCAATCACACCCGTCGTGACACCAAGCATGATCGAGATGATCGTGCCGAGAAGAATCATCGGCAGCGTGTTCTTGATGGGCTGCCAGAGCTCGGAGATGACGGGCTGCTCGGTGACGAACGAACGACCAAAATCGCCACGTAGCGTCTGGTTGAGGTAGATCACGTACTGCTCAGGCACGGACTTGTCGAGACCAAAATCGATGCGAAGCTGCTGTTTGAACTCCTGCGTGCAGCCTTGGCAGCGGAGGGCCGAGGTGCGATCGCCCGGAGCAAGGCGAAACAGTACGAAGTTGAGGCTGATCGCGATCAAGACCGTGATCAGCGCGAACACCGCACGACGACCAACGTAGGACCAACCGGCGCGCATTTACAAACCTTCAGTTGCGCGCCGGTTGGTGATCATCCGTTCTGGTGGATGATGTCCCACGGAATCTTCGACATGCCCATCAAGAACGGCTCGCTGAGTCCGCCCCAATTCTTCGAGTAGGCGGAGATTGCCTGCTTCTGAGCAACCCAGAGGTACGGGTGATCCCGGTTCTGGATGTCTTGCATCTCCCAGATGATGGCCTTGCGCTGCTCTTGGTCGAGCGTAACGCCCTGCTCGTCGTAGAGCTTGTCGTAGGCCGGGTTGCAGTAGCCCGTGTCGCTCCAGCCACCAAGCTGGCTGCAGAGCGCAACCGACAACATGAAGTCTGGGTCGATGTAGCCAACCCAGTCCCAGATCGCCATATCAAAGTCGAGGTACTTCCAGTCGGGCGCACCAATTGCCTCGAACGAGGCGGTCGAGTCGAGCTTTTTAGCGGTGATGTTGATGCCGAGCTCGGCCCACGAGGTCTTGAGGATCTCGAACAGACGATCGATACCCGGGACGTTGTCGGGGGTGATCACCTCCCAATCGAACGTGGAACCGTCCGGGCCGACACGAATACCGTCCGCACCACGCTTGTAGCCGGCGTCGTCGAGGATCTTGTTGGCGGCTGCGATGTCATACGGAGGTACGGGAATGTCTGTGTTGTTGTATGGAGCAGACAGCGGCGTCATCATCGTCGCGATCGGGGTGCCATAGCCATTGAGGACGGTTTCGATGATCTGCGTGCGATCAACGGCCAAGTCAAGCGCGTTCTTGACCAGTGGATCAAGCAGCTCGCGATTGTTCGTCTTCTTCTGATTCGAGTTGATCGGAATGTCGTAGGTAAAGCTCGAGTCGCCGACCTGGAGCGTGAAGTTCGGATCGGTCGACCACTGCTTAGCGAGGGTCGGCGGCATCGAGTCAGCCGCGTCGAGCTGGCCACCCTTGAGTGCCGCCAGCATCGCGTCGGCATTCTGGTAGACGGTCAGGCCGATTGCGTCGACGTGTGGGGGAGTCGTGTAGTAGCCGGGGTTCTTCTCGACGATCGTCGTGCCCTTCTTCTCGAAGGTCTTGACGAAGAACGCGCCGCCACCAACCTGAGCGCCACCCGCCATTGGATCCCACTTCTTGAGGCCCTTGCCCTTGTCGCCAATGATCGGCTCAACAACGTGCTGCGGCAGGATGAAGAACTGCTGCAGCTGGGGCAAGACGTTCGCGACAGGCTGGTCGTACGTGATCACCAGCGTGGTGGGATCGGATGCTTCGAAGTTGGTGGCGTGCGCGATAAACGGCGCCATCATTGCCGCTGGGCCTTCGCCGTACTTGATGATGAGGTTGCCGGTAAAGGCAGCATCGGCAGCCGTGATCGGCTCACCGTCGGACCACGAGCCGTTGGACTTGACCTTAAAGGTCCAGACCGTGCCGTCGCTCGAGGTTGTCCACGAGTCGGCCCAGTCGCCAATGATCTTGTAGTCGGCGTCGTACTGGACAAGCGTCGGGTAGGTCTCGGTCCAGAGAATGTAGGAGAGCGAGGAGAAGCCTACGAACGGGTTCATCGAGTCTGGGTTTGAGGTCGTGCCGAGGCGAAAGATGCCGCCTTCCTTGATCGCCGCAGTCTCTGCGCCACCCGTTGTGGCGCTGTCGCCGCCACCACCAGGCGTCGTCGATGCGCCGCCGCCACAGGCCGCAAGCAGTGCGACAGTGACCAACAAGATGATGCCTACAAATAGCTTCCTCATGATGCTCTCCCTCCCGAAGTAACCGAGAGTCTAACCGTATGGTCAGGCGATGTCACTATTTACGGGCGGATCCGCGCTGACCAAACGGGTGTGCGAGAATCGATGCCGGTGCAACTCGACCTCAACAACATTGCTCGGTATGCCCACGGCTGCGCTGTGCTGGGTACGGGTGGCGGTGGAGATATTCGAATTCCACTGATGATTGCGCAGGCTGCGCTCGCTGAATGCGGCCCGGTTGCGGTGATTCGACCAGAGGAACTCGCCGACGACGCCTTGGTGTTGCCGGTCGGTGGCTGGGGTGCGCCGACCGTCTGTATTGAGAAGTTCGACTCGGGCGACGAGGGCCGGCTGCTCTGCGAGGCTGCGGAGCGCTGGTTCCAACGACCGGTCGCGGCACTGATGGCCTCCGAGATCGGTGGTGGCAATGGCGTGCAGCTCGTCTCCTGGTGTGCGCGTCTTGGGCTACCGCTGATCGATGCTGACGGCATGGGTCGGGCGTTCCCCGAAGGAGATATGTGCACGATGCACATCGCCGGCGTGTCGCCCGCTCCCGCCTTTTTCGCCGACGAACGCGGCAACGTCATGACCACGCATCCGATTGACGCGCTCTGGCACGAGCGCATTGCGCGCCACCTCGTGCTCGTCAGCGGTGGTGTCATCGCGGGTGCGGATCATCCGATGGATGCGGCGACGGTGCGTTCGGCGACGATCCCCGACACGGTCTCGTTGGCCTTGGCGATTGGTGAGGCTTTGGAGCGCGACGGTGTCGATGGTGTGCTTGCAGTCGCGGGCGGTCGTCGTTTGGTGACGGGCAAGGTTGTCGACGTTGAGCGCCTGACGAGCGGCGGCTTTGCGCGTGGGGTGGTGACGGTGGAGGGGACGGGCGTGGATGCGGAACGCGTCGTCTCGATCCAGGTTCAGAACGAGAACCTGATCGCCTCTGAGAGTGGACGCACAATTGCGTGCACGCCGGATCTGATCACGATTGTCGATGCAGGCACGGGCGAGGCAATTTCGACTGAACGCATTCGCTATGGCCAGCGCGTGACGGTGCTTGGCATGCCGTGTGCCGATGTCTGGCGGACGCCAAAAGGCCTCGAGATTGCTGGGCCGGAGCGCTTTGGCTATGACGGCCCCTGGGTGCCGATCGAAGAGGCCGGCCTGTGAGCGCACTGCGGATCGGCATCGACGTGGGCGGCACGAACACCGATGCCGTGCTGCTTGGCGCTGCTGGCGTGCTCCTGGCGCGCACGAAGACGCCCACCACCGAGGATCCGATCGACGGCATCGCCAAGGCGCTCGGCGAAGTTGTCGGACCACACGCGAACGAGATCTCGACGGTGTCACTTGGCACGACGCATGCGCTCAACGCAATCCTGCGCCGCCGCGAGCTCGGTCGAGTGGCGGTGCTTCGGCTGGCTGGTCCCGCCACGCAGTCGGTGCAGCCGTTCGCCGGTTGGCCGGAGGATCTGCGTGCGGCGGTTGACGGTGGCTCTTGGATCGTGCGGGGTGGTGTCGAGATCGATGGTCGCGTACACCCGCTCGACGTGGATGAGGTGCGTGGGGTGCTCGCGCAGTGCGCCGATCTTGATGGCATTGCGATTGCCGGCTCCTTCTCGCTCCAAAACCCGGTGCAAGAGCTCGAGGCCGCAGCGTTGGTGCGCGAGGTGCTTGGGCCAGAGATGCCCGTCTCGCTTGGACATCAGGTCGGGGGCATTGGCTTGCTCGAGCGCGAAAACGCGGCAATCCTCAACGCCTCGCTTGGTGGCATCGTTGGGGGCGTAATCGACGCGTTTGTCGCTGCGCTCGCGACGCACGGCATTGTCGGCACCCCGTATTTGACGCAGAACGATGGCACGCTGATGAGCGTCGAGCAGGCCCGCGCCCTGCCGGTGCTGACGATCGGTGGCGGTGCCTCTAACTCGATTCGTGGGGCCGGCGTTTTGACGGGTCTGGCGGACGCGCTGGTGATCGACGTCGGGGGTACGAGCACGGACGTCGGCGCGCTGGCGCAGGGCTTCCCACGCGAGTCGGCTTTTGGCGTCGAGCTCGGCGGTGTGCAGACGAACTTCCGGATGCCAGACGTGGTCTCAATCGCGCTCGGCGGCGGCACGATCATTGGTGCAGCGGGCGAGCTCGGGCCAGAGAGCGTTGGCTATCGCCTGCTCGAGCAGGCGCGCGTGTTTGGTGGCGAGGTCTTGACGCTGTCGGATTGCGCCGTGGCCGCAGGTCGTGCCGCGATGGGCGACTCGGGTCTGCTCGGCGATGCTGCGTGGCCCGAGGTGTTGGCCTCGGCAGATCTGCTGGTTGCCGATGCAATCGATCGCATGAAGCTGTCCCGCGGCGACGTCCCCGTCGTCCTCGTCGGTGGTGGTAGCGCGATCTTGCCCGCCACGTTGCCTGGCGCGAGCGAGCTGCTGCGACCGGCCGATTTCGATGTCGCCAACGCGATCGGTGCCGCCGTCGGTCTGGTTAGTGGCGATGCCGAGCACGTCCTCAACCTTGGTCTCAATCGCGAGGCTGGCATCGAGGCGGTGCGGAGCGACGCGGCGGCCCGCGCACTGCTCGCCGGCGCCAACCCCGCTCTGCTCGAGACGATCCGCATCGACGAGGTCGCGCTCGCCTACACCGACCCACCAATGTCGCGCCTGCGCGTCAAGGTCGCGGGCCCACCGCTCGCCTAGAGATTCGCTTGCGGGCTCGACGAGCCGCGATCAGCTTTGAAGCGTTGATGCAGGGAGGACACCACATCCGCGCGGTTGTCATGTCCTCCCTGCATCAACGTCGATGCTGAATCCAAGGAGGACATGACAACCGCGCGGATGTGGTGTCCTCCCTGCCACGCGAGCGGACCTGGATCGCGCGTGGATGGGTCTCGGTCGCACGCCCGCTCGTACTACGTGCCTGCCGCTACTCCGTGCGGTAGATGTTGATCCAGGGACTCTTGGTCTCTGCGAGCGTGGGGCTGCTGAGGCCGCCCCACTTAGCCCCGTAGGCAAAGAGCATTTGCTGGCGCGCCGTCCAGATGTAGGGCTTGTCCTTGTCGAGGATCGCCTGCATCTCCCAGACGATCGCTTTGCGTTGCTCCGGGTCGAGGGTGATGCCCTGTTCCGCGTAGAGCTTGTCGTATGCGGGGTTGCAGTAGCCCGTGTCGTTCCAGCCGCCGTACTGCGCGCAGGTTGGCACCGACAACATGAAGTCCGGATCGGAATAGGCTCCCCACGTCCACATCACGATGTCGAAGTCGAGGTACTTCGAGTCGGGTGCGATGACAGCATTCCAGGCCGCTGTTGCGTCGAGCGATTTCTGCACGATGCTGACGCCAAGCTCGGCCCAGCCCGTCTTGATGATCTCGAACTCGCGATCGATCCCATTGACGTCTTGGGGCACGATTACCTCGTACTCCATACGGTCGCCCGTCGGCGTCGTGCGAATGCCATCCCCGCCACGTACGTAACCTGCTTTGTCGAGCAGTTCGTTACCGAGGGCAAGGTCGTACGTTTCGGGTGTGAGGCTCGGATCGTTGAAGATCCCGGACAGCGGTGTGATGATCGCGGCGCCTGGATCGGCAAAGCCGTCGAAGACGATGTCGATGATCTTCTGCCGATCGACGCCGTGGGCGAGCGCCTCGCGCACGACAGGATCCAACAGCTCTCGGCGCTTGGGCTTGTCCGGATTCGAATTGAAGGCGAGGTAGTAAAGCGTTGACGGCTCGCCGATCACGAGTTGGATTTTCGGGTTCGATTGATACTGCTTGGCTAGCGTCGCCGGAACCGTATCGACCGCGTCGATCTGGCCGGCAGTGAGGGCCGCAAGCATGGCGTCGGAGCTCTGGTAGACGGTCCAACCAACAGCCTCAACATGGGGCTTGGTGCCGTAGAAGTTGGGGTTACGCGTCAGGATTGTCGTGCCCTTGTTGTCGTAGGCCGTCACGTAGAACGAGCCGCCGCCGACGATTGGGAGTGAGCGTCCGGGTGCCCACTTCTTGAGGTCTTTGGCGTTGTTTGCTGCCAGCGGCTCGAGCACATGCTGCGGCATGACGTAGAACCACTCCAACTGGTTGAGCGCGGTTGCGACGGGAGCGTCGTACGTGATCACGAGCGTCGTCTCGTTGGGTGCATCGAGTTGTACGGCATGAGCCAGCGATGGTGCGAGCACAGCCGTCGGGCCAACCGCGTACTTGATGATCAGGTTGCCGGTATAGGCGGCATCGGCTGCCGTCAGTGGCTTGCCGTCCGACCATTTGCCGCCGGCCTTGAGGGTGAAGGTGTAGACCTTGCCGTCGGGCGAGATGGTCCACGATTCGGCCAAGTCACCCGTGGTTTCGAGGTTCTTGTCGGATTCGACGAGCGTCGGATAGATCTGTGGAAAGAGCGCAGCCGTACCTATCACGGAGGTGAAGGGGTTGAGCGTATCGGGGCCGATTGTGGTGCCGAAGCGGAGGATGCCGTCCTCGACGACCGGCCGCTGATCGTTCCCGTCCGTGAGCACGCCTGTGCTCTGGGTCGTGTCGTTGCCGGGCGTCGTCGAGACGCCGCCGCCGCAGGCGGTCAGCAGAAGGGCAACGAGCCCAAGGGCGATTCCGATGGTACGACCAGTGCGCATTGTGTGCTCCTCTTCGAGCGTCACTAGACTACCAAGGCGGGGCGGGTAGAGGCAGCTGCGACGACGAATTGGGGTGGCGATGCGGATCGAGGTGCAGGGGATTTCGATCGACATCCACGTGCGCGGGGAGGGGCGGCCGCTCTTGATGCTGCACGGGTGGTCGGCCGATCACACGTACCTCGCGGCGGATCTTGATGCGCTTGTGGCCGAGCAGGCGGGCTGGCGGAGGATCTACTTCGACCTGCCGGGCCACGGCACGACTCCAGCGCCCGACTGGTTGCAGAGCCAGGAGCAGATGCTGGAAATTGTGACGAGCATTGCCGACGAGGTGATCGGCGAGGAGCCCTTTGCGGTGGCGGGCAACTCGTACGGTGGCTATCTGACCCTCGGTCTGGTGCGGACGATCCCCGAGCGACTGTTGGGCGCTGCGCTGCTCGTGCCCGACCTGCCTGGGGCAGACAACTCGCGCGATCTACCCGCGCCCGTCACGCTCTATCCCGACGTGTCGATCTTCCACGATCTCGCCGCAGATGAGGCGTGGATTCCCGAGGGACTCGTTGTGCATGAGCAGCGCATGCTCGACGAGATCCGCGCCTACGACATGCCGGGCTATCGGGCCTGTGACCGCGACTTTTTGGAACGGCTCGACCAGCACTACGTGCATCAGGGACGGGCGGGGGAGCCGCAGGCGCCGTTCGTCGGGCCAAGCCTTGTGGTGACTGGCCGGCAGGACGCGACGGTGGGTTGGCGTGCGCAGCAATCGTTGCTGCCCGAGTTTCCCCGAGGTACCTTCGCGACGCTCGACCTTGGTGGTCACCACATCGG
>Ga0049085_10001013_pt1 | contig 11078 bp, 8 predicted proteins | sample GreLakmeSU08MSRF_FD_66721 | JGI IMG/M metagenome (GOLD analysis project Ga0049085, IMG submission 66721) | Freshwater lentic microbial communities from great Laurentian Lakes, MI, USA - Great Lakes metaG SU08MSRF | ecosystem: Environmental > Aquatic > Freshwater > Lake | place: Great Lakes... | reverse complement strand
TTCGAAGACGACTTGCCCCGGGGATTGCGTCGCTATCGCTCCTGATCCCGCTCTTCGCTAAAAATAGCCGTTTAGGCTATTTTTTTAACACGAAGAGCCCTCAAGGGGGGAGCTATAGACTGAAATCGTTATCAGTGTTTTTATAAAATGTCGGTGCGTAATCTCTTGTAGGGAGTTAGAGCACAAAGGTTTTTATGATTTTTTAACTCTCTCCGAGGCTGATTTTAGTTGCCCGCAAGCCGCCAAAACATCATCGCCACGAGTTTTACGAATCGTCGCAATTAGATCATGTTGCTTCAAAATTTCTTGGAATTTTTTGGTTTGAGTAATGTTAGAAGTGTCATATTCGCAACCATTCCATTTGTTGAATGGAATCAGGTTAACTTTGCAATTTAAATTATATTTTTTGATGAGTTTGACCAGTTCGTAAGCATGTTCATCTTTGTCGTTAACATCGCGCAACATCACATATTCAAAAGTAATTTTTTGTTGCGGATTTTCTTGGTTATAAGTTTTGCAAGCACTTAACAAATCATGCAATGGATATTTCTTATTAATCGCCATTATATCGGTTCTAAGCTTATCATTTGTTCCGTGAAGGGATATGGCTAAATTTACTTTTAACTCTTGCGAGCAACGCAAAATTTCGGGCACTAAACCCGAAGTTGAAATAGTAATTCTTCTTTTCGAAAAGTTTAAGCCGTCGGGATCGCAAATAATTTCTAAAGCTTTAGCAACATTTTCATAATTAAAAAAAGGCTCGCCCATGCCCATGAATACTATGTTGGTGAGCTTGCGATTTTGAGAATCCCAGTCATTAATTAAATCTTTGGTTAAAATTATTTGGGCGACTATTTCATGAGGCTCTAAGTTGCGCACCAAAGTTTGCGTTCCAGTATGACAAAATTTACAAGATAAAGTGCAACCAACTTGAGAAGAAACGCATAAAGTTGCGCGATCTTCTTCGGGGATATAGACGGACTCGACTTCGCGAGCATCTGAGAGTTTTAATAAAAATTTTATTGTATTGTCAAAAGACCGAGTCAGATTAATAGCTGTCAATCTTTCGAACAAAAATTTTTGATTTAAAACATCGATGTTGTTTTTTGAAACATTGGACATTTGAGAAAAATTTACCACACCTTTTAAGTAAATCCAACCCCATATTTGGGAGGCGAGAAACCTTTTAAAGCCTAGGTTAACAAGTTCTAAAATTAATTCATTTTTTGTTAAAAAAAATATGTTATTTTTCTTATTATGAAGCACAAATAAAAAGTTTATTTTTTGTTTTTATTAAAAAGATGAATAAAATCTTAAATAAACCTCTAATGTTTATTGAGAATTTTATTAACCTAAAAATTATTTATTGTTATGAAAGAAAATAAAGTAGTTACTATTTCCGCTCAAATTCCAGCTGAACTTGAAAAATCCCTTATCAAATTATGCGAATTTGAAGAAAGATCAAAAAGCTATTTTATAAAGAAAGCTCTTGAAAAATTAATTCAAGAAAAAATTAAAGAAGTGGCTAACTCGACAACAAAAAAAACTGATAAAAAATAATAAAACAATTTTCATAAATTTTTTAATAAATCAGTTATACCATTTCTTAACAATATCCGCAATTTCGTTTGAAATTTTAGGTAAGTTATTGATGGTGTTTTCTTCGCCTCTTAGGCTCGTGCCAATTGTTTTTACTTCATCAAAGCCCATGAAATTAAAGGTGGCATGAGCGGTTAGAGCGATTGAATTCCAGTTTGGATAATCCAAACCAAAAGTTTCGTTTGGATAAATTCCGCCCGATGAAAATATCGTTAGTATTTTTTTACCGGACATCATTTTTTTCTCATATGAAAAAGTCTCGTTAAAAAATGTTGTAGCATCGATATAAGCTTTCATTTGGGCGGGAAATCCAAAGTTATGCATTGGGCAAGCTAAAACTATGTTTGATGCTGATTTTAATTGTTTTATAAGGTTATCGTTTTGCGCTAGAGATTTAACTTCTTGGGCATCAAGAGTTTGATTATTGTAATTTCTTTTGTAATAAGCTTTCAGGCTTAATTCATTGAATATTGGAACTTCAACATTTAAAAGATCAACTATTTCTGTTGGATAATTTTCTATTTTAGATAAGAAAATATCCAAGAGCTTTTTGGTGTTTGAGGCTTCTCCGCTCGGTAGGTATTTAATAATTAGGGTTTTCATTGTTATTTAGTTAAATAATTTTTCGTGCAAAAATAATCTATTATCTTATAGTATTTGTCAAGAATGATTTTAATACTAATTATAAAAGAGTTTATTTTATAATTAGTAAAAATATTTTATAAATTTATTCTTCAATAAAATCAAATCTTTCTTCTTTTCCTCTACCCAATCTTTTGCGATCATTTGGATCAAGTAATTTTTTTCTTAATCTTAATGATTTGGGAGTTACTTCAACCAATTCATCATCTCCAACATATGTGATCATATCTTCGAGAGTTAAGATTCTTGGCGGAGTGAGGCGAATTGCTTCGTCAGTTCCAGAGGCGCGAATGTTAGTAAGTTGTTTTCCTTTTAAAACATTAACTTCGAGATCACCTTGTTTAGAGTTTTCACCGATAATCATTCCGGCGTAAACTTTTTGTTGAGGTTTTACGAACATAGTTCCGCGATCTTGGAGATTCCATAAGGAATATGCCACAGCTTCACCAGCGTCAGTTGAAATTAAGGCGCCATTTTTAGACCTTTTCATTTCGCCTTTGTAAGGGACATAATTGTGGAAAATGCGGTTCAAAACTCCCGTTCCTTTGGTGTCGGTTAAAAATTCACTTTGATAACCAATTAAACCGCGTGACGGAACATAAAATACGAGACGAGTTTTGCCACCAGAAGATGGTTTCATTTCAATCATTTCGCCTTTGCGTGAAGAAAGTTTTTCGACGACAACACCACTAAAATTATCATCAACATCAACAACAACTTCTTCAATTGGTTCTTGCATATTTCCAGCTTTATCTTTTTTGAATAAAACTCGAGGACGCGAAACCGAAACTTCAAAACCTTCGCGACGCATATTTTCAATTAAAACACCAAGTTGTAACTCACCACGACCACCAACTTCAAAAGCATCTTTCGCATCTGATTCTTTTACTTTGATAGCAACATTGGTTTCAGCTTCAGCAAAAAGACGATCACGAATCATGCGTGATGTAACTTTAGAACCTTCAGTTCCAGCTAATGGTGAATCATTAACGCCAATTGTTATCGCCATAGTTGGCGGATCAATTGGAGTTGATTTGATTGGTTCAACAACAGAAATATCACATAAAGTATCGGAAACCGAAGCTTTTTCAAGTCCTGCAATCGAAACGATGTCTCCAGCGCTAGCTTCTTCGACAGGAACTTTATCAACGCCACGGAACACGTGAAGTTTTGTCAGGCGACCTTGTTCAACGACTTCGCCTTTTAAATTTATGGCTTTGAAATTCATTAAATTTTTGGCTTTGCCTGAATAAATTCTGCCCGTAAGCATTCTGCCGAAATAAGGACTGTGATCAAGAAGCGTTGCAAGCATTGTAAATGGTGCTTCGCTATCAAAATGTGGCGGGTTAACATGCTCAAGAATTAAATCGAAAAGTGGCGCTAAATCTTTGCGCTCATCTTTATCCATATCACGAACGCACCAACCATCGCGACCTACGGCGTAAAGCACTGGAAAATCGAGTTGTTGTTCATTAGCATTTAATGAAACGAATAAATCAAAAATTTCATTAAGAACTTCATCGGGACGAGCGTCTTGGCGATCAATTTTATTGATAATAACGATTGGTTTTAAGCCTAAAGCTAAAGCTTTTGAAAGCACAAATTTAGTTTGAGGCATAACTCCTTCCGCCGAGTCAACCAAAAGCAAGGTGCTGTCCGCCATGTTAAGAACTCGCTCAACTTCACCGCCGAAATCAGCGTGTCCAGGAGTGTCGATTACGTTAATTTTTTGCTCTTTCCACATCAAGGAAGTGCATTTTGCAAGAATAGTGATTCCACGTTCTTTCTCTAGGGCGTTTGAATCCATAACGCGATTTTCAACTTGTTGATTTGAGCGAAAAGTTCCGCTTTGGTGGAGCATGGCGTCAATTAGAGTTGTTTTTCCATGATCAACGTGGGCTATGATTGCAACATTACGAAATTCTGACATTTATTTATTTGAAAAATGATTATTAAAAATTGTTAAAGTCGCGATTCTAATTTTTGTTAAACTAACTGTCAAGTTTTGAAAAAAAAACATCAATAAAAATTATATTATGGAAATAAAATTTTAGCTAATCCCGCTTCTAACCTTCTAATGATTTAAAAGTTTTTGAATTATTTTTTTAACAAATTATCTTCAAAAGGGAATTTTTTTGACTTAACATCGACAGAAAATTTTTTCACCGCTTCATTAATTTTTTGTGATAAATTTTCGTAATGAGTAACAAATTTTGGCTTAAATTCTTGATTTAATCCGAGTAAATCATCGATTACTAAGATTTGTCCGTCACAATCAGCAGAAGCTCCGATGCCAATTGTTGGAATTTTTAAATTTTGTGAAATTTTAGTGGCAAGATCAGCGGGAACTGCTTCGATTACAATACTAAAAGCTCCGGCTTTTTCAAGCGCCAAAGCTGTTTTAAAAATTTCTTGCGCCGAATTTTCATCGCGACCTTGATAACGATAACCGCCAATTTCATTAACATGTTGAGGCATTAATCCGATATGTCCCATCACATTTATTTTGTTATCGACTAAAAATTTTACGGTTGGAACTAAAGCGTGCGAAGTTTCGATTTTAATGGCGTGGCAACCAGTTTCCGCAATAACTTTTTGAGCATTTTTTAGCGCTTGTTCGCAAGAATTTTCGTAAGTATTAATTGGTAAATCGACCACGATTAAAGCGTTTTCGCAAGCTTTTGTAACTGCTTTGCCATGATTTATCATCATTTCCAAAGTGGTATGAGTTGTATCGCTATGCCCGTAAATAGTCATTCCAAGAGAATCGCCAACTAAAATTATATCACAAGTTTTGTCAAGAATTTTGGCGATTGGATAAGTGTATGCAGTTAAACAAATTATTTTTTCTTGAGATTTTTTTTGTAAAATTTGAGCAATTGAAATGGTCATTTGATTTAGAATGATGGTTGCACAACAACGCCAGAATTTTCTGATTCCGGCGGGGTAATTTTGTTATTAAGAGTATTTTTGGAAGAATTATCTTCGATTAAAATAGTTTCTGAAATAATAGTTTCTTTATCTGACGATGCAGGTTGTAAAGCTTTTTTATCTTCTTCAATAATTTGATTTTCAATCGGCGCAGATTCTGACGATGCAGGTTGTAAAGCTTTTTTATCTTCTTCAATAATTTGATTTTCAATCGGCGCAGATTCAATTTTTTCTGGAGTTTTTTTAGAGATAACTCGATTTTTTTTAGTAACTTTTTTTTCTTCCGCTTGAGTCAATAATTTAGCGTTTAATTCTTGATTATTGATGCGCTCAAGACCTAGATATTGGCGAGCTTGATTTAAATTAGAAACATGACCAACATCATCAAAAAAGCCAAAAATATTGGTGGCGATATTGATTGGAATTTTTTTCTCTAAAGTGCCTGATAAAAATATAGTATTGAGCGTGCCATTGATACTTTCGTCATTTAAAAAAATAATTCCTGAAAAAACTGAATTCATAGCGGGGCCACTTAGAGTAAGGGAGAAGTTGCTATTTTTAGCGCCTTTTAGATTTACAAATCCTTTGCCTTGAACAAATTGAGTGGATAATTCTTTGTTTTCAAGAATTTTTTCTGGTTCCGCTAATTCACTTGCGAATGTTTTTACTGAAAACATTTTTTTAACCAACTCATTTAATCCATAGCCATCAATCCTTGGGGCTGAAATCGCCATGTTAATTTCTGAATTAAGATTATTTTTAAATTCATCGACTGATTTAGCGATGCTTACAATATTTCCCGATAAGTTAGTAATGCCATTAATGGCTTTTACATTATAAAAATCGTTAAGAATTTTATTGACATTACAAGATTTGCAAGAAAATAATCCGTTAATTATTTTGTTGTATTTTATATCGCATAAGCCTTTGTATTCAAAGGTTCCGTCATAAATTTGCATAGAAAGTTTTGATTGACCAAAAACACCATTTTTAAAAGAATTTTTATAATCAAAATTTGAGATTAACTTATCGTCCAAGGTAATTTCATTTGCAGTTAAATTAATATCTCCAGAAAATCCTTGGAGCGAAGGCAGTTTATAAAATTTATCAAAAAGATTGAGTCCGCGAACCCTTGTTAAAGGGTTATCATCGGCTTTTAATTTTAATTTTAATTTATCGGCATTAAGTTTTAAATTGGTGATTTGATTTTTATCGCTAATGTCAACATCAAACTCAAAATCAAAAATATTTTTTTCAGAATCAAAGTGAGTTTTTGGGATTCTTAAATAGCCTTGACCAAAGTCTAAATTGATATTTTGGTTTTTGAATTCTTGGTCGGCATATATCAATTTATCGAATTTTAATTTTATTGAATAGTTTGAGTAAACTTGATTGAGCCACAATAATTTATCAAACAAAATCCCTTCGTTTAAATAGCTATTATTTTTTGAAAATGAAATATATTTTTCGAAATCAAATTCCGAAATCTGAATATTAGAATTAACAAAACGATTTTTTTCTTTGTCGTTAATTTCAACATTTCCATAAAATTCAGTTTTTTTATCATCTAAATTTATATAGAAATTTTTAAGGCTAGTCAGGTTTGGAGTTATTTCCAAATCGCCATATAAAGCATAATTTTTTAAATTATCAATTTTAATATTATTTGACTCAACTTGAAGCCATTTAAAAAGCTCACTTAAAGATTCACCTTTGCCGTCGATATTGCCAGTGAATTTTGAATTCATTTCGGATTCTTCGAAAATGCCATTGGCTCTAAATTCTGAATTGCCGGGAAGCTTGAAGGAAAGGGGGGAGATTAATATTTTATTGTCGTTGGCAATGTTTGCATAAAATTTTATATCCTTAACGCGTCCTTCGTAAAGAGTGGCGTTTTTAATAAAAATTTCCATGTTAATATCGTAATCTCTTGCCTCAAGAATTAGATCTGAAATATTGCGTTTACGCACCTTTATAGCTGAGGATTTTGGAATGATTTTTACTTCACTTTCTTTTGGTTTTGAGTTGTTTGCATCGGCGGATATTTGGGCATTTTCAATAAGATTTTGCGATTTATTTTTTTCGGCAATTTTTTTGGCGGGATTCTCCGTTGACCAAATGCCATCCAAATCTAAATCATCAAATTCAAGATTAATATCGGCGGTGAAAATTTTGTCGGAAAAGCCCAGATAAACATCGCCCGAGCCGTTGGCAAGATCTGAAGTAATAATAATTTTTTTCAAATCAATATTTTTGCCATCATTATAAAATTCGGAACTTAATTTTATTGATTTACCATTATAGCGAAGCTTGGAGGAGAAGGAATCGCTTTTGGAAATCAAGGATTTATAAAGATTTTTTAGCTCAATAACATCGCATTCTAAAAAACCACGAAATTTTGTTTTTAAAAGGCCTCCGAGATTTTTTTCCAAAAAATGACCGCTAATTTTTAGATCGAAAGCCGGCGAACTCAAAAAGAATGAAGAGTCATCTTTGGGATCTTTTTTATTTTTATCGATCGAATCAAATTTGGCAATAATTCGGAATTCATTTTCGATGGATTGACTTATAAAACTGCCATAACCTTCAATCGCATTTTCTTGGTAATTAATTGTCGAATCAATTTTAGTAAACTCCTTGGAAATGCCGTATTCATTATAAAAAGTAATGTTGGAATCGTTGAGTTGAATACTTGGATTTATCGATAATCCGATGGCAACGCTTTCAATGTCGTTGATTGGAAATAATTTGGAAGTTATACCGCCTTTTGAAGTTATATTTTTTTGAGAATCGGGGATATTTTTTGAGACTCGTTCAAGTATTGCTCTAAAAGAACTATTAACAATTTTTTTCAAATCTTCGGGTTGAGCGACTTCTATTGTAGCGTTGTCGGCAATTACTTTTTCAATAAGCTTACCGCTATTTAGTCTAAAAATTGGAAAAACTATTTTTAAATCTTCGATGTAAATATTATAAAAATTATCGCTCTTATCGCGTTTACTTGACGGGGCATAATTTTCGATAAAAACATGATGCGCTGATATTGAAGGAGAGGGCAGTAGATCAATTTCTATATCGCCTTTGATTAAAATTGTAGCTTGAGTAAGCTTGCTTAACCTTTGAGTTAAATCAAATTTTAATTTTGAATTATCTAAAAAACTTGGAAAGATTTTAACAACTCCAAAAAGACATAGAAAGACTATTGCGCCAATTTTGAAGCCTTCAGATTTAAAAAAACTGATAAGGGTTTCTAGCGCTTTTTTTTTAAAATCAACTGTAAAATTTGTCCAAATTTTATTCATTTAGTTGTTAATTTTTTGAATCTCAGAAATAATATTCTCGGTATTTATAAGTTCATTTTTGCGCTCCAATGAAAAAAATATCACAAAAAATAAAAATAAAATCGCCGAAATAATTAAGCTATTAAAAAAAATTTCTTTATTTGGCGATAATTCCGCTCTATCTCCAATATTTAAAAGAGTATGTTTTTTTACTTCGACATTCGAGCGAAGCGATAATTCTTGAATTTTTATATCGATAATTTTTGCACTAATTTTTAAGTGTTTACCGTATGATTTAATTAATCCGGGGATGTAAATATTTTTGGCAATTTTTTCTACATCATTGTTCTCGAGTAAAGCGATATCACTTGGTTTAACTTTTAAAAAATTAGCTATTTCTTCAACTTTAATATTAAGATTCTCGCGATTGATTTGCAACAGCTCGCCTAGGGTAAGTTGTTCATAATCGGGGGTAGTTTTTTTTTCGATTATCGAAGTGTGTTCCATTTTAAAAACCTAGTTAATTAATTTTGATAAATTAGATGTTGCATCAATAATTGCAATATTTCCAGCATTTTTAGACATTTTAAATAAAATATCTTTTTCCGTAAACAATCTATTAAAAATTTCATTAATTTTTTGAATAGTAAATTCTTTTTCTTCAATCACAATCGCCGCCCCTTTTTGTAATAAAAAATCGGCATTTTTTTGTTGATGATTGTCGGCAGATTTGGCAAAAGGAATTATTATCATTGGTTTATTCGCGCTACAAAATTCAAAAATCGAAGATGAGCCTGCGCGCGCTATTATCAAGTGGGAATCGTCAATTAATTGAGCCATATCTTCAAAAAAACTATCAACAATTACATTAATATTAAATGATTGATATTGTTCGAATGTTGATTCCACAAGTTCTTCGCGACATTGTTGAGTTATTTGAATATTTTCTTTGATATTTTCGGAAAAATTAAAAAACGCTTTTGGCAAAATTTCGCTAAAAATTTTTGCACCACCTGAGCCACCAATAACAAGTATTTTGAACATTTTATTTTTTTCTTCGACGGGATAAAAATCCGAATTTAATAATATATCATAACCTAATTTATTATCGATAATTTTGGGTTCTTCATAATTAGGTAAAGAATATTTTTTATCGTGTAATTTAGTTATTTCTTCGCGAACGGGGTTCCCCGTAAAAAAAGTTTTATTTTTAAATTCGGGCTTGATCCCGCTAGTTTCTTCAAATGAAAGGGCAATTTTTGTAGCAAATTTTGCAAAAATTCTATTAACTTTTCCTAGATGAGCATTTTGTTCATGAAGAATAATTTTACGATTTGTAAGTGCTGATGCAATCAACATTGGAAAGGTTGCATAGCCCCCAAAAGCATAGATATAATCGGGGCGATATTTAATAATAAAGTACAAAGATTTTATTATTCCAAAGCTAATTTTTATAAAACCTTTTGCCAAAGAAAAAAATGATTTTTTTAACTGTGAACTATTGATTACAAAGGTTTTAAAGTCATCACTAAGTTTTATATAATTATGAATTTTTTCATCTCCGAAAAATAAAACTTGATGATTTTGTTGATGTAATAAATTAGCTAAACATCGAGCAGGAATTATGTGTCCACCTGTCCCACCACTAACAATAAAAATTTTTTTTAACATTTTATAAATTGAATTTCTTGACAAAAAGTGTATTATATTTAGCTTTTTAAATGATTTATAAAATTTTCCAAATGTTTTTAATAAAATTATGAAAAAAATTATTAATAAAAAAATTCGTCACTTCATCGATTTAAATGAAATCGAGAAATCACAACTTCAAGAAATTATCAAAATCGCTAGAAAGCTTAAGAAAAATCATGATATAGCCAAGCATTCCAAATTGCTACCTCATAAAAATTTAATGATGATTTTTGAAAAAACTTCAACGCGCACTAGAACTTCTTTTGAAGTTGCGATTAGTCATCTCGGTGGCAATGCCGTTGTTATGAATAAAAATGATATGCAACTTGGCAAGGGCGAAACAATTTCAGATACCGCCAAAGTTTTGTCGCGTTATGTTGATTTTATAATGATTCGCGCTAATTCGCATGAAGCGATTTTAGAGCTTGCCAAAAACTCGCAAGTGCCTGTTATTAATGGTTTATCCGACTATTCGCATCCTTGTCAAGTTTTGGCAAGTTTGATGACAATCGAAGAGCATTTTGGTAAAATTGCTGGTAAAAAATTAGTGTGGTGTGGTGATCAAAACAATGTTTTGAATTCCTATATTCACGCCACCAAAGAATTCGGTTACGAGCTTGCGGTTGCTTCGCCTGAAGAAATCGATTTTAGTGTTAAAGAAATTGCTAAGGCGCGTAAAAATGGCGCAAAAATTTCGCTCCATCATGACGCAAAAAATGCCGTTAAAGATGCCGATGTGATCATCACCGACACTTGGTTTTCAATGGGCGATGAGTCAGAAAATAATGATGCTTTGCGTCAGAAAAAAATTAATTTATTGACGCCTTTTCAAGTAAATGAAAAATTAATGAAGCATGCCAAAAAAACGGCAATTTTTACGCATTGCCTGCCAGTTTATCGTGGTAATGAAGCGACTGGCGAAGTAGTTGATTC
>Ga0049085_10001011_pt1 | contig 11085 bp, 11 predicted proteins | sample GreLakmeSU08MSRF_FD_66721 | JGI IMG/M metagenome (GOLD analysis project Ga0049085, IMG submission 66721) | Freshwater lentic microbial communities from great Laurentian Lakes, MI, USA - Great Lakes metaG SU08MSRF | ecosystem: Environmental > Aquatic > Freshwater > Lake | place: Great Lakes... | reverse complement strand
CTTGAGCAATTACGCTCTAAAGTCAAAGCTGACTACATCGTAAATATTGATGCTGATGTGCGCTTAGTACCACGAGCTATTTGCGCAACTATAAATTTACTAATTGATCAAAAGCTTGATTTCGTCTCACCATATCCAAAGCAGATCGCAAAATCTTTTGGTGAGCGAATGGTCCAACCGTTACTTCAATGGTCTTGGTTATCGACAGTGCCACTTCGGATTGCTGAAAAATCAGGTAGAGCTTCTCTTGCGGTAGCAAATGGACAATTCTTTGCAGTGCATGAACATGCACTTGCTGCCGTTTCTGGATATTCAGCGTCAAAGAGAGCTGTCTTAGATGACATGGAACTTGCACGTACCTTGCTGCGAAATGGATTCAAAGGCGCCGTTGCAGACGGTTCACGTATTGCAACTTGCCACATGTATAACTCATGGGCCGAAGTTAAAGCCGGCTATGGTAAATCACTCTGGGCGGCATTTGGATCTAGGCTCGGTTCGTTCATGGCGATTGCTTTCTTATTTCTAACTGGCATTCTTCCCTTATTGGGTGCGATCGCTGGCTTTACCGCCGGCTTCTACGCCTTGGAGTTTGTAATCATTTCGCGCATTATTGCCGCTCGCATCTCTGGTGGTCGATTTCTTGATGCTTTCTTGCATCCGATCTCAACCCTAATCTTGATTTACTTGATTATTTATTCTTGGAGCGCACGTGGGAAAGTGCAATGGAAGGGGCGCACGCTATGAGCAAAGTAGTAGTCATTGGCGCGGGTATTGGTGGCATGAGCGCCGCAGCTCGAATTGCTAAAGCTGGCCATCAAGTCGAAATCTTTGAAGCGGCAAACTTTGTCGGTGGAAAATGTCGCACCGAATGGATTGGTCGCTACGCCTTTGATACCGGACCATCGCTATTAACTCTGCCGGCTGTTTACCGGGACTTCTTTCTAAAGACTGGTGCGCTCATGGAAGATGTACTAACTCAGATTCCGGTTGATCCAGCTTTTGACTATCGCTTTGCCGATGGCTCAAACGTCAAGTTCGCCAACCTTTCGCGCTACCAAACTTTGCAAGCGATTACCTCATCATTTGGAAGTGAAGCGGCTGCGCAATGGGATCAAATTATGAAGCGTGCCGAAGCGATGTGGGATGTTTCGCGCGAACCATTTATTGAATCTGAACTTACTTCGATAGCAGCTCTCCTCAAGCGCGTCACCTTATTGCGAGATTTAGTTGTGATCGCGCCATTTAAGTCACTGCGCGAGATAGCAACCGAGAAATTAACTGACCGACGGCTACGTTACATAGTAGATCGCTATGCCACATATAGCGGCTCTGATCCTCGCAAGGCGCCAGCCGTATTGCTCAGCATCGCATTCGTTGAAGAAGCTTTCGGTGCATGGCATTTAGCCGGCGGAATTGGCCAACTATCTGTGGCGATTGAGAAGCGTTGCCTTGATCTTGGCGTGAAAATTCATTTAAATTCACCGGTCGCCAAAATACAAACAGCTAACGGAGTCGCTAAGGCAATCGCCCTAGCTGATGGCAGAGAAATAGCAGCTGATTTCATTGTTTCAAATAGCGATGCCAGCCTTACTTATCACCACTTAATTAGTCCAGAAGAAAAAAGAGCTAGAGGCGAGCGTAAGAACTTAGCAAAGACCCAAAAGTCACTGGCTGGCTTCTCACTGCTACTAGGTTTACGACCATCTGAATCGCCTGAGAAATTAAATCATCACACAATTCTTTTTCCGACAGATTACGACGCCGAGTTTGAAGCGATCTTCACGCAAAAGAAACCAGTAGAAAGTCCCACCATCTACATCTGTGCTCCTGATGATCCATTGATGGTCAAGGATGCCGGGCATGAAAGTTGGTTCGTGCTAGTTAATGCTCCACGTCATGATGAGAGTGGTCAGGATGGCTTTGATTGGCGCGATGAAAATTTCAAGCACCAATATGCCAATTCGATTATCGATCAAATCGAAGCCCGCGGCATCAAGATTCGCGAACGTTTAGATGTCTTAGAAATTCGCACTCCGTTTGATTTACAAGAGTCCGTCATGGCACCTGGTGGTTCGATTTACGGAACTTCGAGCAACAGTGCATCAGCTGCCTTCTTGCGCACTAAAAATCGTTCGCCAATTAAAAATCTATTCTGCGTGGGAGGTTCAACGCACCCAGGCGGCGGATTACCGTTAGTTGGAATCAGCGCCGAAATTGTGGCAAATGCAATTGGGCGTGCGCGTTAGCGAAGTTGCTTATATCCAAAGCGCATTACTTGTAGTGCACCAATAATTTGCATAACTAAGAAAGCGCCAGCGATTGCTGTCAGGCCAGGAATATCTAACTGCCAGGCAATTAGAATTAGGAATAAGAGGCTGGCCCGCATCGGGCGTTCTGCAAAAGTAACGATGCCTAAATCTTTAACTTCAAAGGCAGCCAACCTAGCGCGGGCATATTCCTGCACAGAGGCTGCCAGCCATAAGCCAACTGCGACTTCAAGTGGAATACCGACTTGATAGAGCGCATAGGCCCAAGCTGCTTCACTTATTCGATCGGCAACTGAATCCAGGATTGCGCCCCAAGCACTCTCGCGACGTTGGAAAATCGCCACGCTGCCATCAATCCCATCAAAGAGAAGTGATAAAACAACTAAAGCTATTGCCCAATATGAAAAGGGAATGAGTGCGGTACCAATTGCTGAAATTAATCCCAGTAGCGTTAGTACATTTGGTGAGATACGTAGCAGAGTTGCAATTAACGCGAATCGATACGAGATCGCCAACCATGCATGCACGATGCCTGATATTTTGGCATTGCCATGTAATTCACTCCAACGCTTATAGAAATCTTTTTTGCTAATCATTTGTTAACCAACTTTCGATATATCTCAAGTGTGGCAGTTGAAGTATTCATCGTATAGAAATGCAGTCCTGGAACACCTAACTCGAGTAATTGCTCACAGAGTTGGGTAGCGATCTCGATGCCCAACTTTTCAACTGCGTCATGATCATCTTCGATAGCTGAGAATTTTTCTAAGATATTTGCTGGAATCGCAGTTCCACTCAGTTCGGCCATCCGAACCAATTGCTTAACATTGGTCACCGGCAAGATGCCTGGAATAATTGGCAAACTAGATCCTTTTGCGGCAAGTGCTTCAACTAGTCGTTGATAACTTTGTGCTTCAAAGAAGAATTGAGTGGTTGCAAAAGTAGCACCGAGAGATTCTTTGCGAATTAGGACATCAACATCTTTTGCTAAATCCCCTTGTGATGCTGGGTGGCCATCAGGAAATGCGGCTACGCCAACTTCAAAGCCGCCAACTTCCATTGCTAATTCAACTAATTGATCGGCATGGTTGAAGCCACCAATCGTTGGCACCCAAGGCGCACTTGGCCCACCAGTTGGGTCACCGCGCAACGCCAGAATGCTATTAATGCCAGCTTCCTTATATTTCTGCAAAATTTCGATTAGCTCGCCCCGCGTTGAACCAACGCAAGTTAAGTGGGCAACTGTTGGAATCGAGGTTCGTTCGGTGATCTGCGAAGTTATCCGGATAGTGCGATCACGGGTTGACCCCCCGGCGCCATAAGTAACCGAAATGAAATCTGGGGCAATCGGTTCAAGTGCTGACATGGCAGCCCAAAGTCGCTCTTCACCAGCCTGATCTTTTGGCGGAAAGAACTCAAATGAGTATTTTGTTTCGCGTATTACCACTAGGTCAGCGTATCGTTACGCGCGTGAAACCTGAGGCATCTGTGCAACCGCTCGAGCAGCTCAAATCTTTGCGCGAACAGGTCGAGGCCGAACTCCAGGATTTCCTCACTGCCCAATCGAATTACTTCACCTCAATTGCCCCAGAATTGAAACCGGCTGCAGGCAGTTTGAGCGCCTTTGTAATTAATGGGGGCAAACGTTTTCGTCCGCTCTTTGCCGCAGTTGGCGCATTGGGTGCTGGTTCAAATTTATCGCAATCAGAGATTCGCGCATTCGCAAGCCTAGAACTCTTACAAGCATGCGCACTTATACATGATGACTTAATGGATGCATCCGATACCCGACGTGGTGAACCGGCAATCCATAAATTATTTGAATCCATGCACTCGGCCGAAAAGTATCAAGGTAAAGCAACTCAATTTGGTTTATCGGCATCGGTCCTAATCGGTGATCTGGCTCTCATCTGGTCTGACTTAATGTTGAACAGTTCTGGTGTCCAAAGTGATTGCCTGCTTGCCGCTCTTACTGTTCATGATGAAATGCGAGTTGAATTAATTGCTGGTCAATACCTCGATGTATTTGAGCAAGCTCGCGGCACTCAAAGTGTTGCCCAAGCCCTAAACATTGCCCGCTACAAGTCGGCCAAGTACACGATTGAGCGTCCGCTTCATTTAGGTGCAGCCATTGCGATTCCTGATCCTTTGCTGCGTGCGCAATTAGTTTCCATCTATTCAGAGTTTGGCTTACCGCTCGGCGAAGCGTTCCAACTACGCGATGACCTACTTGGCGTTTTTGGAGATCCTAAAATTACCGGCAAGCCAGCAGGGGATGATTTACGCGAGGGAAAACGCACAGTTCTCATGGCAATGACCCACGATCGCATCTCTGGGGCAGCCGAAGCGGAGTTCATGGCGGAATTCGGAAATCACGATATTTCTGAGAGCGCCATAGCCCGTTTGCAGGAGATTATCGCTGAAACTGGCGCTGCCATGCATGTTGAGGATCTAATTGAAGAATTAACTTCCACCGCGCTAGAAGCGCTAAATCGTGATGAAATAGTGCCACAAGCTAGAGAACTATTAACCGAGATGGCAATCATCGCTACAAAAAGAAATATGTGAAAAAATAAATGGTTAAGCAAATAAAGGGTCCTAGTGATCATGTCGTTGTAGTTGGTGCCGGTTATGCCGGTCTTAGTGCAGCACTTCGACTAGCTGGGGCTGGTCGCAAAGTAACGATCATCGAACGCGAATCTGTGCCTGGTGGTCGTAGTGGTTTATTGCAACGCGATGGTTACTCATTTGATACCGGCCCATCGGTATTAACCATGCCTTCATTAATTAACGATGCTTTTAATTGTGTTGGTGAAGAACTCAAAGACTGGGTCGAATTAATGCCATTGACTCCGTTGTATCGTGCCTTTTACGACGATGGATCACAAATCGATGTGCATGCCAATACTGATCAAATGGAAGCCGAGATTGCGCGCACCGTTAGTTCGAGTGAAGCTGCTGGCTATCGCCGCTATGTTGAATTCGTAACTAAGTTATATAAGTACGAGATGAATGACTTTATTGATCGCAATATTGATTCCCCACTAAATTTATTGACACCCAACTTGGCACGCTTGATCGCACTTGGCGGCTTTAGAAAGTTGCAACCAAAAGTTAATCAGTATTTAAAAGATCCTCGCTTGCAAAAGGTTTACTCCTTCCAGGCCATGTATGCCGGTGTCAGCCCGCAACAAGCGCTAGCCATTTATGCCGTAATCGCATATATGGATTCAGTTAACGGGGTCTTCTTCCCCAAGGGCGGAATGCATGCTGTACCAGTTGCGCTAGCTGCAGCTGCACAAAAGCATGGCGTGGAAATTAAATACAGTACCTCGGTTACCAAGATTGACTTTGAAAATGGTCGCGCTAAAGCGGTAATTACCGATAAAGGTGAGCGAATCACTTGCGACGCTGTTGTTTTAAACCCTGATCTACCTGTGGCTTGGCGAGATCTATTAGGTAAGACTCCGCGTTCGGTAAAGCGCCTACGTTATTCACCATCTTGTGCCACTATGTTGATCGGTTCAAGTAAGAAATATGATCACATTGCCCATCACAATATTCACTTCGGTAAATCATGGGATGGCGTCTTTGATGAGCTAATTAACAAGAAGCAGTTAATGAGCGACCCAAGTGTTCTAGTAACTGTGCCGACTCATGATGATCCAAATCTGGCTCCGGCTGGCAAGCAGAGTTACTACGTACTTTTCCCAACTCCGAACTTAACTGCCGATATTGATTGGCGCAAAGAGTCAAAGCCTTACCGTGATCAAATGATTGCCACTCTTGAAGAACGCGGTTACGACGGCTTTGGCGATGCCATTGAGTTTGAACATTTAACCACGCCACTTGAATGGGAAGCGATGGGCCATGAAGCTGGCGCACCTTTTGCCAGTGCACACACATTCTTTCAGACTGGTCCATTCCGACCTAGCAATTTAGCTAAAGGTTTTGAGAATGTAGTTTTCACTGGTTCAGGTACGCAACCAGGTGTTGGTGTGCCAATGGTTTTGATCTCTGGGCGCTTAGCTGCGGAACGAATCGTGGGCCCGGTTAAGTAATGGATGAACTAACTGCTGCTGGGATAATTGACCCGCAGTTACGGGCATCATATGAGGAATGCAAACGACTAAATGCTCTGCACGGCAAAACTTATTACTTAGCAACTCTGCTTTTACCGAAAGCTAAACGGCCATTTGTTCATGCCTTATATGGATTCGCGCGATATGCCGATGAAATTGTTGATGATCTAGCTTCAACGCTTACTGATGCCGAAAAAGCCGCAGAGTTAAAAACCTGGGGCGATGGCGTTCTGGCAGGGCTACAGAGTGGGGATTCCAGTGATCAAGTTGGCCGCGCACTAATTGATACGGTAACTCGCTTTAATATCCCCCACGAACATTTCGTGGCTTTCTTGCATTCAATGACCATGGATTTAACAGTTACCAAATATGCCAATTACGAAGCGTTGCTGGAATATGTATATGGCTCAGCCGCTGTAATCGGCCTTGAAATGGTCCCTATTTTGGGGGCTTTAAGCCAAGGTGCTTACGAGCCAGCCGAAAAATTAGGCGTGGCTTTTCAGTTAGCTAACTTTATTCGCGATGTTGGGGAAGACTTAGATCGCGGCCGAGTTTATTTACCGCAAGATGAGTTAGCTCAATTCGGAGTCGATCGCGAAATGTTAGAAGCGCGAACACTCACACCCGAAATCAAAGCTGCCCTAAAGTTTCAAATCGAGCGAGTGCGTCAGCTACAACGTGAAGCCACACCTGGCATCTTGCAGCTCGAGCCAGCCAGTCGCCCTTGTATCGAAGCGGCTAGTGAACTTTATTGTGGCATCGTTGATGAAGTTGAAGCAATTGGTTATGACATTTTCAATAAGCGAGCAAAAACTTCTACTGGGCGCCGAATGCGAGTAGCCGGTAAAGCCTATGTAAAGGCGATTGTGGCTCGTTAGTTTTTATGCGCTTTGCGACCCAAATAAACCCAATTTGCCATTACCGAAAGAATTAGCGCAAAGCCGAAGAATAAATCTTCAAGGGGTGCGGATGCAATCCGTAATCCTAAAATCGTATCTTCGCTATACATAACGATCTCTCTGGAAGTTAGCCACCAATTTGTCAGCAACTGAAATGGCAAAATAATTGCATATGAAGTCCAGAAAACTTTTCGTTTAAGCAATCTCGTCTTTAGCACTTCTAGATCAAGGAAAGCGGCAATAAAAACAGCGATCAGAGCAATCTGGGTATAAGTCATGCTTCATCCCCTACTTCCCAATGCTTTTTCACAGTTCGTACCGCTTCAATCGTTAATAGCGCTGCAAGAGGGACGATTAAGAAAAATAAGAACTCCTCTAGCGGAATCTCAAAAGGACCTAGGATCCCCAGTATCTGATTCTTATCAAAGTACCAATGGCCACGGTTAATTGCGTAGGCATCCCAAATAAGAAAGAAAAGTGCTGTGGGTAAAATACTAATAATCACTCGCTTAAATCTGCGAATTACGCCGACCTTTAGAAAGACTTCTAGCCAGATTGACCCAAAGAGAGTGAAGGCCAGCATCGCTAAATAACCGTATTTCTCCACGAGGTGATTCTCTCGTAAAGCAGCGCGAATTTCTTACTAAATCGCTATAGTTTGCAATGCGGGAGCCTAAAGAAATTGGCTGAGAGGATCTGTAATTTACAGATCGACCGCTAGACCGGTCCGGTAATGCGGACCTGGAACGGAGCTAATTATGTCGTATTCACTTTTTACTGCCTGGGGTTACGAAGTATCTATCCTGGAATTCGTAGCATCAGTTACTTCCTTAATCGGAGTCTGGTTAGGCACAACAGGCAAACGCATAACTTGGCCATTTTGGGCAAGCAGCAGTGCGTTGTATGCGATCTTCTTCTATCAGGCTAACTTGATTGCTAGTGCTGCTCTGCAGTTTGTCTTTATTGCAGCAGCGATAAGTGGCTGGAAAGGTTGGGCGCCATCTGGTGCTAAGCCTGGCAATCTGAGCAACCGTGGTCGCATTTTTTCAGTTCTATGGATACTTGGTTTGTGGTTAGTGCTCGCGCCCTTACTTTCTAGAATTGGCGCTGCCGCAACAGTTATTGATTCATTTCTTTTTGTGGGCTCACTAATTGCCCAAATATTAATGGTCCTAGAAAAATATGAGAGCTGGATAATCTGGCTAGTTGTAGATCTAGCTGGCACCGCTCTCTACTTCGATCAAGGTTACTATTTCACTTCATTCCTATATGCAATATTTACCTTAATTGCACTTCAAGGTTGGAGGCGTTGGTATGCAGATCAACGAAGCGCTCCGCGACCTATTTAGCGAATCAGCTAAACCCCTAGTCCTAGCAATTGACGGCCCAGCAGGTTCTGGAAAGAGCACGCTAGCCGGTGAGATCGCTCGAGCTTTTGCCGGAACTTACGATATTGAAGTAATACATCTTGATGAGTTATATAACGGTTGGGATCAAGCGCTTGCGGAAGAACTATTTCAGCGAATTATCCAATTAATTGCAGCCCAACGAGCTGGCAAAGCCACAGATTTAGCCATCTATGACTGGACGGCCGCAACTTTTTCTGGGTCACGAGAAATTCAGGCGGTGCAACTTCTAATTGTTGAAGGCGTTGGTAGTTCTAATCTGCTGTTGCACGCGAATTTAACAACTTCGATCTGGCTAGATATTGATCAAAGCATTGGGTTAGCGCGGGTATTAGAGCGAGATGGCGAAGAAATTCGTGGCGAGATGGTCAAGTGGCAGAAAATGGAAAGTGAATATTTTGCACGCGACTTAACTCGCGAAAGGGCGGATTTCATCCTCTCTACGCAGTAGCTAGCCTAAGATTTAGCTGTGTCTGATCTAACTGGCGAATTAATTGATGACCGTTACCAGTTAACGGCGCTACTTGCCACCGGCGGTATGGCCACAATCTATAGCGCGATCGATACTCGACTAGATCGCAAAGTTGCCGTAAAGATCATGCACCCACATCTGGCCCAAGATGAAGATTTCGTTGCTCGCTTTATTCGCGAAGCAAAAGCCGCTGCCTCACTCTCACATCCAAATATTGTTGCTGTGCAAGATCAAGGTTGGAATCAAAGCGGAGTCCCAGCAGTATTCATCGTGATGGAGTTAGTAGAGGGCCACACGCTTCGTGATTACATATACGAGCGAGGCAAACTCACAGTCGATGACGCACTTTCTTTTATAGAGCCAGTTTTAAGTGCACTAGCTGCTGCACATAACATTGGAATTATTCATCGTGACATTAAACCTGAAAATATTTTGATCTCAAAAGAAGGTCGCGTAAAAATTGCAGACTTTGGCTTAGCCCGTGGCAATATGTTGGGCACCACGATGACGGCAGAATCCAGCGTAATTCTCGGCAGCGTTTCTTATTTATCTCCTGAACAAGTTCAACGTGGCATTGCAGATTCACGAAGTGATGTTTATGCAGCTGCAATTGTGTTATTTGAAATGATCACAGGTGAGAAGCCATTTGCTGCCGATACTCCGATTCAAATCGCTTACATGCATGTAAACGAGAAAATTCCATTATTAAGTAGCAAAGTAAAAGGAGTGCCCGCAGCGCTTGAAAACTTGGTTGCCAAAGCTACAAGTGCTAATCCAGATGATCGACCACGCGATGCCGGTGAATTTCTAGCTGAACTAAATCGAGTACGTGATGAAATTGATCCGAAACGTAAGCAGATGAGTCTTCAGTTAGATCTACCAGTTGCCCCAATTCGAGAAGAAGTGCGAGATAAATCTCGTGCCGCTAAGCGTGCCGAAGCTGCTAAAGCAGCGCTAGCAACCGAGACAGTTACCCCAATCACCGAGAACACTGGATCAACTAAGAAGGATCGCGCCGAAGAACGACGCCGCGTTAGTAAGCGTGTTCGGCGCAATCGCATTATCGCTCTAGTGCTAGCAGTAAGCGTTGGTGTTGCCGGTTGGTGGATCGTCCTTGGTCCTGGCACAAAAGTTCCCGTGCCTTCGGTAATTGGTGCCTCTGTCGATAAAGCTAATTCACTTCTAACTCCGCTTGGACTTAAGAGCGAAGTTGTTGAACGTGTTTATAGCGAAGAAGATGCTGAAGGCTTAATCATCGCGCAAGACCCAGCCGGTGGCGATAAGACCGATACAAATGGCACCGTTAAATTAACCGTCTCTAAAGGTCCAGAGCGTTACACAGTTCCGCAATTAGTTGGCTTAACCCCAGAGGCGGCAGTAAATGCAATTGCCAAATTCCCACTAACTACCGGAACAATTACTGAAGTATTTAATTCTGAAATTCCTAACGGTTTTGTGATTTCGGCCGATCCGGCACCAGGTAAAAAAGTGCGTCGTGATGCCACAATTAATTTAGTTGTCAGTAAAGGAATTGAAACTCAGGCTTTAACTTCCTACGTCGGAAAAATTGGCGAAGAGGCACTTACTGAATTAAATGAAGCTGGCTTTGATGTGACGGTCACATATGCCTTTGATGAAAAAATTATTCCAGGTGGTGTAATTTCGCAGAACCCAGCTGGTGGTGATATTCCTAAGGGTGCCAAAATCGAATTAATAGTTTCTAAAGGTTCAGCTTTCATAACTATTCCAACCAAGGGAATTGTTGGGCAGACACAAGCCAAAGCGATTCAGATTCTCAAAGATCTCGGTTTGGTCGTTAAAGTCAAAACTCTTGGTGCCAATAAGGCGAAAAAGGTTATTAATGTTTCACCGAAAGAAGGCACCAAGGTCAAACGTGGCAGCACTGTGACCATCACAGTAGGCTAGCCAAATGTCTAAAGCGAAAATTAAAGGTCCGCG
>Ga0049085_10001009_pt1 | contig 11101 bp, 10 predicted proteins | sample GreLakmeSU08MSRF_FD_66721 | JGI IMG/M metagenome (GOLD analysis project Ga0049085, IMG submission 66721) | Freshwater lentic microbial communities from great Laurentian Lakes, MI, USA - Great Lakes metaG SU08MSRF | ecosystem: Environmental > Aquatic > Freshwater > Lake | place: Great Lakes... | reverse complement strand
AAACCGTTTTCATGATTCCGTGGGGCGCCTACTACCGGCAGCTCTCGTGCGCCGTCCCTCTTGTGGCGGGCGCCTGTCCGGCAGGGCAGCTGTCGTTCTTCGGCCTCGCGGAGATGGTGGTCTTCATGGTGATCCTTCTGGTCGGGTATGTCTACGTTTGGAAAAAGGGGGCGCTTCAGTGGGATTGAGCGGCGCAGACTTCGCCGGCCACGGCGACGCAACCACCATGGTCGAGATGGACGCCCGTCCGGGCGAATCGTGGGTCACCACGAAACTCGATTTTCTCGTCAACTGGGGCCGTGCCAACTCGCTCTGGCCGATGCCGTTCGGCACCGCGTGCTGCGCGATTGAGTTCATGGCCAGCGCGGCAAGCAAATTCGATCTCGCCCGTTTCGGCATGGAACGTATGGCATTCTCGCCGCGCCAGAGTGACGTGCTCATCTGTGCTGGCCGGGTCCCGTACAAACTCGCGCCAATTATCCGTCGCATCTGGCAACAGATGCCACAGCCCAAATGGGCCATTTCGATGGGCGCCTGCGCGTCCACCGGTGGCATGTTCGACAACTACGCCGTCGTGCAAGGCATCGACACGATCATTCCGGTTGACGTGTACGTCCCCGGTTGCCCGCCGCGCCCGGAAGGCCTCATCTACGGCATCATGATGCTGCAGAAGAAGATCATGAACGAGCGCAACGCCGATCCGCGGCTACGCGACGAAATGCAGCCTGATCCGACGAGCAAGCTCTACATCCCGGCATCACGCATCGACGAACTCGCCGAACCGTTCGGTAACTCTGTGCATCAGACGCGGTCCGCACCGTGAGTGCCGTGTCTCAACCGTTTGCGATTGTCTACCCTGGCTGGGACAGCGACGCGACGCCCGCGACCCCGAGAAACGTTCCGGTGAGCGGTGGCGAGCAGAGCCCGGCGGCGACCGCGGTACAGGCGCAGTTCCCGGGCGCCGTCGTTCGCACCGTGGTCTCGCGTGGCGAAACGTCACTGATCGTCGACGCGACAGAGATCCACGCCATGATCGCGTGGCTCAAGGACGATCCGACGCAAAGCTACGAATATCTTTCCGATATTACGGCGGTCGAGCACCGCGACCTCGCGTTGGCCATTGAAGTCGTCTGGCATCTGCGCTCGCTGCGCTTCCGGCGCTTCATTCGCCTGAAGGTCCTGATCCCGAAGGGAGAGACACTCAGCGTGCCGAGCGTGTGGGATCTATACAAGGCCGCGGACTGGCTCGAGCGCGAGTGCTACGACATGTTCGGTATCACGTTCACCGGGCATCCCGACCTGCGGCGCATCCTGCTGTGGGAGAACTACAAGGAAGGATTCCCGCTTCGGAAAGATTTCCCGTTGCGCGGCCGGTTCAGCCGGTCCGAGCAGCTCAAGAACGCGCTCGCGGCGAACCCCGAGGCGCGCTATTCCATGGAAGAACTGTCCATCGCGGACGCGTTCGAAGAGCTGCCGCTCGACATGCGCCGCCGGATCGCCTCCGGCCCGAAGACGGGCGAATAGGATGGGCAAGCGAACGGTCGAGGTGGAACTTTCCACCACGGGGATGGGACTCGACGGCAAGCCGCAACGCGTCCCGCTCTTCGTTGGTGGTGATCCGGCGGGACTGGCCGTCGCCGCGCCGCCCGCGATGGAGCCGGAGCTCGAAGGTGAGCATATGCTCATCAACATCGGACCTCAGCACCCCGCCACACACGGTGTGCTGCGCCTCGTGCTGGAGATGGATGGCGAAACGATCGTCCGCTGCATCCCGCACGTCGGATATTTGCACTGCGGGTTCGAAAAGATCGGCGAGTATCGCCAATACAACCAGATCATCCCGTGGACCGATCGAGAGGATTACCTCAACTCCATCGGTAACAACGTGGCCTTCGCGCTCGGTGCGGAGCGCCTGTTCGGCATCGACATCACCCCGCGGTGCACGGTCCTCCGCGTTATTGCGGCTGAACTGTCGCGCATCGCATCGCACCTCGTCTGGATGGGCACGACCTGCATCGACATCGGCGCGTTCACGCCGTTCCTCTGGGGGTTCCAGGAACGCGAGAACGTGTACAACCTGCTCGAAGGCTGGGTCGGCGCGCGCCTCACCACGAGCGCGACGCGAGTCGGCGGTATGGCGGCAGATATTCCCGACAATTGGCTCGAGGGGCTGCAGGGCTTCATTCGGACCTTCCCGAAGACGATCGACGAGTGCGAGCGGATGCTCACGAAGAACGCCATCTGGGTCGGCCGGACCGTCGGACTTGGCGTGATGGCGCCCGACGAAGCGATCAACCACGGGCTCTCGGGTCCGCTCCTGCGCGCTTCGGGTGTGGCCTATGATGTGCGCAAGGATTTTCCGTACCTCGACTACGAGACGTACGACTTCGACGTGCCGGTCGGTACGGCTGGCGACGTGTACGACCGGTTCCTCGTACGTGTGGAAGAAATGCGGCAGTCCGTGCGCATCCTCGACCAAGCGGTCAAGCGCCTGCCGGACGGTCCGATCAACATTGACGATCCGCGGGTGATTCTCCCGCCCAAGCACAAGGCAACGAACGAGATGGAATCGATGATCCATCACTTCAAGAACGTGATGGAAGGTCCGCGCCCGCCGATCGGCGAGTGCTATGTGGCCGTCGAGAGTCCCAAAGGCGAGAAGGGCTACTACATGGTTTCAGACGGAACGTCAAAGCCGTCGCGCTGGCGCATTCGCCCGCCGAGTTTTGTGAATCTCTCGGCGATTCCGAAGATGGTTGAGGGGCATCTCCTGTCCGACGTGATCGCGATCAACGCGTCGATCGACATTGTCATGGGAGAGATCGACCGATGATCGCTCAGTCGCTCGCCGCATCACTCTCCGCTGAGCTCGTCGCATGAGTGCACACGAGACTGTCCCGTATACACCGGTCTTCGTTGGCAAGCGGAAACTGGACCTCGACGCGATTCTGCTTCGATACCCGACCAAACAGGCCGCGCTGCTCCCAGCGCTCTGGATTGTCCAGGAGGCACGCGGCTGGGTGAGCGAAGCGGGGGTGACCGAAGTCGCTGCCGCGCTGGAACTCAGTGCGGCCTACGTCAAGGGCGTGCTCACGTTTTACACCATGTATCACCAGCACCCAGTCGGGAAATACTTCATCCAGGTATGCACCACGTCGCCCTGTCTGTGTGCGGGCGCCGACAAAGTCGCCGAGGCGTTTCTGCAGCACACCGGCTGCAACGAACTCGGGGTCACGTCGCCAGATGGCAAGTATACGGTGATCGAAGTAGAGTGCCTCGGCGCCTGCGGGTTCGCGACGCCGGTGCAAATCAATGCTGACACGGTCGAGAACGTTACCGCCGATACGGTTCCGCAGATCCTGGCAGGGCTTAAGTAATGGGCTACCCGCACAAGACACATCCTCGCGAGACGGCCATTCTCTCGAAGCACTTCGGCGATTCCGATGCGCGTTCGCTCGACGGCTGGAAGCAGCGCGGTGGTTATCGCGCGCTCGAGCAGGCGCTGTCGACTCCGCCGGCGGAGATCGTGGATGCCGTGAAGGCGTCAGGCCTCCGCGGCCGCGGTGGTGCCGGGTTTCCGACCGGCATGAAGTGGTCGTTCATGAAGCCGGGCGACGGCAAGCCGCACTACCTCTGCTGCAACGCCGACGAGTCCGAGCCGGGCACCTTCAAGGACCGCGAGATCATGCGGTGGACGCCGCACGCGTTGGTCGAGGGCTGCGCGATCGGCGCGCACGCGATTGGCGCCGAGACGGCATACGTCTACATCCGCGGTGAGTTTCAGGAGCCGATCGACCAAATGGAGTCGGCGGTCAGCGAAGCGTACGCGGCCGGGATTCTTGGCGCCAACGCGATGGGCAGCGGCAAACGCGTCGACGTGCACGTGCACAAGGGAGCGGGCGCCTACATCTGCGGCGAAGAAACCGCACTGATGGAATCGCTTGAGGGTAAGCGCGGCAACCCGCGCATCAAGCCGCCGTTCCCCGCGGTGTCTGGGCTGTTCGCGAAGCCGACGACGATTAACAACGTCGAGACGCTGGTGGCGGTACCGCACATCCTCACGAACGGCGCAGAGTGGTACAAGGCCATGTCCTTGTCCAACCCGAAGAGCACCGGCACCAAGCTCTTCTCGGTGTGCGGCAACGTGTCGCGGCCCGGTACCTACGAAGTCGTTCTCGGATTTCCATTCAAGGATTTCCTGTACGACCTCTGTGGTGGACCGCAAGCCGGGCGAAAGTTCAAGGCCGTGATTCCGGGCGGTGCGTCGGTTCCGATCCAGACGATGGAAGAGGCCGAAGCGACGCTCATGGACTACGAAGGCTTTGTTGCGCAAGGCACGATGCTGGGCTCCGGCGGCATTATCGTATTTGACGATCACCAGTCGATGCCGCGTATGATCGCGCGCTTGGCGCGCTTCTTCGCGCATGAGAGCTGTGGTCAGTGCACCCAGTGCCGCGAAGGCACGGCGTGGACGACGAAGATTCTGGAGCGCATCGTTGCCGGGCAAGGCACGTTCGAAGATCTCGACACGCTGCTCGAGATTGCCGATAACATGACGGGGAAGACGATTTGTGTGCTGAGCGACTCGTGCGCGGTGCCGGTGGTCAGCGGACTGCAGAAGTTCCGCCACGAGTTCGAGGCGCTCATTACTGGCAGGAGAAGTTCAACCGTCGCGATGGGCGGCAAGCCGTCCGCTGGCGGCTCGGCGCTCACCACGGGAGCCGGCGTATGACGACGCCCATGGTGAACCTCACGATCGAGGGGCGCCCGATCAGCGTCCCCGCGGGCACCTCGATCCTCGAAGCGGCCAAGGTCGCTGGGGTGCTGATCCCGCACTACTGCTATCACCCCGGCTTGCCGGTGGCTGGTGTCTGCCGCATGTGCCTCGTCGATGTCGAGAACGCGCCGAAGCTTATGCCGTCGTGCGCGACATCCGTGGCCGAAGGGCAGGTGGTGCACGTTCACAACGACAAATCGCTGGATGCGCGCAAGGGCGTGCTCGAGCTGCTGTTGATCAACCACCCGCTCGATTGCCCGATTTGCGATCAATCAGGCGAGTGCGAACTACAGGATTACACCTTCCAGGAAGGCCGTGCCGACTCGCGCTACCGCGAGCCGAAGCGGTTCAACCCGGTCGAGGATTTCGGCGGCGACGTGATGTACGTGCCGAACCGCTGTATCCTCTGCACCCGCTGTGTCCGATTCATGGATGATGTACATGGGGATCCGGTGCTCGCCGTGGCTGAGCGCGGCGACCGCGCCGTCATCACGACGGCGCCCGATGCGGGGCTCACGCAGGCGTGGGCGGGAAACGTCGTCGACCTCTGCCCGGTCGGAGCGCTCCTCTCTAAGGATTTTCTCAACAAGGCGCGGGCCTGGGAACTGGACCGGTCCGCTTCGGTGTGCACCGGCTGCTCCCAAGGCTGCAACATCGTGGTCGAGACGCGCGACAATGCCGTGGTCCGACTCAAGCCGCGCGCCAACGAAGCAGTGAACGGACATTTCATGTGCGATGAAGGCCGGCTCAACTACCGCTGGCTCAACCGGATGGATCGCTTGGTCGCCCCGATGGCTGGTGGCGGCGAAACCGAATGGGATCTCGCGACCGCCGCAGTGGCCGCGACCTTTGCTGGTAAGAAGGCGCATGTGGTCGCCAATCCGTCGTTGAGCAACGAAGTGTTTTTCCTGCTCGGGCGCATCGTCGCGAAGGCGGGGGGCGCAATCCATTTCGCCGTTCCGCAGGGCTCCGAGGCTCCGCTCCCTGGTGTGGAAGACCTCTCGTTGCGCGCGGATCGCGCTGCGAATGCCACCGGCGCTGAGTTGCTCGGTGCCTTCCGCAGCGACCATCCCTACGCCGGTGTCAGCGGCGGCCATCTGCTCGTACTCGTTGACGTTGAGCCATCAGCGGTTCCCGCCGCGGCACTCTCGGCGGCTGGCGCCGTCGTCTTCATCGGCACTGCCGATCCGTCCAAGCTCGGGCGCCTCGCGGCGGCACTGCCGATCGCGAACGTCGTCGAGTCCGACGGCACCATCACGAACCTGCGCGGCCGCGTCCAGCGTTTCCTGCAGGCCAAGGCCGCTCCTGGTCACGCCCGTCCGGCCTGGTACGCGCTCGCCGACGTGCTCATCGCCCTAGGCGAAAAGGCTGACTACCACACCGCAAGCGAGGTGTTCTCCGCGTTGGCAGCCGCGAAGCCGCCGTTCGCCGGGATGTCGTTTGACTCACTCGGACTGAAGGGCACTGCCGTGGCTGGGGCCGTGGCTGGGGCCAGCCGATGATGAGCACGGGCCTCTTCCTGCAGATCGCCAATCCGCAGCTCGATCCGTCGACTGGCGTCTTCATTGTGGCCACTCTCGTGAAGATGGTCATCATCTTCACGATCTATATGGTGGGCGTCGCGTATTCGACCTTCGCCGAGCGACGGGTGTCGGCCTGGATCCAAGACCGCCACGGCCCGAACCGCGTGGGCCCGCAGGGCTTCCTGCAGGTTGCAGCCGACGGAATCAAGAACTTCATGAAGGAAGAGACCTACCCGGGCTACGCGAGCAAGGCGCTCTTCGTTCTCGCCCCGGGTCTCGCCTTCGTTCCAGCCATGCTCACGTGGGCGGTCATTCCGTTCGGTAGCCCGCTGCCAACGCCGTGGGGGCGCATCGACCTCGTCGTTGCGGACTTGCCGGTCGGTTTCCTCTTCACGCTCGCGATTTCATCACTGGGCGTCTACGGCATTGTGCTCGCCGGCTGGAGTTCGAACAATAAGTACGCGCTCCTTGGCGGGCTTCGCTCGAGCGCGCAGATGGTGAGCTACGAAATCGCGATGGGGATGAGCACGGTCTGCGTGTTGTTGCTCGCCGGAAACGTTTCGCTGAATCAGGTGATCGCTCAGCAGGCTCAGATGGGCTGGAACGCGTTCTTGCTCTCGGTGGCCTGTTTGATCTTCCTCGTGGCAGCGTTCGCCGAGACCAATCGCGTGCCATTCGACCTGCCCGAAGCCGAGTCGGAACTCATCGCCGGGTACCACACAGAATACAGCGCGATGAAGTTCTCGATGTTCCCGATCTCCGAATACGCCAACATGATCACGGCCAGTGCCATGATGGCGACGTTGTTCTTCGGCGGATGGGACATCCCGTTCACGCAGTGGGACAACACGGGTCAGTTCACGGTACTCAAGAGCTTTCTGACCTTTGGCGCCTTCGCCACCAAGGTGTTGTTCTTTGTCTTCTTCTACATCTGGGTCCGCTGGACGCTGCCGCGGTTCCGATACGACCAACTCATGTCGCTCGGGTGGAAGATTCTCCTGCCCATCTCGCTCATCTACGTGGTGGTGATCGCCACCGCGGTGCTGGTGCTCGACATGGCGGGCGTGACGCGCGGGCCGATGTTCGGTGCCGTCCTGTTCATGATCAACATCGTATTGATGGGCGCACTCCTCTTCATTCTCGACCGCGGCCGGCTGATCAGTCCGGCCTCGTCGCGACTTGACCGCGTACGCGTCGAACGCCTCCGCAACGTGAGTCGTGGCCGCCGTACGCTGAACCACCCGGCCGACAAGGGAGCCTAGAAACACCCAATGACTATCCAGGTAAAGGTGGTTGAGCGGCCGATCGAGGATGTGAGCTACATGCGCGCTACTGTGAAGGGGCTCGCGCTGACGCTCAAGCACCTCGTGGATCCGCACAAGGTCACGGTGCAGTACCCCGACGAGCGCTGGGACATCTCGCCGCGCTGGCGTGGCACGCATCGGATGCTGACGACTGAGGACGGCAAAGCCAAGTGCGTCGCCTGCGGGCTCTGTCCGACGGTATGCCCGGCCAACTGCATCAAGTTGGTGCCCGGAGAGGATGAGGCCGGCAATCGGTATCCGCTCGTATTCGAGATCGACGAGTTCCGCTGCATCTTTTGCGGCTATTGCCAGGAAGTCTGCCCGGAAGAGGCGATTCACGTCGGCCGCCACTACGAGAACGCCGAGTACGACCGCAAGGACTTTGTGTATGACCTGGAACGCCTCACAGCGCAGCAGCATCCCGTCTGCGAACTGTGGGATCCAGCCGACAAGTCGGGAGAGTAGGGCGCGATGGAGAACGAGTTCTATCCGCTCTTTTACCAGTTCAACTTTTACCTGTTCGGGCTGATCGCGCTCGTCAGCGCGATCGTGTTCGTCACACGCAAGAGCCCGGTGGCCGCGGCACTCTGGCTGGTGATGGTGATGTTTGCCCTCGCCGCACTTTATGTGATGCTTGGCGCCGAGTTTGTCGGCATGATGCAGGTTCTCGTGTACGCCGGCGCGATCATGGTGGTGTTTCTGTTCGTGGTCATGCTGCTGAACCTCGGACACCCGTCCGAGCTCAACGACATTCGCGGGAAGTGGGGACGGATCGCGGCAGGACTGGTCGGCCTCGCATTGGTCGCCGAACTGCTTGCGCTCGGTCGCAGCTCCGTGAATACGAATCTTGTCCTGCCCGCTGCGCCTGCTGGTGATGTCGCGCAGGGTACGGCGGGCATCATCGGTCCGATTGCGGGGCCGCTCTTCAAGGAATACCTCCTCGCGTTCGAACTCACGAGCGTCCTCCTACTCGTGGCGATCATCGGCGCGGTCGTGCTGGCGAAGAAGCGGAGCGCCGTCGCGGTGGACACGGAGACACGCCATGCTCGCTGAATCGCTGACGCTTTCGGCGGCCCTGTTCACGATCGGCGTGATCGGCGTGCTGACGCGCCGTAACGCCATCATCGTGTTTATGTGCGTCGAGCTCATGCTCAACGCGGTCAACCTCAGCTTTGTGGCGCTGTCGCGGCTCTACGGCGCGACAGGGCAAGTGTTCGTGATCTTCGTCATGACCGTCGCCGCCGCGGAGGCCGCCGTCGGCCTCGCCGTCATCATCTCGATCTTCAGACACAAGAAATCGGTGAACCTGCAGGACATCAACATCCTGCGGGGCTAGCCGTGATCCCCATGCTCGAATCCACGCACCCGCTCGCCGACACCGCCGCCCGTTTTGTCTGGTGGCTGCCGACGCTGCCGCTCATCGGCTTCCTGATCAACGGCGCCCTGTCCGTGTATGCGTCCGCCACGCTTGGCCCAGCCGATCCGTCATCCGATCACGGTCACGAGGCGCACGGACACAGCGCCAACGCGCACCACCAGCCCCACGCGGCAGATGCTGGTCACGATGGCCACGACACACCAATACGGCACAGGTTTGCCGCTATCGCAAGTATCGTCGGGCCCGGCGTCATGGTGGTTGCCTTCGGTCTTGCGCTCGCGACGTTTTTCGCGATGCGCGGGGTCGAGATGCACTCCCCTTACGTGAACACGCTGTTCAGTTGGCTACCGGTGGGCGCCCTGCAGGTCGACGCGGCACTTCAGCTCGATGGATTGTCGATGGTCATGGTGCTCGTGATCACAGGCATTGGCATGCTGATCCATCTCTTCAGCGTTGGCTACATGCAGGACGATCCAGGATATCCGCGCTACTTCGCGTATCTGAACCTGTTCGTCTTTTTCATGCTGCTGCTGGTGCTGGGCGCGAACTATGTCGTGACCTTCGTTGGATGGGAGGGCGTCGGCCTCTGCTCGTACCTGCTGATTGGGTTCTGGTTTAGCGAGCAGGCCAACGCGGACGCAGGCAAGAAAGCATTCATCGTGAACCGGATCGGTGATTTCGGTTTTATGGTGGCGATGTTCATGCTGTTCGCGCACCTCGGCACGCTCGACTACACGACGATCGCGGCCAATGCCGACCAGCTTCCGGCCGGTGGGATCGTGGTCACGGCCATCTGTCTCTTCCTGTTCCTCGGCTGCGCGGGCAAGAGCGCGCAGATCCCGCTCTTTGTCTGGTTGCCTGACGCGATGGCTGGCCCGACGCCGGTTTCGGCGCTGATCCATGCCGCGACGATGGTCACGGCAGGCGTCTTTCTCGTCGCGCGCAGCTCGATGCTCTTTTCGATCGCGCCCGTGGCGTCGCTGACCGTCGCTCTCGTCGGTGCCGTAACGGCGCTTTTTGCGGCGACCATTGGCCTGAAGCAATGGGACATCAAGAAGGTCCTCGCGTATTCCACGGTGTCGCAACTCGGCTACATGTTCATCGGCGTTGGCGTCGGCGCCTACACGGCGGGCGTGTTTCATCTCGTGACGCATGCCTTTTTCAAGGCGTTGTTGTTTCTCGGATCGGGCTCGGTGATCTACGCGATGCACCGCGCCTACCACGCCACGCACCACCATGGCGATGACGCTCAGGATATGCGCAACATGGGCGGCCTCAAGAAGTACATGCCGGCCACCTGGGCGTTGATGTGGATCGCGACGCTCGCGATCGCGGGCGTGCCGCCCTTTTCCGGCTTTTTCTCCAAAGATGAAATCCTTGGTGCCGCATTCGCCCGCGCCCATGGCTCGACGCTGGCGGACGCGACGCTGCTCGGATTGCCCGGAAGCACCGTGTTGTACATCGTCTGGGTACTCGGGCTTGCATCGGCCTTACTGACGGCGATCTACATGACGCGGATGATGCTCTACACCTTCCATGGGCCGAATCGCACCGGCGCGGCCAATACGCCCCACTTGGCGGAAGCGCCCTGGATCATGACGGGGCCATTGGTCGTGCTCGGCGTACTCAGCTTGGTGGGCGGATGGCTCAACCTGCCGGCGGTCATCACCGATCTGATGCCGATCGGTCCATCCGGAACGCTCGAGCACTGGCTCGAACCGGTCGTCGGCGAGGCCACGGCACGCGTCGCCGGAACTGGTACGCATCTGTCGGCGTCGACAGAGGAAGTGCTTATCGGACTTGCGGTCGCCATCGCGATTGTCGGCATCGTCATCGCCAAGATGCGACTCAAACCCGAAGTGCTCGTGTCGAAGTCGGCGTCGCTGCCCTCGACCGGCATCCAGCGTGTCCTCGAGCACAGGTGGTTCGTCGACGAAGCCTACGATGCGACCATCGTGAAGCCGACCTACGCGATCTCCAAGTCCGTGCTCTGGATTGGCGTCGACGTGGGACTGATCGACACGCTGCTCGTCAACGGCTCGGCCGCGCTGACACGTTTTCTGGGTTGGATGGGTGGTCAACTCCAGTCCGGACGCGTCGGGACATACGCGTGGATGCT
>Ga0049085_10001007_pt1 | contig 11105 bp, 7 predicted proteins | sample GreLakmeSU08MSRF_FD_66721 | JGI IMG/M metagenome (GOLD analysis project Ga0049085, IMG submission 66721) | Freshwater lentic microbial communities from great Laurentian Lakes, MI, USA - Great Lakes metaG SU08MSRF | ecosystem: Environmental > Aquatic > Freshwater > Lake | place: Great Lakes... | reverse complement strand
ACTCATGCCAGCCGTCCGCTGCTAAAATCACCACCATGTCCGCACGGCTTCGCGGCGGCACGGTCAGTATTGCGTTAGGAAGCCGCTCAAATTGACGATGCGCCTCTTGGGTGTTGCGAAAGAGCGTTGCGTCCGCGCCGTGTTCAGACGGTCGCCGCCACAGCCAAAGGTGAGCAAACACGAACTCAGCTTCGAGACTGCTCTGCGGGCGATACCTGCGCCAACCGCCGTTCAGCAAGGCTGTCATTTGCAAGAAAGCGTCCGAATTTCCTCTTTGTATTTCCAGTGCAGGCGTAAAACCGACGAATTCTGTTACGCGACTTGCCGTTCTCCGCCGTGGCGAAGCGGGGAGCGGTGTTCCGGTAGCCGGTCGCAGCGAAGGCTTGTCTGACTCGTGGACATGACCCGGCAGCGGGTGCAGGAACTCCAATACCGACGGGATTCGGATTTCAACCTTGGGCATGGTCAACGGGTGCGTCGTTAAGCATACTTGGTTTTAAGTTTCTCTGCGGCGTCGAGTGCGGCGAACAGTTCTATTTACGAACGGTGGCTGAAAACAATTGCCTCAAGCAACTTCGCACTGAACATTTTTGACCCCGGCACAAAGTTTTCCTTGTGCTTACCGTCCGCAAAATGCGGCTGCTCCCCGGTGGGGCAGTCCACGATGAACGGAACGGTAGGGAGCTTTTGAATCAGCGTTTCAGGGTCAGTTGGGTTGCCTATACGGTCTATATGGTCGGCGAGTTCCAACAGCGTCCTTGCTCCTACAACGGACACGTTGCCGTTAGGCCATTTTACGAGGTAGTGTTTCATGGTTTCATGCGGCAGCGGCGAGGGCGGTTGGTTGCATGGCGTCCAGTTCAGACCGGAGCCGACAGTTAGTGAGGTCGGCCTGTTTCAAGGCTTCGTGCAGCAACGGCAGGTTTTCCAGCGAGTAGATGATTTCTACCCGTGCATTCATCAGGCTCGCCAGCGTGCCAGCGTTGGCCTCTGCCTGCCACTCAGTCGCACCGGGGGCGGCGGTGAACATCGGAACACCATCGCAGCACAGAACGCCGCCTTTGGCCGTCCAGACGCCGTAAGTGACGCCCATTGACTTGCGGGCGATGGTTTCGATTTCCTTGGCCTTCACTTATCTCCCTTCACGGTGAGGCAGAACCCCCCGGCAAGTCCGGTCAATAGGAGGATGGCCCCGCCTGCGAACTCGTAACCAATGCGGTCACAGTTCAGGGCGAGGGCGGCGATGGCGACGGCGAGGGCGGCGGTTGCGAGTAGTCGTTTCATATTGTCGTTGTCGTTGTTGACCGAGAGTTTCCGAATCAGGAATGGCGTGCGTCGGCGTCGGCGTTGGCGGCAGCCCGCTGAAACGCTTGAAGCTCATGCGCTTTCTGGTCTAGTGTGTAGCGTGCCGTGACATACCACGCCGCCGGACGGAGCGGGACATCATTGCTCAACAGCGTGCGGAGAACAAGAAGCTCACTGTCGTTAAGCTGTATGCCGGATTGTTTCAGGAATGCGTTCATAGTGTTTGGTGTTTGCGTTGTCTAACTGTTACGACTCTACACCACCACAACGTCACGTCAAGGGTTTTTTAATCGTGATGACCGTTTGTATCCGTCTTCCATTCTGGAGGGAACATGATGGACAGGTGCTTGCGTGCGAACTTTCCACCCACGCAGTCCATGCTGGCAATCTCTTCCAAGGCCCGCAACGCAAGCGACTCACGGCTCGCCAGCGCACCCACGATAGCGTGAACTGTTTTGCAGTGCGGACAGGCGGTCATCCCAGCAGCCGCTTCACTAGCCGCCGCAGCCAATTCAATTCCGTAGGAGCGATTTCTGGTTGCGGGCATGATGGTAATTTTTCAAGAAGCTTCAACTCCCGCTTTCGTTCACGCTTGGCGGAATCAAGCATGGCTTTCTGAAGCGCAGCGGTCTCACTAGACTGGGTTAGCAAATTTTTGAGCTTTAGCTTCACATTAAAGATGCTCTCTGATTGCCATTCATCTTGTTTAACTCACCGGGGAAGAATCAGCAATGACATTCTTAGCTTCGCAACTGGAGCAGAACAGCGACGATTGACCGTCAACGAATCGCACCTTCCACAACGGCTTGCGCAGGTTGAAACCAAGGCTTTCCAACTGAACTTCAACCGCCGTGAGCCTATGCTGCGTAGCCTCTTTGCACATCCTAGTCTCTGCAAGCGCAACAGCGAGTTCGGCCTCCAGCTTACCAATCGGCAGACTACACCGCTCGCAAGCCCCACCACGGCGTCGGAACGCCTGCATTTTCTGAGCGTGTGTCACAATCAATCGCGGCTTCAGTTTCTTTTGGCGGCAGCTTTGATGTTACACACCTGACTCTGCTTCTGCTTCTTTGACTTTAGCCGTCGCTCTTACCAGTTTTACGACGGCTTTCTCGCCGTCGGTCATCTTGCGAAGAAACTCGCGCCTTAATGTGGAATCTTTGCCGTCTTCATCTTTGAGCGGGATGGCATCAAGGTCAACCTTGTCCAGTAGCTTCGACTGCTTTTCAAACGCGGTTCTTTTCATGGCGTCACGCCGTTCGTGCCACAGGTAAAACCCGCCGCCGATGCACGCGACGCCAATGCACGTTCCAAAGATGATGTCGAAAAGCGGGTGGCTTATGACGGACGCCAAGCCGATGCACAATGCCCCCGCACCGGCCAGCATAAGCGACTTCAACAGCATTGTGCCGCTTGTGATAACTCCGAGCGCGATGCCAGCAACTATGCACGAGATACCAAGCCCAAGCAGTGACCGGAAAATTAACTTGTGCCGCTCGCTCTTGGCCCTTTCCTCTGCGGCGTCAGCCCTCGCTTCGGCGGCGTCCAGCAATGCTTGATTAGCTGCCCGATTGCGCTCCAATGCGGCAAGGTTGGACTTTTCGGCAGTGCTTAGTGCGGCCTGAGCGGATTCAGCCTTTAGAACGGCAATCTTGGCCTCCTGCTGGGCTGTGGCGGCGTCGGTGCGGAGCTTCGCGGCTTCCGTCTTCATTTGCTCTGACTCGCTTCTGGCGGACTTGTAGAGAGCTTCCGCCTCGGCTGCCTTCCCCGCCTCAATCGCCGTCCTTCGCTTTGCTGCCTCAAGCTCCTCCTTTACGTCAGGCGGTGGCAGATTCCCAAGAGCAAGGCCAGTTTCACCGGCGACGATTTCCCTTGCTGGCCCAACCGGCGCGTTGGTGTTTGCGAATTGTGCGGCCCTGACTTGTGCGGCTGCGACAGCACTTCGTTTTTCGATTGCCGCAAGCTGCGCCTCCGCTGCGATTACCTTTTGCTCCACGGCTAAAAGTGCGGTCTGCGCTTCTGCCTTGGCGGTGGCGATTGCTTCTGACACTGGGGAGGCTGCTCCTGTCTTGGCTGTAGCCTTGGCTTCCGGCTTCGGCGGCGCGGTGTTACACGCCACGCCAAGGCACATGGCGGCAACGGTAAGAAAGCCAACGCCACGGCACACTAGCTTGCGGCGAGTGGTGATGCCAAAGAGTGCGTAGAGGATGGTAAGCATGGCGACGTGTAGTTGCTGCCAAATCTTTTCGGTTGTCAAGGGTTTTAAGAGTTTTCGGCTGCGCCCTTAACCGTCTCATCTATGGCGGTGGTGGCGGTGGTGGCGGTGGTGGCGGTGGCGGTGGAGGAACAATCGCAACAGTGGTTGAAACAACGTCATTGTAGTGAACAAAGTTTCGGAATTCAACAGCATCCCCAGAATTTTTGAAGCCAGATGTCATTATGACGTATGGCTGCTCTCTGGTTGCACGAAGCACGGCCTTTGCGTAGCTGTCGGCGGCGTGGTTATTGTTGTATTCGTAGCCCGTGCTCTTGAATGTATGAACCGTGGCGGTCTGACCGACAACTTGAACCTCGAAATCAACCACCCTTCCATCAGGGAACTGACCTGTGATTCCTCGATGCGCAAACGCGCCGGGGTATGCGTTCAGCGGACGAGGCACAAGGCCGCTCGTAAAACTTGAATTTCCAGTTCCAATTGGAAGTATCACCGGGCCAAACGGGTTTGGAGGTGGCGGCGGCGCGAAGTAAGGTGTAACTACGGCGTTCTGATTCAGAAAATGCCCATCATACTTCATCCACTTGTCGCCGTTTGCCCCAAGGGTGAACTTGTAAGAATACCACGACCTATCACCTACGGCTGTGCCAGCTAGGTTCAATGGATTTAACCCGTCTTTAGATACCGAAACTAGGTTTATGTCGAATGTGCGCTGCGGCTCCACAGATGCAAACGACCACCTTCTCGACTCGTAATCGTAGTCAACCGTTGGAAGGAAGAAATCATGGACGGGCCAGCTTGGAAGCGTCACGGGCGGCTCTGCGTGTGCGATTGCAAAGTTAAATCCGTCATCAGATTCATCCGCAGAGTTCTTCCCTCTGAATCCTGCAAAGCGCAAATCAGACCCAACGTGTTCACTGTATCTCTCTTCGTGCGTCCCGTGAATCACGCTCCAGTTAATGTCGAATGAATCAAGTTTAAGTTTTGTTACCATGCGCGACCACCGAACTTTGAAGCCGGTCTTTTCTGCCGCTTTTGTGAATTCGGTAATGCTGAGATACCTGTATTCTCTAAGCGACTGATCCGTGATCCAAGGCCACGCAATAGGAGAATCAATGAGGCGACCGAATTCAACTATCGAAGGCGGGTGATTCTTCCACCATGCCAGTCGGTCAGCGGCGCGGGCGACAACCCAAGCCGCGTGCGCTGTTATTGCTGCTGAACGAGCCGCCACCGCTGCGTGGTAAGCAGCAACAAGCGCACCGTATCCCGCTGGGAAATGAGGTGCTGGATACCCCTCATCCACGGCCTTCTGTGTTGGAGTCCCGAACGGGCAATAACCTGCTGACGTGTTTGGCGTGCAACCCGGAAACACTGGGGCTGGAGGAATGACTGGTTCCGCCACGCCGTATCCGGGGTATTCCGGCGGGGTTGAAAGCGGTTGGATTTGCTCGAAGTTGAAAGTCACTCCCCACCCCTTCATCCGGCGCGGTCTGTATGCTACAGAGCCTTCCAATGACGTAAGTAGTGGTTTCTTGGCCGCAACGAACTTGTCGAAGTAGCTGCCGTTGTCGAACGTGTAGCTCCCGTTCACCAGTGACGCCCGCGCATACTGGTCAATCAGGAAAACACCAGCACTGCCCTGAGTCGCTGCGTTCCCGTCCAAGTAAGTGCTGTAGAATTCTTGGAAGCTGTATTCTCGAACTGAAACTATCGAATTAACGCAAGACGCCCATTTATTATAGTGCTCAATCAACATTGGAGAGCGCATGAACAAACCAGTAATAGACTGACTGCCGTAAATGTAATAATTTAACATTGCTCCTCGATTGGTTCTATACCAGTCGTTCGGAACGCTAAAGTCTTGAGACCAGTCTGCCATCAAAATCGTCGGTGGAAACGTGCCAGAAAGACCCGGCTGCCTGTGATTGAAAGCTTTGTTGTTCTGCCAGTGCGCTGCAATTATATGCGTTGTAGTCTTTGAGAATTTACGCAAATCGCTGTTAAATCCATAAAACTCGTCAGCAAAAGCAAAGCCGTCCAACTTTTTCAAACTTTTAACGCCAACAAGTTTGTCATCTAAATTGTAGCCTCCAAACGCCGTCTGTTTCCAATCCGCTGAAAACGATTTAAGCGGTGATGCTTCAGGATAACCAGAATTAAAAAACAGCCTCGCTTCTTTTGGAACGCCTTCATACAAAGGAAACCTGCGCTTTCCGTAGTGCATATCCACTCGCGGCGACGTGCTCCAGCCATCACTAAAAGTATTAAACTCGCCGTCCAACAAGTCCACTCCTTTACTTCTAGTGAGCCGTATGACTTGTTGCGTAACTATCTGCATCTGTCCTGATAAGTTATTAAAAATTAACGACTCGCCTGATGACGCAAGCGACGTGTTCCTTCTTGGAAGAACATAATCTGACAAGTTTTCTTTTCGCTTAAAAAAGAGCATCGGCCCGCTGGGGCCAACCACAACTCGGCGGTCGTCAATCGAAACAGACGGGCTTGACTGGTCAACCAAGTTATACGTCGGATGTCCAATAAAGTTTAGCTTCTTTACATCTCCGACTTTAATTTCGTGAATTTTATTAACTTTTGGTATGAAACCAGAAAGCCATTCGTATTGTTGAGTTCCCCAAACTTGGTTGAATCGCGCCACTTGGCTTGTGACTCGGTGGGCTTGTGCAAGCTCAAAATAACCAATAGGGTAGTTGCCCACATCGTAGCCATCATACACAATAGTATAGGGTATCTGAATACCTTCAACTCTCCATCTTTGCATATAACTAGCACCAAGCTCTGTATCTAAATTTGGAATTGTAGGAATGGTGTAATCGCCACTGAGCGACCACACGTTAGCATAGGGAGGAAACCTCTTTGTGCTTTCGACAGGCCATCCACAATAAAGGAGCAGGTTCGTGCTCTTGGTCATTAAATCGCACGAACCTGTAAACGTGAGGTTTCCGTTACTGTTTTCAGCTACAGTGATTCCGTGTGCTGCGAAGTCAGCTACAATTGTTGCAAACCCACGGAACAAAACCTCCTCTGAGTTCTTTATCCCAACTTTTTCAAACGTAACAACAACGGAATCTCCAGCAACAAGCGGTGAGCCGGGCGTCAGAATAAAGCTGTTTACGTTTCCCGGTTCCAAGTCTAGTTCAATGTTAGCGGGAACATTTGGCCCGACGCAGAACTGAAGGCTGTAAGCCTCTTTAGGAATTAAGATGCCGCCGCGCTTTATGACAATGGTTGACTTAATAGGTCTTCCGACTCCCAAAGGAATGTAGTTCACTTCTCCAGCCGGGAGCACGATGACTGTTTCAGAAACCGAAGGGATTACGTGTGTGCATTTGGCTAAAACTCCGCTATTATAAATCAAGTCTCCAATAATCGTGTTATCATTGTCAGGGTTTCCGTAGTATCCATGCCCAGCGGGGGGGTGGTGGATTGCCATAGTTCCGCCAACAACATTTGCGATTGGCGAGCCGACCGGGAAAGTTGTGTTGCAGAGAACAGTTTTTGCGTCCCAAACAAGAGTTGGGTCTTTTACGATTGATGATCCATATAAAGTTGTGTTGAGTCCTCCGTTATAGTAGCTTTCAATAACTGAAGGATTTACTATGTTGTTTGAGCCGTGAAGTGAGCGATGTGCGTTAAAATAATGTGAGCTTTCGTTTGGCTGATAGAATCTGGGGTCATCTTTTTTTGCTCGTTGAAAGTGCTGCCACCCGTTTAAGTAGCCTGTATCCACAGAACTGCGCCTTACGCAAAGTGAACCCATAGCGGGAATTGTGACAGCGTGCTTAGGCGCGTCGTCGCTTCCAATAAATGTAACTACTAATGTGTTGCTTTGGTTAAAGTTGTGGATTCTAAAAAAATTAAACCTGTCATATTTCTTTGGAAACTCGAAAATGGTCACACCGTCAAAGACAAGCTCCACCTGTTGCCAATCCATTCTAGGGCACAATCCTGCAACAGTGTAATTATCAAAAATACTAGAAGTGAGGTAGCGGTCTTCCATAACCCACCAAGGCACCCCGCCAACAAGTCTTGTGTGGCATTCTAGCGAGAACCTAAAAAGCGAGTTTCTTCCTTCTGAAGAAAACCCAACCCCACGGGGGACAATCATAGCTCTAGTATCTACGTAAGTAGGCGATATGGCATTTAGGTTCGGCCTCCTAATTAAGTTAAAATACTCCTCTCCTACAGGCAATAGCTTAACTATTTTTCTGCTTTCACTTCTTGCCATTGGGCTTATCTTCCAACTTGAAACGGCCCCGCTGCCGCTGGACTCATCTGCTGTGATGGTAATGCTCGTGCCAGCATACGCGCACACCCCCTCTATCCACTTTGTTTGGTCGTTTGATGCGGTTGCTCTGGCACGCTCTCCATTTCTGTAGCGAAGCCCAGCCTGCGTATTAAATGTGAAAACACCAGAACTTGAAATGGTTCCAGCGGTTGCAGATGTTCCAGCAAACAGCTCTGGCGTATTCGCCGCAGCCGTCTCGAATGGTGTATGGTTGTAATTAACGTAGTTTGGGTTTTGGTGGAAGATATGAGAAAGAGGCCGATCAATTCCTGCCATAACCATCGGCTCAATTGTGGTTGTCGTGTTGTCAGTTTCAAATCCCAAGAAAAAGAAAATCTGCCCTTCACCAAATCCTTCTTTTCCAATAAAAGATTGCAGGCCATCGGAAGCTGTTCCGCTTAATCCTCCCGCACCGTATGGACGCAGCAGCAAGATGGACTTGTTGCCCATCAACAGGGAAACTTTGCGGTCGAACTCCTCAAAAAGAGAATTCATCCTCTCGGCGGTGAGGCTGTCGCCGCTATTCAAATATGGAACTAGAGCCATACCGGGAGTCCGCTGCCTGAGCCGAAAGCGATGTTGTCTTCCGACGTGACAATCTTGATTTCGATTTCATCACCTGTAGCATTCACGGCGGTTGCTGGGCGAACCCTCAGTTGCTTGCCTTCGCAATCTTTAAGAGCTAGAACCACGGCGGAGGCTTGTGTAATTGGTTGCCCAGCACTGTTGTTTGAAGTGGCTCCTACTTTGTTTAGTGAAAAAGAGCCAGCTTGAGCATCCACTTTAACGTCCATGCGAACCGCTGGCATCACACCGCCAACCGGAGGGTTAGACGAGAAGTTGCTGACCATGCCAATTCCAAGCCCCCCTACGCTGTTGTCAGCGTGTGTGTTCGTTGGCGTCGCGCTCGACGAAGCGGATGCCTGCCCGCTCTTAACCGTGTCAGCCGCGATGTTGCGTTGCCGGACGCGGTTTACTCGCAAGAGTTCAACCAAATCGCCTGCTGACAGGTAACGCGGCACTCCAACCGACACGTTGACGGAGGCCATATCAACAGATTCTTCCACCGTCTGAATCATTATGTCGTTCCAATAAGAACTCCCGCCTGCTATGCTCAACTTGTTTCCAATCCATATCCTTAATGGATCAATTTCTTGGCTCTTAATCGTCACACTTCCGTCGTGCTGCAAAATTTTCAAACCGTCGTAAAGGCTTTGCGCCAGACCTGAAGGTATCGGGTCGCCGCTGCTTGACGACTGCACGCCTGAGTAAGTTCCTGAAGTGGCGTTAGTGGCTGTGAACTTGATAGTCTGGATGTCCGCGCCCTTCTTATTTGTTTTGCTGGCGATGGTCTGGGAGTGCGCCACTTCGTAAATGGCTGTGTATTGTTCAGCAAGCACACGTTGTCCGTTTGGCATTGTAAGACCATCTGATAAAGTGCCAGTTATCAAATCCTGTCCAAGCGGCGCGGTCACATAGTTTCCGTTTTGATGTAATAATTTTCTAAGGCTAAAGTTATCTAAATACGCGCCATCTGCACGAAGAAACGGTAGCTTTTGCCTTAACCAATCTGCTGAACCCCACGGAATTGTTGTTACCGTAGCGTATGCCAAATTAACAGTCGAACCAACCAAATTTACCGACAACAACAGTTCTTTGAACGTGTTCTCTGGCTGAATTACGTCAATCGCCGCCGCCGATGCGGCACCCGTAACAAGGTTGACCGCACTGGCTGCGGCGTTCGCGGCGGTGACGGCTGCCAAAGCGTTTGTAGCAGCCAGAGCAGCAGCCGTGGCAGCAGCAGCTTGTGTGGAGTCAATAGTGGCTTGAACTGGAGGTGACGCCGCAGCGGCAATGGTAGCGAGGTTTGCTTGGTTGAGGGCGGCAAGTGCGCTACTTGACGCCGTAACAGCGGCGGACACGGCGGCGGAGGCAATCGTTGCAGCAGCGGCGAAGGCCGCAGTGGTTGTGCTGCTAGTTGGAACTTGCGTCGCTGCCGCTGCCGCTGCGGTTGCCAGAGCGGCTACTGCTGCGTTGGCAGCGGCTACAGATACGGTGGCGGCGTTGGAGGCTTCGGCGGCTGCCGAATAGGACGGTGAACTGCTGCTTGATGTCGCCGCTGCGTTGGCGGCAGCATTGGCGGCGGTCAATAAAGCGGCAAACGATGAAGCGGCAGTAACAGACGGACTAGCGTAATTAGTGGGTGTCAAATTTGACTTAAATATGACCCCGTCGTGTTGGTAATAGTATCCACCACTCACTGCTTCAGCTAGAAAAATTCCGAGCGGTCTGCCGTCCGAGCCGACCGCCCCTTGCGCTGGGGCTGGATAAACGTCCCAAATATCATAAATCCACGCTTTCCCATTCGTGTTGTTCTGCTGCGCATACTTTATTCGCACCCGGTCAACCACACGATCATTGCGAGGCGTCAGGCTCACCGTTCCAATTACATCGTCGGCAAGGTTTATAGTAAGTGGGGTAAAAACTTTTGTGATGTTCAATGTCGGCGGCGTCGTGGTGTAGTCGAAAGTTGTCACCGCATCTGGCATCCACCGCATCTCATGCTTGACCGCCTCGCCCACCGTGATGTCGGACACGTCGCTCCACGGCGGCGTTGTGACCGGGCAGACACCAAGCTGAATTACGTTACCAAGTCCCTGCTGCGTCGCCACTTGGTTCACAAACGCAACAATATCTGTCATCTGCTGCGAGATTGTCTGGTGGCTGTTGTTAAAGCCCATGTTCAGAATCATCTTTGAGCGGTAGCCGCCGACAAGTGATGAAGCAGCGGAAACCGGACTAACGACGCGATACCAAATTTTTTGAAAAACGATCTGGTCAAACCATTTCCAAGCGTTCTTGGCCTTGTAGTTGCGACGTTCTTGTGTGCCAGAAAGCGATTGAGACGGGTCGCCAATCCATCCAACAAACCATATCGTTGAAATCCCGTCCTTCACCGCAGTCACAGTCACCTTTCCATCGTAAGCGAACTGAGGGTCTGTGGTGGATTTCTCGGCAGTGGTGAAGCTGATTTCATCGGGAGCCTGAGAGACGCGCTTGCGCTTGAAGTTGGTGATGCCCCAAGCAGCTAATGTTTTCGTGACCACCGCGCTTGTCGGAGTCGCTTGGTATGTCAGATTCCAGATAATCATCTTCCGTTCCTCACGTAAGCACGAAGCTCTTCCAACTCTCTGCTTTGAGCCTGCTGCATGGAAACAAACTCGCGTATGGACAAGAGCGTTTCGGTGTTCGACTGCATAGCTGCTTTGTTCATGT
>Ga0049085_10001005_pt1 | contig 11109 bp, 9 predicted proteins | sample GreLakmeSU08MSRF_FD_66721 | JGI IMG/M metagenome (GOLD analysis project Ga0049085, IMG submission 66721) | Freshwater lentic microbial communities from great Laurentian Lakes, MI, USA - Great Lakes metaG SU08MSRF | ecosystem: Environmental > Aquatic > Freshwater > Lake | place: Great Lakes... | reverse complement strand
ACGTTCCAGCGCCAGGGCATCGAGATTGGACAGTTTTTGCAGATCACCGGGCAAACCGAGGAGCAGTTCATCGACCAGTTGCGTGAGCAGTCACGCAAGGCCGTGCGGGTAGACCTGGCATTGCGGGCGGTGGCGCAGGATCAGAACCTCAACGCTGGCGATGATGACCTCGACATCGAACTCGAGCGCATCGCCGTTCGCGCGAATGTCAAAGTCAAACGTGTCAAATCGCTGTACGAAAAGAATGATGCGCTCGGCGACCTCAAGGCCCAGATTCGAAAATCCAAAGCCCTTGAATGGCTCGTGCGACAAGTCACGTACGTAGATCCGCAAGGCACGATATTGGCCACAGAAATACTGCTCGATGCTGGCGTGGACATTGACCCCACTGCTGACACCGGTGCCTCTGTGAACATTGACGCTGAATCCAACACGAGCGAAGGGTCGACCAGTACCGTGGAAGAAACCCCCTAATGAATGAGCGAGACATGAACTTTTCGAACTATTACGTTCCCAACGTCACCGAAGTTACGAGCCGCGGCGAGCGGGTGTACGACCTGTACAGCCGCATGCTCAAAGACAACATCATCTTTCTTGGCACCCCGATTGATGACACGATCGCCAACCTGATTTGCGCGCAGCTGATCCACCTCGAGAGCGAAAACCCCGACAAGGACATCAATATCTACATCAACAGCCCGGGTGGCGATATCACCGCGCTGTTCGCCATTTACGACACGATGCAATTCATCAAGAACGACATCGCCACCATTTGCCTCGGTCAAGCCGCATCGGCTGCCGCGGTCTTGCTGGCTGCCGGCACGAAGGGCAAGCGTCTGGCGTTGCCCCACGCGCGCATTCTGCTGCACCAGCCAACCGGCCAGGTGGGCTATGGCCAGGTCACCGACTTGGAAATCGCCGCTCGTGAAATTCTGCGGATGCGTGATTTGCTGGAAATTATCTTGTCTGACCACACCGGGCAAAGCATCGAACGGGTGCACGCCGACACCGACCGCGACTTCGTAATGGAAGCAGAAGAAGCCAAGGCCTACGGAATGATCGATGAAGTGATTTCAACGAGGCAAATGGCCGACCGCAACGGACCTATTCGTTAGAAGGGGACACCATGGCTAAGTTTGGCGACACTGCAGAGCTTGTCAAGTGCACGTTCTGCAGCAAGACGCAGAAGCAAGTAAAGAAGTTGATTGCTGGGCCATCGGTCTATATCTGCAACGAGTGCATCGATCTGTGCAACGAGATCATCGACGACGAGGTGGCCGACGCCAAGAACCTCGGGCTGGACAACGTTCCGACACCCCGCGAGATCCGGGCCTTTCTCGACGATTTCGTCATCGGTCAAGATTCTGCCAAAAAAGTGCTCGCTGTGGCGGTGTTCAACCACTATCGGCGTATCAAGTACACGCAGTCGAAGAAACTGCGTCGTGACGATGTCGAACTGCAAAAGAGCAACATTTTGCTGCTCGGTCCAACGGGTTGCGGCAAGACGCACATGGCCCAGACCCTGGCGCGCATGCTCAACGTGCCTTTTGCCATCGCCGACGCCACGGCACTCACCGAAGCGGGCTATGTCGGTGAAGACGTCGAAAATATCCTGCTCAAATTGCTGCAGGCCGCCGACTTTGATGTGAAGCGTGCCGAGATGGGCATCGTTTACATCGACGAAATCGACAAGGTTGCGCGCAAGAGCGAGAACCCGTCGATTACTCGCGACGTTTCGGGTGAGGGTGTGCAACAGGCGCTACTCAAGATCCTTGAGGGCACCGTCGCCTCCGTGCCACCCCAGGGCGGTCGTAAGCACCCACATCAAGAGTTCATCCAGATCGACACCACCAACGTGCTCTTCATCGTGGGTGGCGCGTTTGCGGGCCTCGATCAAATCATCGGCTCGCGTCTCGGAGACAAGGGTGTCGGCTTCCACGGCACGGTCAAGTCGAAGAAAGAGCGCGATCCGGGTGACCTGTTCGCACGTGTCTTGCCGGAAGACCTGCTCAAGTTCGGCATGATTCCAGAATTCGTCGGGCGACTTCCGATGGTCGGCGCAGTTCACGCATTGAAGAAAGATGCACTCGTGCAGATTCTCACCGAGCCAAAAAATGCGCTGGTCAAGCAGTACCAGAAGTTTTTTGAATTTGAAGACGTCGAACTGGTGTTGTCGCCAGAGGCACTGTCGGCGATCGCCGACGCAGCCCTCACGCGTGGTACCGGCGCTCGTGGCTTGCGCGCCATCCTCGAAGATGTGCTGCTCGACACGATGTACGACCTGCCTGGTCGAACCGATGTAGCAAAGGTGGTTATCGAAGCCAAGTGCGTCACCGAGCGGGCAGCCCCGACGATCACCACTCGTTCACCACGGGTGAGCAAGCCGAAGCGCGCCGCATCGTAAGCCCACTACCGTTCACGGCATGACCGAAACGGCAATCGAGCGCGCTCTTGCGTTCTTGGAATCCCATTCGGTCTACGAAAAAACCGGACGTATCGAATCCCCGAGTACCGCCAACATCGAACGTCTTGTCGGGTTGCTCGGTGACCCGCATACTGCGTACCGCACGATTCACATCACAGGGACGAATGGCAAGGGTTCGACCAGCCAAATGGTGACGAAGCTGTTGATGGCGCATGGTCTGCGGGTGGGCACCTATACCAGCCCTCATCTCGAGCGTGTCAATGAACGGATGGCGGTCGATGACGAGCCAATCAGCGACGATGAGCTCGCAGAAAACGTGCTGGCAATCGCTGAATTGGAGCCGCTCGTCGGTGCCCGGCTGAGTTATTTCGACATCTTGACCGCAGTGGCGTTTCGCTGGTTTGCCAACAGCGCAATCGATGTCGGGGTGATTGAGGTCGGTCTACTTGGTCGCTGGGATGCCACCAACGTGGTGAAAAGCGACGTTGCGGTGCTGACCAACGTGTCGCTCGACCACACTGAGTTTGCTGGCCCAACCCACGCCCACATCGCCGGTGAGAAAGTCGGCATCGTCAAGGCTGACAGTGTGTTCGTGCAAGGTGAAACACGTGAAGACGTGCAGGAGATCTGCACGGAAGTGGTGTGTGCCCGACGTGTGGTACGAGGTGAGCATTTTGAAGTCATGTCGAATGATTTGGCCGTCGGTGGGCGAGTCGTGTCGATGCGCACGATGCGAGCGCGGTATGAAGACGTGTTCGTGCCACTGCACGGAAGTCACCAGGGTGACAATGCGGTTGTGGCCGTCGCTGCCGTGGAGGAATTCTTCGACAACTCCATTCATCGTGACGTACTCGATGAGGGCTTCGCGGCAGTCACGATGCCGGGTCGATTCGAAGTGGTAGGGCGTCAACCATTGGTAATCGTTGATGGAGCACACAATGTCGGTGGGGCCGAGGTGTGCTCGGAGGTTTTTTTCAACGACTTTCAAATCGAAGGCAAGCGGGTACTCGTAGTGGGCATGTTGAAGAGCCGCGCTCCTCAAGAGCTGCTCGGTGCATTGCGTGCCGACGAGTTCGATCTCGTTGTGTGCTGTACCGCGCCGACGCCGCGTGGAACTCCGGCCAGTGAAATCGCCGCTGCTGCGCGTGCCGTTGGATGCGACGATGTAAAAGTTGTCGAACGGGTTGACGCGGCACTAGCAACTGCATACCGTGAGCTGCGCGCTGAAGATGCGCTGCTTGTTGCGGGCTCGCTGTATGTGGTGGGTGCAGCGCGACCCGTGCTTCGCCAACTGATGCCGTAGCAGTAGCCTGACTGCGTGGCAAATCCCCAGAACAGCAAACGAACCCTCGTTCTACTCAAGCCTGATGCAGTCGAGCGAGGCCTCGTGGGCGAAATCGTCGGCCGTTTTGAACGCAAGGGTCTGACCATTGCCGCCATGCAGGTGCGCACGCTCGACCAGGCGATACTTGCCAACCACTACGCCGAGCACGAAGGCAAGCCGTTCTATGCCGATCTCGTCAAGTTCATGTCGCGCGGGCCAGTCGTGGCGATGGTGGTGGCCGGTCCTGATGACACGTGGGAGATTCTCCGGGCGATGATGGGTGCCACCAACCCGAAAGCAGCTGCACCCGGCACCATTCGTGGCGATTTGGGCACCATCTTCACCGAAAATCTCATTCATGGCAGTGACTCGGCAGCAGCAGCCGAGAGGGAAATCCACATTTTCTTTCCGGGTCTCTGAGGCAGCACCTTGGCCGGCACTAATCCGATCTCGCTGACGCGGGACATTGCTATCGACCTCGGCACTGCAAACACGCTCATCTACATCAAGGGCGAAGGCATCGTGCTCGACGAGCCGAGCACCGTGGCGCTTGACATCGCAACTGGGCAACTCGTCGCGGTCGGCCACGACGCCAAACGCATGTGGGGACGCGCCCCCCGAAATATTCGTGTGGTACGACCTCTGAAAGATGGTGTGATTGCTGACTTTGACTTGTGTGAGCAAATGTTGCGTGAGTTCATTCGCCGTGTACACACCAGCCGTTTCAGCAAACCGCGCATGATTGTCTGTGTGCCGTCTGAAATCACGGGTGTCGAACGCCGTGCCGTGCAGGATGCGGCCGAGTTCGCCGGTGCTCGCCGACCCGTGTATGTGATCGAAGAGCCGATGGCTGCTGCAATCGGTGCGGGTCTGCCAGTCAGCGAGCCCAGTGCCAACCTCATCGTTGACATCGGGGGTGGCACCACGGAAGTCGCGGTCATCTCCCTCGGTGGCATCGTGACGGCGAGCTCCTGTCGGGTGGCCGGCGATGAAATCAACGACGCCATCGTGGCGTTGTTCAAAAAACAGTTCAACCTCGAGATTGGGGACAACACCGCCGAGGACGTGAAGATTCAGCTGGGTTCGGCTTGGCCACTTGAGCAAGAGCTCACCGCCGATGTTGGCGGTCGCGATATGACGAGTGGTTTGCCCCGCACCCAAGAAGTGACGACGGTGGAAATTCGGGCGGCAATCGACGCGCCAGTCACCGCAATCATCGATGTGGTGAAGAGCACCCTCGAACGTACGCCGCCGGAATTGGCTGCTGACGTCATTAGTAACGGCATCACGTTGTCGGGTGGTGGCGCGCTACTCACCGGTCTTGCCGAACGCCTCATTCACGAAACAGGCATCAACACCGTCGTGGCCCCCGACCCGTTGCTGTCGGTAGTACTGGGTGGCGGGCTCACGCTGGAGAACTTGGATGCGATGAAGGGTCTCACGGCGCAATCGGACGACGAGTAACCCGGCGGAAGTGAGAGCGTGGCTAAAAATAGAACCAATCTCACCCGGGCCATCGCGCTGTTGGGGCTCGCCTCGGTGTTTTTCATCACGCTCGATCTGAGTGATTCGGCGGTGACGTCGCGCATGCGACGTGTTTTTGGCACCGTCTTCAGCCCGATTGAAAACGTTTCGCGCGTCGTCACCCGCCCGTTGAGCGGTGCATGGACGGCGTTCCGCGAGTACGACGACGTGGTCGATGAAAATGACCGCTTGAAGGAAGAAGTTGCGTTGCAGGAGGGTGCAGCAGTTGCCGCTGCTGCCTCTGTTCGTTTGGCACAGGAGCTGCTGGCGCTCAATGGTTTGCCGACGTTGGCAGGTATCAATTCGGTTACCGCCCAGGTAATCGGTGAAACTCCGACGAATTATTCTCAAATCGTCGAAATCAATCAAGGGTCGAGTTCAGGCATCAAGGTCGGTATGCCGGTGCTGAATGCGGCGGGACTTATCGGTAAGGTCACTGAGGTCTTCGGCGATCGCGCCCTCGTCATGTTGATTTCTGACCCTGATTATGCGCTGTCGGTCAAGGTCGTTACGAAGTCGAGCCGCACGCCGATTACCTTGCCACCGTTGCCGACGGAGGATGCTCCGACGGTTGATTCGGTGCTGGAAACGAACGATACGAGCTCAACCTCGTCGTCCACCTCCACGACGACCACTATTTTTGGTTTCACACCATCAGCCACCACGGTGCCTGCGGATGTCGTGGCGGGTGCCGGGTCGAAGATCAACGTGCCGCTTGCCGGCCAACTCGCGGTGCGCGAAACCGGCATTCTTGAAGGGCGCGGTCCGGGAACGCGACCAATCGTTCGTTTTCTTGATGCCACCACTCGTGCAGCGGCCATCGAGGTTGGGGCACCGGTGGTGTCGTCGGGTGGATCGCGAAGTCTCGCACCGCCTGATGTCGTGATCGGTGTCGTGTCTCGGGTGATCGAGCGACTCGGCACTGCCGGACCAATTTTGGAGATAGATCTTGTCGCAGATCTTTCCAACCTGTCGTTCCTACGCATATTGCTGTATCAACCAATCACCGAAGCAGGACGCTGAGATATGTTCGAACGTCTATTGCGGTTGATCGCCAGTCGTTGGTTTCGGTTGGTTCTGGTCGTGTTCATCGTGCTGTCGTTGCAGACCACGTTGTTCAGCGAAGTGCGGCCGTTCGGATACGCAATTCAACTGGTTGCGATTTTTGTGGCAAGTGCTGGCTCGGTGCATGATGTGCGCACTGGGGCCATCGTTGGTTTGGTCAGTGGTTTGATGTTCGATGCGGTTCTGGCAACACCCCTCGGCATTTCTGCGTTGGTGCTCGGTGCGGTTGGTGCGGGTGCAGCGCTGATGCTGCGGTCATTTCGCGACCCGCCGTGGTGGTTGCGTCTGCTGGCAGTGAGTGTTGCAGCCGCATGTGGCGAGCTGTTGATGCCTCTCACTCAGGCAGTGGTGGGTCAAGGTGGCTGGCTCGGGCTACGGGTCATCTCGGCGATGTCTGTCACTTTCATCGGTGCGTTACTGATCGCCTCATTGTTCATTCCTGTCACAAGATGGACACTGCGCGAGAAGGTCTTGCTTGGCAACTAACAATCAGCAGCGTCGTTGGTCCGCACTCGGTGGGCTCGCGATTGGTTTGTTGGTGCTGTTGCTTGCCCGCGTGTGGTTCCTGCAGGCAGTCACCAAGGAAGAAACCGACCGCATCGTCGATCGGGTGCAGTCGCGTGTGGTCAAGTTGATCCCTGAACGGGGGCGAATCTTTGATGTCAACGGCCGCGTGGTTGCCGACAACAAGCGGGTACTCGTCGCAACGATCGACCGACGCATCATCAGCGATCCGCAAGACCGATTGGAGATGTTCCGGCGGCTGTCGGGGCCGCTTGAAACCCCGATCGAGCGCCTGTACACGCGGGCTGCCGACGAGCGATACGACCAACTCACTGAAATGCCCCTGGCCTTTGACATCTCCGAAGAACAAGCCGCGTTCCTTCTGGAGCGCATCGAGGATTATCCCGGAGTGGTCATCAAAGAGGATTGGCGGCGCATCTATCAGTACGGGGCCATCGGGAGCCATGTCACCGGTTTCTTGGGTGCCATTCAACAAGAGTCTGCTGCGTACTACAAATCGTTGGGCTACGACCCCAATGAACGTGTCGGGCTGTACGGCGTCGAACTGATCTATGAAGTCGACCTGCGTGGGATCCCTGGCTTCGTGCGCTACGAGGTCGATGCGGTTGGTCGAATCAAGCGGGTGCTTGAACGTGTCGAGCCCCAGTCGGGCAGGGACATCCAGCTTTCGCTCGACTTCAAGCTGCAACAATTTGCCGAGCAGGCACTGGAGACGCAATTGCTCGTGCGCCAACGTAATGAAGCTGCACAGGTGATGCTGCCAGAGGGCATTCCCGACCCGCAGTACGACGAAGTGAACTATTACAAGGCCCCTGCAGGCTCAGTGGTACTGATGAACCACGCCACCGGCGAGGTCGTGGCGATGGCTTCGTACCCGCGCTTCGACTCACGTTGGTTCACGGCGAACATCAACGCCGAAAAGTTCGCCCAGGTATTCCCGCGCACTGATGACCCCGACCGTTCGATCCTGATCAATCGGGCGGTGTCGGGTCGATACAACCTTGGCTCAAGTTTCAAGCCGTTCGTCGCCTATGCCGCCCTCAATACGGGACAGTTGCCGGGGGGCGCCGACTACCTGTTCGACGACCGAGGCTCGTACAAATTGGAGAGCATTCCAAAGGATCGTTGCGACCAAGGCGTGAAGTGCGTCTTTCGCAATGCGATCTGCCGCGCGACCGGTGCACCGTGTCGATACGGGGAAGTCAATGTAGAGACTGCGCTTGCCGTGTCGAGCGATTCATTTTTTTACAAGATCGGTGAACAAATCTTGACCGAGCGCGGCTACCGCGCAATTCTTGAACAAGAAGTCCGACGGTTCGGTTTTGGCTCGCCAACGAATATCGACCTGCCATTCGAGTACGCCGGGACGATTCCGAACGCCGCGTACAAAAAGTATCTGGCCAGCCTCGGGGTCATTGCCGAAGATGCTGGGCGTGCGTACTACGTGGGAGACAACGTGTTGTTCTCGATCGGCCAGGGCCTCTTGTCGGCGTCACCGGTGCAGGTGGCAAACGCCTACGGAACATTGGCGAATGGTGGAACGAAGTTCGAACCGCGAGTCGTTCGGGCTGTGCTGGCCCCCGGTACCCGCAACAAGGCGTCGGGGTTGGCGGATCTCGCCAACGCTTCAGTGTTGCGCCGAGTGGCAGACGAGTCTCCGGCAGTAGAAGTTCCGCTGCCAGCAGCGGTGCGCGACCCCATCGTGACTGGGCTGACGCGCGTTGTTACCGGGCCTGGCGTCACGTTCGACTATTACCACAAGACGACGGGGGAGAACCTGTTCCGTAATTACCGCGGAATGCCGATCGCGGGCAAGACCGGCACGGCGCAGGGTTTCAACAACCTGCCTTGGAACGACTCGTCAGCCTTTGGGGCGTTCAGTCTCGACGAGACTCAGCCGTACAGCGCATTCGCCTATCTCGAAAAATCGGGGTACGGCGCGCTTGCTGCGGCACCAGTCGTGAAGTGCATCTTTTCGGCGCTCAGCAAGCAATGGCGCGTTGACGAACTCAGCCCGGCTGACCCGCTCGACATTGCGTCGACGATGGCTGCGCCGACCACGCGGCTGCGCAACCCGATGTGTTTGGTGAGTACCTTCGCGGACAGTAGAGACTGATATGTCGACAATCTTTCTGGGTCGTCCACGTCCGGGTGATCCACGTGGTTCTGCGAGTGTGCTTGACCCGTGGCGCAACGTCGATTGGATGATGATTTGGGCAACCTTCGCACTCGTTGTGATCGGAGTCTTCAATATTTACGCAACCACCAGCCCCCGCCTCGTTCTGCGTGGGGCGGACCCCTTCTATTTCACCCAGCGCCAGGTGCTGTTCGTCATTGCGGCAACGCTCTCGATGTTTGCGGTGATGTTCTTTGGTCATGACTGGTTACGGAGTAAAGCCGTGTGGTTCTACGGGGCAACCACGTTTTCATTGCTTATTTTGTTGCTGTGGGGATTCACGAGTGACGGAACCAAACTGTCGTTCGACCTGGGCATCATCGCCGTACAGCCAGCCGAGGTCATGAAGCCAGTGCTCGTCCTCGTGCTGGCCGCGTGGTTTGCCGACGCTGGGATGCGAACGGTGCCGTACGACGAGTTCATTCGCGCATTGTTGATTGCCGTGGTTCCGTTTCTGTTGATCGCCATGCAGCCCGACCTCGGCTCGGCAATGACGATTGCAGCGGGCGTTTTTGGGGTGCTGCTCATTGCCGGTACACAACAACGCCATTTTATTTTTGTCTCGTTGCTAGCGGTGTTCAGTTTTGTGGCATCCATCTGGTCGGGCGTGGTTCGTGACTATCAGCTGGAACGTTTCACTGCGTTGTGGAATCAGAACAACACCACCAATGAAAGTTTGCAGAGCCTCGTCTTACAGGTGCGTTATGCAAAACGGGCGGTCGCTGCCGGTGGGTATTTCGGTAAGGGCTATCTGCAGGGCGAGTTGACGAACGGCCGTTTCATCCCGGTGCAGTCGACCGACTTTCCGTTCTCGGCAATCGGGGAGCAGTTCGGTTTGGTTGGCGCGTTGATCGTGGTCGGGTTATTCGGCTTCATCTTGTTGCGCGTTTGGATCGTCGGCCGCAACGCCAACACGCCGTTTGGGCGGTTCTTGGCGGCGGGAGTGTTTGCGACCCTGGCCTGGCAGGTGTTCCAGAACATCGGTATGACCATCGGCATCACGCCCGTCTCAGGTCTGCCCCTGCCCTTTGTGTCGTATGGGGGGTCGCACCTCGTGTCCTGGGCCGTCATGATCGGTCTCGTGCAAAGCGTGGAGATGCGTCGCTCGGCCTGAGGAAGTCGGTAGGCTAGACCAACCGTTGGGAAGTTCCCAACAGCAGATTTGGACATACGCACGAGCGTGCGAGCGCAAGGGGTAGATGCGCACCGCGCCACGGCACGGCGAATTCGGCGCACAGGCGCGACATCGCCGCCATCGGAAAGGTTTTGACATGACGAATGAATTTGGCGAGAGCGAACGCTCGCCCGTTGAGTTGCCCGAGCACCCGCGCGAGGGTCGGCCGTCGATTCCACCGCCACCTGGACGAGCCTTTGGTGGTTCGCCGGAGGGCGACACGAGCGACACTGCTGGCACCAACGACGCTCCAGACCGTGCCAACGGGTCAGATCGTGCCAAGCGCACTGCGCGCCCGTCGCGCGACGGCGGTGAAGGCGGTGGTCGGTCGAACAACCGACGTCGACGCCGTGGTGGTCGCGGCCGTACTCGCACTCGCGGCGAGGGTCGCGGCGAGGGTCGTTCGGTCGATCGTCGTTCTGACAACGGTGACGGTGCCCGCGACGAATCCGAAGCTGGTCTGATTGCCCGACGTCGTGGCAAAGAGCGCGATGGACGCCCGCTGGGGCGCTATCTCATGTGCGTGCACGTACGCAACGATCTCACGCAGGTCGCCCTACTCGAGGGTCGCAGCCTGATTGAGCATTACGTCAGTCGTCCTGCTGATGATGCACTGCAGATTCACGGCAATATTTATCTCGGCAAAGTACAGAACGTGCTGCCGGGCATGGAGGCGGCCTTCGTCGACATCAGCACCCCGAAGAATGCGGTGCTGTACCGCGGCGATGTGCAATTCGACAAAGAAGATGTGGTTGAGCAGGGCCCCGAGCCGCGTATCGAACAGGTTCTGCGGCGTGGTCAGTTGATCCTCTGCCAGGTGACGAAGAATCCGATCGGTGAAAAAGGTGGGCGACTGACCCAAGAGGTGTCATTGCCGGGCCGCTTCGTCGTATTGA
>Ga0049085_10001002_pt1 | contig 11118 bp, 9 predicted proteins | sample GreLakmeSU08MSRF_FD_66721 | JGI IMG/M metagenome (GOLD analysis project Ga0049085, IMG submission 66721) | Freshwater lentic microbial communities from great Laurentian Lakes, MI, USA - Great Lakes metaG SU08MSRF | ecosystem: Environmental > Aquatic > Freshwater > Lake | place: Great Lakes... | reverse complement strand
GTGGCCTTGGGCGGCGATCCAGAGGGCGTACCAGTCTTCTCGAGCGAGGGTGATACTGGCCGCTCGCGCCGCACTTTCGATGCGTTCGATTTTATTGGTGCCAATGACCGGCAGGGGCTGACTTGGGTGTGCTAATATCCACGCGTAGGCGAGTTGCTCCAGCGTGGCGCCGTGATAGCGCACGGCCATTTCCGCAGCGGCCGTGGCGAGACGGAGAGCGGCGGCGTTGGTTTGATCGAATAAGCGCCCGCCCGCCAATGGACTCCACGCCATGGGCTGAAAGCGCTGGTGTTGGCATTGATCCAGCGTGCCGTCGTAAATCGGAGCCATGTGCAACAGATGGAACTCTACCTGATTGGTCACGAGCGGTTGCTCCAAGCGACTGTTGAGTGCCGCGAATTGGGTGGCACTGTAATTTGACACGCCCGCGCTGCGGATTTTCCCCGCTCGGATCAGGTCGTTTATTCCTTGGGCCGTGTCGTCAATGCCGGTAAGCCAGTCGGGCCGATGGACGAGGAAGAGCTCGATGTGGTCCGTGCCCATGAGCCGGAGAGATTCATCAACACTTTGTCGCAGGCGAGCTCCCGTGGCGTCGTAGCAAGCCACCCGGCTAGCGGGGTGCTTGGGATTCGGCACGTAGATGTCCGCCTTCGTGATGATCTCGAGCTTCGTGCGCAGACCGGGGGACAGCGCCAGCGCCTGGCCGAGCGCCGCCTCCACTTTGTAGAGGCCATAAATTTCCGCCGTATCGATGCTGGTGATGCCGAGTTCCACGCAACGGTGAAGGCGGCGATTAATTTCCTGAATGGACGAGCCGTCATCCAACATGCGCCAAGTGCCGTAGACGAGGCGGGAGAATTCAGGACCGGTGGGAGAGATTTTACTGCGAGTGATCATGGGCTGGGGGACGGTTATGGAGGCAGGTCAGTATTATTTCTCCAAGGCTTTTGCCACCGCCTGCGCCAAGGTCAGGCCGGCATAATCCTGGGCGCGAAAGAAGCGGCCGCTTTCGCCGTTGTCCAGCAGCGCCGGCACGAGGGCGCCGGGTAGCACCGTACTCGGATCATTGGGCGCCTTGGGGCCGCCGAGATCGGTGCGTAACCAGCCGGGGTCGAGCAGATTCATCTGCACACCGGAGCCCGCCAGCTTGGGCACAAAGTCGCGGACCAACTTATCCACGGCCGCCTTGGAGATTGAGTAGGCGGTCAACTCGGGTTGTTCCTGGATACCCGAGGTCAGGTTGATCACGCGGCCCCATTTCCGGGCAAGCATGAGCGGCACCAGTCGATGGCAGATCCGGGCGAGACTGATGACATTCACCTCGAAGCTCGTCCGAAAATCTTCCGCCGGAATCTCCCAGATGTTGGCCCGATACGGCGTCATGATGGCGGCATTATTATAAACAATGTCGATCTGGCCGGCCTGCTTCAGCGCCGCGGCGAGCAGACCGTCGACCTGGGCTTGGTCGGAGAGCTCGCCGGCCACGGCTACGACCTTGACGCCGGTGCCTTTAAGCTTGGCGGCGAGCGCTTGGGTGTGGGCCAGCTCACGGCTGTGCAAGATGAGGTTGGAACCGAGCTGGGCGAGGCCCTCACTGACGTGAGTGCCGACCCCGCGGCTCGCGCCGGTGACGAGTGACCATTTACCTTGGAGTGATGTCATGGGAAAATTATTGGCGATGGAGAGCTGTTCGTGGGATTGTGCCGCCGCTGGGGGCTGCTCAGGGTTGCTGGCTGAAGTTGAGCTGAGTGAAAACCGCCTGGATCGTCTGGTTCGCGTTGTGCGACGTCGCGGCCAGACCCAAGTACGCGGCTGCCGGCAAGGACTGCTGATGGACGCTGAATGTCTTCCAGAGCTTTCCGTCCTGACTACTTTGGCTGGTGAAGGTATCACCGATGCGGATCAGTTTCAGCCACACGTTGGGATAGTTGACGGGAAAATCCGGCTGGGGCGGAAGCGGCTGGGGCGGATAAATGGCGTGGCATGGACTATTCGCCACCATCCGGGACTGAAATTCCAGACCGCCGTTATTTTTGTTGCGGGGTTGATTATCCCCAAAGGCGAGCAGCATGACATGCTCGGCCCCTGAGGCGAGGGAAGCCCGCAGCATCACGCCGGCTTTGGTGTAGACATCGGCCATCGTGAGTGAATCGAGGCGGACGCTCAGCTCGAAATTTCCTGTCACCGGAAGGTAGGCGAAATGGAATTCATCCCGCGGCCCCCAGATATCTTCGCCGCCCGCGACGACGGTAATTTCCTGCGCCGACTGGATTAGTTTGCCGGCCAGAGCTGGAGCGCCGACGTCAAAGCCGGTGAGGGATGGTTTATTCATAATGAGAGGTAAAGATGAGGGAGCGGCCATCGCCGTGAGCGCAACGGGAGCGGCGAGCCCCAGAGTGCCCGTCATCACCGCCGCCATAATTAAACCGGCCAAAGATTTCACGTGAAATAGATTTAGCGGTTTTTAGAGCAACGAGCGGTCAGATTGGTAGGAAGCAAAAGTCGGGGTAATCATGCCCGCTCAGCTCCACTGCAGATCGGTCCGCGCAATGGGTAGGCGGCGAATGCGTTGGCCGGTGGCGGCGAAGATGGCGTTGCAGACGGCGGGTGGTAGCGGGGGCAGGGCAGGTTCGCCCAAGCCAGTCGGCGGGTTGTCACTCTGGATGAAGTGCACCTCGATCTTGGCCGGTGAGGCGTTGATGCGCAGTAAAGGATAGTCGTGGAAGTTGGTCTGTTCCACCCGGCCTTCTGCGAGGGTGATCTCCTGCAGCCAGGCGGCGCCAAGGCCGTCGATGATGGAGCCCTGGACCTGGCTTTCCGCCCCGCTGTAATTGATGATCGGCCCCACGTCCACCACTGCGACGACACTATTGACCATGAGGGCCCCGTCGCGACTGACGCTGACTTCCGCCACTTCGGCCACATAACCGCCGTGGCTGAAGTGAAAGGCGATACCCTGACCCGAGCCGCGCGGCAGTTTCCGGCCCCAGCCCGCTTTTTCAGCGGCCAGCTTCAACACACCCTTCATGCGCGTGATGTCGTAGGGTGGATCCCACCGGCCAGTACCCGGCAGCACCCGGTCCGAGCCGAGCAATTTGAGGCGAAACTCGTAGGGATCCTGGCCGGCGGCGTGGGCCAGCTCATCGACAAAACTTTGAAACACAAAGGCGAGTCCGTTGCTGCCCGGAGCGCGCATCCAATTGGTGGGCACGTTGGTGCTTATAATGGATTTCTCCAATCGGTAATGAGGCAAAAACCGGCCGGGAAATTCAGTGCTGCTCATATCAGCAGACGTCCCCGCTTTCATCCGGTCGTTGAGTCCGACCGTGACGAAGTGATTGTGCCACGCGATGATCTGGCCAGAGGCATCGATGCCCCCTTTCAGGAAATGCCAACCCGCGGGGCGGTATTTGCCCTGTTGGGTGTCATCCTCTCGGGTCCAGACCAGCTTCACGGGCTTGCCCACGTGCTGCGCAAGTGCGGCGGCTTCGGCGACGAAGTCATTGACGAGGCGACGGCCGAACGCCCCGCCGATCCGAGTGAACTGCACTTTTATCTTTTCCTTCGGCACGTTTAAAGTTTTGGCCGCCACCTCCTGGGCATTCTCGGGTAACTGGGTGGGGGCGATGATTTGCATGCCGCCATCCGACAGCGGAATGGCCAAAGCATTCATGGGCTCGAGGGTCGCGTGATGCAGATAAGGGTAGTGATATGCGCCCGAGATGGTCCGGGCGGCGTCGGTCAGGGCCTGAGCGGTGTCACCATCATTTCGCATCACCTTACCCGCGCCGGCGCCAAGCTCAGCGGCCTGGCTCTCGTAGTTGGCGGAGTTCTCGGTGATGCCGGTACCTTCATTCCAGACAACATCCAGAACGCGCCGGGCCTTGAAGCTGGCCCAAGTTGAGTCGGCGATGATTGCCACCCCGGGCATTAGTCCGTAATAATCAGTCGAACCTTCCAGGATAAAGGCGTCCAGGACGCCGGGCATCCGCTTGATCCGATCCAAATTAGCTGAAATCACTTTGCCTCCAAACACGGGACATTTGACGTAGACGCCGTGCACCATGCCCGGGGCCATTTGATCGAGTCCGAATAATGGTTTGCCCACCACAATGTCAGGATTGTCCACGCCGCCAACCCGGTTGCCGATGAGCTTGTTTTCCGCTGGCCGCTTTAGGACCACGGAATCCTCGCTGGGCAAGGGTAGCAGGGACGCCTTCGTGGCGAGTTCGCCGAAGGTTAGCACGCGGCCGGTGGGCCCGTGCGTGACGCAACTTTTGGCCGCACTGCATTCATGTTCGGGAACTTTCCAAGTTTCGGCGGCCGCCCTGATCAGCTGGGTGCGGGCTACTGCTCCGGCTTTGCGGAGCAGTTGGTAATTATCGGTGATCGACATGCTGCCGCCCGCCTCCTGTGGCCCCAGTTGGGCGTTCAATCCGCCATACTCGATCTGTACCTTGGCGAAATCTGCCCCCAGCTCTTCCGCCAATATCATGGGCAGGGACGTTTTCACTCCCTGCCCGAGTTCAGGATTTTTAGCGACCAGTGTGACTATGCCGTCGGGTGTGATCCTAATAAAGACATTGGGGGTAAAGGCCCGGGCGGTGTTGTCGAGAAGCGCGGATTGGGCCAGTGCCTTGTCCGGCAAAGCGTAGCCGACGAGCAATCCGCCGCCGGCAAGGGCGGAAACTCGAATGAATTCGCGACGGGATAAGGAAGAGGCAGAATTCATGCGCGCCTTTTCACGCTCGCGGCATCCTTGATGGCGGCGCGGATGCGAACGTAGGTGCCGCAGCGGCAGAGAATTCCCGCCATGGCTTCATCAATTTGCGGATCGGACGGGGCGGGATTTTGTTTCAAGAATGCGGCGGCGGTCATGATCTGTCCCGCTTGGCAATAGCCGCACTGAGGCACGTCGTGATCGCACCAAGCTTTTTGCAGCGGGTGCTGACCGGCCGGGTCGAGTCCCTCAATGGTGGTCACCGGGGTGTTGCCCACGGCCGAAATCGGCAACTGGCAGGAGCGCACCGGGGCGCCGTTCAAGTGCACGGTGCACGCACCACACAGGCCCATGCCGCACCCATATTTGGTGCCGGGCAGATTGAGGTGGTCGCGTAGAACCCATAACAGCGGGGTGTCCGGCGACACGTTGATCGTCCGGGCCTGTTCGTTGATTTTGAGGGTATAAACAGGCATGGGATGCAGAATAGCAATGGACAGGCATTCACCTGATCGGGGCAGATCGCAGCAGGTTCAGGTGGTGACAAGGCGCCACCCCAGCCTCGGTTCCAGCTTCGGGCCGAGGCTAATTAAAAATCGGAGAAACATGGGGAAGAGACAGGATATCCGCTTGGGCTGATCTGACTTATATTTTGAATATAGCAGATGCCCAGACGGTATGAATGAGAGCCTTTGTTTAGAATTTGAGAAACCATCTAGTCAGATTGACAACGCTGAGTAATGCGCCGCACTGCCAGCATTCCCCATCAGCGTTCGCGCCCATTCGCTTAACCCTCCGTTCCGTGATTCTCCCGCTTCCTGGTTATACGCCCGCCCAGTATTCCGTTCTCCATGTGATCACGAGAAGCGGTCGCTGCCTTGGTGGGGTCGGGGCCAGAACTTTTGTCGCTTAATATTCATCCGTCATGAAGATTTTAATGTCATGGTTTGTTGTCATCGGGCTGTGGCTGGTCTCCGCGTCAGCCATGACTTTTGTCCATCCGGGGGCGCTCAATTCTCGGGCCGAACTGGACTTTATCAAGGGCCAGATCTCCGCCGGGGCGCAGCCGTGGAAGGGAGAGCTCGAGCAAATCAAGAATTCCCGCTATGCGCACATGGGCCCACATGGGCTGACCAACATCGATTCCAAGAGTGAGGATGCGAACATCTCTCGCTACGACGCGGCCGCGGCCTACAGCCAAGCGCTGCTTTGGTATCTCACCGGCGAAGAGGCCTATGCCCGGAGCGCCATCGCCATCCTGAATTCGTGGAGTAATCTTCAGGCCTTCACCACCGGTACGCAGCAAGATCGGCTGCAGGCCGGCTGGATCGGCGCGGTATTCGCGCCGGCGGCGGAAATCATGCGCCTTTATCCCGGCTGGACCCCGGCCGAAATTATGAACCTGCAAGCCATGTTTCGGCGCGCTTTTTATCCGCAACTGACCACGGCGAGCAGTTGGAACGGAAATGTCGATCTGACCCAAATCGATGCGCTGATGGCCATCGCCGTCTTCAATGAGGACGAGCATTTGTTCCACCAAGGTATCGCGCGCTTGAAACTCCGGAACCCAGCCTACTTCTATCTGAGCTCGGATGGTCCCCGACCCCAGCCGATTGAAGGTGACGGCGGGGACGTAGAAAAATTCTGGCACCAGCCGCTCAAGTGGGTCGATGGGCTAATGCAGGAAACCTGCCGCGACAACGGTCATCATGCGCAGTATGGCCTGGGTTCAGCCCTTCACGCCGCCGAGACCGCTTGGCATCAGGGGATCGATCTCTATACGGAAAACCAAGCGCGCTATACGGCCGCAATGGAGTTACTGGCTGAGCAATTCTTGAGTGACTCGATGCAAGGCGTGGCCCGCGATCCGCGGCCCAGCCCTAATCGTTTTGATACCTGGAGTGTGGGCTATAACCATTATCATAACCGCGCGGGAGTCGACCTCCCCCACACCCGCCGCTTGTTGAGCGAGCAAGTCCGGCCGCGTGCCCCGCGTGCCATTTGGAATCTCAACTACGAGACGCTAACGCACACCGGGCTGCCAAGCGGGGCCGCTCCGCCCCAGGCGCCTAAATAATTATCGCCTAAATTTTAGCACCGAAAATTTTCTACCCTATGTCTACCCCCCAAGCTACTGCCCCTAGTCCCTGGCGCTGGGTACCCAGTGCCTATCTAGCGGAAGGCATTCCCTTCGCTCTGGTCATCTGGGTGGCGGGAACCTTATTCAAGGATCTAGGCCACTCGGACACCCAGATCACGCTCGCGACTGGGAGCATCGGCATTGCTTGGTCGCTGAAGCCATTCTGGGCGGCCTTTCTTGATATGTATCGGACCAAGAAATTCTTTGTCCTCACCATGGAGCTACTTATGGCGGGGCTCCTCTGTAGCATCGCCGTGGCGCTGCCACTGCCCAATTATTTCCAAATTACTATCGCCGTACTCTGGGTCTTGGCCTTCGCCTCAGCGACCCAGGATATTTGCGTAGATGGTATTTATATCACCTCGCTGGATGCAGCTAAACAGGCGGCGTTCATCGGCGTGCAGGGCGTCTGCTGGAATGCGGGTCGCCTCTTTGCTACCGCCGCCATCGTTTGGGCGGCGGGCTCGCTCAAGGAGGATTATGGGCTGACAACCACCGCCGCCTGGGGCTGGGCGTTTGGACTCGCCGGCGCCACGCTGGGCGCCTTAGCCCTTTATCACTGGTTTGCTTTGCCCACAGGCTCACTCACGGCACGCCCCAAAAACTTACAGGCTATTCAGCACACTTTTACGGATTCCATTTTAGATTTTTTCCGCAAAGAAAAAATTTGGGGCATGCTGATGTTTGTTTTTCTCTACCGCAGTTCGGAAGGCCTGCTTTTAGTGGAGGGGCCGCTTTTCCTGCAGGCATCAACCGCGGTCGGCGGGCTCGGTTTATCGTTAAAGCAAAAAGGCCTGATCGACGGTACCGTGAGTACCCTAGCCAGTCTTGGGGCCGGTCTGCTCGGCGGGGTCTTCATGGCCAAATACGGCCTCAAGCGAAATACCCTGATCTTCATGGCGCTGTGCCTCAATCTGCCGCATATCACTTTTGTGATTATGGCCCAGTTAGCGGGACCGGGCCATACGCTCTCCCTGTGGACAATTAGCGCCTTAGTCACGATCGAGAAATTTGGCTACAGTTTTGGCATGGTCGCAAATATGCTTTATATGATGCAGCAAATCTCGCCGGGGAAATATTCCATGACGCACTACGCATTCTGCACGGCGCTGATGAATCTCATGTTAGTGCCAACGCAAATGATCAGTGGTCCCCTTGCCGATTATTTTGGGTACAAGCTTTACTTCATCATCGTGATGTTTGCCGCGATCCCCTCCATCCTCGCGGCTTGGTTTGCACCGTTCACCCGCACTGACCCTCCAAAACTAGCGTGACCGTTTAATTTTCCCTACGACATTGCTTCCCCGTATCCCTCGTCGCGGCCATGACGGGCCTACCTTGGTGGTTTATCGAACGCCAGCGATCGCTGGCGGCGGAAACTTTTCTTCGCCTCGGGCTAAATGATCGCTTCGGCAGCGCTCTCATCGGTTGCGGGGGACAAGGGCGGGTCGATACGACCAACGTGAGCAGCGTGTAGGCTGAATTGCCCGAGCCGGCCAGTTACCATCCCAATCCTGGATGTCCTGCAGCGTCGGACCTCTGGCCACCCCAGCCCGCCATATTTGCGCTGCCAACGGTAAAAGTCTGCCGGCTCATGTTGTGCGGCCCGTTACTTTCCGCCTTCGCTTGGGTTCGGCCGATCTTTTTAGGGGAGCGGATTTTTTCTTCATGATGGTCTTCCGCTCTTTGTCCCGAAATTATCGCTTCAACATTCGTCTAGTTCATGCGGGCCAATCAATTTCCCGCTGCTTGGATCTGGTCCATGGAGTCAGCGTTGACTCCATTTTCGCGTGGATCAATTTTGGCTCCTCTTAGCTTGCTCCCCTAAAATAATAATCCACCGGTTACCCTGATGAACTTTACCCGCTCCTTTTTGGCCATTTTTTTAATCAGTCTGGGGACCGTTCGCGCGGTCGAAACCAAATTGCCGGTCGATTATGTCAATCCGCTGATCGATACGCATAAATCGCGGTGGATCTTTTTTTCTTCGGCGTGTCGACCATTCGGGATGGTGAATCTTAGTCCCGACACGGATACGGGCGGTGATTGGTTGAAGGGTTACTTGTACGGCTCGAATAAAATTCGGGCCTTTAGCCACGTGCATGGTTGGCAACTTTATGGCCTCGCGGTGTTGCCGACGACGGGCGAGATGCGCGGCCACCTCGGGATGGATTCGTATGCGTCGGATTTTTCCCATGCCGATGAAGTCGTGCAAGCCGGCTATCATAAAGTGGTCCTCCAAACCTATGGCATCACCGCGGAGCTCACGGCGACCACGCGCGTGGGATTTCATCGCTATACGTTCCCCGCCGATCAACCGGCGCAAGTGCTCTTCGACACCGGGGCGGTGTTAATGGCGCCGATTACGTCCAGTGAAGTGCATCGCATTAGTGACACAGAATTAGCGGGGTCGGCGGTGATGGCGCCCACGATTCGGCGGCCGAAGCCGTTCACGGTTTATTTTGTCGCGCAATTTAGTCAGCCCTTCAGCTCTTTCGGCGGTTGGCGTGACGGGGTCGTATTGCCGGGGCCGTTGACGGCTGTCGCCGGGGCCAATGTCGGGGCTTACGTGGGTTACCCCAAGCCCCCGACGGGACCACTGCTGCTGAAGGTCGCGATTTCTTACACGAGCATCGAAGGCGCGCGCCGCAACTTGGCGGCGGAATTGTCCCATTGGGATTTCGACCGCGTGGTTCGTGAGTCGAGGGATGATTGGAATCACCAGCTCGCTCGCTTGGCGGTCACTGGCGGCACGGAAAATCAGCGGGTTAAATTTTATACCGACCTCTGGCACGCCTTGCTCGGCCGCCGGATTGTGAGTGATGTTGATGGCGCGTATTGTGACATGACGGGGCCGGCCGCGGTGGTGCGCCACGTCGCCCTTAATGCCGCCGGGCAGCCGCGCTTTCCGCACCACAATTTTGACGCGCTGTGGGGCAGTCACTGGTCGTTGAATATTCTTTGGTCGTTTGCCTATCCGGAGGTGATGGATGCGTTCTGCAATACGATGGTGGATATGTATCGGAATGGCGGACTTATCCCCCGCGGTCCGTCGGGGGGAAATTATACTTACGTGATGATCGGTGATCCGGCCGCCGCATTTTTTGCAGCGGCTTACAATAAGGGGATTCGCGGTTACGATGCGGCGCAGGCCTACGCGGGTTTGCGGAAGAATGCCTTGCCCGGCGGCATCCGCGATCACGCAGGCTATGAACATAGTGCCGAGGCCAGCAGCGGCGGGATGAAATATTATGTGGAGCGTGGTTATGTGCCGGAGGGGATCAGCGGCACGGGCATGCACAAGGCCGGGGCCTCCATGACGCTGGAGTATGCCTATCAGGATTGGTGTGTGGCCCAACTGGCGCAGGCTTTGGGTCATCAAGCTGATGCGGTCTGGCTCGGTCAACGCGCGGGTAACTACGCGAAGCTGTGGGATCCAGCGGTGCAATTGATGCGCCCGCGCCTGGTCGATGGTTCGTGGCTGCCTGGATTTGAGCCGGTAGGTAAAAAAGGATCATTTGCGACCAAGGGGTTCTGTGAATCCAACGCGGCGATCTACACCCATTTTGTGCCGCAGGATATGCCGGGGCTGATTCAGCTCTTCGGCGGGCCGGCCAAATACGTGCAGGCACTTAATCGGCAATTTGAACAAGCGGAGGGGAAGAACTTTGTCGTCGCGCACGGGGAGCATGCGGAGTCGTGGGTCGATTATGATAATCAGCCGGGTACAGCGATGGCTCATTTATTTAATTATGCGGGAGCGCCGTGGCTCAGTCAGAAATGGGTGCGGGCCGTCAAGGCGCAGGCCTTTGGCGATGTCACGCCCTTTGGTGGTTACAATGGCGATGAAGATCAGGGACAGATGGGGGCGCTCGGCGTACTGATGGCGTTGGGGCTTTTTGATGTGGAAGGCGGCGCAGCGCTAAAACCGACTTACCAGATTACGAGTCCGCTCTTTGATCGGGTGACGATTCAGCTGAACCCCGATTATTTTCCGGGCAAAACTTTTACGATCACGACGCTCAATAATCGGCCAGAGAATATTTATATTCAATCCGCCAAGCTTAACGGCCAGCCGCTCACGCAGGTTGCCTTCCCGCACGCGGTGCTCGCGCAGGGTGGTGAGTTGGAAATTGTGCTGGGACCGCAGCCGTCCACTTGGGGCACCCCCACGCCATCGCGCTGAGTGATTCCATGGAAAGAATCTGGAAATTTTAATATTCCTCCCCAGGCTTTTTAAGTAGGCAATCGTGATCAG
>Ga0049085_10001001_pt1 | contig 11120 bp, 10 predicted proteins | sample GreLakmeSU08MSRF_FD_66721 | JGI IMG/M metagenome (GOLD analysis project Ga0049085, IMG submission 66721) | Freshwater lentic microbial communities from great Laurentian Lakes, MI, USA - Great Lakes metaG SU08MSRF | ecosystem: Environmental > Aquatic > Freshwater > Lake | place: Great Lakes... | reverse complement strand
CCTAGATAATGATGCGCCACAATGACAAATCCTAATTCAGGATCTTCATAAATAATTTCGCGTTCGCCGGTGGTCGGGCTCAGATGCTTCGCAATAAAAGCCTCATCTAGCAAGACACCTTTTAACGCCTCAGCAACTTTTTGACGCCCAGCAGGACCAGGATTATTTTTAAGCAAATCGTGGCACTGACTCGCAAATTGTTCGATTGTGTGACCCATGATTGCTGACTCCTTTGTTATTTTCGATGGGCTTATGTTAACTCAGACAGTATATTTAGCAACAATCTATACTTAGCCAATATCAAGAGAGACAAAGCATGCGCGCACCCTCATCTCGCTCGAACGTAGCCAATGTGCCTCGTCTGTTGTCCCTTGTTATTCTTATTTTTATCGCTCTCAGCACAAACACCTCCTGGGCTCAAACGAGCTATCCAGAGCGACCGATTCGCTTAATCGTCAGCTTTGCCGCAGGCGGCCCGACCGATATCTTCGCGCGACTGGTTGCTGTCCGTCTTGAAAAAGAGTTGGGGCAGCCCATCATCGTCGAAAACAAACCCGGTGGTGGCTCGAACATTGGTTCTGAGTTTGTCGCACGTGCCAAGCCTGATGGCTACACCCTGCTATTAGGAACAATCGCCAACACCACCAACATGGCGTTATATAAGAACTTGGGGTATGACACCGAGCGTGACTTTATTCACATCACGCAGATCATGTCGTCGCCTAGCATCTTGGTCGTTAACAACAATATTCCAGCAAAAAATTTAGCTGAGTTGATTTCCTATGTGCAGGCCAACCCGGGCAAGCTGAGCTATGCATCTTCGGGTGCGGGTGGTTTACAACACCACGCAGGTGAACTACTGAAGCTAAGAGCCAATTTAGATATGCTGCACATTCCGTATAAAGGCGCGGTCCCCGCACTGACTGATGTCATGGGGGGCAATGTCGCCATGGGCTTTAAGACAGCAAGCGGTGTGATGCCAACCATCTTAAATGGCAGGGTCAGAGCGATTGCAGTCGCTGGCCGCCAACGGCTGGTGCAGTTACCCGACCTTCCCACGATGATTGAATCCGGCATGCCTGATTTTGAAGCCGATTCGTGGAATGGCTTATTTGCACCTGCCGGTACCCCGCAAACAATCATCGCAAAGCTTGCAAAAGCGACCATCGCCATCTTGAAATCAGATGAAATTGCAGAAAAATTTAAAACGATCTCGGCTGTCCCTGTGGGAAGCACACCCGAACAATTTAAGCGGTACGTGCATGAAGAGGTTATGAAATGGGGGCAAGTAGCAAAGCAGGCGGGGGTGACAATTGACTAGGTCCACCGACCCTCACGTTGCGCGTCCAAGTCTGACCCTTGGCTTAGCCCGGCGTTGCGCGCCCTAGCCTGACCATTGTTGTGCCAACCTTTAAATGCGCCAGCGAGGGCATGACCAAGACTGTATTATCGTAAGGCGCGACGATCACTTCATCACCGTCATAGGCGATTGGATCTCCCGCCTTAGCAATGACTTGCAAACCCGTCACGGCGCCAGCAAATCTAAAAGACAAACTTTTTGCGACCACCGCATGCGTGACGTTGATAGTCGTCTGAGCAGCAGTGGGTTGAATTCTTAAGCGCGGCTTAACAAAGCTAGGCTCAACAACACCGGTTGTTTGTAAAAACCGCAACGCCGTATCAATTGCCACGTCAACGCTTGAGCGCTCCCAGTGCTGGCCGCACTCAATCAATATCGCCGTTTGAGGCGCGCGTGGATCTCTGAAAGGCCCTCTCTCGATCATACGAAGCCCGGCGGGGTGGCCCGTATCGATTAACAAATTCTGCGGCACTTGCATCTTGCGTGCAAAGGCCGCACTTTTTTCGCCGCCCTCGCCTGTGGCTCCGCAAACCATAATAGGGGCGCAAGGATCATGCATAGAATGAATATCTAGTAAAAAATCAGCCGCATCGACAAACTTCACCAATTCTCTGGCACGACGCAACTCTGTCGAGTTTCTGGCGCCCTTAAGGGTATCGTCTGACCAAACTCGGTTGTAATCCTCATCTACATAGCGACTGCGGTTGGGATCGCTGGTATCCCAACTGGCAAACGCCTCAATGTTTGCAAAGGCAAAGGTGAGGCGTCCAGCAACTGGGCGCACGCCTTCACGAAACAAATAATCAAGCGCAATCGCGCCGCATAACTCGTTGCCGTGCGTCAAGGCTTGCACCATCACTTGCGGACCGGGCTTACCCGAGTCAAATGTGGTGACATAAGGCGTACCCGTATTGCCTGCCTGATAGCTTGTGATGTCGGGCGGAGTCAATTCGATGAGGTAAGTGTGCGAAGGCGAAGTTGAAGACATGAGAACAACCTAAAAATGTTTACGAATTTAGATGGCACGCTGACCAATGACCGTTTGAGAGCTCGCGCAAAAGCGGGGCTTGCTCAGCGCACACGGGCTTTGCATGAGGACAGCGCGGATGAAAATGACAACCGGTTGGTGGTGACAACGGAGACGGAATTTCACCTTTGATTGGGGTGTAATCAATATTGCGACGATCAAGCCTCGGAACCTCAGCCAGCAAAGCCTGTGTATACGGATGATTCGGATGCTCGTGCAACTCGGTGGTTTGACCAATCTCAACGACACGACCAAGGTACATGACGACAACGCGATCCGCGATATGACGCACAACGCCCAGGTCATGACTGATAAATAGATAGGTCAGCGACAAACGTTCGCGCAAATCCATAAACAGGTTTAGAACCTGCGCCTGAATCGAAACATCAAGCGCAGCGACCGCCTCGTCGCAAACCAACAGCGTGGGCTGGACTGCCAACGCGCGCGCAATGCCAATCCGTGCGCGTTGTCCGCCCGAAAACTGATGCGGAAAGCGTCTGACATAAGAGGCGTCAAGACCGACTTGCTCAAGCAGTTGTGCGGCCTGCTCTTTCGCTTGACTTGCCGCAATCAAGCCATGTGCGATGGGTGCTTCGACAATGGCGTCGCCCACGCGCTTACGTGGATTGAGCGAGGCGAAGGGATCTTGAAAAATCATCTGAATCGCGGGACGCACACCTGGCGAATAGCGAAGCGGTTGGCCTTTAAACAACACCTCGCCTTCGGTCGCTTTGTGCAGACCCGCGATCACGCGGCCCAAGGTGGATTTGCCACAGCCGGACTCACCCACCAAACCAATGACCTCACCAGCCGCAATTGAAAACGACACCTGATCGACTGCATGAACTGTTTGCGCTGCCGCAGCAAACCCAAACTTTGCGGCCATACGTTCAATCAAGTCAGGCGACGTAGTAAATCGCTTGCTCACTTTTCGTAAATCTAGCAGAGGCGCATTAGCACTCATCGTTTAACCTCTGTCAACGGTCGCACACAACGCACCATGTGCTCTTGCTCAAAGTGTTGTACGGGTGGATCAATTGCACAGTCAGCCTGCGCATAGCTGCAGCGATTACGAAACGCGCAACCCTTGGGACGATTCACCAAAGAAGGTGTCATGCCTGGAATCTGGTGCAGACGTTGGCCGCGTTCGCTATTGGCGGGCACAGAATCCAGCAATCCGCGAGTGTAAGGATGTAAGGGGGTATTCAGCACTTGTTGAACCGACCCGCTTTCAACGATTCGCCCTGCATACATGACCGCCACGCGCTGGGCCAAGCCCGCCACCACAGCTAAGTCGTGCGTGATCCAAATTAACGCTGTGCCGGTCTCACGGGTTAAGCGTTGCATTTCAAATAAAATCTGGCCCTGCACGGTGACATCTAGCGCTGTCGTTGGTTCGTCAGCAATAATCAACGCTGGGCGCAATAAGAGCGCGATCGCGATCGCCACGCGTTGTCGCATCCCGCCAGAAAACTGATGCGGATATTGTTTGAGTCGTTCGTCTGGCGAGGCGATCCCCACTTGCACAAGAACTTCGCGACACCGAGCGCGCGCTTGCTCAGACGACATTGACCGGTGCGCTTGAATGGTTTCGATCATTTGCGTATCGACGCGCAAGACGGGATTCAACGTCATCATCGGATCCTGAAAGATCATCGCTAAACGATCACCGCGTAGCTGCCTAAGCGTCTCGTCGCTTGCGCCGACCAGCTCAGTCCCCTCAAACAAAATGCTTCCTTGCGTAATCTTGCCGGGCGCATCGATCAGACCCAAGATTGAAAATCCAGTGACAGATTTACCTGAGCCAGACTCGCCGACCAAGCCTAAGATCTCGCCTGGTTGCACTCGCAGACTGACGTCATCAACAGCGGGCAACAAGCCTTGACGAGTCGAAAACTCAGTGCGAAGCGAGGTGATTTCTAAAAGTGGCATAGGGCTCATCGTGCTAAGCGTGGATTTAGAACGTCTCGCAGTTGATCGCCAACCAGATTAATCGCCATAATCGTGAGTAAGAGCGCGACGCCTGGATAGACTGAAATCCAATACTTACCCGATAACATGTATTCATAGCCATTGGCGATTAACAAGCCCAACGAAGGCTCTGTAATTGGTAAGCCTAAGCCCAAGAAGGATAAGGTCGCTTCGAGCGCAATGGCGTGAGCCACTTGCACCGTACCCACCACGATCAAGGGCGGCAGGGTGTTTGGGATCAAATGTTTGAGCAGCACGCGCCACGTGGGTAAACCTAGCCCTCGGGCGGCTTCCATATATTCTTTGTTGCGTTCGACCAACGCTGCGGAACGAGCGGTACGTGCGTAATAGGCCCACTGAACGGTGATGAGCGCAATGATCACCTTTTCGACACCAGAGCCTAGCACCGCGATCAAAATCAAAGCCACCAAAATGGCCGGAAACCCCAGCTGTATGTCAACGATGCGCATCAAGATTTGTTCATAGCGGCCGCCAAAAAAAGCGGCGCTGACACCTAAACTTGCACCGATTGCCAAGGCAATCACACCGCTCACCACCCCCACAAGCAATGACACCCGCAGACCATACAAAATCGCCGACAGCATATCGCGGCCCATGCCATCGGTACCCAGCAAAAATATCGAACCCGTCATTGACTCAGAGCCTGGCGCTAACTTCGAATCCATCAAATCAAGTTTTGCTAAGTCATAGGGATTCTGTGGTGCAATCCAAGGCGCAAACAATGCCAGAAAAAGCACCAACGCTAACAGCACTAAGCCAAACAGCGCGAGGCGTGATTGCATAAAGTCGCGAACGAACTGGCGCCAGGGCGTCTCTTCGACAAGTTGGGCAGATAGGGGGGAAGTCGTCACAAAAGCCTGTTAGTTAGTTCTTAGCAGCGGTTAAGCGCACTCGGGGATCGAGTATCGAATACAGAATATCAATCACCAAATTGATAAAAACGAACATCAAGACCGTAATCATCAAATAGGCCACAACAACAGGACGATCGAGTTGAAAGATCGAATCAATCACGAGCTTACCCATCCCTGGCCAGGCAAAAATCGACTCAGTCACGATCGCAAAGGCAATCACAGAGCCTAGCTCAAGGCCGATTACCGTGACCAAGGGGATCATGATATTTTTCAGCAAATGCACGCCCAACACACGAGACTTACGCAAGCCTTTGGCGCGCGCAAAACGCATGTAATCCAGTAATACATTTTCGCGAACCTGCGCGCGCGTCAAGCGAATGATCAGACTGAGTTTGAATAAAGCTAGATTAATACCGGGCAGTAAAGCGTACTTCAGACCATCCCAGTGCACGATCGATAGCTGCATTCCCAAAAACTCTATGGTTGGGCCGCGACCTGTCGAGGGTAACCAGCCCAACTGAACCGCAAAAAGCATGATCAACATCAACCCGACCCAAAAGGTCGGTAAAGAAAAGCCGACAATTGAGATGGCCATGATCCCCTTGGCGATTCTGCTGTCGGGCTTCAAACCCGCATACAAACCGAGAGGGATGCCCACAAAAATAGAGATGAACATTGCCACCGTGGCGAGCTCTAACGTCGCGGGCATACGTTCAAAGATGACTTCAAGTGCCGGACGACCATAGACAAAACTCTTGCCTAGGTCGCCACTCGCTGCATTTTTTACAAACAACAGGTATTGCATCCAGCCAGGCTTGTCTAGGCCTAGCGCGACGCGAGCGCGCTCACGCTCGATCTGATCAGCCTCTGGGCTAATCAGAATCTCAACCGGATCCCCGATCACGAATAAACCAGCGAAAACCAACAAGGATGTGACCAGCAACACTAACGCTGTCTGCGACAAACGTCGCAAGATGAATACCAACATTATTTTTTTAGCTTCGCTTCTTGAGCTAGTGTGTACTGATCGGCGCGAGCCACATACTTCACATTCCCCTTGGTTGCCCAGACTGAAACCTCGTAGTGCAAAGGTACCAGCCCCATCTGCTCAATCGCTTTTTCGCTTGCCTGCGCAAGTTTTGCCCGACGTTTTTCTGTGTCGATCTCAACTGAAGCTGCGGCAATCATGACGTCAAGTTCGGCATTAGAGAAACGCCCGCGGTTAGCGGCTCCAAAACCAGTTTTTGCATCAAACGTACCCAACAAAGAACGCAAAGGCGAGCTCGTGTCGCCGCTTGAGGCGCCCCAACCTGCCAACAAGATTGAAAATTCAAGTTTTGAGGCTCGCGTGAAGAAAATATTTGAGGGCATCGTCTCGAGTTTCGTCACGATCCCGACTCGCGTCAAAAATTGAGCAATCGCCTGAGCAATCTTTTCGTCGTTGATATAGCGATTATTAGGAGAATGCAAGGTCAACTGAAAACCATTCGGATAACCGGCTTGTGTCAATAATTTTTTTGCGCCCTCAGGATCATATTTATCGACGGGCAGATTCTTACTCGTGCCAAAAAACTGCTCTGCTAATAACTGACCTGCAGGAACCGCCACTGTTTCCATGATGCGATCAACGATCGCCTCGCGATTAATCGCCATCGAAATGGCGCGTCGAACGCGAGGATCGGTCAAGGGATTGGCGTTTTCCATCGGCTTGCCATCGGTGGTGCGCACAAAGGGCGAGTTTTGCGTACGATTTGAATCCATATGCAGATAAATCATTCGGTTCGACACCACTTGCGCCACCGCTAAATTTTTGTCGCCCATCAGGCGTTTAACGTCTGAGGTTGGCACGTTTTCGATCATCTGCAGATCGCCCGCAAGCAAGGCTGCGACACGGGTGGCATTATTCGCCACCATGCGCATCTGCACGCGCGTCCAGTCGGGCTTTTCACCCCAGTACTGATCGTTGCGTACCAAAACGACTCGATCACCAGGCTTGTATTCAGAAAATTTAAAAGGCCCCGTACCAATCATTGCCTTACCGCTGTTGAAATCTTCTGTGGTGGCTGACTCCGCAATCGCCTTCGGCAAAATGCGCACCGAAGTCATGTCGCTTGCCAAGCCTGGATTCGGCGCTGCAGTTTTCAAGATAAGTGTGTGCTCGTCGGGTGCCGTCGCCTCAACAATTGAACGCACAAACACCGCGAATGATGCCGGGCTGTTCGGCACATTGGGAACGCGCTTGAGCGAGGCTAAGACATCGGCGGCTACAAAGGGCGAGCCATCATGCCACTTCACGCCTTTTCGAAGCTTAAACTCATACGTTAAGGGATCAAGATTACGCCAGCTTTCGGCCAGACCAGGCTTAATATTTTGGAACTCGTCGGTTGAGAGCAAATCCTCAAACACATTCAGAGATAACGAGTTGTTCGGCGTCAGATTGTGATAATGCGGGTCGAGAGACGTGATGGGGGCTGACAAACCGATTGTCAGTTCGTTTGCGCTGGCAAACATGGCGCTACTGGCGCACAAGGCCGCAATCAATACACGAGACGTACGTTTTAGAAATCGCATGTCAAACACCCCTCAATGAATAATCGCCAAATTATAGGGGGCATCGTCAAATTATTGTCATTTTTTTGACGTCAACCATGGGCTTGAAGACTAAGGACCTAGCGCAAACCCCTAGACCCTAAAGAACCGGAATAAGAACCAGAAGAACAATATAAAAAATGCTAAAAATCGTACCCATGTTGCAGCAAACGGGATATATTCGGTTGACTTAATCATTGGAAAAAAAATGAGCTACGTGCTGCGTCTTTTAACTTTCGCCATTTTATCTCTCGCTGCAGGCTTACCTAGCGCCTGGGCTTCTGACTACCCGACCCGAGCGGTTAGATGGATTGTTCCCTATCCGCCTGCAGGCACTACGGATGTACTGGCTCGCATTATGGCGCAGCGGCTGTCTGAAACGCTAGGCCAACCCGTCGTTGTCGAGAACAAGCCAGGCGCGGGCAATAACATCGGCACGGAGCTTGTGATCAACTCGCCTGCCGATGGTTACACGATGTTGTTGGTCAATCCCGCTAACGGTATCAACGCCTCACTGTATAAAAATCTTTCTTATAACTTTATCCGCGATATCGCGCCGGTTGCGGGACTGGTGCGTACGCCAAACGTAATGGTCGCGACAAACAATTTGCCAGTCAAAACCGTTGCTGAATTTATTGAGTATTGCAAAGCCAACCCAGGCAAAGTCAATATGGCCTCATCCGGCAGTGGCACTTCAACGCACTTGTCGGGCGAACTCTTTAAGTCAATGACCGGTTGCAATATGCTTCATGTTCCTTACAAGGGCTCGGGCCCTGCCCTGATTGACCTGACCGCAGGACAAGTACAAGTCTTTTTCGACAATTTACCTTCCTCGGTACCCTATATCAAAGGCGGTCGAATTCGCGCCCTAGCGGTCACCTCTGAAGGCGTCGAACCTTCTGCACCCGACCTGCCTACCGTTGGCGCAACAGTCAAAGGCTATGAAGCAACGGCCTGGTTTGGCGTGGGCATGCCCAAAAACACACCAACTGAGGTCATTGCAAAAATGAACACAGAGGTCAATAAGGCCTTGGCTGACCCCGCCATACGAAAACGTCTGGCTGAATTGGGCGGAGTCCCCATTGCTGGCACACCCGCAGCGTTTGGCAAGGTCATTGCTGCCGAAACCGAAAAGTGGGCCAAAGTTGTTCAAGCGTCTGGTGCTAAGGTCGAGTAAAAAGTTAGCGTGTCAACTCTGACAGACCCACCGACCATAAAAGCGTCAACGTTCTTGAATCTTTTGGCGTTATTCGCCATCGGTTTGGGAGCCTCGGTCGGTCCGCTTGATTTTGCCGTCAATGTTGCCTTTCCGGCGATCTCAGCGGCGTTCCAAATTCAAACCCAAACCATTCGTTGGGTTGCGCTTTTTTATGTGCTGACTTACGGTAGCTTAGTGTTATGGTTTGGTGCGCTGGGCGATCGTATCGGCCACTTACGTGTCTTTCGACTGGGCTTGGTATTGGGTGCGCTTGCTTTTACGTTATGCGCCGTTTCACCCTTTTATAGTTGGCTTCTCGCCGCACGCGTGTTGCAAGGTATTTCTGCCGCCCTAATCTTGTCATGTGGCCCCGCATTGGTCACGTTTCTTTTTGCAGAGAATGAACGTACTCGCGCTTTATCCGTCTATGGCAGCATGGCCGCTCTGGCCACTGTCGCTGCCCCGATGATAGGTGGCTTTAGTATTGAATGGATGGGTTGGACCGGAGTCTATTGGATACGCGTACCGATTGTTTTAGTGGCACTTGCTTGCTTAGCGATTCATCACCCTGGTCTGCAGCGTACGAGCGCCGTCGCTCAAGGTTCTGCAAAGACCAAAGCCACGCAGTCAACGACACGACTTTTATTAGGCACTTTACGTAGCAATTCAAATTTTGGTTGGGTGAACGTTTCATGCGTCATCGTCCAATTATGCAGTTTTTCAATCCCACTTATTTTGCCCTACTACCTCATCCGCGTCCTGCATTGGGGGTCTGTGCAGAGCGGCGCCTTATTAGTCGCCTGGGCCCTCGGTGGCTTAGCTGGTGCGGCGGTGACTCCCGCGTTAGTGCGACGCTTCGGACTGAACCAAAGCGGCTTCATCGCAGCCTGCTTGTGTTGCCTAGGCTTCGTTGCAATCTGCCTGTGGTCTGACTCGGTTTCAATCTTGCTGATGGTTGTGAGCATCGCCCTACAGGGCGTGGGCATCGGACTTTTTCAAGTCGTTTATTCTGACTGGATGATGGCTGACCTACCCCCTCAGTCGCGCGGCGTCGCAGGCAGTCTCGCTGTGTTAACCCGAATGTTAGGGATCGTCACAGGTGCAGTCTGTTGGCTCTGGCTGGTGGATCGCGGTGAAGCCAGTGCGCTCGCTGCAGGGCAAACGCCTGAGGCTGCTTTTTTAGCGGGCTACCAACAACTACATTATGTTGTTGCGAGCGTATCAGTCGGTTTCTTTACCCTTAGTTGCTTCAAGCGCGGCTTGTGGTTTCGCACTGCGCCTTCACCCTAAACAATCAGATCCCGCTGCTAAAAGATGAAACAACTTCTCATCATCTTTCACTCCGTCACCGGAGGCTCTGAGCAAATCGCTCAGGCAGTCGCCCAAGGCGCACGAAAAGAGCCAGAGATCGAAGTGATCCTGCTGCAAGCGCAACACGTACAGCCCGAGCATCTGCTCTCAGCGAGTGGCTACATCTTTATTGCGCCCGAAATGCTGGGCTCACTCAGCGGGATCATGAAAGACTTTTTTGATCGCACCTTTTATCGAGTACTCGGTGAACTAAGTGGGCGCCCTTACGCTGCGTTAATCTGTGCCGGCAGTGATGGGCAAGGCGCCCTGAGACAACTCGAAAAAATTGCAACTGGCTGGCGCTTAAAAAAAGTCGCCGAATCGAAGGTGGTCTTGACCCGAGCACAAACCAAAGAACAGATTCTTCAGAGCAAGACTCTTGACCAAGACGCATTAAATACAAGTGAAGAGCTAGGCGTTTTTTTTGCAAGCGCCTTAGCGCTTGCAGTGTTTTAGCAGCAAAAATAACCTCATCCCTACAAACGTCACATCCATATATTTTCTGAGATCAGGAGCAACCATGCCTCAACAAGAATCGTTGAAAAATAAGATCATGTCGGGTCAAACAGTGCCTGGAGCAATGGTCTTTGAATTTTTTTCACCTGGTGTCTCAAGTATTTTGGTCAATGCTGGCGCAGAGTTTGTGCTCTACGACATGGAGCACACTGGCTTGAGTTTTGAAACCTTAAAGTGGCTCTTTGCCTCGTGTCGCGGTCTTGCTATCACGCCGATGGTACGTGTGCCGCGCGG
>Ga0049085_10000999_pt1 | contig 11149 bp, 18 predicted proteins | sample GreLakmeSU08MSRF_FD_66721 | JGI IMG/M metagenome (GOLD analysis project Ga0049085, IMG submission 66721) | Freshwater lentic microbial communities from great Laurentian Lakes, MI, USA - Great Lakes metaG SU08MSRF | ecosystem: Environmental > Aquatic > Freshwater > Lake | place: Great Lakes... | reverse complement strand
TGGAGCGTGCAAAGTGATCCAGCAAGAAACCCGACTTCGCGTCGCTGACAACAGCGGTGCTCGAGAAGTACTCGTGATCAAGGTGCTCGGCGGTACACGCCGTCGTTACGCCTCGATCGGCGACGTCTTCATCGGCACCGTGAAAGATGCAATCCCTGGTGCAGCGGTCAAAAAAGGTGAAGTTGTGCGTTGCGTTGTCGTAAGAGTGGCAAAAGAAAAGCGCCGCCCTGACGGTAGCTACATCAAATTCGACGAGAATGCAGCGGTTCTGATCAAGGACGATCTCACTCCTCGTGGCACCCGAATTTTCGGGCCAGTCGGGCGAGAGTTGCGCGACAAGAAGTTCATGCGAATTATTTCGCTCGCTCCGGAGGTGTTGTGACATGAAGTTCAAAAAAGGTGACAGCGTGATTGTGATTGCCGGCAAAGACAAAGGTGCGACGGGCAATATCTCGGCGGTTCTTCCTGCGAAGAACAAAGTGATCATCGACAAGGTGAACGTGGCTAAGCGTCACACTGTCGCTCGTGGTCAAAACACCAAGAGTGAAATCGTTGAGAAACCGATGCCGATCCATGTTTCGAATGTTGCGCTCAATCAGGGCGGCAAGCCATCGAAGATCGGCTACAAGATCGATAAAAAAGGCAACAAAGTAAGAATTGCCAAGAAAACTGGAGCAGAGATTTAATGGCTGCAACAACTAAATACATGCCGCGCATGAAAGCGCACTATCTGAACTCAGTTCGTGCCGACTTGATGAAACAACTCGAGTTGTCGAACCCGATGCAGGTGCCAACCATCGAGAAAATCGTCATCAATATGGGCGTCGGCCGCGCAACCCAGCAAGCCTCTTTGCTTGATGGCGCCGTTGCCGACCTGACTGCGATCACCGGGCAAAAGCCCCTCGTGACAAAGTCGCGCATTGCGATTGCTTCATTCAAATTGCGTGAGAACCAAGCAATTGGTTGCAAAGTGACGATGCGCGGAGACCGCATGTGGGAGTTCTTCGATCGAATGCTTTCAATTGCGATTCCGCGAATTCGTGACTTCAGAGGCTTGTCGGGCAAGTCGTGGGATGGCAACGGAAATTACACGTTCGGTCTCACAGAGCAACTCGCGTTCATGGAGGTTCGTGTCGATCAAGTCGACACGGCACGAGGCATGGACATCACGATCGTGACTTCGGCGAAGAGCGATCTTGCGGGCAAAGCGTTGCTCGATGCATTTGGCTTTCCGTTTCGCAAAGGCGAGGTACCTACGTCAGTTGCTAAAGCCAAGAAATTGAAGAAGAAGTAATTACAGGACTATTGGAGATTTAACTTTTATGGCAAAAAAATCACTCAGGATCAAAGCAGAGGCAAAACCAAAGTTCAAGGTACGCGGTTATACCCGGTGCCAACGATGCGGTCGAACGCGTTCGGTCTACAAGAAATTTGGTTTGTGCCGATTGTGCTTCCGCGAGCTTGCGCACGCTGGTGAGATTCCTGGTATCACGAAAGCAAGTTGGTAGACGATCATGATGACCGATCCAATCGCCGACATGCTCACTCGCATTCGTAACGGAAACGTTGCGATGCGCAACGAGGTTTTGATGCCTGCATCAAAACAAAAGTCTGCCCTCGCCGAAGTCTTGAAGCGCGAAGGTTTCATCACCGATTTTGCAGTCGTGCAAGATTCGGAGGGCTCCGGAAAGTCTTTGAAGATCACCATGAAGTACGGCGCCGAGCGTCAGCGCACAATTTCAGGAATCAAACGCATTTCAACACCTGGTCTTCGTGTTTATCGCGCGGCCGCAGAGGTACCACGAGTACTCGGTGGTCTTGGCGTTGCAGTTTTGTCCACAAGTCACGGACTCATGACAGACCGCGAAGCGCGTAAGCGCAACGTTGGCGGCGAAGTCATGTGTTTTGTGTGGTAATTCAAAAGTTGAACGGAGAAACCAAATGTCGCGCATAGGAAAATCAGCACTCGCAGTGCCAACAGGGGTCGAAGTAACGATCGCCGGTGCCGCAGTGACGATCAAGGGGCCGAAGGGCACTTTGAAGCGAGAACTGCCGGTTGGTGTTTCTGCGCGTCGCGAAGAAAATAATTTGTTCGTCGACCGTGCTAACGACGAGCGTGACGCACGTGCTCGCCACGGCCTAGCCCGAACGTTGTTGTCAAACATGATTATCGGTGTGACGCAGGGTTACACCAAAGCGCTTGACATTCAAGGTGTTGGTTATCGCGCCGAGGCACAAGGTGCAAATAAATTGAAGTTGGCACTCGGGTTTTCACATCCGATTATTTACACTGCTCCAGAGGGCGTGACGTTTGAAGTTACAGCGCAAACACAGATCGTGATCAAGGGCAATGACAAAGAAGCTGTTGGTCAAGTTGCAGCAAATATTCGCAATATGCGCAAGCCCGAGCCTTATAAGGGCAAGGGTGTTCGATATTTGAACGAGCGCGTTCGTCGTAAAGCCGGCAAGACCGGCAAGAAGTAAGTAAAGGACCTGTAAACATGGCTAACACAGCAGAAAAACGACACTCGTTACGTTTGCGACGTCAACGTCGCGTTCGCAAAAAAATTCACGGCACAGCAGAGCGTCCGCGCCTTGCAGTTTTTAGGAGCAACAAGCACTTGTCGGCACAGTTGATCGACGACGACGCTGGCCGCACGATCGTGGCGGCATCATCACTTGAAGCCGAATTTCGAAAGTCAGGTTCTGGTTCAACCGTCGAGGCGGCTGCTCGAGTTGGTAAAGCCGTTGCACAACGCGCAAAACAAACAGGTGTTACAAAAGTTGTTTATGATCGCGGTGGCTTTTTGTACCACGGTCGTATCGCCGCTGCAGCTCAAGCTGCCCGAGAAGAAGGCTTGGAGTTTTAAATGAGCGATGTAAATAAAGCAGCAGTAGTTCCTGGCGCAGAACCGACAGATCGTCGTGAGCGTCGTGATCGGCGCGAGCCGCGCGAAAAGCGCGAACCACGACCACCGGCGAAGATCGGCGAAATTGGCGAGTCACGAGTCGTGCATATCAATCGTGTGGCAAAAGTTGTAAAGGGCGGTCGTCGATTTTCGTTTACCGCGCTTGTAGTAGTGGGCGATCGCAACGGTCGGGTTGGTCTCGGCTACGGAAAAGCAAAAGAAGTTCCGTTGGCGATTCAAAAAGGCACCGAAGAAGCCAAGCGAAATATTTTTCACGTGGCCCTTGCCGGCACAACGATCACGCATGCAACGATCGGTGTCAATGGTGCAGGGCGAGTAATGCTCAAGCCTGCGGCGCCTGGTACCGGTGTTATCGCTGGCGGTGCTGCTCGAATCATTCTTGAAGAGGCTGGCATCAAAGATGTCTTGGCAAAGGTTCTTGGTTCTCCGAACGCGATCAATGTTGCTCGTGCGACGATCAACGGTTTGAAAGGTTTGCAACGTCCTGACGAAGTCGCCAAGCGTCGTGGTTTGCCAGCCGAAGACTTTGTTCCGAAGGGCATGTTGCGTGCCTATACAGAGCGTAAGAAAACAATTTCAAGTCTTGGGGCAAAGTAATCATGGCAGTTGCAAAGAAAGTCGCAAAGCCAGCCAAGAAGGTTGCACCCAAGAAAGTGGTCGCTGTTAAGGCGACTCGCAAGGCTCACACGGGCCCAACATTTGTGATCAAGCAAGTGCGCTCTCAGATTGGCATCATGCCAAAGACGAAAGCCACGATGCGTGCTCTCGGGTTGCGAAAAATTGGCGACGTTAATACGTTGCCTGATCGTCCGGAGATTCGTGGGATGATTGCCCGGGTTCCGCACCTTATTGAAGTAATTAAAAAAGGAGCATAATTATGCGCGTCGATGAAATCGGACCTCGCCACGGAGCACGAAAGAAGCCAAAGCGTGTCGGTCGCGGTACCGGCGGCAAAGGCGGTAAAACTGCCGGTCGTGGCACCAAGGGTCAATACGCCCGCAACACGGTTCGTCGCGGTTTCGAAGGTGGACAGATGCCGTTGAAGCAACGAGTGCCGAAGTTGAAAGGTTTCAATAACCCGTTTCGTGTTGAGTACTACGCCGTGAATCTTGATGCGATCGACTCACTCGGGGTGAGTGAAATTGATCCAGCGAAATTCGTATCGGGTGGTGTTGCGCACAAGGGTCAAATGATCAAGGTTTTGGGTCGTGGCAAAATTTCACGCGCAGTCAAAGTTTCGGCTCACGCTGTTTCGAAGTCGGCGCAAGAGGCGATTGTTGCTGCGGGTGGTTCAGTTGTGATTTTGCCACCGACATACAGGGGTGTTCGACCACCAGCCAAGGGCAGTCAGTTCACCAACCGCTAGTAAAGTGCGGACTGACCTGCTTTTAGAGACAGCAACGAGGTAATTTCGTGTCAAAAATCGCCAATATTTTCAAAGTTGCGGACCTCCGCAACAAGATTTTGTTTACGTTGGCGATGTTGCTTGTCTACCGACTGGGTGTTTCGTTGCGAGTACCCGGCGTAGACGCTCAAGCAGTGAGTCAATTGCGTGAAGCATCGAAATCGCAGGGTGCCCTTGGTTTCTTGAACTTGTTCTCGGGTGGAGCATTCGGAAGTTTTTCGATTTTTGCGCTGGGCATCATGCCTTACATCACCGCGAGCATCATCATGCAAGTTTTGACGGTTGTAATCCCAAAACTTGAACAGTGGCAACAAGAAGGTGCGACGGGTCAACGCAAAATAACCCAGTGGACGCGCTATGTCGCGATAGGTATCGCAACATTGCAGGGTGCCGGTTTGACATTTATTTTTGGTCAAGGTCGAGGCTCGGCATTTTTCGGGGCGAGCACGCAGGCGCCAGATGTCGTGTTGCTCGATCCGTTCATGCCGCGTGCGTTGCTCGTGATTCCATCTTTGGTTGCGGGCACTGCGTTACTGATGTGGATAGGTGAACTTATTAGTCAGCGCGGCATCGGCAACGGTATGTCGATGGTGATTTTTGCGTCAGTAGTCAGTGACTTGCCGTTTGGTTACTATTCGCTGCTGCAGACGCGCAAATCTGTGGTGTTCGGGGTTTTGGTGGCTTTGACGATCGGCATCATCATCGCCGTTGTTCGAGTTGAACTTGGCCAGCGAAGGTTGCCCGTGCAGTTTGCGAAGCGGGTTGTCGGCAGAAAAATGTATGGTGGTCAAAATACTTATATTCCGCTCAAAGTGAATCAATCGGGTGTTGTGCCGATCATCTTCGCAAGCTCGGTTTTGTTGTTGCCAGTTCTGTTGTCAAATATGTTGGGCAGTGGTGAAGGTTGGCGCGGCTCGATTGCTCGCTTCGTAGATCAGTACCTGATCAATAGTCAAAACTTGTTGTATGTCACGGTGTTCGCATTACTGATCATTGCGTTTGCGTATTTCTATAATTCGATTGCTTTTGATCCGATTCGTCAAGCTGATCAACTTCGAAAGCAGGGCGGTTTTATCCCTGGTATTCGACCTGGCCAACAGACCGAATCGTTTTTGGCCAAGACCGTAAATCGAATCACATTGCCGGGCGCAACATTTGTTGCCGTGATTGCAATCTTGCCGTACATCGTGTTGTGGGTTGGCAATGTCACCTCGTTTCCATTTGCCGGCACGACCGTATTGATCGCTGTCGGTGTTGCACTTGAATTGATGCGACAAATTGACAGCCAATTGATGCAGCGCAATTATGAAGGTTTCCTTAAGCAATAGATTCAAGTCACGTTTTATTGGCCCGAGGATCGGAATAAAATTTATGAGCGCCGGAGTGAGAATAATAATGTTCGGTCGCCAAGGTGCGGGCAAGGGCACGCAAAGCTCGCGAATCGCACTTCACTTCGGTGTACCGCATATTTCGACCGGTGAAATGTTGCGCAATGCCGTAAAGCAAGATTCGGTTGTCGGCCGTGCCGCCAAAGCGGTGCTTGAACGAGGTGAATTAGTCGCTGATGATTTGATGGTGTCATTGGTTCAAGGTCGAATTGGCCAAGAAGATGCGCGAACTGCCGGGTTCGTATTGGATGGATTTCCGCGCACGATTGGTCAAGCCGTTGCATTCGCCTCAATTACCGAGGCGCGACCAGTGGGCTTTGTTATTGATCTTGACGTCAGTCGCGAAGTGGTTGTTGGGCGACTGTCGTCGCGCCGCACTTGTGAGTCATGCAATGCGATTTACACTGCGACGGGCAATGAGCCGAATCCGTGGAATTGCTCGGCTTGCGGGGGGTTGGTTGTCCAGCGAACGGATGATAAACCCGAGTCGATCAACCATCGTCTTGATGTCTATGAAACCCTGACAACGCCCTTGATTTCGTTTTATCAAGGACACGGTTCGTTGCATGTAGTGGATGGCTTAGGTTCGCCAAATCAGGTCTTTGAACGGATAAAAACGGTGGTTGAAAGTGGCCTTCGCCGATAGCCTAACTATTCGTCCTAATTGGCCTTTGGCCTGTTGGGTGATATGAGAAAAAGCCAGAAATTCGTTCGGAGAAACTTTGCCCAAAAATAAGGAAGACGCAATCGTGCTGGAAGGCAAGATTACTGAGTCCTTACCTAATGCAATGTTTCGGGTTGAGTTAGAAAACGGACACACGGTTTTGGCTCATATCTCGGGAAAGATGCGAATGAATTACATTCGAATTCTTCCTGGTGACAAAGTGCAAGTAGAGCTAACTCCATACGACCTCACCAGGGGTCGCATTACATATCGATTTAAATAAAAAGGCGTGCAGTGAAAGTAAGAACCAGCGTAAAAAAAATATGCGAAAAGTGCAAAGTTATTCGTCGGCACGGTCGCGTAATGGTTATTTGCGAAAACCCGCGTCATAAACAACGACAAGGCTGAGCGAGAGAGAAAAGATGGCACGTATTTCAGGAGTTGACATTCCGCGCGAGAAGCGCCTCGAGATAGGTCTTACCTACATTTTTGGTATCGGTCGCACTTCGGCAAAAAAGCTTTGCAGCGAAACCGGCATTAATCCAGACACAAGAGTGCGTGACTTGACCGACTCTGAAGTCAACAAGATTCGTATGTTCATTGAAAACAATTTGAGCGTTGAAGGTGATCGTCGTCGCAATGTGCAGTCAGATATCAAACGAAAGATTGAAATTGGTTCGTATCAAGGCTCGCGACATCGCAAAGGTTTGCCGGTGCGAGGTCAGCGCACGCACACGAATGCGCGCACCCGAAAAGGTCCAAAGAAAACAGTTGCAAATAAAAAGATCGCGGTAAGGAAGTAATCATGGCTGAAGCAAAACCAGGAAGTCGCAAGCGCAAGCGCGAGCGTCGCAATGTCTCAAGTGGCATCGTCCACATTAAGAGCACATTCAACAACACGATTGTTTCTGTGACAGACACCGAGGGCAACGTAATTTCGTGGGCATCATCTGGTGGTGTTGGTTTTAGCGGCTCTCGCAAGTCGACGCCGTTTGCCGCTCAGATGGCTGCTGAAAAAGCTGGACGAGCAGCGATGGAGTTGGGTCTTCGTCGCGCCGAAGTGCATGTTAAAGGTCCTGGTTCTGGTCGAGATACGGCGTTGCGCCAGATTCAAAACTTGGGCATTGAAGTTTCAGGGATCAAAGATCTTTCGCCGGTGCCGCACAACGGTTGCCGTCTGCCAAAGAGAAAGAGGCCATAAATTATGGCTCGCTACACAGGCCCGAAAGTTCGTATTTCTCGTCGTCTTGGCGTGAACATTTTTGAGAATACCAAGGGTTCAAAAGCCCTTGAGCGTCGTCCGTTTCCGCCGGGTCACCATGGTCGATCACGACGCAAAGGTGCGGGCAGCGAATATCTCGCCCAGATGCAAGAAAAGCAGAAGGCAAAGTTTATTTATGGTCTGCTTGAACGACAGTTTCGCAACCTATATAAAAGGTCAGTTCGTCTGACGGGCCCAACGGGCGAAAACTTGCTGCGCCTCTTGGAGCTGCGTCTTGACAACGTGGTTTACCGCGCAGGTTGGGCGGCGTCTCGACCGCAAGCACGCCAATTCGTAAGTCATGGGCTTATTCAAGTTGACGGCAAGCGCGTAGATATTCCGTCTTACACAATGCAAAAAGGTGAGGTTGTGACACTGTCGGCAAAAGGCGGCAACATGATCGTGATTCAGCACAACATAGACACGCTTGACCGCAAGGTTGTGGCATGGATCGATGTTGCAGAAGCCGGCAAGCAAGTCACAGTGCGCGAATTGCCCGTTCGTGAGCAAATTGATGTGCCTGTTCGTGAACAATTAATCGTCGAGCTCTATTCAAAGTAATCCCCAAAAAGTATTGTCCAAGGAGAAATCATGCTTGTAATCCAGCGCCCGATAGTCGAACCAATCGGCTCACCAGAAAACAACCGCCAGAAATTTTCGGTTGGTCCACTTGAGCCGGGTCTCGGCCATACGATCGGCAATTCTTTGCGCCGAATGTTGCTGTCGTCAATTCCGGGTGCGGCAATCACCTCGGTGAAATTCGAGTCGGCGTTGCACGAGTTCGACACCATAGAAGGTGTCGCCCAAGACGTGACCGAGATTATTCTCAATTTGAAGGACATCGTGTTGCAATCGACATCGGATGATCCGATCATCTTGAGCATTGACGTGAAAGGTCCGATGGATCTCACTGCCGGTGACATTCAGTGTCCACCAGAGGTAGAAATCCTCAATAAGTCACAAAAGATCGCAACCCTCTCGAGCAAGGGCAAACTCGTGTTTGACCTTTCTATTGAGCGTGGCAAGGGTTATATGTCGTCAGATCGTGACGGCGCGCGCAAGACAATCGGCATCATTCCAATTGATGCGATTTTCTCGCCGATTCGTCGGGTGACTTTCGAAGTCGTTCCGACTCGCGTTGAGCAGTCAACAAATTATGACAATTTGATCATCGATATTGAAACAGATGGCTCGATTACACCGATCGACTCACTTGCTTCTGCAGGTGCGACATTGCGCTCGCTTGTTGACCTTGTGGCCAACTTGACTGCAGAGCCTGTAGCTCTTGAGCTTGGCGAAGTTTCTGGTTACTCGAGTGGCACGGGTGATCTTGATATGCCGATTGAAGATCTTGATTTGTCCGAGCGTCCACGCAACTGTTTGAAGCGTGGCCAGGTCAACACAATCGGCGAGTTGCTTACTCGCTCAGAAGAAGACCTGATGAATATCACCAACTTTGGGCAGAAGAGCCTCGACGAAATCAAGCAAAAGCTTGATGAGCGTGGCCTGTCGCTTCGCATCTGAGTGCTCGAAACTTTTACGAATAACTAAGGAGACGATTTAATATGCCAGGAAGACCACGCCGCGGACCAAGTTACGGTGGCAGCTCATCGCACGAAAAGTTGATGATGGCCAACCTTGCATCGTCGCTATTTGCTGCTGAAGGCATCGTGACGACCGAATCAAAAGCCAAGGCACTTCGTCCGATTGCCGAAAAGTTGATCACCAAGGCGAAAAAAGCGCAGGGCACCAGCCCGATGCGAGTTCATCGCATTCGTCAAATTCAGAGTTATCTGCGCGACAAAGAGATGACGAACAAACTGGTCAATGTTGTGGCGCCTCGTTATACCGATCGCAATGGTGGATATCTGCGGATATTAAAACTTGGACCCCGCCACGGTGATAACGCGCCAATGGCGCGCATTGAACTGATCTAGTTCAAAATCAATCCGATGCGTCGAGCACGCTTGGTGATCGCCTATAACGGAGAATCATTTCACGGTTTTGCGATCAACCCGAAAGTTGCAACGATCGCCGGCACGCTCAGTGGCGCCCTGCAACAAATTTTTCAGACACCGATACCGGTTGTTTCAGCGGGACGAACCGATACCGGAGTTCATGCCACGGGGCAAGTCGTTAGTTGCGATGTCAGTGCTGACGCCGATTTGATGATTTTGCGCAAGCAACTCAACTCGCTTTGTGGGCCAGAGATAATTGTCAAAGAAATTTCGTGGGCGACGACCGATTTTCACGCCAGATTTTCGGCGATTTGGCGCCACTACCAATATTTCGTTTACAACGCCGATTATCCAGATCCATTCAAAGTTTCGTCATCTTGGCATGTGGCTACGCGACTCAATTTGCATGCAATGCAGTTGGCCTGTGACCCGATTATCGGCACTCATGATTTTTCTGCGTTTTGCCGACGACCAAAACCCGACACCGAGCCGGATCTTGAGGGCTCTGAATTGCCCGAAGGTGAGGTCGTGCGCGAAAAGTCGTTGAATCGACGCGTGATGGTCGCCAATTGGAAAGAGATCGGTGATTCAACTTTTCGTTTTGACATTAGAGCCAACGCATTTTGTCATCAGATGGTTCGATCTTTGGTCGGCACATTTATCGAGATTGGTGCACGCAGGCGACCGAGCAGCGACATGATGGCTTTAATTCGCTCGGGCGATCGTGCCGAGGCATCGCAATTGGCGCCGCCACAGGGTTTATTTTTGACCGAAGTCGGTTACCCGAGCGAAATTTGAACTAGTTAAAGCCCATATTTTTGTTGGGCCGATTGTGATTCGCGGGCTTTCGGCCCTATCATTACAAGGCCGTTAAAACAGGTGTGTAAATCTCCTGGTCGTAACAATCTTGAAGGATTTCTATGTTTACCTATTCAGCAAAACCGAGCGACATTAAGCGCGCTTGGCACATCGTTGACGCCGAAGGTTTGGTGCTCGGGCGTCTTTGCACCGAAGTCGCGACTTTGCTTCGTGGCAAACACAAGCCGATGTACACCCCAAGCATGGACACAGGTGACCATGTTGTAATCATCAATGCTTCAAAGATCGTGCTGACCTCTGGCAAAGCAGATTCTGAAATGGTGTACGACTATTCGGGTTATCCGGGTGGTCTTAAATCTGAGACTTACGCCAATTTGTTAGAGCGAAAACCGGGTGATGCGATTCGTCGTTCGATTCGTGGCATGTTGCCGAAAGGTTCTCTTGGCCGTCAAATGCTCAAGAAGTTGCAGGTTTATCCAGGTGCAGAACATCCGCATGCAGCTCAATCACCGAAAGTGTTTGAGATTACGCATGCGAAGGCTCGCTGAATTTTAAATTAAAAAGGACGTCAACTCGTGGGAACAAAACCTCTAACACAGACAACAGGCCGTCGTAAGCACGCAGTGTGTCGCGCGCGACTTCGACCAGGCACTGGTGCCGTAAAAATCAACAATCGGGCATTCGAAGAGTATTTTCCGTCAGAGGTTCAACGTAATTCGTCGAC
>Ga0049085_10000997_pt1 | contig 11157 bp, 10 predicted proteins | sample GreLakmeSU08MSRF_FD_66721 | JGI IMG/M metagenome (GOLD analysis project Ga0049085, IMG submission 66721) | Freshwater lentic microbial communities from great Laurentian Lakes, MI, USA - Great Lakes metaG SU08MSRF | ecosystem: Environmental > Aquatic > Freshwater > Lake | place: Great Lakes... | reverse complement strand
TCGCAGGCAGCGATACCGAACTTGGCGGCGGATGAGGATCTCGCCTGGGCCAACGGGCTTGTCTCGCAGGCCTTCGCTCTTGGGATCACTGTCGGTCCACTGATCGGTGGCGTGCTGGTCGGTGGAGTCGGTGCGAGTACGGCGTTTGGCATCAACGCGTTCTCCTTCTTGGTGTCTGCTGCGCTCGTGTGGAGCGTGAAGGGCCGCTTCCAAGAAAAGCGTGCGGTTGGTGTCGAACGGCCGCCAAAGGTGCGCTTTACCGAGGGCCTGCGGATTGTCTGGCAGATCCGTCTGCTGCGGTTGATCGTGTTGGCTGAGGTGGTCGCGTACAGCGTGGTTGGTTGGGCGATGGTGGCGGATGCGCCACTGGCCAAGCTCTTCGATGTGGGTGCGATTGGCTTTGCGGCGCTGATCTCCTGTTGGGGCGTGGGCATGCTGATCGGCTCGTGGGGTATCGGGCGGTGGCTTGGCGAGCGGCGGATCGAGGCGAAGATTTTGCTGATTGGCATGGTGATTGATGGCGTGATGATTGCCTTCATGGGCCTCAGTCCCTGGTTTGTGCCAATTCTGATTGTCAGTGTGATTGGCGGCGCCGCCTCGGGGTGTGTCAACGTCTCGCGCCAGACGCTGCTGCAGCGAGCCGTGCCCGATCATTTGCGTTCGCGCGTGTTTGCGGTGGCCGAGGTGACGGCAACCGTTTCGTTCACGCTCGGTTTGGCGATCGCGGGTCCTGCGATCGTCCTCATTGGCGTCCGTCCGTCCTACGTCCTCTCGGGCGTCGTCTTCGTCTTGGGCGCCTTGATCTTGATCCCCGTCGTGCGGCGCCCGGTCATCCAGTCACCGTCGCCATGAATGTCCAGAAGGGGTCAGGCACGATCTGGACATTTGGCAGACGAGCTAGCTCGTCATCAAATGTCCAGATCGTGCCTGGCCCCTTCTGGACATTCACGTTGGATAGCGGCCGGCACGCGCACGGCGAATAGTGTTTGCCACTTGCACACCACACAACAAGTGTGCGACAATTCGCACATCTGTTGTGCTGAGGAGAGAGGTTGCTGATGTCTGTGACTCCGAGCGATATCCAAGAAGAGCTCGTTGCGCTTGCGCGCTCGTTTGCCGAGAAGGAGATTCGGCCCGTCGCTGCGCACTACGACGAGACGGAGGAGACGCCGTGGGAGCCGTTCAACAAGGCCTCCGAGCTTGGCCTCACCTCGTACGACCTGCCCGAGGAGTTTGGCGGCGGCGGCATCACCGACCTCACGACCGCCTGCCTGATCCACGAGGAGCTGACGTACGGCGACGCGCCGATCGGCAACTTCATCGGCTCGGCCTCGTTCTTTGCCGGCGTCATTGTCGAGCTCGGTACCGAGGCGCAGAAGGCGCGCTGGGTACCACCGCTCTGCGGTCCTAACCCGAAGCTCGGTGCGCTCGCGACGACCGAGCCCGAGGCGGGCTCCGATGCCAGCGCGATCACGACGCACGCCAAGCCCGTCGAGGGCGGCTACCTGCTGAATGGCTCGAAGACGTGGATCTCGAATGCCGGTGTGGCCGAGTACTACCTCGTCTTCGCAACCGTCGCCCCGGGCACGCGCTCGAAGGGCATCACGGCCTTCGTGGTCGAGGCCGGCGACGAGGGCTTTAGCGTCGGCAACAAGCTGCACAAGCTCGGGCAGCGCTGCATTCCGACGCACGAGATCTTCTTCCAGGACGTCTTTCTGCCCGAGGATCGTCGCATCGGCGGCGAAGGCAAGGGCTTTAGTGGCCTGATGAAGAAGTTCGACGAGTCGCGCGTGCTGCTGGCGGCGGGCGAGGTTGGCATGGGACGCGCATCGCTCGACTACGCCGTCGAGTACGCCAAGGAGCGCAAGGCGTTCGGCTCTGCGATTCACACCAACCAGGCCGTTTCGTTTCGGCTCGTTGATGCGCGAATGAAGATCGATCAGGCGCGGCTGATGGCCCGCCACGCGGCGGCGCTCGCCGACGCGGGCAAGCCGTTTAGTGCCGAGGCCGCGATGGCCAAGCTGGCCGCCTCCGAGGCCTGCTGGTTCTCGGCTTGGGCCTGCTGCCAGACGCTTGGTGGCTACGCCTACTCGCGCGAGTACCCGGCCGAGAAGTGGCTGCGCGACGCCAAGCTCGAAGAGCTCTGGGAGGGGACGTCGGACATCATGCGTCTGATCATCTCCCGCGACATGTTCCCCCGCGTGTAGGTCGAAGGAGACCACGATGGACCTCTCTCTCAATGCCCGTGAACTCGAAATTCAGCAGCGTTCGCGCACGCTCTGCGACGACGTGTTGCTGCCGCTCGAGATCCCTTGCGACGAACAGGACGGCCTGTCGCCGGCCGAGTTGAAGGACGCCTACCAGGCGATCATCGACGCCAAGCTCAACGCCGTCAACATGCGCGAGGAGTGGGGTGGCCAAGGCCTCTCGCTGTTCGAGCAGGTGTTGTCGCAAGAGCAGCTCGGTCGTTCGACGAATGCGCTCTGGGACATCGTCTGGCGCCCCGCCAACGTGCTCAAGTACTGCACGCCGGAGCAGCGCGAGCGCTTCCTGATCCCCGAGATCGCCGGCAAGCGCCGCTCGTGTTATGCGATTACGGAGGAGAACGCCGGCTCGGATCCGTCCGTCCTCGCCACCAAGGCTGTCCGCAAAGGCGACGGCTTTGTCCTCAATGGCGAGAAGTGGTACGTGACGGTTGGCGACGTCGCCGATTATCAGATCGTCGTGGCCGACGTCCCGGGCGAGGGTCCTGTCTCGCTCTTGATCGACCGTGATCAGGACGGCGTCGAGGAGTACCGTCGCCCTCGCTACATGCACCACTTCGTCTACGAGCATCCGATCTTCCGCTACCACGACGTCGAGGTCAGCGCTGATCGCGTGCTGGGCGAAGTTGGTGAGGGCTACAACCTGACCAAGGAGTGGTTTATGGAGGAGCGCCTGATGATCGCGGCGCGCTGCCTTGGTGGGGCCGAGCGTTGTCTCGAGGACGCCTTTGGCTATGCGGTTGAGCGCGAGCAGTTTGGCGAGCGCATCATCGAGTTCCAGGGCGTCTCGTTTCCACTGGCCGAGGCCGTCTCGGACCTCGCGGCCGCCCGTGCCTTCACGTATCAGGTGGCGTGGGAAGTGACGCAGGGCACGCTCGATCCGAAGACGTTGCATGCGAAGGCGGCGTCGATCAAGTTGTTCGCGTCGGAGATGGCCAATCGCGTCGTCGACTCGTGCGTCCAGGTCTTGGGCGGGCGTGGCTACATGCGCGAGAACGCCGTCGAGCGCTTCTATCGCGACTTGCGCGTCGACCGCATCTGGGAGGGGACGAGCGAGATCCAGAAGGTCGTGCTCGTCAACGAGATGCGCAAGCGTGGCACGAGTCCCGTTGCCGCGTGGCCGAAGCAGGCCTGAGCGCGCGATGCCCCGCCTCTCGGTCGAGGAGTTACGGCGCGGCGAGATCATCAACGCCGCGATCCTGGTGATTGCGCGCGATGGCTACGAGGCCACAACGATGCGCGGACTCGCGGCGGAGCTGCAGGTTTCGACCGGGACGATCACGCACTGGTTTGCCACCAAGGATCAGGTCTTGGGGGCCGCGTTGCAAGAGGCGGCCGAGCGTGTCGCTCGTCGCATTGACGCCGCCGTGGAGGGCATCGACGATCCCTTGGAGGTGCTGATCCGGCTTGGCGAGGCGAACGTTCCGGATACACCTGAGGCGATTACCGAGCAACGCGTCTGGACGGAGCTAGAGGCCCGAGCAGCCCGGACCCCGGCACTGGCCGAGCGCTACGCATCGCTCTACGACGGCTGGCGGCGGCGCATCGAGCGCGTCGTCAAAGAGCTGCAGCAGGACGAGACGTTTGAGCCGATCGATGCTGGCCTTTGGGCACTAACGTATGCCACGCTGATCGACGGTCTTGCGCTGCACGTGCTGCTCCATCCGGGTGCGGTGGCGCCCGAGGAGATGCGTGCTGTGCTCCGCGAGTACGTGCGCACGACCTTGGTGCGACCGTAGACTGGTTGCCGGCGTTGAGAACTCGGCGCTAGGGCCGATAGGCGTCGGCGAACTGGCGCGCGGTGCGCGCCGAGAGCCCGTGGCCTTGGACGGCGAAGCGCATGGCATCGTCGTCGAGCGTGGCGGGCACGTCGCCGAGACGATCGCGTACGAGGCGCCGGCAGATCGCGAGATAGGCCTCGCGATCCTGGCGCTCGAAGCGAATGCGTCGTCCAAAGCGGGCGGCCAGTGCGGCCTTCTCGCCCACCGTCTCGGCCGCGTCGACATCGTCGGAGCGCTCCGAGTGCGAGGAGTGCAGCAGGTTGAGGCGATTCGAGGTGGCCCAGACCACGACGTTGCTGGGGCGCTGTGCGACGCCACCGTCCAGCGTGGCACGCAGGGCGCGGTCGAGGCGATCGGCATCGTCCACCACGAGATCGTCGAGAAAGAGGATCGTCTTCGGGCCCTCACCGCGCAAGGCCAGCAGGGCGTCTTCGAGCGAGTCGAGCTGGTCGCGCTCGACCTGAATCAGACGCATGCCACTGTCGGCAAAGGCGGCAGCGCAGGCGCGCACGGCTGCCGACTTGCCGGTGCCCGGCAGTCCGTAGAGCAGTGCGTCATTGGCAGGCTGGCCGGCAGCGAAGGCGGCAAGATCCTCCAGCAGTGGCGCGCGCTCGTCTTCGTAGCCAACCAGGTCGTCGAGCGTAGTCGTGTCGGGGTCGGCAATCCCGACGAGTTCGCCGTCGAGCCAACGCAACACGCGATGCGTGGCCAATTCGCCGATGCCTTCGCCGGCATGGAAGGCGACGAGCGACTCGGCGTGTCGACCCCAATTGCCCGCAGCAACCAGCGCCTGCAGCAATGCGGCAGCAGCGGGGGGAGTGGCGGTTGGGTGCTCGAGGCCGCGCTGAGCGCTGAGCGCACCATCGAGACCGTGGCGAGCGAGAATGCGCGCGGCGTCGCCATGGGCGAGCACGCCGAGGCGTTCCAACTCGGTGCGAGCAATACCAACCCGCGGATCGGTTGCAGTCAGGCCTCGACGAGCGGCGACGGCGAAGGGGCCCTCAGACTCCAACACGGCACGGGCGAGCGCCTCGGCAAACGACGTCTCGAGGGCGAGTGCGGCACGGGCCGTCTCGGCCGCCAGCAACTCATCGTCTGGCTGCGTCGCGAGATCGAGCAGCGCGCCGACCAGAGCATCGTCGTGCAGGTCGGCATAGGCGACGAGCGGTGTAATCACGGGCGTTCGTGCTGAGCCGGGCGACCCACGCGCCGCAGTGCCATCCCGTTGAGCCCCTCAAGGAGCGTGCGGTGGCCGGCCATCGCGGTAATCGCAGCGTGATCGTAGGGGGGTGAGACCTCGACGAGGTCGAAGGCCGCCACATCGAGCTCGCTCGTGACAGTACGGACCGCTCGCAGCAGCTCGCGGGTGGTTAGGCCACCCGGCTCGGGAGTGCCGGTGCCCGGCGCGTAGGCGGGGTCGAGCACGTCGATGTCGACAGTCAGATACGTCTTTGGCGCTGCCTGACGGGCGAAGGCGATCGCCTCGCGCACGACGTCGGTGATGCCGCGATCGATCACCTCATCCATTGTCGCCCACTGCATGCCCTGCTCGCGCATCCACTGGAACAGCTCGGGGCCCGGCCACGTGCCACGCAGGCCAATCTGGAAGATGTTCGTGCCCTTCAGATGCCCGCGCTCGATCGCCGCGCGAAACGGCGTGCCGTGCGGTGGCTCGCCGTCCTCGGGGATGCCCGTGTCGGCGTGTGTATCGAAGTGGATCACGGAGTAGCCGTCGGCGCCGAACTGACCGTGCATGGCGGCGAGCATGGCGTGCGAGAGCGAGTGGTCGCCGCCGATCACGACGGGGACGGTGTTGGTTGCGAGTGCGGCACCGGCAGCCTCGGTCAAGAGCGCGTGCGAGCGGGGGAGATCGCTGGCGATCACATCGATGTCGCCCCAGTCGACGATGTTCAGTTCTTTGAGAGGGTCGATGCCCGCGTGCATGCTGGGGCGATCGCCCGTGACGTTGATGTCCTCGGCGGTGCGAACAGCCTGCGGGCCGAAGCGCGTCCCTGGTCGATACGAGACGCCCTCATCGAACGGGGCGCCGATCACGACGGCATCGGCAGCCGCCACGTCGGCACGCGACGAGACGAGCGGCACGCCGCAGAACGTGCGAACGACACCGTAGAACGCGTGGTACGAGCCGTGGACCGGGTCGCGCGACGCGTCGCTCACTGCTCGGTGATGTCCCAGTCGTTCTGGACTTCAGCCGTCGTCGAGGCGGAAATAAAGCAGTCACGCTCGGCCTTGCCGATCAACTCGGTGGCCTTGCCTGCTTGGCCGGCGGCGACAACGACGCGGGGGCGCTGGTGCACGTGCACGAAGGCGTAGCGGCCATCTTCGACGCGGCGCATCACGGTGCCACCGATCTCCGACGAGTACTCGAGCACCTCAAGCCCCTTGTGCTCAGCGTGGGCGAGGAACGAGATCATCGTGCACGAAGCGAGGCTGCCAAGAAACAGGTGCTCCGGGCTCCACCGATCCTCGTCGCCCATCGGAAAATCGGAAGGTGGACCCGACAGGATCGTGGGGCGACCCGCGGCGGACAACGAGGAGGCGCGGCGACCATCCCACGTCACACCAACGTCGTATTGGAAGCTTTTCTGATTCGGCACACCCGCATAGTAACGACTTGGCGGGGATCGCCGCCAAGGATTGGCGACCATGCCATGCTTTCCGCACGCGGGGAACCTTCGCCGCACGGAACGGACTCCAATAGGATCCCGCTCGAATCGCTTTCTCCTGAGGAGACTGATCGTGGACGACGACAACGCAACTGCACCAGAGACCGACGCCGAGACACCCGCTGCCGCCGAGGTAGAGGTCGAAGCCGTCGCCGAAGTCGACGCCGCTCCAGCCGCTGAGGCCGAAGTCGCAGCCGAGGCCGAGGTTGAGGTCGTTGCTGAGGCCGCCGCCGAGGTTGAGGCTGACGCCGCACCGGTTGCCGCTGCTCCCGTCGTCGAAGAGATCGCCGAAGAGGATTTTGCAGGCGAGGCCGCTGAGGTCTACGAAGCAGAGCCCGTCGCCGTTGCTGTCGCAGAAGGCCCGAGCGTCGCTCGCGTCTACATCTGCAAGCACGGTCATCGCACCGTTTCGCTCTGGTCGATCCCCCAGACGTGCCTTCGTCGCGTCAAGGGTCATGTCTGCGGCGAGGCCATCGTGCCACTGGCAGACGCTCCGGCAGACGCCAAGGAGAAGATGCTCAACCCGCTGAAGGCCTCCAAGAAAGCCGCCAAGAAGTCCTAATGGGTTCGCAAGAGTCGACCAACGCCCGTTCGTTCAACTGGACGGAGCCGCTATCCGATGACGAGGCCTCGCGTATCGTCTTCTCGCAGCCCGGCGAGATGATTGACGATGGCGATTGGTATCTCGACGCGACCAGCCCGAATCGCGGTCCCGTGCTCGCGCTCGAAGGCGAGTTCGTGCCGATGCAGGGCGTCTACGTTCGCCGCTCGAAGAATGGCGAAGAGCTCTGGGCACGACTGACGCTCGCCGCCTCCGGCAAGCTCTAAGTCGCCTTTGCGCTGAGTGGTTCGGCGTAGCATCTCGACCTCATCTGCACCTCGTTGTCGTGCGATAGGCTGATTGCTGTTGCAAAACGGACGGAGTTTCCCCACCATGAGCACCGAAATCACCTCCACACCTAGCGCCGTCGCGACAGATGCTGTCGTTGTCGCCACGGACGTCTCGAAGATCTATGGCGAGGGCGATTCCGAGGTGCGGGCACTCGACGGTGTCTCCGTCTCCTTCCCCAAGGGCCAGCTGGCCGCCGTGATGGGGCCATCCGGCTCGGGCAAGTCCACGCTGATGCACATCCTCGCGGGGCTCGACCAGCCAACCTCGGGCAGCGTGCTCGTCGATGGCACCGAGCTCGCCGGCCTCAACGATCAGAAGTTGACGCTGCTGCGCCGCGACAAGATCGGCTTCGTCTTCCAGTTCTTCAACCTGCTGCCGATGCTGACCGCCAAGGAAAACATCGAGCTGCCGATGAAGATCGCTGGCACAGCGCCGGATCCTGAGTGGGAGGCCACGCTCGTCGAGGCAACGGGTCTTGGTACCCGCCTGACGCACAAGCCCGCCGAGCTCTCGGGCGGCCAGCAGCAGCGCGTCGCGGTTGCGCGTGCGCTGCTCTCGAAGCCCGCCGTCATCTTTGGCGACGAGCCAACCGGCAACCTCGATTCCAAGACCAGCAGCGAAGTGCTCGCCCTCTTGCGGCGTGCTGTCGACGAGTTCGGCCAGACCGTCATCATGGTCACCCACGATGCGAGCGCGGCGGCAATCGCTGACCGCACGCTCTTCCTTCGCGACGGCAAGATCGTGCGCGACGCGGGCCATCTGTCGGCCGGCGAGATTCTCGACACGATCAAGACGCTGGAGTAGTCGTGATCGGTCTCGTCCTGCGAGGACTCAGCACGCGCAAGTTGCGGTCGGCTCTGACGGCGATCGCGATTTTGCTCGGCGTCACGATGATCTCCGGCACGCTCGTATTGACAGACCAGATCGATCGCGCCTTCGTTCAGATCTTCCAGCAAGGTAACTCGAAGATCGACGTGGTCGTCAAGCAGAAGCCGCCGTTCAAGGACCCCCAGACCGAGGTCTTCCTTAACGCCGAGCTCGTCACAGCCGTGCGGGCTGCCGACGGTGTGCAACTTGCCGAGCCGTTTATTCAGGTCCAGGGCTATGTGATCGTTGACGGCGAGCCGATGGATCAGACAGGTGGTGCGCCGAGTTTCGTGTTCTCGAGCGTGTCCGAAGAACTCAACCCGTATTCGCCGATCGAGGGGCGACTGCCGACGGCCAGCGGAGAGATCGCGATCGCCAAGGAGATCGCCACCAAGTCCAAGGCGAAGGTGGGCCAGGCCGTCACGCTCGCCACGCAGGACGGCATCAAGCCCGTCAAGATCGTGGGCATCGTGCAGTACGGCGATGGGACGACGTCGCTCGGTGGCTCCACGACCGTGCTGGCGCCGCTGATTGACGTCCAAAACTGGTGGTCGCTGCAAGGCAAGGCGAGCTACATCTACGCCAAAGCCAAGGATGGCGTCTCTGACGATCAGTTGAAGGCCAACGTGCGCGCCGCGCTGCCGCAGACGGACGTCATCGTCCAGACCGGCAAGGAGGACGCTGACGAGCAGGCCAGCGTGCTTAACGACCTGATCGGCAAGATCATTCGCTACGCCTTGCTCGCCTTTGCGGGCGTCGCTGTGCTGGTCGGCGCGTTCATCATCTACAACACCTTCTCAATTACGGTCGCCCAGCGCACGCGCGAATTCGCGATGCTGCGCACGATTGGCGCCTCGCGCCGGCAGATTCTCGGCACCGTGGTCGGCGAGGCGTTCATCATCGGTTCCGTCGCCTCGATCATCGGCATCGGGCTCGGACTGGTCTTTGCCTGGGGCCTCAACAAGCTGTTTGGAGCGATTGGGTTTGGCCTGCCGGCCACGGGGCTGATCCTGTCGTGGCAGACGGTTGTTGTCGCGCTCGCCGTTGGGGTGGGCATCACGGTGCTGGCCTCGATCTTCCCCGCGCTGCGCGCGACCAAGATTGCGCCGATTGCGGCGCTCCGCGAAGGAGTCACGCTGCCGGTTGGGCGTTTCCAGAAGCTGACACCAGCGCTCGCGATCATCATCGCCGTGCTCGGTGCGGCCGGCATGGTCTTCGGTCTGACCAGCGATGCCGATACGACCAGCCGACTCCTCACGCTCGCGGGTGGCGCGATCCTCATCTTCGTCGCCGTTGCGATGCTGGCGCGCTTCATCGTCCGCCCGGTCGTCGGCGTGCTCGCAGTCCCAATCACGAAGGTTGCTGGCGGCGTCGGCAAGCTCGCCTCCGAGAACGCGGCACGCAACCCCGCCCGCACGGCCGTCACCGCTGCAGCCTTGATGATCGGCATCGGCCTCGTCGTGTTCGTGACGATCTTCGTCGGCGGCCTCCGAGAATCGTTTACCGGCGCGATTGATAACTCGTTGAAGAGCGACGTCACCGTCACTGCTCGCGGCTTTGGCGGCTCGCTACCGGCGGGTGTGCTCGACGCCGTCAAGGCCGTGCCTGGCGTCGAGACAGCCTCGCCGGTTGGCGGCACCGCCGCGCAGGTCGACGGGCAGACTTTCGCCCTGATTGGCGTCGATCTTGCGACGATCACGGACGTCTACGCCTTTGATTGGAACGACGGCTCGGACGAGGCTGTTCAGAGCCTGGGCACAGACAAAGCGCTCGTCGAGGACGCCATTGCGACCACGTTGAAGCTCGCGACGGGGGACAGCTTTACGGTCCAGGCAATCAGCGGAGAGAGCGCAACATTTACCGTCGCGGGCACGTACACCGATCCCACGATTCTGAATGGCTTCGTCGTCGACCAGGCTGCGCTCAAACCACTCTTGCAGTCGAACGCGACCGGTCTCAACACGGTGTTTGTTACGGAGACGCCGGACTCCAACCCCGACACGGTTCAGGCAGCCCTCGACGAGGCACTCAAGGGCTATCCCACAGCGCAGGTGCAGTCGAATGCGCAGCAGAAGGAGGAGGTCGCCTCGAGCGTCAACACGATCCTCGTCATCTTCTACGCCCTGCTCGCGCTCAGCGTCATGATCTCCCTCTTCGGCATCGTCAACACGCTCGTGCTCTCGATCTTCGAGCGCACCCGCGAGATCGGCATGCTCCGCTCGGTCGGTACGACGCGTCGCCAGCTGCGCGCGATGATCCGCTGGGAGGCCGTCATCACCTCGATCATCGGTGGCGTCTTGGGCGTGCTGCTGGGGATCATGTTTGGCTGGGCCGTCTGCAAGGGCCTCGAGAGTGAGGGGCTCTCCTTCGTCTTCCCAACGTTGCAGATCGTGATCTTCCTCGTGCTCTCGATCGTGGCGGGCATCGTGGCGGCGATTCTGCCGGCGCGACGCGCTGCCAAGCTCGACGTGCTCGAGGCGCTGCAGTACGAGTAGGTGGCGATGCCCGATGATGTCGGGCATGGCGCGTCGAGTCTCTTCTCAGTGGTTCGGGCTCGGTTCGACGCGTAGCGGTGACCGATGCTGATCGCTCTCCTCTGGGTCGGCTCGTTCGCGATCGGTCTGGCCTGGCAGTGGCGATCGCCACAGACGGCCGCGCCATGGAAC
>Ga0049085_10000996_pt1 | contig 11158 bp, 10 predicted proteins | sample GreLakmeSU08MSRF_FD_66721 | JGI IMG/M metagenome (GOLD analysis project Ga0049085, IMG submission 66721) | Freshwater lentic microbial communities from great Laurentian Lakes, MI, USA - Great Lakes metaG SU08MSRF | ecosystem: Environmental > Aquatic > Freshwater > Lake | place: Great Lakes... | reverse complement strand
GGCCAACGCGATGTAGTAGCCGCCGGACGCAGCCAGGTCGGACATCGAGACGATCAGCGGACGTCCGCTCGCGCGCGAGATCGACAGCTCGCGCCAGATGACGTCGGAGGCCGTCGACGACCCGCCCGGGCTATCCACCCGCAGCACAATCGCGCGAATCGACCGATCGGCGCGCGCCTGGCGGATGTATGCCACCAGCGAGTCCGAGCCGACGACCGCACCGTTGACGGGGTCGAAGCCGCTGGCACCAGAGTTGATCACGCCGACGGCGTTGATCACCGCGACTTTCGAGCGTGGCGTGACGCCAAGGGAACTCCAGGCGACGAGCGCGTAGTCGTCACCCTCAACGAACTCGACGCCGCGCAGGTCGGTGTTGACGTCGTCGAGCTCGTCTTCGTAGGCGACTTCATCAATCAGCCCCAGCCGCAGGGCGTCAGCCGGCAGGAACGGGCCCTGGTCGATCAGCCCGCGCACGTCGGCTTCGGACTTCTTGCGACCGTCGGCGATGCCGCGGACCAGTTGCTCGTACTGGCTGCGATTGAGCGAGTCGGCCATCTCGCGATGGGCCGGCGTGAAGGCTCTCTCAAGGTAGGTGTTGACCGCGCTCTTGTAGTCGCCGACGTGCATGAAGTCGGGATAGGTGCCGATCCAGTCGAACGTGCCGCGCAGGAACAGCTCGTAGCTGGCGATGCCGGTCAGATCAAGCGTGGACGACGGCAACAGGTAGACACGATCGGCCACCGAGGCCAGGTAATACTCACGATCACCTGCGTACTCGAGCCACGAATGTACATACTTGCCGCTGGCGCGGAAGTCTTTGAGGGCGTCGCGGACTTCTTGAATCCTGGCCCAGAACGGCGAGCTCAGGCTGCCCGGCCGCAGCAGAATGCCGTTGATGCGCGGGTCGACCCTGGCCTTGCGAATCAGCTCAACGTAGTCCCGAACCGTCAGTTCCGCATCACCAAAGACAACCTCCGGCAGGACCTCAGGGAGGTCGCCACCTGGGCGAAGGACCAAGGTGGCATGCGCGGGCACGGCCGGCTGCTGGCCCACCGCGAAATACAACCCGACCGAGGCCGCGACCATGGCGACCATCGCCACGATCAGGAATATGAGGACAAACCTGACAAACCGCTTCACGGGATCAGTATAGGACGGTGATGGCTGCCCTTGCGTGCGCGATTTGCCGGGACGGGGATAGATGCCGGAGGGCGGGACGACCCCGGCCGTGACGTGATCTACGGGTTGATCGAGCCGCACAGTACCAAGGGCAACCGCTGGCGGAGGGGTTCAGCCAGTTCGCGGCCCTGCATGTCGGGCATGGCGTAATCGGTGACCAGCAGGTCGAACTCTTCGCGCGGCAGGATGCGTGACAGCACGTCAAGCATCATCGGGTCGTCGTCCACGACCGCGACCGTCTTGTTGGTGCCAACCGGCTTGAGGTCGGCCTGTAGCGGCTTCGGACGCGCGTCGTCTTGCCCGACCGTCAGCGGATTCGAGGTCAGCGGGATGTCCGGAATCTCGAGGGGTGGACCAGCGACGACGGCTGACACGAGTCCAGGTCGTCCCACCATCAACCAACTTGAACAGTCCGCTGCCCGGGCCACTGAACGCCCCGTTCTCCCACGGCCCCTGGCGCGCCTGCCAGAGCGAGGCATCGACAACGGCGGGGTTCGACGGGTCGATCTGCAGATCGGCGCCGCCGGCCCCTGGGCCTGTGTTACTGGCCACCCCAGGATGGTGGCCACCACTATCACCGCAAGTGAGTGCGCTGATCGCAGGCGGAGGATTATGCCTCTGTGGGATAATTTTACCCATGCGCAAGCTGACACTTCTGACTCTAGCCACCGGTGCGTTGATCGCCGCCATGACGTCACCCGGTGCCGCCCAGTCCCGAGCGGCCGTGACGGTCGCCGACTACGCGCGCGCCGAGACGTTCCTCGGCTACAACACGATGCCGCTGGTGTCGCACGGTCCGGTGCAGGCCAACTGGCTGGCCGACGACCGCTTCTGGTACCGAACGGTCACGGCCACTGGCAGCGAGTTCATCCTCGTGAACGCGGCCCGCGCGACCACGGCGCCGGCCTTCAACCACGCGGCGTTGGCAACGACACTGGCCACGGCCCTGGGCCGTCCGGTGACGGCGGCACGGCTGCCGTTCACCCAACTGATCTTCGCGACCGATGGCCAGTCATTCTCGTTCGACCTCGAGACCAAGCGGTGGACCTGCGACGTGACGGGTGCGGCGTGCACCAGCAGCGACCGGCCCACTCGCGTTCCCAACAGTGTGACCTCGCCCAGCGGCACGCTCGCCGCGTTCATTCGCGACCACAACCTCTGGGTGCGCGACCTCGTCAGCGGCGCCGACCGGCAACTGACGACCGATGGCGTGAAGGACTATGGCTATGCCACCGACAACGCCGGGTGGACCAACAGCGACGCGCCGGTGCTGGTGTGGTCGCCCGACTCGAAGCGGATCGCGACCTTCCAGCAGGATCAGCGCAAGGCCGGTGACATGTACCTGGTGAACACCGTGGCCGGTCACCCGACACTGCGCGCCTGGAAGTATCCGCTGCCGGGCGACGAGTTCATCACCATGATCGAACGCGTCGTCATCGACGTGGCCGCCGCCAAGGTCACCCGCCTCCAGATGGGCCAGGATCAGCACCGCTCGACGCTCTGTGACGACGTGAAGTGCGGCGGTGAATGGGTGGACGTGCAGTGGAGTCCTGACAGCGCGCAAGTGTCGTTCGTCTCGACCTCGCGCAACCACCAGCAGGCCAACCTCCGCGTCGCCGATGCCACGACCGGAACGATCCGCGAGGTGCTCGAGGAGAAGGGCGAAACCTTCCTCGAATCAGGCAACGGCAAGGTCAACTGGAAATACCTGCCCGGTTCGAACGAAGCAATCTGGTTCTCGCAAAAAGAGAACTGGGGGCACCTCTACATGCACGATCTCCAGACCGGCAAACAGAAGTATCCGATCACCAGCGGCGACGGCAACGTCACGCAATTGACGCGCGTCGACGAGACCGCCCGCACGCTGTACTTCCAGGGCGTGGGCAAAGAGGCCGGACGTGACCCGTACTTTCGTCACTTCTATCGCCTGGGCATGGACGGCAAGGGCCTGCAACTGCTGACGCCGGAAGATGCCGACCATGCCGTGTCGCTGTCGCCGTCGGGCAAGTACTTCGTCGACAACTACTCGAAGCCCGACGTCGCCTCGACCTCGGTGCTGCGTGATGCCACCGGCAAGTTGGTGCTCGCGCTCGAGAAGGCCGACACCTCGCGCCTGCTGGCGACGGGCTGGCGGCCGCCGATGCCGATCACCGTCAAAGACCGCGGCGGCGTCGGCGACCTGTACGGCCTGATGTTTCGCCCGACCAACTTCGATCCGGCGAAGAAGTACCCGATCATCAACAACATCTATCCCGGACCGCAGACCGGCAGCGTTGGCGGCCGCAGCTTCTCGGCCGCGCGCGGCGACGCGCAAGCGATCGCCGAACTCGGGTTCATCGTCGTCCAACTCGACGGCATGGGCACGCCCTGGCGCTCGAAGCGCTTCCACGCGGCCTACTACGGGAACATGGGCGACAACACGTTGCCCGACCAGGTGGCGGGCATGAAGGAGCTGGCGTCGCGGTATCCCTGGATCGACATCGAGCGGGCCGGCATCTACGGACACTCGGGCGGCGGCTATGCCACGGCAGCCGCCATGTTCAGGTATCCGGACTTCTTCAAGGTGGGGGTGTCACAGGCGGGCAACCACGACAACCGCGTTTACGAAGACGACTGGGCCGAGAAGTGGCAGGGGTTGCTGCAGACGAACGCTGACGGCACGACCAACTACGACAGCCAAGCCAACCAGAACTTCGCCAAGAACCTGAAGGGCAAGCTGCTGCTGGCCCACGGCTCGATGGACAACAACGTGCCGTTCTACAGCACGCTGCTGGTGGTCAACGAGCTGATCAAAGAGAACAAGGACTTCGACTTGATCATCTTCCCCAATCGCGGCCACGGCTTCGGCAACGAACCGTACATGGTCCGCCGCCGCTGGGACTACTTCGTCAAGAACCTGATGACAGTGGAACCGCCGGCGGGCTTTCAGTTGAAGGGCCCACCTTCGCCTACTCCGTAGGCTACGGCGGGTAAAGCCGGCGAGAACAGGCGGGCCCGAAAGCCCGCCTGTCTTGCTGTTATCCGCGCGTCGCCGTGGCAGTCTTCTGCGGGAAGATCTTCTTGAAGGCCGCCATGAACTTCTCCATGTCGTCCGCGGTGCCGACCGAGACGCGCAGGTGGTTCAGCATGGGCGGGAACGGACGGCCGACGAGGATGCCCATCTTGCGGAACTCCTCGATCACGCCCTGCACCTGGCGCTCGCCCAGGCTGACCATGAAGAAGTTGGCCTGCGACGGGATCACCGGGTAGCCATACGATTCCAACACCTTGGTGGTCTTGTCGCGCATGTCGACAATCTTCGCCTTGACGTCGGCCTCGGCGGCCTTGTCCTTCAGCGAGGCGACCGCGCCCCACTTGGCCAGCACGTTGACACTGTTGGAGGCGTAGACATTCATCTCGCGAACCATGTCCGCCGGCGCGATGGAATAGCCGATGCGCATGGCGGCCAACGCGGCGATCTTGGAGAAGGTGCGCGCGACGATGACCGGACGGCCCTCGAGCACGTACGGGATCGCGGTGCCATAGGCAGGGTCATTGACGAAGTGGTGGTACGCCTCGTCGATCAACACCGGCATGTCCTTCGGGATGTTGTCGAGCAGATCCTTGATTTCTTTGGCGGTGACGATCGCGCCGGTCGGGTTGTTCGGGTTGCACATGTAGACGAAGCCAATCTCACGCGCGTGGCGGTTGGTCGTCTCGATCATCGCGCTGATGTTCTGTCGGTAATCCTTGGTCAGCGGGATCTGAATGGCATCGGCCTTCACGTTGGCGGCCTGCTGGAACACGCTGGCGTAAGAGGGGCTGACGCCCAGCACCTTCTTGCCCGGCCCGAGGTAGGTGGTGGCGACCACGTCCAGGCCTTCACCGGACCCGGCGGTCAGCAGCACGTTGTCGCGCTTGACGCCGTGGTGATCAGCGATCACCTGGACGATGTTGCCGTCCGGGTAGCCGTAACGATTCGCGTACTTGAACGCGTCGGTCATGGCCTTCATCACCGACGGCGGCGGTCCGTAGTTGTTCTCGTTGCTCGCCAGCTTGATAAAAGCGTCGTACTCGGCGTCACCGCCGGTGAACTGCGCGGTCTGCCCCTGTGCGAGCAGGTCGGCCTCGGGACGAAGACTCAGGGCGCCGACGGCAGCGGCCACACCTCCAACAAATTGACGACGAGAAAACGGCGACCGAACATTCATAATGCCCTCCAGAAAAGGAACGAAGAAGTCGCTGAATTCTACTCCGAGAGTGCACCACCGTGCACGACTGTTGGCGCCTGGTGACCAGCAGCAAAAGTAACCAACCGCCGAGGCGCCCGGTCGCATCTGTTACCATCTCGCCCATGCTGCGAACAGTTTCACTCGCGCTCCTTGGCTTGTCGCTGTTACTACTGGCAATCGACGCGCCGGCAGCGACTTTCCGAGAACTGTGGTTTCTGGCCGAGATCCTGCTGGCCACGGTGGCGACCCGTTCGTTGTCTGCCGGTTCCGCGCTATCGGCCCTGGGCCTCAGTCTCGGGGTGGTTACCCTACTAATGGTCAGCGTCGGACACGCGTTGGCCGCGGCTGGCATCGACACTAGCGAAGGCGTCGGCAGCTGGGGACTGATTCCGATTCTCGAAGAATCGCTCAAACTCCTCCCGGTCGGCATCATCGTGTTGCTCGGCCGCCGGCGTTCGGCCCTGGCACCCAATCCGTCAGATCTCCTCGTCCTTGGCTGTTTCGCGGGCGCGGGCTTCGCGCTGGCCGAGAACGCCCTGCTGGTTCAGAACAATGCCGGCATTGCGCGTGACATGGCGCGGCAATACGGTCCCCATCTGGGTCCACTGTATCTGGTGCCCGGCGCGTGGGGATCAGCCGGCTACGTCGGACATGCGGCCGCCACGGGCCTCGCCTGTGGTGCTTGCGGACTCGGCCTTGCGTTGCGTGCGCGCCTCGGGGCGTCGTGGTGGATGGTGCCAGCCGGCGGATTCGGCTGGATCGTGATCGAGCACGCGCTGACCAACTTCTACGTCGGCAGCGGTTCGGGCGTCGCGCTGATACTGGGCAATGGCCGGCTGACGCCGTGGCTGTTCGTGGCAGTGGCCATCACGGTCGTCGCGCTCGATCGGGTTCGCCTCCGCGCGACCCTCGCGCACTCAGCCACCTTGCGGCGACGCATGGCGATGGCACGGGCGGTGCTCGTGCGCAAGACACCGCCGTTTCCGCGCTCGCGGACCACCGCGGTTCTCGCCCTGCTCTCTCAACTGCGAACCGCCAACGCGACCGCCTGGTTAGTCCGCTTCGATTCACGGCTCGCCGAAAGGAAGACGTCATGACTGCCGACTTCGCGGATCTCGTTCAAGTGATTAGTCACGCGGCCCGCAACCTTTATGGCGCAGGTGGCGGTAGTGTGCACCCGTCGGCCTACCCGTCGGTGCTGGCCGTCCTGACGTGGGTCGCGGCCAATGAAACGGCCCTGCGCGCAGGGCAGCATGTCTACGACCACGGCGGCGATGCCACCTTGATCGAGGAAGCGTTCAAAGACAGCTTCGCTGACAGCCTGGGCTGGTCGGAGCAGGAGTTCGAACAGTTCTGGAATGACCCGAACTACGACTTCAACGCGGCGGACGCGCAGCGCTACGACGAGACCTGGGACGCGTTCGAAGCGTGGGTGAAGAGCCCCTAGCTGAACCCTTCCGGGGGCGGCCACATATGATCAGGGAAAGGAGTCTATGGCGTTTGGACCCCTGCGTCGCGTGAAGTTCCTGATTACGGCCCCGTTCATCCTGCTGGGCGGGTTGGCCGCCTTCGGCGCTGACCTATTCAACCGTAACTGCCAGGGCTAGCGGCCGGCGACGCTGCGCAGCATCGTCAACAGCAGGTCGACGGCGACCGTGTTGTGACCGCCGAGCGGAATGATGACATCGGCGTAGCGCTTGCTCGGTTCCACGAACTCCAGGTGCATCGGCTTGACCGTGCTCTGGTACTGATCGATCACTGAAGCCATGGTCCGGCCGCGTTCGGCGACGTCGCGCAGCAGGCGGCGGATGAAGCGCGTGTCGGAGTCGGTGTCGACAAACACCTTGATGTCCATCAGGTCGCGCAGCGCCGGATCCGTGAACACGAGGATCCCTTCCACGATCAGCGCGCGGCGCGGCTGGAAGGTGGTGGTTTCCGAAAGTCGCGCGTGGCGCGTGAAGTCGTACTGCGGCACTTCGACCGCATCGCCGGCCTTGAGTGCCCGCACGTGGCGCACCATCAGGTCGGTCTCCAGCGCGTCGGGATGGTCGAAGTTGAGCGCGGCGCGCTCTTCGAGCCGCAGGTCGTTGCGGTCGCGGTAGTAGCGGTCGTGATCCAGCAACGTGACCTGCTCAGGTCCCAGGCTGTCGACGATGCGCCGGACCACGGTGGTCTTACCTGAGCCGGAGCCGCCAGCGACACCAATCACAAATGACGGCATAGATGCCTGATCATAGCCTGTGAGCCTGTCGAAGCCCTCGCCCCGCACCACCACCCCACAAGGGCATGTCGACGGTGTCGACACGCGTGCGGCGGGTGATCTGGTCGTGGTTCCCCTGGGCAGCAGTGGCGGTCTACCTGGTCAGCCGGCATGACTGGTGGTGGGCCGCCGGGGTGGGCGCAGCCGGCGTGCCGTTGAATAACCGCACGCATCGCAAGTCGCTGATCATCGACGGCCGGATTGGCTTCACCGGCAGCGCTGGCATTGCCGATCACTGGACCGGCAACGCGCAGGACGACAAGCACCGGCGCGACCTGCAGATCCGCTTCGAGGGTCCGACAGTGCAGCCGCTGCAGACCGGCTTCGCACCGAACTGGCTGGAGTGCACTGGCGAATTGGTGACCGGCGCGACTGCCAGGGGCAATATCAACAACTAGCGTGGAAGGAAGCGGGTGCCGTGGGATACGGACACATTTTAGAGTCTAAAATCAGGGGTAAGCGTTACCCCTTATCAGCTCCCTGGCGGGTATTGACGTGCTGTCTGCTAGGCTATGCGGATGCTGACAAAGACTCGCAGACGGCTTGGCGGATTCCTGGCCGCCCTGCTGGTGGTGGGCGCCGTCGCGTGCGGAGAGAAACCGACAGTCTTGAAGGAGGTGGCGCTGGCGGACGTCCGCGTCAAAGCGAACGCGGGGGATGCAGGCGCCCAGACCAGCCTTGGGGTTGCGTATGACAAGGGAGAGGGCGTTCCGCAGGACTACACGCAAGCAGCGGCGTGGTATCGCAAAGCTGCGGAGAAGGGATACGCAGTCGCCCAGGACAACCTTGGGCAAATGTATGCCCTCGGACAGGGCGTCTCACAGGACTACGTGCAATCGGTGGAGTGGTGGCGCAAAGCTGCGGATCAGGGATACGCAGGTGCCCTTTACAACCTTGGGGTGATGTATTCCAGCGGACAGGACGGCCCGCAGGACTACGTAGAGTCGCATAAATGGCATAACCTCGCGGCGTCTCGTGCGTCTGCAGAGGACCAGAAGCAATACGCAGAGTCGCGTGATGCGGTGGCGAAGCTGCTGACGCCTAAACAACTAGCAGACGCACAGCAGCGTGCGACTGCGTGGCTAGCGGCGTTTGAGAAGCGTGGTGGAAGGTAGAGGACATCAATGACTCGCAGACACAGGCCCGCACGGTCACGGTTCCGTTCCCCTTAGGCACCTTCATTGTGTTCCTCTTTTTCTCGCTCCAGTAAGTGCTTTTGTTTATTGGTTTTAATGGTGCGGAAGAGAGGACTCGAACCTCCACCCGATTGCTCGGACTAGCTCCTGAGGCTAGCGCGTCTGCCAATTCCGCCACTCCCGCACTCGGAGGGGTTATTGCTAAGGCAGTGAGTCCACAAGTATACCTAGCGCTCGGGCGCGAACGCAAACCTTCCCTTCTTCAGAGCGCTCTGCGCTTCCACCACGCTCAGCATGGCCTGGGCCGCATGCGACAGCGTGCCCTCGCGGCGGTGGATCAGCCGCAGCTTGCGGTCGAACGTCAGTTCCGGCACCGCGACCCGCACCAGTTGCTTGTGCAGGACCTCCTGCTCGACGGTGATCGCCGGCAACAACGCCACGCCGTTGCCCATTGCCACGAACTTCTTGATCGCATCGATGGTCGGCATCTCCACCGGCATCCGCAACTCGACCCGGCGTTTGCGGAACGTGTCGATCACCCTCTGCCGATAGGGCGACGAGACGTGATGCGCGACGAACGACTCGCGCGCCAGCTCCGCGATCGACACCTTGGGACGACCCGCCAGCGGATGCGAGGGCGGCACGACGAACGCCAGCTCGTCGTGATAGACGACGACCGAGTGGAGCGCGGCGGTGTCGGGACGGAAGGTGACGACACCGAAGTCGGCGCCGTAGTCGAGCACCTGCGCCGGGACGCGGCTGCCGAGGGCGCGCTGCACCGTGATGTGCACATCCGGGTAGAGCCGGCGATATTCGTGCAGAATCGGCAACAGGTACAGGCACGTCAGCTCGTTGGCCGCCACGGTCAACCGGCCCGTGCGTAGCTGCCGCACATCGTCGAGCGCCGACATGGTCCGCTGGCGGAGGTTGACCAGGCGTTCGGCATGGTCGGCCAGCACCCGTCCGGCGTCGGTCAGCACCCCCCGGCGGCTGGAGCGGTCGAACAGGGGACGGCCAATCTCGTCCTCCAGCTTTTTGATGGTCTGGCTGATGGCGGGCTGGGTTCGGTATAACGCTTTGGCAGCCGCCGAGAAGCTGCCTTCACGGACAACTGCGAGAAAGGCTTCAAGTTGGAACAGTTCCATTTGACCGCCCTAATATAAGCGAAGACCTATGAGTCCATAGATATTATTACTTTGACTTATTTTGGTCGGCCGCCCGAGACTGTATAGCTAGCGCTTGGACACCTATGGCCACCAGAACCCGTATTCACGTCTTTGATACGACTCTCCGCGACGGCGAGCAAGCCCCGGGCTTCAGCATGACGCCGGCCGAGAAGCTGCGGCTCGCCCAGCAGCTGGACCGCTTGGGCGTGGACATCATCGAGGCCGGCTTCCCCATTTCGTCGGATGGCGACTTCGAAGCGGTGAAGACCATTGCTGCCGCCGTGCGCCGGCCCATCATCGCCGGCCTGGCCCGGGCCATCCCGGCCGATATCGATCGTGCCTGGGAGGCTCTGTCTGGCGCGGCCCGGCCGCGCCTCCACGTGTTTCTCGCCACCTCGGACATCCACCTGGAACACAAGCTGCGCATCACGCGGGCGCAATGTTTGGAACAGATCAAGCGTTCGGTCGCGCACGCCCGGGCGCTCTGCGCCGACGTCGAGTTCTCGGCCGAGGATGCGACGCGCAGCGACCTGGCGTTCCTGTGCGAGGTTTCGGTCGCGGCGGTCGAGGCGGGCGCCACCACGATCAACCTGCCCGATACCGTCGGCTACGCGCTGCCGGCCGACATCCAGAAGATGTTCTCGACCGTCAAGCAGTTGCTCGGCGACCGGGCCATCCTGTCGGCCCACTGCCACAACGATCTCGGCCTGGCCGTCGCCAACTCGATTGCCGCGGTGCAGGCGGGCGCCCGCCAGGTGGAGTGCACCATCAACGGCATTGGCGAGCGTGCCGGCAACGCCTCGCTCGAAGAAATTGTGATGACGCTCGAAGTGCGGGCCGATGCGCTGCCTTTCGCCACCGGCATCAACACCCCGGGCCTCGTTCCCGCCAGCAACACTCTCTCGGCCATCGTCGGCGTGTCGGTGCCGCCGAACAAGGCCATTGTCGGGGCCAACGCGTTCGCGCATGAAGCCGGCATTCACCAGGACGGCATGCTCAAGTACGAACTGACCTACGAAATCATGCGCCCCGAGTCGGTGGGCGCGGCGGGCACGCGGCTGGTGCTCGGCAAGCATTCGGGCCTGCGCGGCCTCGACGCCCGGTGCCGTGACCTGGGCCATCGCCTCCGCCAGCCCGAGCTCGAGCGCTTGTACGTCAAGGTGACGGCACTGGCCGACCGCACCAAGACGGTCGACGACGACCAGT
>Ga0049085_10000990_pt1 | contig 11184 bp, 5 predicted proteins | sample GreLakmeSU08MSRF_FD_66721 | JGI IMG/M metagenome (GOLD analysis project Ga0049085, IMG submission 66721) | Freshwater lentic microbial communities from great Laurentian Lakes, MI, USA - Great Lakes metaG SU08MSRF | ecosystem: Environmental > Aquatic > Freshwater > Lake | place: Great Lakes... | reverse complement strand
GGCAACCCTGCCGAGACCTTCAAGAAGCTCGGCATCAACTCGAAAGAGTTCATCGAAGTCATCCTGACCGAGCTGGGCAAGCTGCCGATGGTCACCGGCGGCGCAAAGAATGCCATAGAGAACTTCAAAGACGCGGTAGATCAGACGGCGGCGCGGATCGGCGATAAGTTGCTGCCTGCGGTCGAGGCGTTATTGCCAAAGATGGAAGGTCTGGCCGTTGGAGTGGCGGACGCAGTAGACGGATTTATGGGATTGCCCAAACCCATTCAGGATGCGGCGCTGGCGTTAGGCGGGTTTGCTCTTGCCGCAGGCCCGCTGCTTTCAGTATCAAGTGCATTGGTAAGAATTGGAGTTGCTATCCAATCCGTAATTGGCTACCTAGCTCTTTTGACCCCGGCGACCGCAGCCCTTGGGTTGGCGCTGGCTTATATCGTATCAATTGGGCCTAAAATCGTTTCGTTTTTTAGCGAAATGGCGCAAGAGCTTGACCCTCTCAACGCCAAGTCTAACGACTTTGTTAGAACCATCTTGCGCAATTTCCCAGTAATGGAGCAAAGCATTCGTGCGCTGAACAGCAGTATCGGAGGGCTAAACAACGCTCCTTCCACTTTCCAGATATTGAGCGACACGACGGGAAAATTTAGGTCGCAGGTGCTTGGGCTTTACGACCCAATGAAAAAAAACACCGACGCGATGCAGGAAGCCATAATAGCAGCGGCTGGCATTAAAACAAGCTATCAGGACATACAGAAAGAAATTACAAAGCTGCGTGAAGCGGAAAATGAACTCCTTAAGCTCCAAGCACAAGGAGTTGACGTTTCCGGCAACCTTGCAATCGTCCGCAAGGAGCTAGCGTCGGCCATTAAGAAAACCACAGAAGCCGTCGAAAAGCATAAAATTGTCGTCATCTCTTCCTATGAGGAGGACTTCAAGACCGCTGTCCTGAAAGAGCGCCTCTCGCTCCTTCAGTCCGACTACACGAAGCGCTTGAACGATGGCGTCATCGCGCTTGGGAAGTATAAGGACGCAGCCGGTGCCGCCGCCGCTGCGTTGACCGAGATGCGGATCACGGAGGCCGCGCCGGAGTTGAAAGGCGTTTCGTTCCCCAGCGTCCGCAACCTTCCGCGACAGACCGGCATTCCCAGCATCACGACGCGCTCAAACGAAGACATCCTCAACGAAGCGCAAAACCGCGCCGCCGGTAAGCGCGGCCTGGATATCACCCGCGAAAACATTAAAGACTCACTCAATGAGTACAAGATCGCGCAAGCCAAGATCCGTCAAGCGGTCTCGACCATAACAACCGACTTCAGCCGGGGTATCGCCGACATCATCACCAACGGCGGCAAGATCGGCGAGCTATTCGAGAGGCTCGGCAAGCAGATCGCGAACACGCTAATTCGCACGGTGATCGAGGGCGGCATCAATCAGGTCACGAAGTCTCTAGGCGGGCTCCTGACGTCGCTGGGGGGCGTGGGGGCCAAGGTGGGCGGGCTGTTCGGGGGCGTGGCAAAGGCTAGCTCGAGCGCTGCTATACCAGGAGTGCTTGGCGGTGCGGCTAACGCTGCTATACCGGGGATTACTGCAGGCGCTCCAGCGGCATCAAGTTCGCTCGGCTCCATTGCCGCCGCCGCTAACCCAATCGTCGCCATGGTGACCGCTGTGTCGAGCGTCGTCTCGGCTATTTCAAGCGTCATTTCAAACTTTCAATTTGCCGCAATGAACAAGACGCTGGACCTGATCGAGAGAGAAGTCCGCTATACGAAGATCTACACCGGCGGCCAGAGCAACTCGATCCTCAATACAGCCCACGACAGCCTGGAGGCATTGCGGTCAATAGCGGCTTCCACAAAGGGGCTGATCGGAATCAACATCAGCGGCACGCTCAACGACGCACAGACGCAGCGCTTGATCGACGATCTACTGAACGGCAGCGGGTCGTTCTACGCGCAATCAGCTCGCACGCTAACTGCAATTCTCCAGGCTCTCGTTAGCGGTTTCGACGTGCTGACCGGGCAAGTCAACGCAGCCAACAAGCAAAACATCTTTCAAAAGATATTCAGCGGCGGAGCGCTGTCGAGCGGCAGCCTGTTTGGCGGGTTAGGCCAAGGCCTAAGCGGCGCGTTTTCTTCGGCTGTCGGCGGCGTTATAAATTCAGCGGTTGGCGGCGCTAAAGAGTCTACACTAGGCGCTGTTGAGAAAGAAGTCCGCTTTTCGCAAATTCATTTGCTCAACATTCTCGAAAAGATGAATCAGTATCTGCCGAAGCTGGCAGATATCCATCAGCGGCTAGTCGAGATCATTGTGGACGGGCTTAAGATTCGCGAGGGCGGCGAAGGGCTGACCGTGAATATCACCGTGAACGGCTCTATGATCGGCGGGCCGAACGTCGCCGCTGAGCTCTCGCAGATGGTCGTGGCTAACCTGAAACTGCAAGGAGTCCGCGCCTAATGGGTATCGCTATCGTAGTTGGCGGCACGACGCGGAACGACCGCATTAGGCCGGCCACGATTCAGATCGAAAAGAGCCTAGCTGGACGGTCCACCTTGAAATTTGGCACGGTTCACGGATCGTATTATCCGACCGTTGGGCAAAGCGCTTCCGTGATCCACCAGGACACGACCACCACGTTATTCTCCGGCTCTATCGACGAGGTGACGCGCCGCGTGCCGTCGGACCTGATCAACTCCGCTCACGTGTACGCGGACGTGGCGGCGGTCGACTTCGCGCAGACGTTCGACCGGCGCATCACCGGGCAGGTCGAGTGGCGGGACAAGACGGTCAATACCATCATCACGGACCTCTGCTCGGGCCTTGGCGCGGGCGAGGGAATTGATACTTCGCTGGTGGCGACCGGCCCGGTGATCCCGTTTTTCTCCGTGTTTTACTCGACGTATCGGGAAGCGTTTGACGCCGTGGCTGACCTGGCGTCGATGGCGTGGATTATTCGCCCCAACAAGAAACTGGTGTTTTTCGTGCCGGCAGCGTACACCGCACCGGCCAACATCACCATTGCCAACGTCACGTCTATCGAGGCCCGCGAAACACGCGAGGACTACATCAACACCATCGTCGTCCAGGTCTCTAATGCTCTGCGCGACCTTGCGACCAAGAGCTTCACCGGCGACGGCACGACGAAGAGCTGGGAGCTAGACTATCCAGCCAATTCGGTGTCGAAGATACGCGTTAACGACGTCGAGAAGACGCTGGGCATCGACGGCGTCGACACCGGCAAGGATTGGTACTGGCAGGAAGGCAGGGCCACGGTCGCGCAGGACGACACGGCTACGGCGGTCGGCGTCGGCGTCATCATCGAAGTCGACTACGTAGGCGTGGACTCGGTCCTCGTGGGCGCGGCAAACGCTGGGCAGGTAGCAGCGCGGGCTGCCATCGAAAGCAACACCGGCAAGTATGAGCGGTTCATTCAGTCAGCGACACCGCTGACGAAGGCCGACGCGCAGGCCAAGGCTGACGCTCAAATCGCCAACTCTGCGGCGCTCTCCACCGTGGTGCGATACACAACGAACGACGTGAAAGAGCCTGCCGCAAAGGGCTTCGAGCCTGGGCAAACGCAGACGATCACCTGCTCGCTGCTCGGCATATCCGGCACGTATCTCATCCGAACCGTGTCAATGTCCGCGTGGCCCGTGCCGGACAATCGCAGCGAGCAGTGGGTGTACAACGTCGAGGCGATCCAGGGGCCGGTGACCGGTGACTACCTGGCGTTCTTCCGTGCGCTAGCGGGCGGCGGGGCCGGTGGTGGCTCGCTTACGGGCTCCTCTGGCGCGACCGGATCCAGCGGCGATGCTCCGGGTATCCACTATCTCGGCGGCGCTGCCTCGCTGACGCTAGCGTTGGAGAAAGGGCTAACACAAGAGGTGTTGCTGAATCGCGCCACGACGACTATCGCTGATGCGCTATTCAACGGAGTTGCGCCAACGCCGGGGCTACAGTTCACGATTATCATCACCGTTGACGCGACTGCGGGACGCCTCCTTCAATGGGGCGCGCCGTTCCTCGGCACTGGCGGCGTCTCGATTGAGTCAGAGTCTGGCTCGGTCAACATATTCGAGTTTCTGGTCATGCGCGACGGCACTTTCCAGCGCCGCAACACGCCAGCCATAGGAGTCATTTAATGCGAGCATTTCTGCTACTCCTTCCGGTATTGATGTTCGGGCAGACGAAGTTTAATCAGATCCGCATCATTACGAGCATGGACGGCACAGCGCCGGGCCAAATCGAGTTCGACACCTCACGCGCAGACAACAAGTCCGTGGTCCTGAAGGCTCCCGCGACGGCGACGGCTGGCTATACACTCACCCTGCCCATTGCCGCTCCCGTGACGACCGGGGACTGCCTGACCGGCACGACGGGCGGCGTGCTGTCGTTTGGATCGTGCGCGGTGGGCGGATATTGGACTTTGAGCGGGGCTGACATCTATCGGCTCACAGGCCTGGTCGGCATCGGGACATCGACACCCGCGACCGAATCGACCAATGCAAGGCTATCGGTCGTCGGGGCTGCGGCGCAAACGGCGAGCACGCTGGCAACTTCAAACTCAAACGCCGGTTTCACGGTTCGCGGCAACTCTTCGAGCGGCTACCAGCTTGCGATTGGCGCGACTAGCGTCGATGGCAGTCCCTACGTTCAGGGAGTGACCTTCAACGGCGGGGCGTCGGCTGCTAGCTTAATCTTGCAGGGATACGGAGGCAATGTGGGCATTGGAGCGGCGACCGCACCCGCCTACAAGCTCGCGATTTCCGGGACGCTCAACGCAACAGGCGCGGCGACGCTGGGCAGCACGCTCACCGTCGCCTCGCATATCCTGACGACCTCGGCGTCGGCCTCGGACATCGGGGACGCGACGAACTATTTCCAGACGATCTACGCTGAGAACATCGACGCGGCTCCGGCGGGCATCGCCAACAGTTATCTGCGGGCGCGGAAGTTTGAGCTGTTCGACATAAACGGATCGGCGGCGGCATTCTGGGACCAGCGGGTTAACGCGACCAGCGTTACAAGCGCGTGGACGCTGCGCGACAACGCTGGATCGCGGGCGTTGCAGTTCTACCGACAGTTTGCGTCGTCTGCGGCGAATCACGTATCTGTTTTCGGCGAACTCCGGCCTGCCAAACGGGCCACCGTGGACGGCGACGCCGTCAACGATTCGGTGTACCCGGAACTGGGCAATACGACCGACCGATGGGCAAACGTCTGGGCGGCGGCTGGTAGCTTTTCTAACACGGTTGCCGCCGGAACTTCATTTAGCGCGCCGACTGTTTACGCTACGACCGCATTTTCCGGCGGGCTAGACGGCGTTACGGTGCTTGGTAGCTCGTCCGTCAGGATGAGCAAGCTATGGTCCTATGACCTATCGGCTACCGGCACGGTGCAGCTCGGGGCCTCCTCCACGGTCGGTTACGTGTGGAAGGCCACCGATACAGCGGGGACCGGCGGGTGGGCGGCTGATGGCGGCTCGGGGCAGTGGACGACCAGCGGCTCGGACATCTACTACACCACCGGCAGCGTTAGCATCGGGACGACGACACCCGCTACAAATTCAAAGTTACAGCTCAAGGGCGCTGGCAGCGCAGTACCGGCAACGTCTGGATCAACGCAATCTTCTGGACTTATTCAGCGTTTAAATGATAGCTCTACAGCGCATCTTGATATCGGTGGGGCTGCGGCTACTGGTATGTGGCTCCAGGTAGCCGACGACACCAATTTATCAGTACCGTATCCGCTACTCCTACAGCCGACAGGCGGCAACGTGGGTATCGGGACGGCGAGTCCTGCGAATAAATTTACCGTATTATCCAACGGAACCATCAATACGGCTGGCGACACGATTGACTATGGCGCTAGTATTATTGCAAACTCTACAGCGTTTGCAATCAGTGGCAATGCTGCTATTTTGAATGTGCAATCTAATTCGACTCTAGGGGCAGACGTTGGCGGCAGCATTGGATTTGGTGGCCGTTATACCGGAACACAATTTTCGCAATTTGCTATTATTCGCGGCGCAAAAGAAAATGCTACTGATGGAAACGGAGCAAGTTATTTAGCATTCGGCACTCGCATTAATGGTGGAAATATCACTGAAAAAATGCGTATCGACTCCTCCGGCAACGTGGGCATCGCAACGACGAGTCCTGGGGCGGCTTTGCACGTTTTTGGAAATAATGGATCATTTGGCACGTCGGCATTTTTTGGTTTAAGTAGCAGTACGCCTGGCATTGCTGTTGCTAACACTGGGGCCATCGGATACTTGCAGGGCGCAACTACTGCAACTTCGGGAGTTACTGCAAATTTAGGATTGCAAGTAAGCGGCGGCAGCGTGGGCATCGGAACGGCGAGTCCTACTGGAAAACTGGACGTAGTGGGTGGTCGGTCTTTCTTTGCTGCCGCAAGCGAACCCTATGGTGTGGGTGCAAGATATATCTCCACTGGCGGAGCCGTTTATTTTGGTGCAACCAACGGCACGGGGACGCCTGATGCTCAGATCTCTTCCGCAGGTGGCAGTGCTTTGATGACACTGCTCAACGGCGGCAACGTGGGCATCGGCTTGACCAACCCCGCGTACAAGCTCGACGTGTCCGGAACGCTAAACGCTACCGGCGCGGCTACGCTAGGCGCGGGGCTTGCGGTGACGGGCAACCTGTCGTTCACCGGCACGCTGAACACGGCTATCAGCACGACTGAGTTAGGTTACCTCGACGGCGTGACCTCCGCAATTCAGACGCAGCTCGGGGCGCGTGCGCTAACCTCGACGACAATCTCGACGACCTCGCCGTTGACCGGCGGCGGTGACCTGTCAACAAATCGGACCTTTGCCTGCGCAACGTGCGTTACGACGGATACGACGCAGACTATCAGCGGAAGCAAGACGTTTTCCGGGGCCGTGACGATGGGCGCGAACTTCTTGGCTAACGCTGCCTCGGCCTTCGACATCGGGGACGCGACCAACTACTTCCAGACTGTCTACGCGGAGAATGGCGACTTTACAAACGGCGCGGTCGCTAATCAATACCTCAAATCCCGCAAGCTGGAAATAGCCGATATATCTGGCTCGTCGGGTTTTTGGGATCACCGATCGCAGGCATCTTTCGTATCGAACTCTTCCTACACAATTCGGGACAACGGCGGCTCGCGGTGGCTGGCCGCAAGCCGCGCCGTTAGCGGATCGCCGACCAACTCCACGACCGTATTTACCGACTGGGTTCCCGCGCTTCGGTCTACTGGCAGCGGCGACGCAGTGAGTGATTCTACGCTACCAGCATTAGGGGCAACCGGCTCGCGATGGAGTACTGCCTTCGTGAATTTACTTGACGCAACTGCTAGCTTGAGCCTGTACCCGAGCGGGTCAGTGTTCCTGGGCGCATCAGGTAACGACTGGAACCGGCTATGGGTCGGAGGCGTTGAGGCTACCTCGTTCGTGCGGCCACAGACAGACAACGGCGGCACAAGCGGGACCGCTGTAAAGCGCTGGAGTACGACATACACGAACAACCTAAAAGCGGATGGGACGGTCAACCTCGGCACCTCCTCGACCGTCGGCTACGTCTGGAAGGCCACCGACACGGTAGGGACCGGCGGGTGGGCGGCGGACGGCTCCGGGCAGTGGACGACTAGCGGCAGCGATATTTACTACAACACTGGCAACGTGGGCATCGGGACGACCGTACCCACATCAAAGTTAACCATTGTCGACACAGCTCAATCCGCAACAAACAATCCTGGGAACGCTGGACTAAAGATATACGGAACCGCGACTAATGTAACAAACCCGGAATTCCTCAATGTTGGATATGACCCAACGCTATTAGTTGGGTACGTGCAATCGGTCAGAACTGGGACCGGTGGAGCGTATTTGCCATTGTCTCTAAATCCAAATGGCAATAACGTGGGCATCGGGACGACGAGTCCTGCGTACAAACTTGACGTTGGTGGATTCGCAGCAGCGGCACAAACGATACGGGTTGCAGCAACTGGGGCGATTTCATCTCTTCGCCTAATGGAAGCCGATGATACCTATGGCTTCTCGTTGCAAAACATCAACGGCTCCAGGTTCGCAATTTTTAGGCATAATGCAAGTCAGGTCGGATTGGAGGTGTTGAGTATCGACCGAGGCACTGGCAGCGTGGGCATCGGGACGACGGCCCCGCGCACCACGCTTTCCGTTCTGCAGAGCGGCACGGCGAACACGACCGCTGATACCCTCGGCCCGGCTGTATTCACTGGGCCGACCGCTGGCGGGTACGCGGCAATGCTTGTAGTTGATAGCAACGATGCCATGGCCGTCGACAAAGGCGGCTCCATCGGATTTTATGGCCGCAACACAAGCGCTAGCACGGCCAGTAGCTATTTTTCATCTATCCATGGCCTCAAAGAAAACGGCACCAGTGGGAACCAAGCCGGTTATCTTGCCTTCAAAGTTCGGACGGCGGGGAACGCCAACCCCGAAGTTATGCGTATCGCCTCAACCGGAAACGTCGGCATCGGGACGACAAGTCCTGGGTCGACGCTTCCCAGCGGTATGACTGCTGGGGCTGAAGTTTTGGAAGTTCGCAGTAGCGGGGTGAACGACGTTGGTTTGTTTCTCCGCCGTTCAGACGGAGTTACCGGCTTAGATATTTGGCATGACGGAAGCTCTGACGCAAATTACGATACACGTTTTGTAAACATCTTCAGCGCCAGCGATTTTGCTTTTTACAATGGCACTACCCAGCAAGTTAGAATCACAAGCGGCGGCAACGTAGGGATTGGCACTATGGCATCGCCCGCGTATAAGCTCGACGTCTCCGGGACGCTGAACGCCACCGGGGCGGCGACGCTGGGCAGCACGCTAGTAGTGACTGGGGCCGTCAAATTATCCAGTCTGCCTGGAATTTATAAAGTTCTTACATCTGACGCTGCGGGAAATGCTACTTGGCAGGATACCAGCGCGTGCGCTACGTGCGTAACGACCGGGCCTGCCTCGGTATCTATTGCTGGCGTCAAGACTTTTACCGGCGTTTTGACTGGCACGGCTGGCGGCTCAATCACGGGCGGGAATACCATCGTTGAGAATATCCGATTTGCGCTTGCCTCTACGTATGCAATTGGTACGACATCTAATAGAGCCAGTAATGTATTTACAGAAGCACTAAGTGTTTACGGAAATCAGTTCATAAAAAGCACTGGCGGTTTTTATACGGACGCCGGATCGACGGTCGACTTTTCCGGCACAATCCTTACCGGCGGCTCTCCCACGTATTCCGGAACGACCTCATGCGGCTCAGGTCAAGCCGTGAAGACTATCACGGTTTCGCGTGGCTTAGTCACTGCCGTTACCTGCGGCGCTCCATAATTTCTATGCGTACCATCATCGCAACCATGACGCTGGCCCTCGCGGGCCTTGCGCAGACTCCGCTCACTGTGGAGGAGAAGCTAGGCATCGAGAATGCCTCGCTGAAACTACAACTTATCGACGCTCAAAAGGCCGAGATCCAAAAGCAAGCCCAATCGGTATTCGAGGGAGCGTGCAAACGTGCCGGCATTGACCTAACCGCTTGCCAGTTTGACCAGAAGAACCTGACGATTTCCAAGGCCCAGCCGCCAAAGGTCGAAGCCGCGAAACCAGAGGCCAAGAAGTGAACTTCAGAAAAGCAATCGTCGAGACGCTGGCTTACCTGACATTGATCGCCGGACTCCTGATCGTCTGGGCCATCTGCGCCAATGCCCAGGCCCCGACGCTCTGCGGTCGCGAGTCTACGGTCGGCAGCGTCCGCGTGTTGATTATCTGCCAGGACTGGCCTGCCATGCGGGCCGCGACCGGCTTCGCTGGATTTCCTGACCTCAAAGGCCAACAGGTTTTTATGCGGTCGACTGATCCGTCCGTAACCGGCTTCCGCGTCGACCTGACTTATCGCAAGGAAGGCGAGACGATCACGGTCACCTTGTTCTCGCCGGTCAACGACAAGTACGACTCCGGCGTCGGCTGGGTGCTGGGCGATGTCGAGATTATCACCGTCCGCGTGACCGAGTTGCGCGACGTATCGGCGGCGGTCATCCAGTGAAGTTGATCGCGACTCTGCCGCGCTGGCCTGACCGGGGACGACCCGGCGGGCTGGTGGCGGTGGACGACGACGGCAACACGATACACCGCTGCGCCATACTGGGCAAGTCGGACGGCCTACGAGCGGCCAAGGAGGGCAACCCTAACCGGAAGCCTATCCTGCCCTTTGGTGATACGCCTACGGGCCTGTGGGCGTGCGTTAAGGGGTCCGTGGTGGCTCCATCATCGACGTACGGGGTCAATCCTGTAATCAAGCTCACGCCAGTTTCCGGGGACGCGGTTCTGGCGCTGAAACGTCGCGGCATCTGGCTTCACGGCGGCGCTCCTGGGACGGCTCAGGTGTACGGATACCTCCGGCCTACCTTCGGATGCCTTCGCGTCGCGGACGACGACATGCAGCAAATCTGGGCGCTTGCGGCTACTTTTGGCGATCCTGAAACGCTAGAAGTAAAGGAGTCAGTTTGAGCCTTGCATGGACCATCGAACGCCGATCGTCGACCTCGGCTGATATCGTATTTGACGCTACCGGCAAGGCTCAGCGCTTCACGGCGTTGCTCATCTCTGACGAGCACGCCGACAACGCTAACTCGGATCTCGACCTGATCCGCAAGCACCATCAGCAGGCCGTCGACGCGGGTGCTCCGATCCTAAAATTTGGCGACACGTTTTGCGCAATGGAGGGCAAGTGGGACAAGCGGGCCAGCGACTCGGCGCTGCGCGTTGAGATGCGAGGTGGGAACTATCTGGACCGGCTGGTTACGTTCCACGAAGAACTGTATCGGCCCTACGCGGCCAACATCGCCGTTCTTAGCGACGGCAACCACGAAACGTCGATCCTGCGACATCATCAGACGGACCTGCTGGAGCGCTTGACCGGATCGCTGCGCCGCGACAAATCGCCGGTTCTGCATCTGCCGTACACCGGCTTTGTGCGGTTCCGATTTGAGGATGCGTCAAAACACTGCGCATCCAAAACGTTGCACTTCCATCACGGCTACGGGGGCGGCGGCGAGGTCACCCGGGGGCTGATCGACCAATCCAGGACACGGGGACAGTACGTCGCCGACGTCTACTACAGCGGCCATATCCACCGGCGCAACTCAGACGAGAACGTCATCACCTCGCTG
>Ga0049085_10000989_pt1 | contig 11190 bp, 8 predicted proteins | sample GreLakmeSU08MSRF_FD_66721 | JGI IMG/M metagenome (GOLD analysis project Ga0049085, IMG submission 66721) | Freshwater lentic microbial communities from great Laurentian Lakes, MI, USA - Great Lakes metaG SU08MSRF | ecosystem: Environmental > Aquatic > Freshwater > Lake | place: Great Lakes... | reverse complement strand
CGTTGTTGAATGGCATTCATCCGTGGCGTACTTGCTTTCCACGGGCGTGGTTTGCGTGTGGGAAGTTGGTCCCGGTCGCGTCCTCCGTGGGTTACTGAAGCGGATAGACAGAAGCGTTTTGAGTTTGGGCGTTTTTGATTGAGTCATAGTTGACACAGGTTTGACACAGGCACAGGGTTGACACAAAGGAGCCAAGATATGGCAGGTGAAAACGATTCGGCAGCAATTCCAACGGCCCCAGCAATCGATCAAAAGCGGTTGCGTGTTGATCTGACGGGGCAAGTCGCGGTCGTCACTGGTGCATCGCAGGGGCTCGGACGGGCGATTGCCGAAACGCTTGCTGCCAATGGTGCGGCTGTTGCCATCGTGGCTCGCAGTGCCGACAAACTTGCTGCTGTAGCAGCCGCCATTCGCAATGCTGGAGGCAAGGCCGAAGAATTTATCTGCGATGTGTCAAAAGCAGCAGACGTAACAGCGGTTGTTGAAGCCATTCATGCGAAGCTCGGTCGCCTCGATATTCTCGTCAACAATGCTGGCGTAACGCGAGACACGCTCTTGCCACGGATGAGCGACGAGGAGTGGGATGAGGTTCTTTGCACCAACCTGCGCGGCCCATTTTTATTTATGCGGGCCGCTAGTCGGCTCATGATGCAGCAGCGTTACGGTCGAATTGTGAACGTAGCGAGTGTCTCTGGCCTGATCGGCAACCCAGGCCAGTCAAATTATGCGGCTTCAAAAGCGGGGCTTGTGGGCTTGACTCGTACCGTGGCCAAGGAGCTCGCCGGTCGCAAGATCACCTGCAATGCCGTAGCCCCCGGCTTCATCGTAAGCGACATGACGCGAGCGCTCGGCCCTGCCCTGCTCGACGAGGTGAAAAAGCGTGTGCCGGCCAAAAGGCTTGGCGAGGCATGGGAAATCGCTGAAGCAGTGCTGTTTTTGGTCGCTCCGTCATCGAGCTACATTACGGCACAAGTTGTAGTTGTCGACGGCGGAATGATCGGCTGAAAGAGGCGGTTGCTGGCAGTTTTGTCGGGCTAGACATTCCGGGTAGCCAGCAGGTATCTTCGCCATTCATCGTGCGCAGCCTGCGCTAGCGGATTGTGAAAATATCAGTCGTGTATTGTTGGGTTTTGCTATTGTCTTGCAAACGACGTGGTTTATCTGCTCTGCTACGCGAGCTTTTTATGGCAGTGCAGGTTGAGTGCAGAGTGTGTCCGATTTAAAAATGGCAGGAGGATTCTAAAGGTGGCTTCAGTCCAAGAACGAGTAATCGATATTGTCGCCTCACAACTAGGAGTGGGCAAGGATCAGATCACACACGAAACATCGTTTATAAACGATCTAGGTGCTGACTCACTCGATACCGTTGAGCTAGTCATGGAACTCGAGGAAGAGTTCGAGATCAACATCCCAGACGATGCTGCCGAAAAAATCCAAACCGTCGGGCAGGCGGTGGAGTTTATCGAAAAGCACCAGTCCTGACGGTGCGTTGAATGAAAAGACGTGTTGTGGTGACTGGGCTAGGCGTCGTCACCTCTCTTGGCCGAGCAATCGATCTGTTCTGGGATAGACTCCTGCGCGGTGAGAGTGGCGTGGGGCCGATCACGCTGTTTGACGTCGCCGGCTATCGCGTGCAGTTTGGCGGTCAGGTTTTGTGGAATCCAGAAGAGGAGGCAATTGCCAATCCAAAGGAACTGCGCAGGCTCGACCGATTCACTCAATTTGCAATGGCATCGGCAATCGATGCTGTTACCGACTCAGGAATCGATTTCTCGCAGGAAGACCCCGACCGCTGTGGCGTTGTGATTGGCTCCGGCATCGGTGGTCTGTCCGAATTTGAAGCCCAGCACGAGCGGTTGCTCACCAAGGGCATAGACAAGGTGTCTCCGTTTACGATTCCCAAGCTGATGGTTAATTCCGCCAGCGGTCATGTGTCGGCCTTATATGGGATCAAAGGGCCTAATTTTGCAGTAGCCACCGCCTGTGCCAGCGCTGCTAATTCTATCGGCAACGCGCTCCGGGTGATTCAGTGCGGCGATGCCGATGTGATGATTACCGGTGGTAGCGAAGCGGCGATGACGCCGATGGGCTTGGCGGGTTTTCAGAACATGCGTGCGCTCTCTTTGCGTAGCGATGCACCGCAGCAGGCGAGCCGACCATTCGATAAAGATCGGGACGGCTTTGTTTTGGCAGAAGGAGCTGGCGTTGTCATTTTGGAGGAGTTTGAGCATGCCCGTCAGCGGAAGGCCAGAGTGTACGGCGAACTCAAGGGCTACGGAGCCAGCGGTGACGCCGGGCACATTACTCAGCCTGACGAGGAGGGCCGTGGTGCGGCGCGGGCAATGATGATGGCGCTGGCTGATGCGGGCATCAATCCCGATGCCATCGATTATATCAACGCTCATGGCACGAGCACTCCACTGGGCGACAAAGCAGAAACGATTGCCGTGAAGCGAGTCTTTAAGGAACACGCTAGGCGGTTGGCGATCTCGAGCACCAAGAGCCAGCTGGGGCATACGTTGGGTGCCAGTGGCGGCATTGAGTTGGTTGTCTGTGCCCTAACGATTGCACGAGGGGCGATCGCCCCAACGATCAACCTAGACAATCCAGACCCTGACTGTGATCTTGATTACACGCCGAACGTCGCGAGACAGGCAACAGTCAACATTGTCATGAGCAACAGTTTTGGGTTTGGCGGCCACAATGCTTCGCTGGTTTTTGGCCGACCCGCGTAGCTCGACCGAACGCGTTGGATGCCAAGAATCCTGCGGTCGATGGACTTCGTTTTGCCGCCAGTTATGCGGTTCTCTTTCGCCTTGTGGCCATGGTGGCAAAAACTCTACAGTTTTCCGTAGTTCCGCCACTCGTCAACGCATTGGTGCCTTGGGCCATGGAATCTTTTCGCACCGTGCACCTAACGAATGCTTGCCGCTCTTTTTTAAGCGCGGTCCTTTGTCTGTGTGGAGCCTTTGAGCTGCCGCAAGCTGCCGATGGGATTGGCGATCTGCCCGTTGATGCCGGCCAAGTCTGGAAGACCTACGACATTCGTTCGTTCGTCAAGCAGGCAGGTGCCGGTAGCCAGAAGCACGTCGTTGATTGGGTATTGCAAGAGACCGGTTACAGCAGTTGGCATGGCGACACCGTGGCCTCGCTGTCAGCTGATGCAAATACGCTCCGATGTTTTCACGCGCCGCCGATGCAAGCCCGAGTGGAGGAGATTGTAGCCCGCTTTGTCGAAGACACTGACTCGCCGCACCGGTTTTCTGTGCGTGTCTTTGGAGTCGGCAGTCCGTCGTGGCGCAACGAGGCCCGCGCATCATTGCAGCCGATACAAGCAGCCACTCCGGGCGTGCAGGCTTGGATCATGTCGCGCGAAGAAGCGGCAGTCTTTGTTGGTGGTCTCCAGCGACGCAGTGACTCTCAGCAACTGCCCACAGGATTGGTGCTGGCCGCCAACGGTCTGCCGGCGGTCATTTCAGGAGGGCGTACACGGCCTTACATACAGGACGTTGCAACCGGTCCGGGCGTTGGGCCGACGTTGCAAACGCTCGGTGCTTCGTGCGACGAGGGAATGGCCATCGACATCCATCCGCTCATGTTGCTTGACGGCACAGGTGTTGAGGCTGTGGTGCGATGTCGAATCGATCAGATCGAGCGGATGGCGCCTGTGGCCGTCAATGTTTCGTCTGGTAATCGTCAGCGAGTTCAAATTGAGGTTCCGCAAATGTCGGCAGTGCGTATCGGGGAGCGTTTTCGCTGGCCCTCGACAAAAGTGCTTGTGATTGGCTTGGGCTTGGTGCCATGGCCTGTCCCCGGGCAGGATGGTGCTGGTACAACTGCAAATTCCACAAACGCCAAACGTACCGATATGGTTGTGGTGATAGAGCCGCGATTGAGCGGCGCCCCATAATACCTGTTCCCAAAACCGGGTCGGTGTGGATTCACTCTCCCCGACTTCATCAATAGGAAAATGGTTCATGAGTTTTGTCCAAGAGCGTCGTGTTGTTATCACCGGCATGGGTGTTGTTTGTCCTCTTGGCCTAACGCTGGACGACGTCTGGAATGAACTGATGCTGGGAACTCGGCCCATTACTCCGATCCAAAGCTTTCCGAGTAGTAGTTTGCCGCTCCAGCATGCCGCCGAGGCGCGGGCGTTTACTGGAGACATCGATAACTTTGGGCCACTTGATACTGAACGCAGAAAGGCCATTCGCAAAGGACTTAAGGTGATGTGCCGCGAGAGTCAAATGGCGGTTGCCGCTGCTCAGCGTGCGATTCACGATTGCGGAATCGAACTCCAACAGCATCAAGCAGACCGTTTTGGTTGTGTGTTCGGTTCCGATTACATGCTTACGCTGCCAGAGGATTTTATTGCCAGTGTGGCAAAGTGCCGCAACGAAGAAGGTGTTTTCGACTTTACACGCTGGGCATCCGAAGGCATGCCGCAACTCACCCCGTTGTGGCTCCTCAAATATCTTCCGAATATGCCAGCTAGCCACATTGCCATTTACAACGATCTGCGCGGTCCCAGTAACTCCCTGACGCTGCGCGAAGCCAGCGGGCACTTGGCTATTGGAGAGGCAACAGTCACGATTCAAAGAGGTGCCGCTGATGTCATGCTGACGGGTTCCACCGGCACCCGAGTCCATCCGATGAAGACGGTTCATGCGCTTCAAAGCGAGCAGGTTGCCATGGGGGAAGGTGACCCCGCAGAGTGGAGTCGACCGTTCGACAAGATGCGAAAAGGCATGGTCCTTGGTGAGGGAGCGGGCGTGCTCATTTTGGAGGAGCTATCGCATGCAGAAAAACGGGGAGCGCGCATTTATGGCGAGATCATTGGCCATGCCGCCCGCAATGCCTGTGACGCACATGGTGTTGGGTTAAGGCGACGGGCACTAGCATTAGCCATGCAGAGGGCACTGGCAGTTGCTAATTTGAGCCCTGAAAAGCTTGCGCATATTCACGCACATGGATTGAGTACCGTTGCTGGCGATCGGGATGAGGCCGGAGCAATGCAAGATGTGTTGGGTGCGGCGGCCGCTAGCATTCCGACGGTTGCCGCCAAGAGCTCTTTCGGAAATCTTGGTGGTGGAAGCGGCATCGTCGAATGCATAGCCAGTATTTTGGCTATGCAGCACGGCCAACTTTTCCCGCTCTTAAACTACCAGACGCCGGACCCCGAGTGCCCTATACGAGCTGCCCGACGAGGGGATTCTCCTGGCGATGTTTTTCTATCTTCCGCCGTGACGCCTCAGGGGCAGGCGAGCAGCGTGGTTATTCGCAACTGGCCGCCCAAAGCCGGAAAATGACCGGCAAGTCCTTGACAGTCGTACGCATGTGCCGTAACCTCTCGCTGCTGGTTTTTTGTGTGAATGGTTCAGTTGCGGATACGCTTCCAAACATCTGATAAAAGGTGTTTCGGTTCCCATGTCGATTTATGGCATGTTGAGTTGTGGCGTTGGCTGCGCTGTCACGCCATTTCGCGACAAATCGGCAAAATAATTGGGCCGAAACCCGCAGGTGTATTTCGATCTCGCCGGAAGTGGCGTCCGAGACTCCTATGAAACCAGAAGAAATTCTTCGCATCGTTGATGCGATCCATCGCGATAAAAATATCGACAAAGAGATTGTTTTTCAAGCAATCGAATCGGCGCTGGTTACTGCTTTAACTCGTCAATATGGCGAACAATCGCAGATATCGATCACCATTAATCGCGTTGATGGCAGGCTCACCGGCACGCGGGACGACGTCGAAATCGACACGCAGGAACTCTCCGGTCGAATCGGTGCCCAGACAGCCAAGCAGGTCATTATCCAGAAGATCCGCGAAGCGGAGCGAGATGCAATCCACGATGAGTACGAGGAGCAGATCGGACAGATGGTTTCGGGGGTGGTGACCCGTTGCGAGGGTGCTGCCGCCACAGTTTCTTTGGGTGCAACCGAAACTATTCTTCCCCGCAGCGAACAGATTCCCGGCGAAAATTACCATCCGAATGAGCGTATTCGGGCAACGATCTTCGAGGTGCGGAAGGTTGGGAGTCGCGTCAAAATCATTTTGTCGCGCATCCGACCGCAGTTGGTGCAGCGGTTATTTGAGCAGGAGATTCCGGAGATTGCTGACGGTGTGATTGAGATTCGGGCGATTTCTCGTGAGCCAGGCTACCGTAGCAAGGTGGCCGTTATCAGTTCAGATGCGCGTGTGGATTGCGTTGGTGCATGCGTTGGCGTGCGGGGTAACAGGATCAAGAACATCGTTGAAGAGCTTGGGGGCGAACGGATTGACATTGTTCGTTGGAGTGACGACCTGCAGGTGCTCGTGCCCAATGCGCTGCAACCTGCCGAGGTTGACGAAGTGATTCTTTGTCAAATGCTTGGCCGGGGCATCGTGCTTGTTCGAGAAGATCAACTATCGCTCGCCATCGGCAGGCGCGGTCAGAATGTTCGGCTTGCAAGCAAGCTCTGTGGTTGGGATATCGAAATCATGACGAGGGAGGAACTTGATCAACAGATCGAGCGAGCAGTTACGGGTTACTCCTCAATCGCAGGGCTTGATGAATCAGTTGCTGAAAAACTTGTGGGAGAGGGTTTTCTTTCCTACGACGATTTGTCAGTGATAGAACCGGGCGATTTAATGGAAATCGGCGGACTGTCTGCCGAAGCTGTTGATGCAATTGTTTTGGAAGCAGAAAAGCGGGCTTCGTTAGCGGAGGTAGCGGCAGCCGATGAGCGCCGTAAACAGCGAGAGCAGGATCGTATTACGAAAGCAACGGCCGATGCTGACGCGGCAGATTTGCTTGCAGCTAGTTTGATCGCAGTCGCAGCGACGGATCTACCTGCTGAGCAGGCGGTGCTTCCGGGTGCAGTGGCCGCTGAAGGCGGCGTTGGTGCGCCTGTGGGCGATATGTGATGATCACGAGCAGGTTATCGTTAGTTTTTTGGAAAAAAAGTTTGAACGCTCGGTTGCCGAAAACGCTCGGCTGGAAGAGGTATGAGTGGCAGTTCGCATCTACACCCTTGCAAAAGAATTAAAAATCGACAGCAAGGATCTTGTCGACATTTGCACGCGCGCCGGTATCCAAGATAAGGGCTCAGCGCTTGCAAGTATGACGGACGATGAGGTGGTCAAGCTCAAGGAATTCATCGCCGGCAAGACCCGTTCTTCAGAGCGTCCCACTGCTTCAGAGCGTCTCACTGCAGTACCTGCCAATTCCGGTGGGCAAACTGCTCCCAAGGTTCTGTCTCCAGTTTCGCCGCCCGCATCGCTAACACTCAAGCGCGAAGACTACATCGCACCTGCCGGTGTTGCTTCGCGTGATAAGCCGCTCGAACTTCCTGGGCCTTTAGCGACGCCTTCTTCCCAGTCATCGGCCCCAGCGACTGCTCGTACCCCCGCGCCGAGGCCCGGCGGCATGAGCAGTAAGCCTGCTCCGCGGCCCGCGTTTAAGCTATCGCCGCTACCGACGGTCTCGCGTCAACCTCTCTCTCACGCTCCGCAGGAGCCTGCTGCCCAAAAGCCAGATGTAAAACTTCCCTTGGATGCCATCCGCAGCGCCAAGGCAGGCGGCTCAAAGCCACTTGCTGATCACATGCGTAAGCATGAGCAGCGAGAAACGGATGCCACGCGTCCTCGGCCCTCCGGCAATGTTCCTCCTCGCGGCAACGCGCGTGGCGGCATTGGTATGGCACCGGTTCCGCCGCCGATGGAACCCGGTGTTCGGCCCCGCCGTGCGCCGCCGAAATCTCAGCCCGGTGAAGTCAAAGATCTGCTTGGTGGACGCGAAACACGACAGCTTAACCGTAAGCGAGTGACGGGTGTTCGCGGAACAGACGATGATGACGGAGCGTCCCGACGCCGGCGATCATCGAGGCCACGAAAAGGTTCGTCAGTCTCAACAGCGGCACCGCGAAAAACCAATGCCACGATTCAGGTACCCTGCACCGTTCGTGCTTTCTCTGAGGCGATTGGCCTTTCCGCCAGCGCAGTCCTTAAAAAACTGCTCGAGTTTGGTATGGATGTAATGCCGAGCATGGGTTCGATGATTGGTCGCGACACCGTTGAATTACTGGCGGTAGAACTGGGCGTGCAACTCGACATCAAAACTGTTGAGGATTTAGAGAAAGAGTTGCTGGCAGGATTTGATGCCGTGGATGAGGATCCAGCGACTCAGGTGGCCCGAGCGCCTGTGGTGACATTTCTCGGCCACGTTGACCACGGTAAGACGTCGCTCCTTGACCGTATTTTAGGCATCGATGTCGTCTCCCGTGAGAGTGGCGGAATCACGCAGCACATCCGTGCCTACTCCGTCAATCGCAACGACAAGGCCATCACTTTTGTCGATACTCCCGGGCACGAAGCCTTCACGCAGATGCGAGCGCGAGGCGCCAACGTCACTGATTGCGCTGTGATCGTCGTGGCGGCCGACGACGGCATCATGCCGCAAACCGAGGAGGCTATTAGCCACGCTCGGGCTGCCGGCGTGCCGATTGTGGTGTGTATTAATAAAATCGATCTGCCTGGAATTGATGTGCAACGCATTTACCAACAGATGGCCGTCAACGAACTGCTTCCTACGGAGTGGGGTGGTGAGACTGAAGTCGTCAAAACCAGTGCGCTCACCGGTGAAGGTATCGACCATTTGCTCGACACCCTTCTCACCATCGCCGAGCTACACAATCTCCGAGCCAATGCCGACCGTCATGCGGCTGGCGTTTGCTTGGATGCTTCTATTCACGAGGGCCGTGGTGTTATGGCATGCCTGTTGGTGCAGAAGGGAACGCTTCGTGTTGGCGATGCTATTGTTTGTGGCGAGGCAAGCGGCCATGTGAAGTCGATGCTCGGCACGATTGGCAAGCGAAAGATGACCGAGGCGGGTCCTGCCGAGCCTGTTTTTGTTAGTGGCCTCGACATAGCTCCCGGAGCAGGAGATCGCTTTCAGGTCGTGGATTCGATTGCACTGGCACGCGAAGTGGCGATCAAGCGCAGTGATATCCGTCGTCACTCCAACCTTTTGAGCGCACCTGTGCACGTGACATTGGAGAATCTACTCGATCGCCTTGGTGCACAAAAAACTCCTACACTCAATCTCATCATCCGCGCTGATGTGCGCGGCTCGATTGAGGCAATACTCAAGGAACTCACGAAGCTAGAGCATCCAGAGGTTAAAATCCGCATTTTACAGGCTACTGTCGGCGGTGTTGCCGAAGCAGATGTGCAACTAGCGGATGCATCCGATGCAGTGATCATCGGATTCAACGTTGTTCCGGATGAACGAGCTCGATTGCTAGCGGACGATCGGGGCGTACAAATTCGGCGGTATGAAATTATCTATCAGATAACAGACGATCTCCGAAAAGCACTGGAGGGGATGCTAGCTCCGGAAAAACGGGAGGCAGAACTCGGCCGTGCCATGGTGCAACGTATTTACGCCATCAGTCGGATTGGTGTTGTGGCCGGATGCCGTGTCATTGCTGGGGTCATTGCCCGTAATGGGCGCATGCGTGTTACGCGTGACAGTCGTATTGTCGGTGCATACGGTATTGAGTCACTCAAACGTGAGAAAGACGATGCTCGCGAGGTGCGAGATGGGCTTGAGTGTGGCATCAAGTTGGCCGGATTTAATGACATCAAGGAGGGCGATATCCTCGAGTGCTACCGAATCGAGGAAGTCGCACGGACGCTTTCGTGAGCACACGACGACTTCTCAAGGCTGCCGAGGCTGTACGAGAGGTGGTCAGCATGGCCATCTTAACGCAGGTGCGCGATCCGCGCGTGCAAGATGTCACTGTTACGAGCGTGGAGATGTCCCCTGATATGCGCACCGCTACAGTGCATGTATCTGTGATGGGCAGTCCGTCTCGAGAACAACTTGCTCTGCGCGGTTTGGCTAGCTCGGCTGGTTTTCTTCAATCGCAGATTGCAGATCGGATTGAAACACGGTACACACCTCGACTGAAATTTGAACTCGACGGTGGTGTCAAGCGTTCTATTGAGATCACCCGGATGCTCAACGAGGTATTGCCGTCAACACTTGCCGAAATTCAAACGGTGGACAAAACAGTGTCGGCTGAACAAGAGAAAGATTCAGAGGACTAGCATGAAAGCACCCAATCCAAAGCAACCCGGACGACCGCAACTCATCATTAAAATGCAGAAGGTGCTCAAGTCGCACTATAAGCCTATTGCACCGAATACAAATCGATCCGTGCTCGAGCAAGTGCTGTTTGCATGCTGTCTAGAGAATGCACCGTACGATAGTGCCGAAAAAGCTTTTGCTCGGCTCAGCGAAAGTTATTTTGACCTCAATGAAGTTCGTGTGACAACTGTGGCCGAGTTGGCGGAGTCTCTCGTTGAACTCCCGGATCCCCCACGGGCGGCATTGGCACTGCGACGTGTTCTGCAGGGTGTTTTTGAATCGACGTATAGTTTTTCTTTGGAGCATGCCAAGAAGTACTCCATTGCCCATGGCATCAAGACGCTTGAGCACTTGCACGGCATTCCCCCATTCGTTACTGCATTTGTCAGTTCGACTGCCTTGGGTGGGCACTACGTCCCTCTCGATCTAGGGGCAATCTCAGCGCTTTATCTCACCGGCATTGTCACGCAGCAGGAATATGATGCCCAAAAAGTGTTGGGCATTGAACGATTAGTATCGAAGAAAGCTGGCCAAGAGTTCGGTTCAGTACTGCATCAGTTTGGTGCTGATTGTGTTCGCAACCTTCACGGATCAGCTGTTAAAAAGCTATTGCAAGCGATCAACCCTGCTGAGAAGACGCGCTTTCCAAAACGAGGCGAACCTCTCGCTGCTCCGAATCCCCCGCCCCAGACTCCGAGCAGAGAAAATCAGAAGGCAACTGAAGCAGCGCAGGCAGCTGCAGACGAACTTCGCCCGGCTGGACCTCAGGCGGCGGCACGACCGCCCGGTAAGACACCTTTGCCACCCCCGGGTTCTGGTCCAAAACGCACCGCCGATGGCAAGCCGATTGTGGGGGGCAAAACTGGACCAAAACCCTTTGTCGTAAAGCCGAATATGGGGAAGCCGCCGGCAGTTAAGCAGCCTGCGGTTTTGCCAGTGTCCGAGAAGAGTGCTCCCGTAAAAGGACGCGGGGCTCCATTGCGCGGGGAGGCTGGCGGGACAGCACGGTTACCCAAGGCAGCAGTTCCCAAGCGGCCCGTTACAAAATCCGCCAATG
>Ga0049085_10000987_pt1 | contig 11210 bp, 8 predicted proteins | sample GreLakmeSU08MSRF_FD_66721 | JGI IMG/M metagenome (GOLD analysis project Ga0049085, IMG submission 66721) | Freshwater lentic microbial communities from great Laurentian Lakes, MI, USA - Great Lakes metaG SU08MSRF | ecosystem: Environmental > Aquatic > Freshwater > Lake | place: Great Lakes... | reverse complement strand
AAGCCAGTAGGCCGGTGCAAAGGCCTATCACGGCGTCGCCCAAGGAGAGTGTCGTTGCGCCGACCTTGCCCGGAAGGTCCCGCCAGCACTTCAGGGCGTATATTCCGATGAACGCCGCCAAGAGACTGACGATGACGCACGCCCAATCCCAAGGCCCGAAGGCATCGAGGGACTGCGTGAGCTCGTCCATCTTCGCTTAGGCGCCGAAGACCTGACGACCGCCGACGAACGTCGCGCGGACGCGTCCCGTGAGGGCGCGACCGACGAGTGGGTTATTACCGGACTTCGAGAGGAGATCGGAGGACGTAGGCGTCCAGGCGGCCTTGGGGTCGAGGAGGACCAAGTCGGCGAGCGCACCAACCTTGAGCGTGCCAGCGGAGAGCCCGAGGGCCTTGGCCGGGCCGTGGGTCAGGCGGGCGATGAGTAAGGAGAGGTCAGCGTATCCGCCGGTGACGAGCGCCGTGTGGGCGGCCGCGAAGGCCGTCTCGAGCGTCGCAGCGCCGAAGGGGGCCAGGTCGAACTCACAGTCCTTCTCGGTGGCCGTGCAGGGCGAGTGGTCGGAGCAGATCGCGTCGATCGTGCCGTCGATGAGCGCGGCGATGAGCGCGAGACGGTCGGCTTCCTCGCGGAGGGGCGGATTCGTCTTCAGACTCGTGCCGTAGTGGGCCAGCGCGGCGTCGGTGAGGAGCAGGTGGAGCGCGGAGACTTCGGCCGTGACGGCGAGTTTCTTTGCCTTGGCGCGGCGGATGATGTCGGCGGAACCGCCGGAGGAAAGGTGCTGCAGGTGGATGCGCGCCTTCGTGAGTTCAGCGAGGAGGCAGTCGCTCGAGACCACGACTTCTTCGGCGGCGCGGGGCAGGCCGCGGAGGCCGAGGCGAAGGGACCAGGCACCTTCGTGCATCTGGCCGCCTTCAGTCATGCTGCTGTCCTGACAATGATCGAGTACCACCAGGTCGAACATCGCGGCGTATTCCAGCGCGCGACGCATGATTTCGTTGTTCTGCACGCCGGAGGTCGTGTCGGTGACAGCGACTACACCGGCCATCTTCATCGTACCGAGAGGGGCGAGGGCCTGGCCTTCATGGCCTTTTGTAAGCGTGCCCGTGGGCAACACGCGGACCGCGGCGTCGCGTGCGCAGATTTCGCGCAGGAGCTGAATCGTGCCGACATTGTCCGCCGCGGGGAGCGAATCGGGCATCGTGACGACCGTCGTGAAGCCGCCGGCGGCGGCCGCGCGGGTACCGGTGTGAATCGTCTCGCGAGCCGTGCGGCCTGGTTCGCCGAGGCGGCAGTTCAGGTCGACGAAGCCAGGGGCGACCACGAGGCCCGAGCCGTCGATGATACGGGCCTTGGCTTGGTCGGCGGCGGAGAGCTGGTCGACGAACTTGCCGTCGAGGGCGAAGATGTCGCCTTTGGCTTCATCGCGCTTTGCGGAGGGATCGATCACGCGGGCGCCGCGGATCCAGAGGGGGGAGTTGTCGGCGGGATTCATCGGCTGATGGCTCCGGTGCAGAGGTGAAGGACGGCCATGCGGACGGCGACGCCGTTCCGGACTTGTTCGAGGATGACCGAGCGGGGGCCGTCAGCGACTTCGCTTTCGACTTCAACGCCGCGGTTGATGGGGCCCGGGTGCATCACAATCGCCTCGGGCTTGAGCCAGGCGGCGCGTTCGGCGTTGAGGCCGAACTGCGAGGTGTATTCGCCGAGCGAGGGGAAGTGCGTGGTCGTCTGGCGCTCGTGCTGGATGCGCAGGAGCATCACCGCATCGCAGTCCTTCAAGGCTTCCTTTAGGTCATGGACGATACGGACCTGCGGGAAGGCTTCCTTCAGCGAGGCCGGGACGAGTGTCGCGGGGCCCGCGAGGGTGACCTGCGCGCCAAGCTTCGAGAGGCAGAGGATGTTGGAGCGGGCGACGCGACTGAAGAGAATGTCGCCGAGGATCGTGACCTTGAGGCCTTCGACCTTACCGAATCGCTGCCGGAGCGTGAAGGCGTCGAGCAGGGCCTGCGTCGGGTGTTCGTGGGCGCCGTCGCCGGCGTTGATGACCGAGATGTCGAGGACCGAGCCCAGGTAGCGGGCCGAGCCGGCGGAGGAGTGGCGCATCACGATCGCGTCGACGCCCATCGCGCAGATGTTCATCGCCGTGTCGCGGAGCGTCTCGCCCTTCACGAGGGAGGAGGCCGTCGTATTGATGGAGACCACTTCGGCGCCGAGCTTCTTGGCGGAGATTTCGAAGGCCGTGCGGGTGCGCGTGCTCGGCTCGAGGAAGAGGTTCACCACCGTGCGGCCCTTCATCAGGTCGAGGCCCTTGCCTGGCGCGAGCGCGGGCAGGAACTGGTCGGCTTGGCGGAAGAGCAGTTCGATTTCGGCTCGGGAAAGTTCCTCGATGCCGGTCAGGTCTTTTTTCGTCCAGGTGTCTTGTGGGGCCATGCGGTGAGGTTCCGGTGGCCCTAACGAGGTTAGGACCATTAGGAAGGTGGGGAGGGACGGCCCTTGGTCAAGGGCGGAGATAGGGACAGGGTCTGGGGCAGGGACAGGTTTCGATTACTTAGGGACAGAAATAGGGTCTGTGGCAGGCGATACCTGACATGACCTCATCCTTCTGGTCCTGTCCGTGTCCCTGCCCCTGTCCCTAGGAATCTTACTTCGCTAGCAACTCCCGTACCTTCGCGCCGATGGCGGCGGCGGCTTCGCTCTTCTTATCCTTATGGGCGGCGACGACGTTCACGAGCGCGCTGCCGACGACCACGCCGTCGGCGACCTTGGCGATGGCCTGGACGTGCGCGGCGGTAGAGACACCGAAGCCCACGCAGATCGGCAGCGAAGTGTGCTTGCGGATTTCGGCGACGGCGGACGAAAGATTAGCGGCCAGTTCGGAGCGCTCGCCGGTCACGCCTTCGCGCGAGACGTAGTAGATGAAGCCCGAGGCGTGCTTGGCGATGAGGCTGATCCGCGCCGGCGGCGTGGTCGGAGCCACGATGAAAACGTTGGCGAGTCCGTGCTTCTTCGAGGCTGCGATCAGCTCGTTGGCTTCTTCGGGCGGGCAGTCGAGGACCAGCATGCCGTCGGCGCCGGCTTCGCGCACCTTGGCGCAGTAGCTGTCGAGGCCGAAGGAGAACAGCAGGTTATAATAGCAATAGAGCACGATCGGCTTGTCCGTGCCGGCGCGCACCGTGCGGAGCACATCGAGGAGGCCGTCGTAGGTCATGCCGCCTTCGATCGCCCGCTGGGAAGCGAGCTGGTTCGTCAGGCCGTCGGCGAGCGGGTCGGAGAAGGGCACGCCCACCTCGAGCACATCCGCGCCGTTCTGCGCCAGGGAAAGGAGCACGGCCTTGGACGTCTCGACGTCGGGGTCGCCGGCGCAGACGTAGCTCACGAAGGCCGGGCGGCCTTCGGCTTTGCAGCGGGCGAACGTCTGGGCTAAGCGATCCATAGGCGGAAGGAAGCCGGGTTTGGTCGGGAGGGCAAGGCGAAGGCGAACGACGCCCGCTTTCCCGGGTTGCCAATCGAGGGCGTGTCCGCACTTTGGAACCGTCGGCCCAAGTGGTGGAATGGTATACACATCAGACTTAAAATCTGCCGCCGAAAGGCTTACCGGTTCGAGTCCGGTCTTGGGCACGGCAACACGAAACAGGCCGCACGAGTGGTGCGGCCTGTTTTCCCGTTTCCGGGACAAATAAGTCCAGAGTCCTAGCTACGGGACTCTGGGGTCGGGTACGGAGAGTTTGAATTCTGATTCCGTTAGTCGCCCTCGCGACTGATGCGTCCTTTATAAGGGAGGCTCTTACCTGAGTGAAATTGACTGAGCGTGTTGTGCTCATCCCCCCAGGTGTTGTCAACGGATTCGTCGAAAAACCCCGATAATCGCACAAAAGGTCGATTGGAGGCCATTAAAGCCCTCTAAAACGGGGTGCCGGCGGTCAGCGCTTGAGGCTAAAGGGCGTGAAATCAGTGTCGGTATCGAACGCGTCGACGCCTTCGGCTTCCTTCAGCTTGGCGCAGACGATGGTCGTCACGGGCGTCATGATCACCTCGACGAGTACCTTGAAGACCCAGTTGGCGAACATCACGGCCAGGAGTGTCTGCGGGCTCCAGATGCCGATGAAGGCGAGCGGGTAGAAGATCAGGCTGTCGACGCCCTGGCCGACGAAGGTCGAGCCGATGAAGCGGGCCCACGGATGCTTACCGCCCATACGCACCTTCATCTTCGCGAGCACGTAGGAATTGAGGAAGTCGCCGACGAAGAACGCGATGATCGACCCGAGGGCGATGCGCCAGCCGCCGCCGAAGCACGTCTCGAGCGCGGGCTGCAGCTGCGCGCTGAACGGCTCGTTCGGGCTGGCCGGCATCGCGAGCACCACCCAGGTCATTACTGTCGCGAAGAGCATCGCGCCGAAGCCGGCCCAGATCACGCGACGCGCGAGGGCGTAGCCGTAGACTTCCGTGAGGATGTCGCCGAAGATATACGATAGCGGGAAGAATAGGTTACCCGCGCCGAAGTCGGTCTTGCCGAAGAAGGGCAGGTCGAGCTGGACGACCTTCGCCGGGCCGATGAGGTTCGAGCAGAGCAGTACCGCAACGAACGCGCCGAGGATGAGGTCGTAGTAGCGGAAGCTGCGTTGCATCGTTGATTAGGGTGAAAGAATTATGCCCGTTCGCCAGCGGGGAGGGCGAAAAATCAGCGGCCGAGGGCGGCCTTGAGGAAGGGCTCGAAGATGTCGGCTTGGCGATGGAAGCCCAAGTCGCTCGCGTGCGAACCGTCCGTGGCACCGTCGCCGTCGTCGCCATAGAGATGGTCGCCGGGCACGTAGGACAGGCCTTTGACGCCTTCCTTCACGAGCTGTTCGTAGGCGGCCTTCAGCGCGGCGTGGTTCGCGTCGTGGTGCTGGCGGAGGGAGGTCTTGAGCCAGGCGTCGGTGTTACGGCGGTCTTCAACCAGGATGATCGGGGTGTCGGGGCGGGCGGCGCGGAGCTGCTTGACGAGCGGCACGCATTTCTCGGTGACGGCCGCCGCGTTCATGTTCGGAAGACAGTCGATCACGTAGGCGGAGGCGTCGATGCGCGTGAGGAATTCGCCGACGGCTTGGTCCATGCGGCCGTTACCCGAGAAGCCGAGGTTCACGACCGGAACGTCGAAGCGACGGCCCAGGATGGCCGTGTGCACCATGCCGGGGCGGCTGGCGCAGGCACCGTGCGTGATCGAGGTGCCGTAGAAGACGACGGGCTTCGCGCGCGGTTTGAGACCGACGAACTTTTTGCCTTCGGTCACGCCGACGTGGAGGAACTCAACGCCATTGTAGAGCGGGAGGTAGATCGCGTATTCACGTTCACCGGCGTCGAGTCCTTCAGCGATACGGACCTTCATCTCCTGTGCGCCGGGACGGACGACCTGCACCCAGCGCCACTTGCCGTTCTCGTCGCGGGCGTAGAGGTCGAGGCCGCTGACGCCGGTGGCGGGCATGTGCGGCTGCTCGAGCTTCGGCTTGGTGACCTTGTAGTGCGCGTAGATTGTCGTCGCATCGGTGCGGAAGCGGAACATCTGGCCGGCGCTGTCGCGGCTCAGGCCCCAGACTGCCGGGGTGACCTTACCGTCGGCCTCGGCGGGGAGACGGTCGAAGTAGCTCTTGCGCTCCGCGTCGGGGAAGGCGCGGCCTTCGAGGTCGGTCTCACGGACGTCATGCCAAGAGATTTTCTCGTCGGCGCGTACTGCGAAACGGTCGACGGATTTCGGCGCGGCCTTGGCGGCCGGGGCTTTTGCGGCGGGCTTGGTTTGCTGAGCGAAGCCCGTGGAGCCGACGCAGAGCAGGGCGAGGAGGAGGGCGGTGGTCTTCATGGTTGAAAGTCAGAGGGCGGTGCCGTGCGTCAGGGCGATGGTGCGGATTGCGGCGAGCGGCTTCTCGTATGCGTCGAGGGCGACGACGTAGTCCTCGCGGGCCTTATCGGCACGCTGGAACGCCGACTCCGTGGAGGACTTGGTCTTATCGAGGTTCGACTGCGCTTTCGCTTCCATGTCTTCGGCGGAAGCGAGCGACGCCGAGGTGATGCGGATTTGTTCCTGGAGGAACAGAAGTTCGCGGACGTCGATGTTCGGCTGGGAGCGGAGCAGGGCGAGCTGGGAGCGGAGGGATTCGAGGCTGCGGCGGAGGCGGGTCACGCGGTCCGACTCGCGGGTGACGTTGGACTGCGCGCGGTTGACGAGCGTCTCGGCCTTCGCCCTGTCTTCGAGCGAGCGCTTGTATTCGTCGAAGCGCAGTTTCGTGCGGGGGTAGTTGGCGGCCGACATCAGGCTGACCACGCCTTCCTTCGTCACATAGGAAAGCTGGTAGCGGCGATTATCGATGCGCAGGATATATTTCTCACCCGGTTGATCGTAGATAATCGGCAGCGTCTGGGGTGCTTCCGGGTCGGCGGCCCGCACCGGGGCCATCCCGAGTAGGAGCAGACAGAGTAGGGCGGGGAGAGCCTTCACGCCTCAGTGATAGCCCGCACTGCGAGGGCAGTCAAACCGCCTTCTGCAGGCGGCGCCCGGCGACGTGTCGTGCGATCAGTTGGCGAACCTCGCCGCGGACCGTCACCCCATTTTCATCGGCCAGCCACAGTTTGAGCAAGCCGGCGTAAAAACACAGTGTCTCGCGGGCGGCTAAGGCGGGGTCGAGATCGGCGGGTGCTTGTTTCATCCGGACGGCTTCCCCGTAGAGTTCCGTCACTTCGGTCAGGAAGAGCGAGCTGGCCGACATCAGGTCTTTACGTACGCCGGCGAAGGCGCCGACGTATTCGCATTTCCAGAGCATGACCTCGTAGGTCTCCAGCGCTTGCCGGTCGGTGCGCAGGCGATCAAGGGCCGCCTGCAGGCCGGACTCGAGTCGCTCCAGGGCTTCTCCCGTCCGGAAGTCGTCGAACCGCAGCAGCGTCCCCGTCTGTTGTCGCACCGCCATGAAGAGGTCGGCCTTGTCGCGGAAATGCCAGTAGACCGCCCCGCGGGTGAAGCCGGCCTCTTTGGCGACCGTTTCCAAGGACGTGTTTGTGACCCCCTCGCGGCTGAAAACCTGTCGGGCGCAGGTAACGATTCGGTCACGGGTGAGGGCGGCTTCTGCTTTGGTCTTGCGAGCCATGGTCGGGTAAATAGATTTACATACATGTCTGTATGTAAACTTCGCCCTGTCGAGGGTCTTCTCTGCGCAGTCTTGGTGCTTGGCCTGTTCGGTTGTCGCCAAGAGTCGGCCATGCCGCCTTCCGGGCCGTTACCGGTAGCGGTCCATGCGGTGACTTTGGCGGACATCGCCCAAACGGCGATTTCACCGGCGCAGACCGAAGGCGTGCGCGAGGTGGAAGTCCGCGCCCGCGTGACGGGTATCCTGCAGACGGTTAATTACGCCGAGGGCGCCCAGGTGAAGGCCGGCGACCTCCTGTTCCGCATCGATCCGGCGACCTATGTCGCCGCCCATGCGTTGGCCGTGGCGCAGCTCGCGCAGGAAACCGCGCGGGCACAGCAGGCGACCGACGAAGCAGTCCGTCAGGCCGAGCTTCTCCGTCAGAAGGCTGCGAGTCGTAAGGAAGCCGATGATGCTCAGGCTTTGGCCGCCGCCGCAAAGGGTGCGCGCGCCGCCGCCGCCGCGAAGGCCAGCCTCGCTCAGCTCGACCTGGATTACTGTGAGGTGCGCTCGCCTGTCGCCGGTATCGCCGGTCGTCGCCTCCGCACCGAAGGCACTTTGGTCACTCCAACCGGGCCGGACGGCCTGCTTACCACCATTGTGAGCGCGGACGCGGTCTGGGCGCGCTTCGGCCTTTCCGAGGATGATTTCCGTCGCCTCTTCCCCGCTGGGGCCAAGTCCGCCCAAGGCGCCGAGGTCACGCTCCTGCTGCCGAACGGCTCTGCGTATCCCGTCCGCGGAAAAATCGACTTCGCTTCGCCCCAAGTAGACACCCGTCTCGGAACGGTGCAGCTCCGCGCCCATTTCCCCAACGCCGATGGTGGTTTGCTTGCGGGCCAATTCGTCCGAGTCCGCGTCACTGGGGGTAAGGCTAAGGACGCCACCCTCGTGCCGCAGCTTGCGCTCGTCCAGGCTCCGTCCGGACGTTCCGTCTTCGTCGTCGGCGCGGGTGATCGCGCCGAGGCTCGTCCGGTCACCTTGGGTGAAGCCCAGGGCGCGGACATCGTCATCCTCGCGGGTCTCCGTCCCGGGGACCGCGTCATCCTGAATCAGCTGCATAAGCTGCGCCCGGGCACCCCGGTCGTCGTCGCTCCGGCCAAGAAGTAAATGGGCTGGGACTTCTTTATTAAGCGGCCGATCTTCGCGGCCGTCCTCTCGCTCATCATCGTCCTGGTCGGTGGCCTCGCGCTGCTGAACCTGCCGCTGTCGCAGTATCCGCAGATCGCGCCGCCCACCGTGACGGTCGTGGCGAGCTACCCGGGCGCCTCGCCGGAGGCGCTCGTTAATAACGTCGCTGCGCCCCTCGAGGAACAGATCAACGGAGTCGAAGGGCTGTTATATTATTCCTCTAACGCCTCGTCGAGCGGCGCCCTCAGCATCACCGTCACGTTCGAGAACGGTGTCGACCCCGATATGGCCACCATCCTCGTGGCCAACCGCGTGAAGCTCGCCGAGCCGCGGCTGCCCGAAGAGGTCCGTCGCCTCGGCGTCATCACTAAGAAGCGTTCCAACGACGTGCTTATGTCGGTGTCGATTCTCTCGCCCAAGGCCACGCGGGATTCCGTCTTCCTGAGCAACTTCGCATCCTCGGTTGTCGTCGAGGAACTCAAGCGCCTCCCTGGCGTCGGCGACGCCGGCGTCTTCGGCTCCCGCGATTACGCGATGCGCGTCTGGCTGCGGCCGGACCGCATGGCGGCACTCGGCGTCACTTCGGCTGAGGTCGTCCGCGCAATCCGCGCCACGAACACCCAGTACGCGGTCGGCCGACTCGGGCAGGAGCCTTCCGTCAACGCCGCCTTCGTGGTGCCCGTGATCGCCCGCGGGCGGCTCGCGACGCCCGAGCAGTTCGGCGACATCGTGCTCCGCTCCTCTAGCGCTGACGGCGTGCTCCGTCTGCGCGACGTGGCCCGCGTCGAGCTCGGTTCGCAGAGCTACGAGCAACTCAGTATGCTCGACGGCAAGCCTGTCGCCGGCATCCGCATCTTCCTCCAGACGGGTTCCAATGCGCTGGAGACCGCCGACCGTATCCGCGCCCGGATGGATGAGTTGACCAAGCAGTTTCCGCCAGACGTCGAATACAGCATTCCTTTCGACACCACCCGCTTCGTCCGATCCGCCATCGGCGAGGTACGCACTACGCTCATCGAGGCCGCCTTCCTAGTGGCCATCGTCGTCTTCCTTTTCCTGGGTTCGTGGCGGGCCACGCTCATCCCCATGATTGCGGTGCCGGTCTCGCTGATCGGCGCCTGCGCCGGCTTGTGGGTCATGGGCTACGGCATCAACATCCTGACGCTCTTTGCGATGGTCATCGCCATCGGCATTGTCGTCGACGACGCGATTGTCGTGCTTGAGAACACGGAGCGGCTCATGCGCGAGAAGGGGCTCAGTCCGTTCGAGGCGGCCAAGGAATCCGTGCGCGAGGTCGCTGGCGCGATCATCGCGATTGTATGCGTTCTCGTCTGCGTCTTCCTGCCGGTCGCTTTCCTCGGAGGTATTGCCGGCGTGCTCTACCGCCAGTTTGCCGTGACCGTTGCGTTTTCCGTCATTCTTTCCGGTTTCGTTGCCCTAACGCTCACGCCAACCCTTTGTGCTCTGCTGCTCAAACCACATGTGCCCGGCGCGCCCGTCGGCCTGATGGCCCGTTTCTCTGCGGCCTTCGGTCGCGGTTTTGCTAAGGTCGCCGCCTGGCACGGTCGCACGGTCCGCTGGTTGCTCGATCATCCGCGTGCGGCCGCGGCGGGCTTCGTCGCTGTCGCGGTTGCGAATATCGTGCTCGTCGTGAAGATCCCGCGTGGCTTCTTGCCGGCCGAGGACCAAGGTTATCTGCTCGCGATGGTCGCCTTACCCGATGGTGCGGGCATCAACCGCACCAAGGCGTTCATGGACGACCTCACGCCCAAGCTGCGGGAGAATCCCGCCATCCGTCATACCTTCGCCATCAGCGGCTTCGACCTCCTCGGCGGCGGCGAGCGTACCAACTCCGGCACGATCTTCCTGCCGCTGAAGGATTTCGGGACCCGCCCGCCCGGCGGGGAGATCCTCGCCCGTCAGCTCAACGCGATTGGCATGACGCAGCCCGACGGCATGTGCCTCGTGGTGAACCCGCCCGCCATCCGGGGTATCGGCACCGCCGGCGGCTTCGAATTCTATCTGCAGGCGAAAGAAGATGACGACCCCGCCCAGCTGGCGGCGAACATCGAGAAACTCGAGGCCGCACTCCGTGCCCGCCCCGAGCTTACGGGCATTCGCGTCTTCCTGCGGCCGGCCGTTCCGCAGATTTTAGCCGAGGTCGATGACGTCCGCGCCGCAGCCCTCGGCGTGACGTTACCTGAACTACATGAGGCTCTGCAGGCCACGATCGGGGTGGTCTACGCCAACGACTTCACGCTATCGGGCCGTACCTACCGCGTACTTGTCCAGTCGGAGGCGGCCGATCGTATGGACGCTGCCGCCGCTGGCCGCGTGCATGTCCGCGCCGCGAACGGTGCGATGATTCCGCTCTCCAGCTTCGTAAAGTTCAAACCCTCCTCGGGGCCGGAGCAGCTCGAGCGGCACATGGGATTCCTGTCCGCCCGCCTCATTTGTGCGGCGGCTCCGGGCGTGAGTTCTAGCCAAGCCATCGCGCTGGTTGAAGAGATTGCGGAGGATATCCTGCCCGTCGGCTACGGTATCGACTGGACCGCGCAGGCGTTGCAGGAGAAGCGAGCGGCGACGTCGGCTTTGCCGGCCTTCCTCCTCGCGCTGCTCATGGTGTTCCTGATCCTCGCGGCTCTCTACGAGGACCTGGCGCTGCCCCTGGGCGTGCTACTCACCGTGCCCTTCGCGCTGCTCGGGGCCTTGCTTGCCATCCTCGTGCGCGGCATGCCGAACGACATCTATTTCCAGATTGGCCTGGTCACGCTCATCGGACTCGCGGCTAAAAACGCCATTCTCATCGTCGAGTTTGCCGAGACCGCTCGTCGGGCGGGCCGTTCGGCGGCCGATGCGGCCATCGAAGCCGCGCGCATGCGCCTTCGTCCACTCGTCATGACCTCGATGGCCTTCGTCCTTGGCGTTGTC
>Ga0049085_10000986_pt1 | contig 11213 bp, 15 predicted proteins | sample GreLakmeSU08MSRF_FD_66721 | JGI IMG/M metagenome (GOLD analysis project Ga0049085, IMG submission 66721) | Freshwater lentic microbial communities from great Laurentian Lakes, MI, USA - Great Lakes metaG SU08MSRF | ecosystem: Environmental > Aquatic > Freshwater > Lake | place: Great Lakes... | reverse complement strand
AATGCTTGATTTGATACTCAATTTTTTTCTTACCGTTTTTGTTGAGCCAAGTCATGTGCTTGACGTGAGCTTCTTCTTTCGGGATGTCTAAAGTACTCAAAGACTTGTAGTCGATATTCCCAGCATAAACTATGTCGTTTTCTAGATAGAATTGATCTATCTTCAGCGGGAGGATATTACTGAAAATTCTTGGCGGCTTGAACCCATCGATCCACTTCTTTCCGTCAAGGATGTAGTTTTTGAAATTGATAGAAAACCAGTACTTGTCTTTATTTTTTTCTACGTAGCTGACTATATTCCGAATCTCTTGCTCGGTATAAAACTCGTCCCCGTCTAGAATCCATACAAAATCAACCTGCTTATATAAAAGATAAGATAGGACTGAATTTCGGGCGGCCTGCTCAATCTGCGGGACTGGAGAGATAAACGTGTAATCGAAGGGGTGATTACTTATGATCTCTCTCGTGGCGTGATCTTCGTTTTTGGCCCCAAGAGCCGAATACTCAGAGAAAAGGCAATTAACGGCGGTAATTTCGAAATTAAGCTCGTCTTTGAGTTTAAACCAAGGCTTGAGAACTTCTGGGAGGTATTCTGAGCATCCGTAGAAGCAACCAACTATACCAAACTTAAGATTCATGCAGCTTTGACCAGCTGCGAAAGGGGATTATTTAGAATCTTTCAACGCATCGATCTTTTCTTCGAGCCTATCGAAACGATGGTGTACAGCCTTAACTAGATTATTATGATCTTCCTTGGAGACGTACTTGTCTGGAATGCCCAAAGCGAGAGTAGTAAGGTCGTGGGAAAGCTTATCGTGCTGCTCTTTTGAGTACCTGTTTAGGTCTTTGTAGTCTCCCTGCATCCTATCCATTAGGCCAAACACGATTTTAAGCATCCATCCGCTAAGGAAGGTTATCAGGCCAAAGGAAAAATTTACAATAATTTGCCAATCATTCTTTTCCATACGCTTTAATTTACACTTTATTTAATATCTTGGTCAAAAATCGTCCTGCAAAGAGCCTGAATTTTGATAATCTTTAACTTTTCTTTCAAAGAAGTTAGTCATAGCCCCCATGTCGATGACCTCTGAGAGCCAAGGGAACGGGTTCTTGTCGCTATCGAATCTGAACTCTACCCCTATGGACTCTAAGCGACGATTACCAATATACTTCATATAATCGATAAACATCTCTGCGTTGAGCCCCAAAATCCCGCGCGGGAGCACGTCATGCGCGTAGGCGATTTCGAGCTCCACAGCCTTCTTGATATGTTCCACCGTCTCCTCCTCGAACCTCTTGGTCCAAACGGAGGGGTATTGGTCTTTAATCGTATTAATAAGGTACGTGCCGAACTTGATGTGGAGGCTCTCGTCTCTGAGGGTGTATCTAATCTGGTCCGAAAGGCCAGGGAGCTTGTTCTGTCTGCCCAAGGCAAGAAGCATGGCAAACCCAGAGAAGAAGAAAGTGCCCTCACATACGATGTAAAAAGAAATGAGGTTTCTGAGAAGCTCTCTTTTTCCCTCCAAAGTCTTCGTGTTGAACTCGGGTCTATTGACGTCAGTCGTGATAGCCATAAGGAAATCATCCTTGGCTTTGATGCTGGGGATGCTTAGGTACGCTTCATAGACCTCGCTGACTCTGAGCGAGAAGGAGTCGCAACAGGTAACAACCGTCCAGTTATGCAGGGACTCTTCGTAGGCTTGGCGCAAAACGTATTGCCTGCATTCGGCGTCACTGACCCATCTGAAGACGGTAAGAAGAAGATTGTTACCTACGAGAGATTCGCTTCCCGCGAAGAACCCCAAGCACCGCTTGACTAAAAGCTTTTCGTCAGGAGTAAGGCTCCCATCTTTCCATTGCTTAACATCGTTGGACATGTTAATCTCTGATGGCGACCAATTGTTGGCTACGCCCTTAAGGAATAAGTCCCAAGCGAATTGGTGTTTATGCGGGAGAATTTGATTAACTCCAGCGACGTCGTCTCCGAGAAGTAGTCCGGTTTTAGCGTTCATATTATTGGCAAGATTCACAACTAGGGTCTAAGATACTGCAAGCCTTAGGTTCTTTGTCTTCGGTATTTTTGGGTTTAGCTACTACGGATTTTTCGATTTTGCTTGCTGCTTTATTCCGGAGGTAATAAGTAGCCTTGAGTCCTCTATTTCTGGCATGGATATAAAGGTCATTAAGGAGTTTGAGAGAGGTGGCTCCATTGAACAGATTAAGGCTTTGCCCCATGTCTATCCATTTCTGCCTCGCAGCAGCAGCGTCAATGAGTTTGAATTGGTCTCTTTCAAAAGCCGTGCAGTAACGTTTTTTGAGATCTTCTGGGATTAGCCCGCCCAGCAGGGACAGTTCTCCGTCCACGGACTTAATCATTTCAACCATCGGCTGATTCCAAATGCGCAACTGCTTGCACTCATTCACGAACCACTCATTGATAATCATTAGATTGCCGCTCTTATTCTCGTAAACGAAAAGAACCGAGAAGTCTGGCTCAATGCACGGCGAACAACCTTGAATATAAGAAATTGTCGCGGTGGGAGCGATAGCCATGGTATTGCTGTTACGAACCCCATTCTCCACGATTAATTTCCGAACAACGCTCCAATCAACCTTCGGGGCAAACTTGGCCCCACTAAACTTGATGGGGTCTTGGCCCAAATATTTCATTAAATTCTGGTACGTGTCTATGGGGAGAATATCCTTAGACCACAGTGAACCCTCGTAGGTAGAATACGACCCCTTCTCTTTAGCGAGGAGGCTCGAATTGAGAATGCAGTGATATGAGATAAATTCCTGCAACTCATCCGAGAACTGAACAGCCTCTTCTGAGGAGAAGTCGATTTTAGAAGAGTAGAATACATCTGCCCAACCCATAGAGCCAGCGCCAATTGGTCTATGCTTTAGATTTGAATTGGCGGCTTCTTTAGTTGGATAGAAATTCAGGTCGATGACATTATCCAACATTCTGATTTGAGTGGCAATCGTCTTCGCCATCAATGAGTAGTCGAGCTTTCCATTCTTCAAATGCTCTTTCAGATTTATAGAGCTAAGGTTACATACTGCCGTTTCTCCAACCTCGGTCTTCTCACCATTATCAAACTTTGAAGGCTTAGTATGCAAGAATATCTCCGTACAGAGATTCGAACTGTGGACGGTCCCTTCGTGCGAATTGGAATATCTAAGATTCGCGTTATCTTTAAATGTAATCCAGGGATGGCCCGTCTCGAAAAGGGCTCGAAGCATCTTCTTCCAAAGCTCTTTCGCTTTGACCTTTTTAAAGTTGGTCAACTCTCCCGCCTCTGCCTTCTCGCAGTAAGCTACATAAGCTTTATCGAAAGCTTCTCCATAGATTTCGTGAAGGTCGCGCACGTCACTGGGAGAAAACATATACCAATCTCCGTCCTCTTGAATTCGGCGCATGAACAGGTCGGGAATCCAATTAGCCGTATTCATGTCGTGGCAACGGCGCCTCTCCTCGCCGGTATTTTTCTTAAGGTCGAGGAAGTCTGGCAAATCCAAATGCCAAGCCTCAAGATAAGCGCAACCTGCTCCAGGCCTTTTGCCGCCTTGATCAACAGCAATCAACATGTCGTTGTAAAGTTTGAGCCATGGAATAAGGCCAGAAGATTTTCCGTTAGTTCCCTTAACGTAAGCGTTCGAAGCTCTGAAGTTAGTTACGTCAAATCCCAGTCCACCAGCGAATTTAGATTTTCTTGCTTCCTGCCACAACCCCTCAAAGATTCCGTCGATAGAATCATCGAAGGTATTAAGATAGCACGAACTAAGCTGGCTGTGCATAGTCCCGCTATTAAAAAGAGTCGGCGTACTTGGGCACAATAAGAATTGAGAGATTGCGTCGTAAAATTCGATAGCCTTCTCTTCTTTATTATTTTCGTTCAAGGCCAGGCCCATCGCTACGCGCATCCAAAAGGCTTGAGGAGTTTCAAGTCTGCGGCCTTCAACGTGAAGGAGATATCGGTCATAAACAATCTGAAGGCCAAGATACTTAAACTTCAAGTCTCTTTCCGGAACGATGGCTTCTGAGATTTTTTTAAGGTCGAACTCAAGGAGCTTTGGATTGACGATCCCCTCTTTAACTAGAGCTTTGAGATTTTTTGAGAAAAAGTACCGATACTGGTGATCTGTCTCTTTTCTGTCGCAGCTTTCGCCGAACGCCTCTTTGAGGATATTAGAAAGGAGGAGGCGAGCGGCCGCGTATGCGTAATTTGGCTCCTTCTCAATCTTTGCCCTGGCCGACATGATGAGAGCCTTGTCGATTTCAGAGGTGGTGATTTTATCGTACAGTTGAACGTGCGCATCCAAGACGACTTCGCTTGCGGAGACGCTATCTAACCCTTCGCAAGATCTTTCAACGCAAAGATTGATCTTGTTGATGTTTAAATTCTCAAGACGTCCGTTGCGTTTCTTTACGTGGATGGTCTTACTCATAGGTTCTATACTTTACAACGAATGGGGGAAAAAGAAAAGGGAAAACAACTAAAGATCGATTTTTTCTTGAAAGGAGAGAAAGAGAGTGTATCAATCCCGATCTTGGGGATGTTTTTTACCTCTTCTCTTCGCGCTCCACTTCTTAAAAAAATCTTGCTTTATTGGGTCTTTTCCTGAAATCTTCTCTCTTTTTTCGCTGGCTTCCTTCGCGGCGTCAATTATGTCCCCAACATTGCCCGCCTTATTCATAGACTTGGCCGCGAAACCTTTGGTGTCGAATGCGTCTGTCTTCGTGTCGATTGATGCGAATGGAACGGTGAATACCCTTTGCCAAGCGAGGTTGTTTTCAGAGTAAGCGTGAACGTCGTTGACGTTTTGAAAAATCTCCTTAACCTGACCAGTCTTTGGGTTTTGAAATATATAAACGGGCATGCTATTTCAAATAACCTAGGACTCTGTCCGTAAATTTGCCAACAGTAAACTCTTCCTGAAGCTTCAGTCCTTCGCGATTGATTCTGCTGGACTCGACTCTCTTTATCGCTTCTTCGCAACCAGCAATGAACTCGTCTTCATTAAAATCATAAATATCACCCTGATTGAAAGCTTCTCCATTTCTGAAAAACACATTATCAATAGAACTAATCTTCCCAGAGGGGTTAATCATCACGGAGTTCTTTTCGTTAGCCCAGCCTTTATATGCCGAGGCGTTCAGCGTAACTGAATGCTTGCCCATAGCTACCGATTGAAACTCCGGAAGACCCCAGCCTTCTCCGCCAGACATGGAAATGATTACGTCTGAGGAATTAAGGAAGTCGTTATAAATTTCATTCTTGCCCATGAAGCCCAAGAAATTAACATTAAAATATTTCTTACCCTCAAGGATTTGGGCGATCAGACCTTGATTCTGTTCCGCAGATAAGAAGTTATTATAAATAGCGCACTGCAAGGAATACTTCGGGTTATTTCCGAACTTCCGAACCCATGACCGGATGGTTTTAACGTGATGCTTTCTTCTCTCTAATTTACCGGCGACGTTAAAGACGATTCGATCATCGCTGAAGTACTTCTTCTCAGAGCGCGCGAAATTAGCCGAGTCGAAATAAAGAGGAATATATTCTACGTTATCGCAGCCAAGACTCTTAAACAAGTCTACGGTCTCTTGGCTAGAGAAAAGGACTTTGTGATTATTCTTTACTATGTTGATCTCGTTTGGGGTGGGTCTATCAAGCTCATAAAAAGAAAGAAGCACTTGCTTCTCACTAAGAGACTCGAGAGACCCGCTCAGATGCCATAGCTTGAAGATTTTATTCTGTCGGCTATGCTTGGCTACGAAGCCAGACGCGGCGAGTTTTATCCAATTGCTGAATTCGGGGTCGTCTTTTTGGCAAGACAAATCCCCATTACTCTCGACTAGGGAGATCAGCGTCTCTTCTTTTCTTCGATAAAGTTCTCTGAGCAAACCGGTCGAGACTTGGCCGAAGCTAACTAAATTGATCGGAAGATGTACGCTGGTCATAGAAAGAAAAAACCCCTCATTTTCATGAGGGGTTTGACGGTGTCAAAGGACGCTGTCTTCGTTGTTTTCTTCAACTGGTTCTCGTTTAACGAATGGTTTCCGGTCAGTCTGCGCGACCGGAGCGGGTGCGCCGCCCTGTTCGTTTTCGCGAGAGGTATAGATTACGAAATCTGGAGCCTTCGGGTTCGTCTTGTTCTTGTTGGAGAAGACGATGATTTTGACAAGCTTTTCGGTGCCAAATTCGTCGACCTTGATGTGACCGGTCAAGAACTTCTGACCAGTAGCCTTACCCTCCTTCTTCCATAACGCGCCAACCTCGCGGCGCTTCATGTCGGATGTTGCTTCAGCTTTCGTTGATGTGGGACTGTTATTCGTATTCATTCTGGGTTCAATATACTCCAGGTTTAGATTATGTCAATGGTAAATTCGGAGTTGGAGTGAATTTTCTTTCTTAAAATACTAATGCCCTTGTCGTGGAGATTTATTGCTGTTTGGGTGCTGATCCCGATATTCTTGGCTATCAAAGCCCAGGGGGATTTCTTATCCGCGTTCAGAAAGTACCTTTGAGAAAATATATTTTTTATCCTCTTGTCCTTGACTTGGTCTAGGATATTGTAGATGTATTCTAGATTTTCTCTCAAGTTGTTGTTTGTTTCGGAGGTGACGGCTCCTTGTTTATCTATATAATAATGGATTGTTTTGTCGTCCGTGGGAATCAAATCATTCCTGTTCATCGAATTCAGGCAGTAGTACCTGACTTGGTTTGCTACCCAAGTCGAAAATTTGGACTTCTTGTTAGTCTTGAACGAGAGCGCAGACTTGTAGATAATAATGTCCTTCTCCATAAAAGACGAGTCAACGCATACTCCGGAATTCACTAAAGGGGTCGAATACTTACGGTAAACATCGAAACAAATCGGGGAATGCCTTTGAATCAACTCCTTGAGGCTATTCTCACATGAGTACTTCTTGATCCTTCTGATTAGGGCTATATCGTCTTTTCTTTTTTCCATGTTTCGATAAGGTTCAAAAAATCCGCAAGACTGAGCTCGGTACTGCTGAAAGTCATTATCTTTCTTCTCTTGCCGGCGGTCTCAAACATTCTGTCTGGAGCCATTACAAAAGACATGACTTTGATTATTTCATCTTCCGCGTAAACGTTCTCTTCTTCCAAATTCTTCGATTCCTCCGAATTCGTTGGATCGACTTTTAGATGACATTGATAAAAGCGCTTTCCTTCCTCTTTAAAACTAAAAATAGTGACAAGATAAAGATATGAATTAGAATCTACCCCCAACTCTGAAAGTTTGAGGACGTTTTGTTTTATATATACCGGCTCGGCGGAGTAAATAGCGAGGACTGGAGTGACCTTCTCTATATTAGAAACTTCTTTCTTCTTGATTGCGTCAAAAAGTTCTTTAATATGTTTCCAGTATGGTTCCTTTTTTTCCATATTTGGCTAAGAGCCAGTCCGAGAACTTAGACACTTCATAATTAAGAACTTGTTCAAAATCGTTTCCTTCACAGTGAAGCCATGAAATCAGGTAGTCAGCCTTAGCTTTAAGCTTCGGGTCATTCTTCGCTTCGTCCTCGTTTGGCGGAAGCTGGAACGTCTTGACTCCGTCCCGCTCGTGGAACTTCGAGATGTGGATGAGGACCCCTCGCCGTTCCTCTTTTATCCAGTGGACTTCGTCTTTGCCGTATTCGTCGTGACGAACGTCGGTGACGCACGCAAAGTCTGGCTTTATAAATTCTCCGTCAAGATCCGCCTCTAACTGCTCGATCCAATATCTCCCACTGGTTTGTTTTCTTTTGATTTTCCCGTGAGAAACCAACGCTGGCCTGACGATATCCTTGGCTTCTCTGGAACAATTAAAAATATCAACACCATACAAAGCTATCAGGGTTTCATTTATCTCCGTCTTCAGTTTATCCGCAAGAGCATATCTCTTAGATGACATTCCCCTTTTGGAGATCTCTTTTGAAAACAACCGGGCGAAGAGGTCTTTGCCAACTCCCGCCAAGCCAGACACGCCAATGAGATTCATTATTCTTGCTCTTCTGTTTTGTTGCCCGTGCTTAATTTGAAAAGGCTCGTAGAGATAACGAGGAGATTCTTGATATCCTTTTCCGAAATACTCTTGGCATCGCATTTGTCGCCGACATTCTGTACGACGTCACAAAACCCGTTGACGAACTGAGAAATTGAATTGCATGTTTCGGGCGAGAGTTTGATTGTCTGGTCGTACGCTTCAAAAGATTTCTTCAAGACGAAGATCGACTGGCCCTCAACGATCACTTTCTTGACGAGATCCATCTTCTCGAAATCCTCAAGCGCGCCCATCAGACTTGCTAACTCGACTCTACTAGGCTTCTTTGCTCCGAAGAATTCCTCCTTGTCAGCGTGATGGTCCAGGTTAAAACTTTCCTTCTCGGAAAACCAAGCAAAGAGCTGGTTCGATGATTCTTGAATCGTCATTCTGCTTGACTGACGAAGTTTTTTGTTGACTAATTTAAAAAATCGATCCATTATTAGGGAATGTTGAAAATCGGAATCAAAAAATACAGAGATAACGCCGTAATCCCTACTCAAACGAAAAAGGGCGATGCGGGCTACGATCTGTACGCTTGTGAATCGGCGACGATCAATCCCCTTTCGAGAAAACTGATTCCTATCGGTATTGGCATCGAAATCCCAGAGGGATACTACGGTAGAATTGCGCCAAGAAGCGGACTTGCTGTAAAAAAAGGTATCGACGTTCTTGCGGGAGTAGTTGATTGTGGGTATAGAGACGAGATCTCAGTAGTGCTCGTTAATATCAATCCGCCAGATACGCAATCAAATCCTCGGTCTGTGGCGATTAATAGTCTTTTTGGTTCGCCGAATTCCTTCTCGATAAAACGAGGAGACAGGATTGCTCAACTCATCATTGAAAAATGCCATGAAGTTGAGTGGGAAGAAAAAGATGAATTATCCGATTCCGATAGAAGTCTTAAAGGCTTTGGTAGTTCGGGCGTGTAGTTGTTAAATAGTAAAATCAAAAGGTCGAATCCTTTTAAGCTCGCCGAGATAAAACGGTAGAGTTTTCCTAAGATAACCGAAGTTAAGTAGGGTGGAAGATGGTCTACTTCCAATCAAGGGATGACTATTCTTGTCTACACAAGAAGAAAAAACACTTGGTTAATTTCCAAGGCGTGACCCCAGCGTTTGCATAAGCAGGGTAAGGCGATGTAAGTGGAGTTTTACGTGATACAGTTTCTCCCGCCAGATTAAATGGTAGTCGCCTTTAGCGAAAGCTAAATTGTAGTGTGTAGCGGTAAGTCCCATCCGCATTGCTAAAACAGGGCCTCAAAGAAAAGTAGGCACACTTTAATACTCCCCAGATAACACTGGGGGTATTATGTCGATTTCCTAAAGAAAAAGATAAACACGACGCTTAATATAGCTTTGACTTTTGGTTTGCCCGACGGTAAGATATGAGTATGAATCTTTCAGACTGCTTAGATAACTCTATTTGGGCGTCCTTTCTCATGATAGTCTGGTTTCACACCGACGCCTTCCCCGAGTACCTAAGCTTGTTGGGTTTAAGAAAGAGAATCGATGCTGACGGATACGAAAGAGAAAAGCTTAATAATCATCTTCTTAATTATCCAGTGTTTCTCCTAATTAGCCGGAACAGCTTTCTAACGAGATTGATTTCGTGCCCGTTCTGTATTGGGTTTTGGATTTGCCTTGCTTTCTGCCTCGAGAATAGTATAATTAACATAGCCGGAAGCTATGTCTCTTGCATGTTCATCTACTTCGTCTTTGGGAGGATCTATGAAGAAAGTCATTGATGGGCATATCGCTTTTGCCACGGAGATGTCTCTAGTAACGCTTTCTATTACTAACATTAGAATCGTCGCGATAATTAAGTTGGTTCAAGGGCTTTCTGGAGGATGCGGATGTAATCGCAAGGCTAGGGAAATTTCTGCATTGAACGGATTCCGGTCCGTTTGTGCCCTGCTGACTGAATTAGATAAGCAGGAGATCAAGGCTCATTTTAATTGTGAGTCGGTTGAAATTTCTGAAAGCGGTGCTGTATTTTGTTCTTTTTAGCGTGCATAGCTCAGTGGTAGAGCAATTCCTTTACACGGAAAAGGCCGGAGGTTCGAAACCTTCTGCGCGCACCATTTTTGTGGCCTAGTGGTAAGATGGCTGAGTTGGTCTAAGGCGTCTGACTTGAAATCAGAAGATGGTTAACTCCATCCGTGGGTTCGAATCCTACTCTTACCGCCACTTTTCTTCATAAGTTCTCTTTCTTCTCATCTTGTTTTGATAAAAGACTTGACTTTTTGAAGTCCATGGTGTAAAATAACTAAAGGATAAAATATATATGAAAAAAATACTGACGTTGATTTTTGCCACCACCTTAAGCTTAACCGCTCAGGAAGCTCCGAAAGAGGCTTCCGTAGACGCGCCTAGACCAGAGCCTCCAAAGCAGGGCGGCGGAGATTCAGAGAAACTCCGCTTGCAAGGCACTAAGGAAGTCGCCAAGATAAGCACCCGTGCTTCCACCTACGCTACTTCCCGAGTTGCCCCAGCAGTTCGTCCGGCATCTACGGCTTCCCGCTCCGCTTCTGTTTCCCGCGTGAATCTTCGTCGCCCCACGGCCAAGGCCACGACCACCGTAGCTCCCACCGGAGGCTCTAACACTCCACAAAGCGGAGGCTAGTAGCTATTTGAGTTAGTTTTTTATAATTAAATGAAGTATCAGGCCCCTTCGGGGGCCTTTTTTTATTCAAAAACGCCTTTCTTGTGTAAAATAGATACTAGGTACAAATGGCGATTACGTTTACATATGGCGGAAATACCGTAAGCGATGGAGGATCACTTGAAGTCCCCATTAACGGAGTCATTACCGTAAATTTTCCAGCCGTCTCCCCATACGTCTCGTATCTCGTCAGGATAATAGGAGCGTCACCGGTTAACCAGAATTGTGCAGGACCATACTGCTCGCCCGGATGTCCATATACGGTATGTTTAGACTTCGTTTCTGCTGGTGATATTTTTGTTACGCACAGTGGCACCTCGCCCGTAGATTATCTTACTGCGTTTTACCACGGTGTTGACGTAGCAGGCGCGGATTTTGCAATTGATGGCGTAAGCATAACCTTAACGACGCCGAGCTCTTCATCGAGTTCTTCATCGAGTTCTTCTTCCGATTCATGCATTGGTCCCAAAAGATGGGTCTACGGCCTTGGCG
>Ga0049085_10000985_pt1 | contig 11214 bp, 7 predicted proteins | sample GreLakmeSU08MSRF_FD_66721 | JGI IMG/M metagenome (GOLD analysis project Ga0049085, IMG submission 66721) | Freshwater lentic microbial communities from great Laurentian Lakes, MI, USA - Great Lakes metaG SU08MSRF | ecosystem: Environmental > Aquatic > Freshwater > Lake | place: Great Lakes... | reverse complement strand
TGGTCAATGCGTTTCCAGCACTTACTGCAACTGAAGTTCCACCTTGCACAAATCCAGAAAGAGTGACTAGGCGACCAATTTTTGTATATCTTCCAGCGGAACTAAAAGCGCCAACAACTGTAAGTCCTGCACCTTGTGATGGTGTCCAAGTACCTTCTTCATAGTCAGCCAGCAACTCGCTGGTCATCGTGCCAGAGCCTGATGATGTAACAGAAAAGTCGATGCCTTTGCCAGATGTGCCGATGACTAGGTTGCCTGTGGATAGGTTTACATCACCAGACAACGTAGGCGCAGCAGACAGCACCGTGTTGCCAGTTCCTGTACTGGTGGTAACGCCAGTGCCGCCGTTGACAACGGGCAAGACGCCTGTAATCTGGCTGGCGTTGATGATTGAATTTGCTACTTTTAACATGGCGATTCCTAGTTGTAAACAACTTCAATAATGGATGTAAGCGGCGGTGCCTGGCTAAATACAATAGTAGCACTCGTTGTAGTATAAGTGTTAATATTCTGATAAACCCCGTTGATATAGACTGATCTTGCCGTCCCGGTCGTGGCAAAAGTTAACGTAACTCCATCCCCAACAAGATTACTAACCGGCCCATAGGTATAAGTATTAACTCCATTCAGCCAAGCCGCCATAACGCGGTTGCCAGACGATACGTCATTATCTATAAACGGTACATGAAGTGGCATAAAACTCCTTAAATATCCGATTCCGGATTATACGCAGTACTCAACCACCCCGGCACTATACACCCAGGTTCCATCTGCCCCGGCACTGCACTCTGTCCATTAGGCGTACACATCAGCCCAAACACATTCGCTGGCATTGGCTGCGCCCAAGGCGGCGTTTGCACATCCGGAACACTCCGTACGAAATCCTGCGGTTGCCGAGTCTCCCAGTGCTCCGGGCAAACATAGTACCCTTGCCACTGCCGCATAAGCGTGCTAGCCTTACGCTTCCTCCCACACTGGTAGCATACCGCGTTCCAGTCGCCGAGGTCAAGAAAGTCTGCACGACCGGTCATTAACCTTGCCTCTTATCAATCCACCCAGTCATAGCTGTGCCTTCCAATGCTACTTAAAATCACCGCATACAATCTGTTAGACCCGAGACTGTTGCTTTAGTTCCATTTATTTTCAAGGTAATGCCTGCATAGCCGCATCCCGTTTACGCTTGATAGCTGCCGCTTTGCGCAGACGTTCGGCCTTTAATGCAGGCGATTGCTCTTCCAGGCGGTCGCGCTCCTTGCGCTTAGCTTGGACTAGCTCCGCCCACTTTCGCGCTTCGTTGCCGCCGAACTCTCGATCGTACAGTGGCCGGCCTACGCCAGGGATGTACTTGATCAGCCGCTCTGGTTTGTCTAGGTCGCTAAGCATACTGAGAATCGGCGGCGTAACAGTCCCCTTGGCAAATTCTACAACCCCTTTGGCCTTGGTCTCTGCCTGAATCTTACTCATCGTGTAGTGATTTATGCCGAAGTTCTGCAAGATATTCTCCACGTAGTCGATCTTGTCTAGCTGGACTGGCCGCCCGGCCAGCATATCTTTAACAATATCTCCTGGAATATTGGCGAGAGACATTGCAGCTGCCAGCCCAACCAGATTTCGCGCACCCTTAACATAGTTACCATTTGCAATCTCTTGATACGCATCACGCCGAACTACATCAATTTGCTTTAGCATATACGTTTTCATCTGGTACAAGATCCGTCCATTAGGATGGTCAAGATACGCTTGCGGTACTTCCAGTTTAGTAATTGGCTGAGCATTAGACAGTTCGCTGAAGAGTAAACTTTTAACTGGCTCACTCATCCGCTTCGCCGCAAGATCTGCCAGCAACTGCGGAAACTCCGCACCAAACGCCTGCCCCCACCGTTCAGCAAGTTTTGCTTGGCCTTTCGGTGTCTGTGCTAGTTGCTGATTTTTAATCAATCCAGCTTGCAAATTCAACCCTTTAGCAAACTGATCAATGGCGGAAAATCCAGTGTACTTAAACAAAGTCTGTAACGCCTTACCAGTAATACGTGTACTGCCCATTTCCTCTGCGATGTGATTAACCAACCCAAATTCTTTTGGCGTGATCTGGGAGGATCCTGTCAGCTTCATTCGCAGCGCGCCAAGCGTAGGCATTAAACCGTGGTGATACGCAGTCATTAGTGAATCGCCAATCTGCGTGGCTGCGGAAGCAAAGTTACCTAGCAATCCTATATTAGTCGCATTCCGTACATCTTGCAAAAACCCACCCATCTGCTGCTCGCCTTGCTTAAAGCGAGACTCAAGTATGCTTTTAATAGCAAGTTGCTGGTCAGCGGAAAGTGCTCCGGACTTCAGCTCACTCTGAATAAGATTACCAATCGAGTCATCTACGTGCGTAGCCATTTGCCCATTTGCTAGTTTCTTGGACGCAAGATCTTTCCCAAAGAACTTTGCCACTTCCGCATCTTCAACCGCACCTACGATATATCGCAGTAACGATTCCGTAGGCGTCATGTAGAATTGCGCTAGGTCTGCCGTAACATCCACCCCGCGTGCCTTAGCAAACCCAGGCAAGCTTGCGTTAGGAGCAGAAGCTAGCAGCGAACGATTAACAACAAGCGAACGCTCAACATCAGTCAACCCTCTCCCGCGCGCTTTAATCATAGCCGCTTCAGCTTTTGCCAGAGTATTTTCCAGCTGCGTGCGCATCGGCAAGCTTAGCGCTTCCTTAAGCCCTTCCAGATCTTTAACCACTCGTGGAAAGTAATCATTAACTCCGGCGGCAAAGCGACCTAAACCAATCTGCTCCGCCCGGAATGCTTCAAGAAGATTCTGCACCTGCCGATACCCGGCTACCAGTACAGGATTGCCTTTAATTGCCGCTGCAATTTCGCCTGGGTCATTTCGCAATAACGCTAGATTTAACGCATCAGCTGCCGCTGCGGGTAGTTTTTTAATCCCCTTGATAAAAGGTGTAACTGCGTCCAGTGCTTTATCTGTCCGCTCCATCACAAAGCGTTCATAATCCCTTGCGCGCCGCAGCAACGGCTGGGATATACCGCCTAGATTAGTTGAGACTAATCCTAGCGTATACTCAAGACCCTTCCCTGGCTTGCCCTTAGCCATTGCCCCAAACCCAGCTACGCCAATTGCCCCTAGCACCCCGCCGCGGATAGGATTGTCAGAGTCCAGATACGCACCCAGAGCCACTCCGCTGCCGAGTGTTCCAAGAGCAATTACCGCATCTGTGTCAATCTTTCCCCCCTGGGTACGGTACTGCCGCAGGCTCTGCCCTAGCGCATCCTTCGCCCGGCTAACGCGGGAACGCACAGTTCCTATCGGAATCCCAAAGCGATCCGCGGCTTCTTGGTACGACAAGCCTTCCATCTCGATAGCTTCAAACAACGCTCGAGAGTCCTCAGGCAATTTATCCAGCGCCTTTTGCATTTGCTGGGCAAGCTGATTGTTAGACGTCACATCCTCCGCGCTTTGGTAACGCTCAGGATTCTGCTCCATCATGTACTTTTCAGGAACAGCTGTCGTGCCTTCCGCATCTACGGTCATAGAGTCAGTAGCTGGTCGGCGGCTAGCAGCAGCAAAGGAGTTCTTAACCTCATTCGACGCAACTCCGTGAAGGAACGTAGACAGCTTAGCTTCTCCGCGAAAACCACCTGGATCGTCGGGAGATTGCTTCAGCGCCTTAAACACTTTTTCGTAAACCCGCTGACTGATATCCTGAATACCCGCTTCATCCAGCTGCCGGTTCATGTTGCCGATTGTCCGACCTAGCTGCCTGTTAGTATTCTCCCAGATCTGGGCAGCCGCCGCTTCCCCTTCCCGGCCACCCGCGCGGAAAGTTTCAATCAACTTCCCTTCGGGTAAGTCAGCAAACTTACCCCCGCGTGCTGCAATAACTCCGGCGCCAAGGGCGGTTGCTAGAGTAGCTAGCTTGTCGGGGTCAGGATCACTGGCAAGGTAGGCTGCCGCAGCTGCTCCGCCGGCGATTAGAGCGAGCTGCTCGGGCTTGGCGGAGCCTTGCTGATCGGTGTATCTCGGATCAATTTCACCCCCGGCTTTTGCGTATGCGTCAGCTAACTCAGCTTTAGTATAATAGCCAGGCTCTAAAGTTATGGCTTGGTAATCAACTGTGCCGGGCTTGTAAGTATAAGGGTCTTTACCCCCCATGGCAGTTTTATACGGTAATAACCCGGTATTATTCAGATCTTGCACATCTCCCCACTTGCCTGACTTAACAAAGTCCTGCACGTAAGGTTGGACGTAGTCCGCTGGCGCGCCGTTGCCGGGGCCTTTGATTTGAGCTATATCAGCTGGAAGTTTAGCAAGCTCTGCATCATATTCAAAACTTGTTCCTCCGCGCGCACGAAAAGGATGGTCTATGGGTAGTTGTCTAGGCGGCTTTAACTCCACCGTAGCATAGCTCCGACCAAGCTGATCACGCAGTGATATAATCCGAGATTCCCCTGCCAGCACATTGCCACAGTACCCACCTACGCAGTGGCCTAACGCGTTACCTTCCTGCGCCATTTGCCCCGCAAGATGCGCCCCTTCCGGAGTTACGTCGATGGCTGGAGTATCTGAAAAGTTATCCTTAATTACCCGTCCCTTGGCATCCAGCGCTTCCCAGGTAGGAATACGAGTGTCCTTCATGCCGTATTCACTGCGCAGACGCTCAGGAGTAATAAGGCGAATCCTACTTGCCTGCTCCGGTGTCAGCGCATCCGGCAACTTCAGCTCATGCCAAGTATACTGCACTTCCCCCGCCGGCAAGTCAATCGACTCCATTTTCCTAATCGAGCCGTCTTTGTTAAAAGAAAACTTGCGCGCGGGGGCCATCTCGCTAGGGTAGCTCTTCCCTTCGTACACCGGTAATGCTTGCGTGTCAGCAATACGAATAGGATTCGGCTTGTTAAAATCCTTCAACGCTTGCGCTGCGATCCGCGCGTCATTAGCTGTGGTTTCTAGCATAGCACGAGGCAAGTCGTACTGCTGTAGCTTCTCAGGCGTAAGATTCAGCGACCTCATGTAATCGCCAACGTGACTTAGATACCCATTCAGCAACTCCCGAGACTCGCCAATTCTGTCGCCTTGGTGTCCTACCTGAACATCGGAGCCCCGATTAGCTACCTGGTAAATTCGCGTGTCTGCGCCCACTTTACCTTCTTCAATAAGCTTGGTAAGTCCGGGTGTATCCCTACTTGGCAGTGATCCCATTCCTGTAGCTGGCCGACTCCCAAACGCCTGGTCTGTAAGGGATTCTACAGTCTCCCCCGTTGGAAGGGTAATATCTTTTGCCCTGTCTGTTGCAGTGCCAGCTTCTTTATTCAGCCATCTGGTTACTACATTAGTTGACCAGCTATTCATAGCTACAGCTTTATTTAGTGCTGCACTTTCCGCAGGCTCAAGTAGATCTGGAGCTATATCTCCATACATTCGTATAACATTGCCGTCCTGAGTGCCTCGAAGCGGTTTTGCCAACGCCGGCACTGCAGACGGATGCCACATACCTCCTTTAGCTTTCATCACCCCCGCAGCACCGGCAGCCGCCAGTCCCATGCTAACATCGCGCGTGTTATCCTCCGATAATCCGCTCGGACTATTCCACCAGTCATAAATCTGTTTCGCCGCTATGCCACTTAAGCCCATAAGCCCCAGCACCTTAAGCAAGGAGGGGTCAGCAGAACCGCGCTTAAATAAAGGTACGCCCGACTGGTCTACAATCACACCTTCCCCTGCGCGTACCTGCAATCCCCGAATTGCTTTAGCTTCGCCAGCAGAAATCAGCAGCCCTTGTTTAAGTTTATCCAGCCCAGACGTCACTAAATCTGGTGTGACAGTTTCTCCGATTATAGTAGAAGGCCCAGCTAGAGTAGTCTTTGGCCCTTCTCCCGGCGGGAACGTAGTAGCATCGTAAGGAGCTCGTGGCTCCGCAAGAGGTGGCGGTTCTACTTTAGTAGTAGGCTTCAGCACTCGATCAAAAATATTCTGCACCAACGCTGCTTCTGCCGCCGGGCCTTTCTTAGCCGCGAGGCCAAAGATTTCCTGCAGCTTAGCTTTATCCACTACCAGTGAATCAACTGCATCCGCTTGCGCTTTAAGTTCCGCTTTCGTTGGGGCAGCCGGCGGCGCTTCGGTAAGATCAATCGGGGTCTCTGGCGTAAGCGCAGCAATCCGCGCCTTCGACGCAGCTACAGCTTCGGCTGCCGCCGCCACTGCATCCGTTCCCATGTCAGTAGCTTCGCGAAAGTCCCGCCGCACACCTTGCAGCGCCCCGCGTAAACGCGCTCCCATTCCCGGAGCTGGTGCCGCAGGAGCCAAAGGTGCTTCGGGAGCGAGTGGCCCTTCGGCAAACATAGGCTCAACACCCCCCGGTACAACAGGCGCCTTGGGTTCCAATGCCCCACGCAGCTGCGCTGTACGAGCTTTAACCGAACTCGTCACGCCTTTCTTAACCCCTGCCACTCCCAGCCAGCCCATTGTGGCATCAGCCAAATTCATTATATCCCCAACAGGCGTACCAGTCGCAGCACCTGCACCGCTAGCTACGGTTTCAATCCCTTTACCAATATGCCCCATGACAAAAGCAACAGGATTGTTCTCGTAAAAATAAAGTGCATCTGGCCCCATTGCCTTAGCTACTACGCTCCAAGGCGCGTTAAGTTCCTGTGGCCATTTATCCTTAAGTGCCTGTGCGTTCTTGACACTTTCTGCGCGGGGTATCTTCGTAAACAGTTCATCGTAGAGCCGCGAGTAGTTATAAACCGCACTGCCTAGCACGCTCTTAGGAATACTGCTAAACATATCGGAGACTTGCCCAGCAGTCCCTAGCGTCATTCCCTCAACAAACTTTCGCGGATTCCCCAGAAATGTCGGAGGCGGCGGTGGAGCACCTGCAAGCTCCTTCTCTAGCGCGGCGCGAGTATCTGCTTGATTCGTTTGCGAAAACATTACTGAGCCTGGACTCACACTACGATCCCGATAGAAACGATTAGCTGCAGGATCAGTGTCAAAAGCCGGAGCTGGTTTTGCGTCCCAAAGCACGCTGGAAAAAGGTCGTGCTAGATTACGAGCGCCCGCACTTACACGCTCAGTCACTGCACGCGCCTGGCCACCTAGAATATCAAAGGCAGACGGAGCTGTTGAATAACCCGTAGCCTCCTCCTCCGTGATAAAATTTCCGAGTTTTGCCGGAGCTGCCGGCGTACTGGCAGGGGGTGCTGATGCCTCAGCAGGGCGGCGGAAAGCATCAGCTTCGCTAATAAATGCCATATCAATCCTCTCTTACATTAAGACCGGGTTTACCCGTTGCAGGATCTGTTTCCCAGGTAGCTATGCGTCCGTCAGGTAAAGTATAAGATTTGTTAAGTACGCGTGCTTTGGAATCAAGTGGTAACTGGGGAGCTGCCTTATCCGCTGCGGCGGCTGTTCGAGCTCGGGCTGCCGCAGTAACTGCTTTCTTAGCCTCAATCCCCGCATCCGTAACAGCTTGTCCATTCTTAACTAAATTTTCGTAACGCTCCATGGTAAGTAAAAACTGCGCATCAGCCAGCGTAACCGCAGCATCCCGCTTGGATTGCCCCGCGTTAAAGTTAGCTTGCCTTGCATCGAGTTCCGCTTGCTGGCGCCTGTTATCAGCTTGCTTATTTGCATCCATGCTAGCTTGCCCAATCGCTCGCAACACCGCACGATCTGTATTATATGAACCTGTAAGTTCTTTAGGCAAACGATTTCGCATCTCCGGATTCATCATAATTGCAGCGTATTGTTGAGGACTTTCTGCAGCGGCTGCGGCAATACCTCCAACCTCAGTACGCTGCTCACGTGCCGTTTTATCTTGTGCTGAAAGTGCTTCTTGCTTTCTCCAAAGTCCTTGCGCCTCTTTCTCTTCTATCGTAGCAATCTCTCCGTAAATATCTTTAAGTACGGTCGGGGGCGCGCCTTTGCCAGCAGCGTACGCAGCAAAATCTTTTAGTGGCTGTGCAACAGAAACTTTTTGCCCGGCACCTTTTAAGTCAGCTACTGTGGCTATCTGACCTTTTGCCGCAGCTCCATCTATAGCACCTTGCCGAAGTTGCTGATCTGCAGTAAACCCTGCACCAAGCCGCTGCATTACAGTAGCTGCGTCTGCTTTAGCCTGCGCCTCTGCTGTCTGCGCTCCGTAGTATCCTGTATGCGCCTGGTTAAGCGCGATCTGAGAAGGCTGCAACGCCAGGGTATTCATAACCTTTTGCGCTTCCAGCCCGACTAGTGCGTTCTGCCGACTCTGCTCGTCGGCGGCCATCATCCCCAAAGGGGCGCCGAATAGTTCAGCCATTACCGACCTCCCATATTATTATCTATAAGGTATTTTTGCAACCAAGGCGGCATAGGTTGCGTACCAGTCACGCCATAACCAATCGAACCTAAGCTCCGTGACGCCAGATCATTAGCAGAAGTCATCCCTCCCAAAGCTGTTTGGTAGCCTGCCCCGGGACTAAACCCAACGCCGGCGGCTGGGCCAAGCGCCTGTATCCGGTCGTTCTGATATTTCAGTGCTGCTTGTGCCGCCGCCATTGCTGCAAATCCCCCGGGTTGCTGGGAGGAGGTGCGCGCTGCTGCTTGCAGGGCAGCCTTATACCCAGGATCATTTGTAAAATCACCCTGGATTACATTTGTCAGCGCGGTACCTGCCCCTGCTGCACCGCCGGAGGAAGTCCAAGGACTTGAGCCAGCGATAGCTTGCTGAGCTAGTCTTCTCTGCTCATTCGCCTGATTCATGCCATAGATACCTGAACCAATGCTCATTAAAGCCGGCAACCACCCTTGTCCACCTGCACCCATGCCGCCGGAGCCGCCTCCAGTAAATGCTCCAGAACGTCCACCTAGTGCAGTATTAGGGCCTAGGTAAGAGTTGTAAAGATTCTCCAACCAGCTACCCGCGTTGTTAGATATACCGTTATTAGCCGCGGCCCCAAAATTACCTGCTGGCATTTCTGCTGAGTAGGGATCGTGAGTAGTTCCGTAGACATTAGGATTAGGGGACATTGGCAACTGTGAATTAAAATAATTTTCTACTTCTGGATCATAAAGATTGCCAGATGGTGCGTTGTAAGGCCCTGAAGGTCCTTGCAAAGTTTGACGATTGTCAGTAGTATCATTATATCCAAATGCCGCCATCGGCGAAACTGCAGATGATTCCCTTAGTTCGCTTAAATTTCCTTCAAATGGTAAATATGAACGAAAAGGATTACCCGCCTCAACATTCATGTAATCTGCCGAACCCGGAAAAAAGTATTCATCTAAAGCCATAAAATATCCTTTCAACGTCTAGTTGCTAATCTACGCAATATCAAACCTGCATTATTCCCGCCAGGGCCACCAAAGTTAAAACCAGGCCCCTGTCCGGCCAGTGCCTGCTGCGCAAAAGTTTGTTGCGGGGCACTGAGTCCGAGTGAAACGGAAGATCCCGGGCCACCCCTGCCACCCGTCGCCATCGCTGCCATGTCTGCTGGCGTCATAGTACTTACGCCACGCTGCCCAGTGTCCATATCCGTCCGCGCATAAGAACCTTCCGGCATCCCAGCCGGCATTCCGGCGAACGAAGGGCCTTGGTAGCCGATAGGACTAGCCGACCCGAAAGGGCCAATTGCCGCCCGGTCTGCCGCCATATTGCCAAGGAATCCCCCGGCAAGTTGCCCGGCGCCTATTGCCCCACTGCGACCTCCAATTATACCGCCTAGCATACTGGCTCCAGTCCCGATAGCGCGCTCGCCTAGGAATCCGAGAGGGTCACGAGAGTTTGCCAGCCCGTACGCAGTGTTTGCCAGAAAGCCGCCGACCCCTGGGACTAGCCCTAGCAATGCTGAAATTGGATCTTGACTACGACTAAAATTCACCGCACTATTAAAAATCCCGCCAAGCACCGGAACGAATCCCGCGAGGGCTTGCAATGCTTTTCCGTAATTACTATCAAAGAAACTTTTTTCCGGCTGCGTTCCTTGCAGGCCTACTGACTGCGCAGCGGGGGACATGTTATAACCCGACGCTGCCCCCATTGGATTTGCTTGCAGTCCCTGGTAACCTATCGACTGCAATCCTGGTTCATTAGCCTTACCTAGACTCGCCATACCCTGCAAAGCATTTCCATTGAATCCGTAATCCGCAGCTCCGCCGTAGTTCGCCCCGTAACTACCAAGATTGCCAACATTCGCCGCAAAATCTGACGGTGCTTGCAGGCCAACTTGACTGTTTGTGTTAAGATTTACTCCGGTATCTGCAAAGGAAGGAGCGGTAAGTCCTAGCTGAGCAAAGTCACGGCCAGTCATCCCAAATCCAAAATTGCCAGCACTTAATCCCTGGGCTGGATTGCCCTCCGGCGCTGCGTTTTCGCCATAACTACCAAAGCCATCACTATCATATGCCATAGTCAGTCCTAAGTTGCAGCAGTCTGTGCAGTAAGTAAACCGTTTGTAAAAGTCATGCTGCCGTTTGCGCCGAGTGCGGTCAGTTTAGCAGTCACGATTGTGGCGCTAACGCCAGCAGTGGAAGTGCCTGTCCCGCCGTTTGCTATAGGCAGGATACCAGATACATTGGTTGTCAGACTAGCAAAAGTTGTAGAAGTTGTACCCGTACCGCCGTTTGCTATCGGCAGAATACCACTGACTTGCGTAGTCAGACTAACCCCACTCAGCGTACCGCCAAGGGCCAAGTTGCCAGCAGTAGTGACCGTGCCTGTCAGTGTGATGCCGTTGACAGTGCCTGTACCAGCTACCGATGTTACTGTACCACCGCCTTTGTTATTAAACGTAGTCCAATCCGCTGCACTCAAAGCACCACGATTAGTCGCCGAAGCAGTCGGGACGTTTAGTGTAATAACTGCATTAGTCGTCGGATTTGCTACAGTAGAACTTAAGTTAGTCCCCGATGTTCCAAGGGTTAAGGCAGCTACACTCGAGACCGATCCCGCACCGCCAGAACCTAGATTCTGCGACAGGTCGAGAAACCAGCGAAGCCAGACCGGATTAAATACAGCTTTACCGGAGACCTCATCAACGGTCACGGGCAAAGCCCATGTTGGCGGCGGCTGAAATACGCTAGTTGCCATCAGAGAGTTCCTATATCCAGTTGCAACTCAATCGCTTGCAGGCGCATACGAGTGTTAGACTGGTGGCGGATCTGTGTAGTCCTCCGCATGAAGGTACCGCAGTTGGCTAAGATAGGCTTGCGTACTCCCAT
>Ga0049085_10000982_pt1 | contig 11225 bp, 9 predicted proteins | sample GreLakmeSU08MSRF_FD_66721 | JGI IMG/M metagenome (GOLD analysis project Ga0049085, IMG submission 66721) | Freshwater lentic microbial communities from great Laurentian Lakes, MI, USA - Great Lakes metaG SU08MSRF | ecosystem: Environmental > Aquatic > Freshwater > Lake | place: Great Lakes... | reverse complement strand
CCAGTTTAGTACAAGGCAAAATGGTACTGAAAGCAGAGAAAAAGAAAAGTGACGAGGAAGAAGAAGAGGAAGAGGACTAATTCTTAATGCGTCTGATTTCTTCTGAGCCACTTACCAGAGTTAGCTATTTTTTATAACATGTCCCATTTTCCAAAGGGGCATGTTATAAACCTCTATTTGAGACAACATCAACCGCATCCGCACGTAATCGCTGATGCAATCCCCAGACACCCTTCATAGACAAGATACCTTTAAAACCTCTCATTACCGTAATCAGTATTTTAAAATTTTATAGACATAGAAATGCTCCGTTATTTTCCACAAAATAATATCGTTTGCGTACATAAAAAACGTGATTATTTAATAGCGGCACTTACTTTTGTATGCGTGGCAATCAGTCTGAATATTGATGCTTCTGGAAGCTTAGAGAAACAGAATGCTATGGGAGTTATTGCGTGGACATTTCTATTATGTTTGCTTTTTGGTGAGAATAATGAAGTACGAGCACAGATTATAATTGCTGTTATCTTTGCAACAATTGGCGAGCATTTTGCATCTATTTATATGGGTGGGTACACATATCGGTTTGGAAATGTTCCATCTTACGTTCCCCCTGGCCATGGTATGGTCTACTTAACTGCCGTTGCTCTAGCTCGCTCTGGGTTTTTTCTAAAATACGCCAAAAAAATTGCGGCATTTGTGGTCCTGGTATGTGGTGCATGGTCAGTCTGGGGAATCAGCGGTTTCCCGGAACAAGGTGATGCGGTAGGTGCATTATTATTCTGTGTCTTCCTTATCTATCTTTTTAAAGGTCGGTCACCAATGGTTTATCTTGCCGCATTCTTTATTACCACATGGTTAGAGTTAATAGGTACAGCGGCAGGAACCTGGAAGTGGGCCACAATAGAACCTATTTTTGGACTACCGCAAGGAAATCCTCCTAGTGGAGTTGCTGCATGGTATTGTCTAGTTGATGCGGTGGCTATTGGTGGAGCAAAACCACTGTTAAGTTATTTAAAAAAGATAACGAGTAGTTTGTTGGCAGAACAAGATCAATAATTCATCATGGGATGAGGAGATAATACGGATGTCATTCAATCAACTAAATCTTTCGATTGAGATTATGCGGGCAATCACTGATCAAGGTTATACAGAACCCACCCCAATCCAGATTCAGGCGATTCCATTGATACTTGATGGCAAAGATATTATGGGTGGGGCACAAACCGGCACCGGTAAAACTGCAGGTTTTACCTTGCCAATGTTGCACCGATTACAACCTCATGCCAGTAACAGCGCATCACCTGCCAAACACCCAATTCGTGCACTAATCTTAGTGCCGACACGAGAATTAGCGGCACAAGTACTAGAGAGTGTTAAGATTTACAGTAAATATCTCCCGCTCAAATGCACGGTAGTATATGGCGGGGTCCATATGGATCCGCAGATTAAAGATTTACGTGCTGGGGTTGATATCCTGGTGGCAACTCCTGGGCGCCTACTAGATCACATTCAACAAAAAACTATAAATCTGTCTAAAGTGGAAATTCTGGTATTAGATGAGGCTGATCGTATGCTGGATATGGGCTTCTTACCAGATATCAAGCATATTCTCTCACTCATGCCAGAGCAACGCCAGAGTCTAATGTTTTCCGCTACCTTCTCTGAAGAAATTAAGAAACTTGCAGATACGCTACTAAGAAAACCAGTGCTAATTGAGGTGACAAGAAGCAACTCTATAACTGAACTGGTAACCCATTCCGTTTACCTGATTCAAAAAGATTATAAGCGTAATTTATTAACGCATATCATCAAATCACAGAATCTGAGACAAGTATTAGTATTTGTCCGCACTAAATATGGCGCGAATCAACTTGCTCGGCAATTGGAACGTGATGATATAACGGCTACCGCAATTCATGGGGATAAAAGCCAGCCACAACGCACTCAAGCTTTAGCAGAGTTTAAGTTAGGGTCTGTATGTGTCCTAGTTGCAACTGATGTTGCGGCACGTGGAATTGATATTGAGGATTTGCCGCATGTAATTAACTTTGAATTACCCAACACACCAGAAGATTATATTCATCGTATAGGGCGCACTGGGCGGGCAGGCACGAAGGGGGAAGCGATTTCATTGGTATGTGATGAAGAGAAAGAATTGCTTACGGATATCGAGAAACTTCTCAAAATTAAGCTCCCAGTAAAAACAACAACTGGATTTGAATCAAATATAACAAGTATTTTAGTAAAACCTAAAAACTCATTTAATGAGAGTGGGCAACGTAAAAAAATTAGATCAGAACAAGATAAGCAGCCTAAAGTCCCACAGGATCAATTATTTAGCCAGCCCTACAAATTCTCTCCATCCCTCTCTGATAATAAAAAATTAATGCCTATTTCTAATGCGCCAATATTGAGCTCTGCCGTCAAAAAACATTTCATCCATGAGCAACACAAAAAAACCCTTCCTGCATTATTTTTGCCTTTATCAGACAACAAACGTGAACAAAAGAAATAATAAAAATGCGAATTGCATATCGCCTTACAGTCTTCTTATGGGGTTAATTATATGGCTAATCGCCTGACAAAGATTTATACCCGAACTGGCGACGATGGCACCACGGGTCTCGGGGATGGCACGCGATCTACTAAGGATAATCATCGAATTGAAGTTAACGGTGATATAGATGAACTCAACAGTTTTATTGGTGTATTGCTTACAGAAGATATTGAGACTGGAATACGCGAAGAATTAGAAAAAATTCAACACAATTTATTTAATCTAGGCGGTGACTTGAGTATACCCAATCACATCAGCATTAATGAAACTCAGGTCACGCGCCTAGAAAACCAACTTGACCAATACAACTCAACTCTATCCCCATTAAAAGAGTTTATACTCCCCGGCGGAACCCGTGCAGCATCTCTTTGTCACGTCGCCCGCACTGTGTGCCGCCGGGCGGAAAGATCCTTAGTTAGACTCTCTAAAACAGAAACAGTTGCGCCAATTCACATCAAATACTTAAATCGTTTATCTGATCTTTTATTTGTACTCTGTCGAATACTAAATCGTGAACAGAATGTAAAAGATGTATTGTGGCAACCAAGAAAAAATTGCTGAGTACTAGTTTTTAACTTCTTTAGATCGAGCACTCTCAAGTATTAGGAATGCTGCCCCTATACAAATTATGGAATCTGCCACATTAAATGCAGGCCAGTGGTAACCGTCGTAATGGAGATCTATAAAATCAACTACATGACCCAATAGCATCCTATCCCATAAATTTCCTAACGCACCACTTAATATTAAACTCAGTGCAATACAAAATAATTTTTCTGCTGCATGTTTGTATAGAAGATAGCCGATAAAAACTGAGGCGCTCGCAGAGACGCCGCTCAAAAACCAACGCTGCCATCCGGATTCATCACTTAAAAAACTGAATGCTGCTCCCGCATTATAAGTTAACACCAAATTAAAGAAAGCTGTTAATGGAATCTCTTGACCCTGAGTCAATGCTGATTCTACCCAACGCTTGGTGATAAAATCTATTACTAGCAATACTATTGTTAGAGTTAGGCTGGTACGCAGTTGCATACTAATCTATGTCCAATTATAAAAAATAATTACCGAAAAGATTTAACTAAACTCAGGCATATTTCCTAATTTCGCCAGAACCGAAAAGATTTGACACGCATCGACCGCATATAGTGGCGTGGTCATTTTCATTACCAACGTCCTGACGATAATGCCAACAACGTTCGCATTTTAAATAGTCGCTAGGGGTCACAAAAATTCCTTCCTTATAGTCACCGATAGCTTCTACTACGCGAGCTTCTGAGGTAACAAGCACTAAACGTAGATCATCCCCCAAAGAATTAAGTAATATAAAATCATCTCCGCCTATACAAATTTCTACAACAGCTGCAAGTGAAGAGCCAATTTTCCCTGAAGCACGAGAGTCTTCTAGCTTCCTTTGTACCTGAGAACGTAACTCACGAATTCTCTTCCAGCGTTCCATTAATAATACCGCATCTGGCTGTAATGGAAATTTATGCCAAGTATGTAACAAAACACTATCGTCGGCATTGCCCGTCAGATGCTCCCACGTCTCATCGGCTGTAAAGCTAAGGATAGGGGCAAATAAACGCACCAAACTATGCGCGATGTGATGCAATGCGTTCTGCGCTGAGCGACGCGGGGTACTTTTAGCAGAAGTGGTATAGAGTCTATCTTTAAGAATATCTAGATAGAATCCGCCTAAATCTTCTGAACAAAAATTATGCAATTTATGTACTATGAGATGGAACTCATAGCGTTGATAATGCCGTGTTAATTCATTTTGAAGCACTCTGGTAGACATTAACATATAACGATCAACTTCTAACCAATTTTCTACTGGGATGCTATCAGTAATTGGGTTGAAATCCACTAGATTTGCTAGCAAAAAACGTAGTGTATTACGTATACGTCGATAACTTTCTACTACTCGTTTAAGAATCTCATCGGAGATAAAAAGTTCGCCAGAATAATCTGTAGAAGCCGCCCATAATCGAATAATATCGGCTCCTGAAGTATCTATTACTCTTTGGGGCGCAATGACATTACCTTTCGATTTGCTCATTTTGCGGCCACTGCCATCAACTACAAAGCCATGAGTAAGCAACGCTTTGTAAGGTGCGCCACTATTAACCGCACAACCAGTCAAAAGAGAGGATTGAAACCAGCCACGATGCTGATCTGAGCCCTCTAAATAAAGATCAGCTGGATATTTTAATTGCTCATTAGATCTAAGAACAGTGTCGTGAGTTGTACCAGAATCAAACCACACATCTAAAGTATCCGTCGATTTCTCATAATCATTTACTTCGTCTCCCAGCAACTCTCTTGCATCTAAATTAAACCATGCCTCAATTCCTTTTTTTTCAACAAGTTGCGCTACTTTTTCTAGTAATATGTCAGTATGGGGATGCGGTTCATATGTTTCTTTATGCAGAAAGAGGGCCATTGGCACCCCCCAGTTACGTTGGCGTGAAACACACCAGTCAGGGCGATTACTGATCATTAAATCTAAACGGGCGCGCCCCCAGTTTGGAAAAAATTCAACATCTGTTATTGCCGAACTGGCGCATACTCTAAGAGTATCTCTATCATTAGATACCTTATTTGCAACAGGAATATCAAGGAGCGTTTCGTTTCTTCTGGGTCTGTCCATGCCAATGAACCACTGAGAAGTAGCACGAAAAATAATTGGAGTTTTATGTCGCCAACAGTGTGGGTAACTGTGCTGTAATTGTCTGAAGTTTAACAATGAGCCGTTTTCTTTTAGCTGACGAATTACCACGTCATTGGCCTTCCATACTGATATGCCGCCTACCAACGGTATGTGCTCAAAAAAAATTCCGTTACTGTCGACTGGATTTTCTACTGGTAAGCCGTACTCTTGCCCAACAATGTAATCATCGACACCATGTGCGGGAGCGGTATGTACCAATCCTGTACCTATATCAGCAGTAACATGCTTACCACAAACAATAGGAACAACGCGATCATAAAATGGGTGTTGCAACCTAAGTAAATTAAGTTGGGCTCCCGTACAAGTGCCAAGCACTCCTAAATTTTCTAGGCCATAATCAGATAGACAGAGGTCTATAAGCAATGTCGTTTTTGGGAGCGATAAATCAATTCTCTTATCAGTTGTAGCTGACTTAACCTGGGACGATTCGGCATAGGCCTGACTTGAGAGAATGAGCAATCCTCTAACAGTTCTCACCAACTGATAACTGTATTCTGGGTGTACACTTACTGCTTGATTGGCAGGTAGGGTCCAGGGTGTGGTAGTCCAAATTACCACCGACACTGGTTCAACAATAGCTGATATACGGAACGCTCTGGCAAGAGCATCGTTATCCATGACCAGAAAAGCAACATCAATTGCAGGTGAATTTTTGTCTTCGTGCTCAACTTCTGCTTCTGCAAGAGCTGAGCCGCACTCTATGCACCAATTGACGGGTTTTTTCCCTCGATATAGATAACCATTCTTATAAACTTTTCCAAGTGTACGAATGATTCCTGCTTCAATATTATGACTCATAGTAAGATATGAGTTATCCCAATCTGCCAGGACACCGAGTCGAATAAAATCAGCTTTCTGTCTTTCTATCTGCTCTTGTGCAAAGATACGACATAATTCTCTTACTTTTTTTGCAGGTAAATTTCTCCCATATTTTTTTTCTATCTGATGTTCGATTGGCAACCCATGACAGTCCCATCCAGGAACATAAGGCGCATTAAAGCCAGATAATGTTTTGCTTTTAACAATGATGTCTTTAAGAATTTTATTAACTGCATGACCGATATGTATATCGCCATTGGCATATGGAGGGCCATCATGCAAAATAAACTTAGGGCGCTCTTTGCAAACTTTACGTATTTTCTGATAGAGATTATTTTTCTTCCATGCCTTGAGTATGAGGGGTTCACGCTTAGCAAGATCTCCTCGCATAGGAAAAGGCGTGTCCGGTAAGTTAAGTGTTCTCTTGTAATCTGTCATGTTGTATTGGCCTAATTTTCAGTAGAGCGCGCTTCTGAAGAGAAGTAATTTTTTGCATTCTCCACATCTTTTCCAATTTGCCTAGCAAGCATCTCTAAGTTCGGATATTTTTCCTCGTCCCGCAGTTTATGTAGAAAATTTACGCGCAAATGGAGGCCATAAATATCTTTTTTAAAATCAAATATATGCACCTCTAACACTAGTTCGCTATTTTCATGAACTGTAGGACGAGCTCCTAAACTAGCTACCCCACGCATTACTATTTGTGGGGATAATTCGATTGCGCCACAAATCTCAACTACAAAAATTCCAGAGATCGGCGGTTGCTCGCGCTTCAATTGAATATTAGCAGTTGCATAACCAATTTTCTTACCGAGTTTATCTCCATCTATCACGCGCCCACTAATACTGTAAGGACGCCCTAAAAGACATTTAACAAATTCCAGATTACCTATCGCTAAGGCTTGCCGTACCGCAGTACTTGAAACTCGTAAGCTATTAATGACATAACTTGGCATTTCATGTACCTCAAAACCATATTGTACAGAAAAGGTCTTAAGCATGTCTAAATCGCCTACGCGATTCGCACCAAAACGGAAATCTTTTCCTGCCAAAATCCAGCGAGCCAAAAGTCTTCCTTGAAGAATACGTCCCATAAAATCTTTCGGGCTAATTTCTGCGAATTTTGAATTAAAGCGACAGATTTGCACCTGATTAATACCTAATTCTGAAAAAAATTCTAACTTTTCTCGGAGGCTATTCAGTCTAACAGGTGCCTGGTTTGGCGATAAAAACTCGCGCGGATGTGGCTCAAAAATCATAACGCAAGAAACAAGATCCAATCTGTCAGCAGACTCCCTCAGATAACGAAGCATAGTCTGATGGCCTAAGTGCATACCATCAAAGTTACCTATAGTTAATGCAACAGGATTTCTATTCTGAGGGATAGTTCCACGAAAAATATGCATAGAAAGTTATTTAGAACCTTTAGTTGTAGTTTATTATGAGTCCGTACATATAAATCTAAAAAATGAGTTCATAAAATTCCGAAAAATTATTAAATTTATACGCCCTTAAAGTAAAAAATTTTAATTCAATCTAATGCACGGGGGATCTTTTGTTCACTACAGCACATCTTGCGATCTCAAGTATTTTTTATTGATCACTTTAATAAGAAGCAATTAATGTTGACCACTTTACCATCTATGACTTAATGAATCATTATGGAATAGAATAAATAATCTTGTATGAACTATCACTATTTCTCTTCACCATATAAATCATTTAAAAAATAGGTTCTTCCTATAATGTCTGATCTGATTCACGAGTTAATTTTTAAATCCGCCGATCGTGCGCCTGACTCAGATGCTCTGATCTATCAAGACCAGAAGATAAGCTATGCTGTGATGGCCGGAGCAATTGAGAGTGTGGCCGCGGCTCTATTCTCCTTAGGACTAGATCGGAATCAACGTCTAGCCGTTTATCTGGAAAAAAATCTGGAGGGAGTAATTGCTTTATTTGGTACCGCTGCTGTAGGCGCAGTATTTGTACCTATCAATCCTTTTCTAAAACCAGAACAAGTGGCCCATATATTACAGGATTGTAATGTAAAAATTCTTGTAACCTCGACTGATCGACTCAAGTTTCTTGCAAGAGTTTTGCCAAAATGTCCTGATCTACATACTGCGGTGATAGTTGGTTCAGAAGATAGTCTATTGATTATCCCTAGTCTGACTATCATACCTTGGAATCAAGTGATATCCGCTGCAAGATTATCTAAAATGCGTCACGGTATTGACAGCGATATGGCTTCAATTATTTACACTTCTGGCAGCACTGGTAAGCCAAAAGGAGTGGTTCTGTCCCATTGTAATTTATTAATGGGGGCAAAAAGCGTTGCTCAATACTTGAAAAATCGCTCCAGTGATCGAATTTTATCAGTATTACCTCTAAGCTTTGATTATGGACTCAATCAAATTACCACAGCGTTCTATAGTGGGGCTACTGGGATCTTAATAAACTATCTTTTACCTCAAGATATCATCAGTATCGTTGAACAAGAGAATATTACTGGCCTTGCTGCAGTACCATCGCTATGGATTCAGCTGGCACAATTGGATTGGTCAAAAAATATGTCATTACGCTATATCACAAACTCAGGTGGCGGGATGCCACGATCGACTCTTAATCTTTTACGCAAGAAACTCCCCCATACGGAAGTGTTTTTGATGTATGGCTTTACCGAGGCCTTTCGTTCAACTTTTCTACCTCCACAGGAGATTGATATAAGACCAGACTCAATTGGCAAAGCTATACCTAACGCTAAAGTGTTGGTGCTGAGAGAAGATGGCTCATCCTGCGCGCCCAATGAACCTGGGGAACTAGTACATTGCGGAGCTCTGGTGTCCATGGGCTACTGGAATGATCCAGAAAGAACTGCAGAGCGCTTCAGACCACTTCTTCAATGTGAAACTAGGTCAACTGCTCCAGAACTTGCAGTATGGTCAGGTGACACAGTACGTGTAGATGAGGAAGGTTTTTTATATTTTATTAATCGCCGAGATGAGATGATAAAAACCTCGGGTTACCGTATCAGTCCAACTGAAATAGAAGAAGTAATTTATGCTACAGAACTTGTAGAAGAGGTTGTGGTTGTTGGTGTTCCGCATTCTCTATTGGGACAAGCTATCGTTGTAATCGCAATACCAAAAAAAGGGATAAGCCTTGATGCCGAAACATTGTTGGCAACATGTAAATCTAGTCTCCCTACTTTCATGCTGCCTAGTCAAATTAAAATTTGGGAGGGAGATTTTCCACGGAACTCTAATGGAAAAACTGATCGTAAAATTCTTACTCAGGAATTAGAATATACTTTTACGAAGATAAGAACATGAATAACATCTACCCCAAGCACTTGCTCATGACTCAGTTCCCAATACACGATAATTGTCTTCAGGTGGGAGGTATGCCGCTCACTCAATTAGCCCAGCGGGTAGGTGCAACACCATTCTACGCTTATGATCGCCAATTGATTACAGAACGTGTGACTCTTCTTCGTACTTGTCTGCCCCCAGAAATTCGCCTTCATTATTCCATGAAAGCCAACCCTATGCCTGCTGTTGTACAACATATGTCTGGCTTAGTAGATGGAATTGATGTGGCGTCAGTAGGAGAAATGCAGGTCGCACTTAATACTCCAATGCCTCCGAATCTCATTAGTTTTGCTGGACCAGGAAAGGGCAGAAATGAACTATCCTGCGCCATTGCTGCCGGCATTATCTTAAACATGGAGTCAGAGCAGGAAATGGAATGTGTCGCTAATCTTGGCCAGTATCTTGGGATATGTCCAAAAGTGGCCGTTCGTGTTAATCCAAACTTTGAACTTAGGTCGTCCAGTGTAAAAATGGGGGGCGGATCAAGGCAGTTTGGCGTGGACTCTGAGCGCGTTCCCGCTATGCTTACTCGAATTGATGAGCTTGGTTTAGATTTTGAAGGATTCCATATTTTTAGTGGTTCACAAAGCCTAAAAGCAGAGGCTATCCAAGAATCTCATGAGAAAACTTTACAACTCGGCATGCGTCTCGCCCAAGATGCTCCTAGTCCAGTTCGTCTTATAAATATCGGCGGGGGCTTTGGCGTCCCTTATTTTCCAGGAGACCAGGCGCTGGATTTAATGTCAATCGGTGAAAATTTATATCGGTTATTAAAAAATATAAAACAACAACTCCCTGAAACAAAAATTGCGCTTGAACTTGGTCGATACTTTGTAGCAGAAGCAGGTATTTATGTATGCCGCGTGCTGGAACGAAAAATATCCCGAGGAAAAGTATTTTTATTGACTGACGGCGGCTTGCATCATCATCTTGCTGCTTCCGGTAATTTTGGACAAGTGATACGAAAGAATTATCCTGTCGTCCTTGGCAACAGGGTAGAGGGCGCAGAAAGAGAGACTGTCTCCATAGTGGGTCGATTGTGCACGCCACTGGATTTATTAATAGACGAGATGGAAATGACCAAGGCTCAGATTGGAGATTTAATTGTTGTGTTTCAATCTGGTGCTTACGGACTTACTTCCAGTCCAACAGCTTTTCTTAATCACCCTATCCCACCAGAAATCTTGATTTAATATGAAATACTTAATATGAAATACGTGAGATATTATTAAATCATTGGCAAATGGCCGATTGTATATGGGTATTTTTCACTTTTATTATTCTGAATTATTCCACAATATGCCTGTTATTTGCTTGCTAGCGTCCCACCAACTCTTGCATTGATTACCATTAACATTAAATAGAGTAAAGCTGCAAAAAACATTAAATGGACCCTCGCATGGGGTGGTACTTATTAGAGCAGATCCCTGTTTAATTGCATTATTTATATAATGCGAGTAGGGTAAAGTTGCAAAGTTGCAAAGTTGCAAAAAAACTTTAAGAGGTATAAATTATGTCTGCACTCGAAGTAAATATATCCCAACCCAGTGGATCACCACTGGTGACCAAGCCTAAAAATGCATCTGTGGTAAAAAAACCAAAATTAGTCAGAGCCCCCATCAAAGCAAGCCCATCAAAACGGGTCGCCAAGCCTAAAAATGCATCTGTGGTAAAAAAACCAAAATTAGTCAGAGCCCCCATCAAAGCAAGCCCATCAAAACGGGTCGCCAAGCCTAAAAAT
>Ga0049085_10000980_pt1 | contig 11228 bp, 11 predicted proteins | sample GreLakmeSU08MSRF_FD_66721 | JGI IMG/M metagenome (GOLD analysis project Ga0049085, IMG submission 66721) | Freshwater lentic microbial communities from great Laurentian Lakes, MI, USA - Great Lakes metaG SU08MSRF | ecosystem: Environmental > Aquatic > Freshwater > Lake | place: Great Lakes... | reverse complement strand
TTTTCGCTCGAATGCCACCTCGGCGTAGTTCATCCGAACCTCGCCACTCCGGGTATCGAAGTTGCGCAACAGGTTGTCGCCGTCAAGTGGATGGTTGGCGTTGGCCATCACATACGCGTCGCCAAGACCGAAGACCGTAATGCTGCTGAGAAATGAGCCGGTGCGGCCCGGTGGCGGCGGGGGTACGGCGGGCTGGGGCTGTTCAGTGGCCGGCGGGCTGGCCGCCGGCGACTGGGCGCGCGCCACGGCCGGTGTCGCGCCAACGATCACCGCCACCCACGCCGCTAACAACAGCCTTCGACCACCGACCGGTACGAGGTGAATTGAGCGAATCACATGACCTCCTGGCAGATGTCTCTCCACACCGCGTGTCACCGGCGAGACTGGCGGGCCGAGCCGCGTTAACGTCTTGGCACGTCGTGGCTTGTCTCGATCTCGTCCATCAATGCGCCTGACGCATCACAACCATTGCAGGCCGTTCGGACGTGAGGGGCGACATTCTTGTCCCACCAGCCACTGATCAAGGCCGCCGCCGATTAGACGCCGATTGATCACCGATTCAGGCTGCAACGATGCGGCCCGACTCAGCCCGGCCGTTGGCCGGGCGTTGGGGCCTGCTGTCTTATGTCTAATCCGTGAAATCTGCGGCTGGATTTCTGTATTTTGTCTGTGGCCTATGCGATCGCGCGGCGGTCGTTCAGCTTCAACCAGCCCTTCGCGATCCGGTAGACGGCCCAGCAGCCAAGGGCGAAGAAACCGATCGCCCAGATCGCGAAGCCGACCAGCACGATCACCAGCAGCAGGCCAATCACGAACACCGCGCACGCCCACATCAGCGAGAACCAGAAGGTTTGGATCTGCCAGGTGAAGTGCGACTCGAGCCAGGTGCCGCGGGCATCGCCGCGCTTCACGTAGTTGATGATCACCGCAATGATCGACGGCCAGCCGAAGATGAACGTGCCAATCACGGTGGCCGCGCCGAACGCGCCAATCGCCAGGCCGAGCGCGTGCAGGCCGTAGGTCACGTGCGTAATCGTCACCAACGACGCATCGGGTTCACGAGTGGGGATGGGGGGGATGGGGTCGCTCATCGAACTGTCGCTCCTTGTTAAAACCGAATGATGTTCTCAAGGTACCAGAAGGTGAGACGCGTGCCGCTGAAGTGCTGCGTTACGACGTCACCGCCCCACAGGGTTCCAGCATACGCGTTCACCGACCAGTATTTCTTGAGCGGCACCTCCACCGTGGCATCGAGCGCGGTGCCCAGGCTCAGGTGCCCGCCGGCCGCGCGGCCGGAGAACCCGAAGTAGCGCCCGGTGCTGGAGGTGGCGCCGCTGCCTTGGTACCAGAGATCGCCGGCACTTGCCAGGCCGAGTGCATGTACTTCGATACGGGTCTTCACCCCGCCGGGTTCAAACCACGCCTGCACGAACGCGTCGGTCAGGTTGACCTGCGCATAGGTGGACGACAACGCGTACTTCCGCGACGAGGGCAGCATCTGGAAGAACGTGCCGTGGTGGCCATCGTCCGGATCGCCATCGCCAGACGCCCACAGGTAGCCGGCGCGCAGCCACGGCTTGCCTGGGGCACGGGTCCAGCGATGCCCAACTTCCGCGGCGACACTGCCGGCGCGATGCGACTGGCCATACCAGTCGCCGGCTTCCGCGGCCGCCCAGATCACCGTGTCGAGCTCACCGTGGCGCGTCGGCGTGACACCGGCGTGCGATCCACCGAAGGCCGTGATCGTGACGTCGACCGGCCGATCGCGTGAACCGGTGTTATCGACCACGGCGGCCTCCGCGCGGCGGTCGCGATAGAGCGTGGCGAACGCCTGCCACTCGCGGGATTCAGCTTTCCTGATGAACGCGGCGTGGACCACCTGCACTTGCGGCATGGACAGGTTGGTGGATTCCTCGAAGCCGCCCTGCGTCGGCAGAAACGCCGCGGCCGTGGCATGCCAGCCGGGCCGGTCCACGTCGAGCCGCGCGCCGTCGAAGCGACGCTGGTAGTACGACCACTCGAAGTTGCCGACCAACCGCGAGTGCAGACGTTCGCGTTTCAAGATTTCGAGCGATGGGTTCGCCGACGCGGCCTCGGCGCCCGACGCAAACGGCATGCGGCCCAGCGTCACCGACGCGCGCTCTTCGGGCGCGCTCACCCGAAGGGCCAGTTCGCTGAAATACAACTGGTAGCTGTAGCTGAGGCCAGTGGCCGCAAAGTAGAAGGCACCGGTGCCCAATCCGCCGGGACCAATGGCGTGGGTCGGCAGGTTCTCCAACCGCACGTAGTTGAAGGCGCCACTGAGATCAAAGCGCACGCCATCCACGCGGACCCCGAGTTCGGCGCGATCGCCGACGAAGGTGTAGTCAGGATCGCCGACGAGTTCGTCGCGGGTTGAAGGGGGCCGTGGCTCGAAGAACGACCACGACTCGACGCGAGTGAGGTTGGAGAGCGTGCCGGTGACGCGAGGCGGCTCCTGTGCAAGCGTGGTGACCGAAAAAGCCACCACGAAGCACACGAGCGCAAGAAAGCGAATCGGACTAGCCCTTCAAGAGCTTGTTCACTGCCGCCCAGTTGACCACGTTCCACCACGCGCCCAGGTAGTCGGGACGGCGGTTCTGGTACTTCAGGTAGTAGGCGTGTTCCCAGACGTCGATGCCGAGAATGGCCTTCTTGCCTTCCATCAGCGGATTGTCCTGGTTCGGCGTGCTCATCACTTCGAGCTTGCCGCCGTTGTCGATCACCCACGCCCAGCCGCTGCCGAAGCGCGTCGCGCCGGCCTGGTTGACGGCGGTCTTGAACTTCTCGAAATCGCCGAACGAGCTGGTGATGGCATCGGCCACCGCACCGGTGGGCGCGCCGCCGGCGCCGGGCGCCATCAGCGTCCAGAACAGCGAGTGGTTCCAGTGGCCGCCACCGTTGTTGCGCACGGCCGCCTTGATGTCGTCGGGCACACTGGCGATGCCCTTGAGCAGGTCCTCCAGGCTCTGGTTGTGCAGCTCGGGATGCTTATCGAGCGCCGCGTTCAGGTTGGTGACGTACGCCTGATGATGCTTGCCGTGATGAATCTGCATCGTCTGGCTGTCGATATGCGGTTCGAGCGCCGCGAAATCGTAAGGCAGCGCGGGAAGTGAATGAGCCATGAAAGTCTCTCTCCTTATTTGATCGACAACATTCGATCTAACACGATCTTAGCCCACTTCTTCGGCCACGACCGGCCGGTTCCCTTGAGGAATCCGGACCACGTTGTAGAGCGTATCGCGTTCGATCGGTTCGCGGCCTGCGTCGCGGATGAGCTGCTCGATGTCGTCCGTCGACAACGATGTCGGCGTCGATGACCCGGCCATGTGGTAAATGGTCTCTTCCTGCACGGTGCCGTCGAGATCGTCGGCACCAAACCACAACGCCGTCTGCGCCACCTCGACACCACAGGAAATCCAGTAGGCCTTGATGTGATCGACGTTATCGAGCACGAGGCGCGCCACCGCATGCACCTTCAGCGTCTCGCTGGCCGACGGCGCCGGGAGCTTGCGCATCTGGTTGTGGTCGGGATGGAAAGCCAGCGGGATGAACGCCTGCAACCCGCCGGTCTCGTCCTGTAACGCGCGCGTCTGCAGCAGGTGATCGACACGCTCTTCAGTGGTCTCAATGTGACCATACAACATGGTCACATTGGTGCGCATGCCCAGTTCGTGCGCCAGGCGATGAATCGCCAGGTAGCGCGCGCCATCGCACTTGTCGTGGCAAATCTTCTGGCGCACGCGCGGCGCGAAGATCTCGGCGCCGCCGCCCGGCAGCGAGTCGAGGCCGGCGGCCTTCAGTTCCTGCAGCACTTGCCGATCGGTCTTGCCGTAGTGATCCGCGAAGAACGCAATCTCCACCGCGGTGAAGCACTTCATGTGGATGCCGGGGCGGATCTGCTTCAATCCGGTCAGCAGGTCGGTGTAGTAACTAAATGGCAAGCCCGGGTGCAGGCCATTGACGATGTGGATCTCGGTGAGGGGCTGGTCGGCGCGTTGGCGCAGCTTGGCGAAGATCTGCTCGAGCGACATGGTGTGCGAGCCGGGGTCGCCTTCCTTCAGCCTCGCAAACGAGCAGAACAGGCACGACGCTTCACAGACGTTGGTCGCCTCGAGCCGCAAGTTGTGATTGAAGTAGGTGCGGCCGCCATGACGGCGCTCGCGCTCGCGGTTGGCGACCCAGCCGAGCGCCAGCAAGTCGGTCGATGCGAACAGCGTCACCGCGTCAACGAACGACAGCCGTTCGCGCGCCTCGACCTTGTCGGCAATCTCAAGAAGTCCGGCAGTTTTCAGACGCTGTCGCATGGAATTGGTATTCGCACTTTTAGGCACTCTAGGCACCCGAGACGCCTTCAATAGTATCTGATGCTACAATCCACAGTTCAACAGACGCGCAGTGCTTTCCGCCGAAGACGTCTCTTTCCGCTACGCGCCAGACGGCCCGCTGGTCGTCAATGGCGTCAGCGTCCGGCTGGCCGCAGGCGCGCTGGTCGGCATTCTCGGCCCCAATGGATCTGGCAAGACCACGCTGCTGCGCCTGCTGAGCGGCACACGGCGTCCGTCAGCCGGCCGCGTGATGCTGGGCGACCAGCCGCTCGATCGCCTGTCGCGGCGCGACGTGGCGCGGCGCATCGCGGTGGTGCCGCAAGAAACAGAACTCGCCTTCGAGTATTCGGCGATCGAGATCGTGCTGATGGGCCGGCACCCGCACCTCGGCGTGTTCACGGTGGAAGGTCCCGAAGACATTCGCATTGCCCGCGAGGCGCTCGCCGCGACCGGCACCACCGATCTCGCCGACCGCCCATTCCACGAACTGAGCGGCGGAGAGAAGCAGCGCGTGGTCATCGCCGCCGCGCTGGCCCAATCGGCAGCGCTGCTCCTGCTTGATGAGCCGACCGCGTCGCTCGACCTCGGCTACCAGTTGGAAGTGTCGTCGCTGTTGCTGCGCCTGAACCAGGACCACGGCGTCACCATGGCCATTTCGACGCACGACCTGAACCTGGCGGCGTCGATTTGCCGCGAGCTGATCCTGATGCGCGACGGCAAGGTGCTGGCGTCGGGGCCGACCGACACAGTACTAACGCCCGAGAACGTCCGGCGCCTCTACGACGTCGAGGCCGACGTCCACCTGCATAGCGAGACCGGCCACATGACGGTGGTTCCTGTCAGGCGAGTCACCCGGTGAACATCCGCCTCCGCATTGTCACTGTCGTCACGCTTTTTGCGATCGGCACGGTCGCCGTCGTGCTGTGGGCGCCGACCGTCGGCAGCACCAGCATCTCGCTCGCGAAGGCGTTCGATCGCTCGATTCCCTGGGAAGAGAACGTCGACGCGCAGATCTTTTTTGTCGCGCGCCTGCCCCGCGTCCTGTCAGGGGCGCTCGTCGGCGCGACCCTCGCGGCCGCGGGCGTGGTGCTGCAGGCGATGCTGCGCAATCCGCTGGCGACGCCGTTCACGTTGGGCGTCTCGGCCGGCGGTGCGCTGGGAGCAATGCTGGCGATTGCCTTCGGTCTGGAAGTGGGGATGATGGGCGTCTCGTCCATTCCGATCGCCAGCTTTGCCGGGTCGCTCGTTGCCATTGGGATCGTCTACTGGCTGGCGTCCTCACAGAAGCGCGGCTTGTCCACCAACGTGCTGCTGCTGGCCGGCGTCACGCTCAACTCGTTCTTCTCGGCCTTGATCCTGTTCGTGCAGTACCTGTCCGACTTTACCGAGTCGTTTCGAACCATCCGTTGGCTGATGGGTGATCTGGACGTCGGCAGTTACAGCCCGCTCATCGCCGCCCTGCCCTTCGTCGTGGCGGCCTTCGCGGTGTTTGCGATCTTGCCGCGGACGTTGAACGTGCTGACGCTCGGTGACGATGTCGCTGCCGCCAGGGGTGTCGAGGTCGTGCGCACACAACGGCTCGCATTCTTGAGCGCATCGCTCGCGACCGGCGCCGCCGTCTCGCTGGGCGGCCCGATCGGCTTCATCGGCATTATCGTTCCCCACCTGGTCCGGTTGATGGTGGGTTCGGATCATCGCATCGTGTTGCCAGCCGCCGCCCTGTTCGGCGCCGCCTTCACAGTGCTGTGCGACCTGGGCGCACGGACCATCATGGCACCGCTCGAGTTGCCGGTGGGCATCATTACGGCGCTCATCGGCGGCCCGTTCTTTCTCTGGTTGCTGGTGAAAAAGTCGTGACACCAACTCAAACCACGAAGGAATCGAAGTCCAAGAACACGAAGCACTCGAATTTACTGTGGTTGGCTTCCTTCGTGTCCTTTGTGATCGTCTTCGCGTCCTTCGTGGTTGCATTTCAACCACGGGCGCAGCGGATCATCTCGCTGGTTCCAGCGTTGACGGAAATGCTCTATGCCGTCGGCGCCGGGCCGCAGGTTGTGGCCGTCTCGAGCTACGACGAGTATCCGCCCGAGGTGACAGCGTTACCGCGGGTGGGCGCGCTGATTGATCCCGACACCGAACGCATCATCGCGCTCAAGCCAGATCTCGTGATCACCTACGGTAGTCAGGTTGACCTGCAGGCGCAGATGAAGCGCGCGGCCATTCCCTCGTTCGACTACCGGCATGGCGGCCTCAGTCATATCCTGGTCACCATGAAGGAACTGGGCGTTCGCACCGGCCACGTGGCTGAAGCTGACCAGGCGGTGGCCGCGATCGAATCGCGCCTGGCCGCGGTGCGAGCCAATGTCGCCGGCAAGCGGCGGCCACGCACCCTCCTCGTGTTCTCGCGCGAGCCGAGGACGCTGCGCAACATCTACGTGAGCGGCGGCCGCGGCTTCCTCCACGAGATGCTCGTGATTGCCGGTGGTGAGAATGTCTTCAGCGACATCGACAAGGAGTCGGTGCAGGTCTCGACCGAGACCATCCTGGCGCGCGCGCCGGAGGTGATTCTCGAGCTGCGGCCAAAGGAGATCCCCGCCGGTCAGCCGATGCGGGACGAACTGGCGTCGTGGTCGCGATTGGCCTCAGTGCCGGCCGTCCGCAACAAACAGCTGCTGTTCATTTCCGGTCACGCGGTGACGGTGCCAGGCCCCCGCGTCGCCGACAGCGTCGCACGCATGGCCAAGGCGCTGCACCCATGAAGATCCTCGTCAGCTGGTCGACCGGCAAAGACTCGGCGTGGATGCTCCACACCTTGCGGCAGCAGCAGCCAGATGCCATTGGTGGGTTGCTCACGACCACGAATGAAGCATTCGATCGGGTGGCCATGCACGCGGTGAGGCGCGAGCTGCTGCAGGCACAGGCCGACGCCACCGGGCTGCCCTTGCACGTGGTGCCGCTACCGTGGCCGTGCTCGAACGAACAGTACGAGACGATCATGCAGACTGCCGTGGCCGGATTCGTCAAGGACGGTTACACCCATGCGGCGTTCGGCGATTTGTTTCTCGAAGACGTCCGCCAGTACCGCGTCGATCGCCTGGCCGGATCAGGCCTCGAACCGCTGTTCCCGATCTGGAAGACCAAGTCGACCGCTGCGCTCGCGCAGGACATGCTCGATGGCGGACTGCGCGCGACCCTGACGTGTGTGAATCCCAAGCAGCTCGCTCGCTCGTTTGCGGGACGGACGTTCGATCAGTCGCTGCTGACCGACCTCCCCGCCGGTGTTGACCCCTGTGGCGAGAACGGCGAGTTCCATTCGTTCGCCCACACCGGGCCGATGTTCAATCACCCGATCGCCGTTCGCGTCGGCGAGGTCGTCGACCGAGACGGCTTTGTCTTTGCCGACCTTGTCTCGCCGAAATCCGAAGGATGAAGGCGGACTACCCGCGTAGAATCGTCTGCCTCACCGAGGAGACCACCGAGACGCTGTACCTGCTCGGCGAGGGCGATCGCGTGGTCGGCATCTCCGGTTACACGGTGCGGCCACCCGAGGCGCGCGAGAAGCCGAAGGTGTCGTCATTCCTCCATGCTCGCTACGAGAAGATTGAGGCGCTCAAACCGGACTTGATCCTCGCCTTCTCGGATCTGCAGGCTGACATCACCACCAACCTCGTCAAGCGCGGCTACCCGGTGTTCACCTTCAACCAGCGCAGCATCGCCGAGATCCTGCAGATGATTCGCGTGCTCGGCGGCATTGTTGGAGTGCCTGAGAAAGCCGAGGCGCTCGCGACTCGCCTCAGCCAGGGCCTCGACGACATCCGCGCGCAGGCGGCCCTGCTCCCGCGCCGACCGACGGTGTTCTTTGAGGAGTGGTACGACCCGCTGATCAGCGGCATTCGCTGGGCCGAGGAGCTGGTGCAGATAGCGGGTGGCGATCCCGTTTTCCCCGAGCTCGACCAGGCCAGCCTCGCCAAGGACCGCATTGTCACCAGCGAGCAGGTAATTGCGCGGGCGCCGGAGGTGATTATCGGCTCGTGGTGCGGCAAGCCAGTGCGACCCGCACGAATTGCCGCGCGACCGGGTTGGGCTGACATTCCGGCCGTGAAGCACGGACAGATCTATGAAGTGAAGTCCACCTACATCCTGCAGCCGGGGCCCGCGGCCCTCACCGAGGGCGTGCGGCAGGTGCACGACATCATCCGCCGTGCCGTCACGGCTTGATGCCCCATCGCGGCGGTTGGCCGCATACAATGGATCAAATGAACAGACTCGCGACCCCCTTTGCCCGCCCTTACCTTGCCGTGCTGGCCATCGTCTCGATGGCCATCCTGACCGGCGCGTGCCAGTCGACACCCGCGACGCCAGCCGCATCCGCGAATGCCTGGGCCACCGTGAACGGCCGGGAAATCAAGCTGGATGAGGTCGAGAAGACCTACCGCCGCACGGCGCAGGACAACGCCACGCCGTCCGAGGAAGAGATCGCGACCGCCAAGCTGGGCATCCTCAACGAGCTGATCGTCCAGGACCTGCTGATGGCCAAGGCCAAGGAACTGAAGATCGAACTGCCCGACACCGACGTCGACAAGGCGTTCGAAGAGGGCAAGAAGAACATCACGCCCGAAGCCTTCGAGAAGAGCCTCGCTGCGCGCAACCTGACCACCGCCGACATGCGCGAAGCGCTGCGCCGCGACATGCTGACGCAGAAAGTCGTCGAACAGGAAGTCGTCAAGAAGATCGTCGTCACCGATCAGGAAGTGACCGACTTCTTCACCGCCAACAAGGCGCAGTTCAATCGGGCCGAGGACGCTTACCACATCGCGCAGATCGCGGTCACGCCGGTCCAGGACCAGGACATCGCCAATCGCTCGGGCGACGATGCGAAGAGTCCGCAAGAGGCGGCCGCCAAGACCCAGATGCTGATGGAGCGACTGAAGTCGGGCGTGGCGTTTGGTGACCTCGCCGCGGACTTCTCCGAGGACCCGCAGTCGGCGCCACGCGGTGGCGACCTGGGCTTCATCCCGATCTCACGCCTGCAGCAGGCGCCCCCGGCACTGCGCGACGCGGTCCTGAAGTCCGAGCCCGGCTCGGTTCGCGTCGTCAGCAACGCCGGCGCCCACACCATCGTCCTGTTCGTGGCCAAGGACACCGCCGGCCAGAAGGATCCGAGCATGCCGGTCGTGAAGGACGCGATCACCAGCGCACTCCGAGGCCGTCGCGAGCAGTTGCTGCGCGCCGCTTATCTCTCGGCGATTCGCAATGACGCGGTGGTGGTCAACATCCTGGCGAACCGCCTGGTTGACCTGAAGGGCAAGGCCCTGCCGGCCGTCCCCGCGACGAAATAACTTATCGTCCGCGCGTCACTATCACTCTCACGACGAGGGCGCCGGCGTTGTCGCTGACCTGATCGTCGTTGATGCCCAGCCACAGCGGCCCGTCTCCCGGCATGGGTAGCGGCACGCTCTGGTTGCCGATGGGGAACGGCGCGCCATTGCCGATGCGGCCGATCAGTGCGCCCGCGAGTACTGCCGGCATCGGCGAGTTGGCGACCGTGCGGCCCTTGAGGGAACCGGAGGCCGACGCCTTGTCGTCGGCCTCACCCGACAGCTGAATCTCGCCCTCGGGCGTGAACAGCACACGGTCGCCGCGACGAATCATCATGTTGGTCGCCGTCCACTGCTGGTTGGCCAGGACGCGCACGCTGCCCTCGGGCACCGCCGTCGTCGGCGCGGCCGGAGCCGGCACCGGTGCCGGCGCCGGCGCGGGCGCCGCAGTTGTCGGCCGCGGGTAGTTGCCAAGATAGATTCGCGCCACCTCTGAGAAGCGGAGCCGCTGCTCGGCACCCCCGGCCCTGAACGTGACGCTGCGGGGCTCGTTCGGCTGGGCCGAGCCCTGGCCACCCTCGATGTTCACCAGCCGGCCCGTCATTACGTCGCCACGAGTCGTGATGAGGATGTGCTCCGCCCCTTGGGCGGCCTGCGTTTCGTTGGCCGGCAGATTGTTGGCGTCGCCGTTCACGGCAATGACCAGAATGTCACCCAGCCCGAGCCGCCGCTGATCATTCTGGGAGACGCGAACGTAGATCGTGTCGGTGGCGCGCACCCAATCTTCGAAGCGGCCGGAAATACGCTCGCTGTTCCGCCGAACGATCGTCACTTGTTCCTGAGCGAACAACGCCGCCGAGTCCACCGCAAGCACAGCTACTACGAACGTCAGCAATTGAATCTTTTTCATAGCGCGTACATCCTACCGTGCCACCCAGGGCGCGCGGATCAGTTGTTTCGGATCCGCGCCCGGTTTGGGCACGAACTTCTGTGTGCGTCCGTACTGGTTGTCACCGCCATAGAGGTTACCGTCGGAATCCACCGAGAAGGTGTGCACTTCGAGATAGCCATCCGGCAAATCCGGCGGTACCAGCCAGGTGTAGAGGTGGTTCCCGTTAAAGTCGAGCTTCACGAAGCGCAGCGGCTTCAGGTCGGTCAGCCACAGGCTGTCGTCGTTGACGATGAGGTCGAGCGGCAGCGAGAAGCCGGGGAAGGCGGTCACAAACTCCACCTTGGCCGGATCGGTGGTCGTCCTGAACACGTTGATGCGGCCGCCCGAACGATCGAGCGCGAAAATGCGGTTACCAGGCCCGACGGCGATGGCATGAACGCCGCTGAACTGCCCCGGACCCTTGCCGTTGCCGCCAAACTCGCCGAGGTAGTTCAGGTCGCGGTCCAGGATCATGACGCGGTGGTTGTCGAGACCGTCGGCGATCAGCACGCGGCCATCGGGCAGGAACGCGACATCCTGCGGCTTGGCGAAGTGCGTGGCGTCGCTGCCAGCGACGTTTTTCTCGCCCAGCGTCTTTAACAATTTCTTGCCGTCGTTCGAGAAGACATAGAT
>Ga0049085_10000979_pt1 | contig 11231 bp, 10 predicted proteins | sample GreLakmeSU08MSRF_FD_66721 | JGI IMG/M metagenome (GOLD analysis project Ga0049085, IMG submission 66721) | Freshwater lentic microbial communities from great Laurentian Lakes, MI, USA - Great Lakes metaG SU08MSRF | ecosystem: Environmental > Aquatic > Freshwater > Lake | place: Great Lakes... | reverse complement strand
ATCCCATTCACAAATGTTGCGGGTCACAGACCCGCGCTCCGTCCGAGTCCTGGGGCAGTGTCCAAATGCGTCCAAGTGGGCTGGCCGGCCGGCCGGGTGCCGCACTATCGTCAGCCGACTGAGCAATGAGCAATGCTTACTTTCTCCCGCCAAGCGCGACTCGGGGATCATTCATCATCAGCGCCTCCAGGTTCGGCCACCGCGCTTCGTTCATTCCAAAAAAGGCGTGCAGGTAGAGGGCCACGATCTCCGGCGGATGTTTGGCGAGCAGTTGATCGACGGTGGCCTGCAGCGCGGCGTCGTCCACGGACGGCGGGAGATTTTCCACGACGCCCTTTTCGTGGGCGATCTTGAGGCCGTCGAGAAAATCGCCGAGGAGCGCGGACTGGTTTTTGACGAGCCAGCCGCTGAGGACGTTGCCGGCGACCATGTTCATGTCGGGCCGGCCGAGCGCGGCGGTCATGGTGCGGTGGCGGTCTTCGCGCGGTTGGCGTTCGAGGAAGACGGGCCGGACCTTGCGGGCCTGGGCGACAGTGTGCAAGGCCACGCGGTAAAGGTCCCGGTCGGTGGTGTGGACGGTTTCGAGGATTTGGGCGGCGAGGGCCGGGGAGATGGCGGCGAAGAGTTGATGGGCGGTCATGATTTCCGGTTAAGTTGTGGGCGGGCGACGGGGCCGCAGTTTCGTATTTCAGTTTTGTTCAGGAACGGCCGCAATTAGAGGCATGGGTTCCTTTTTAGCAAAGAATATTTTCACCGGTGCGCCCGTGTCCGCCACCCAAAACCATTGACCATGCCGACGAACTGTCCAACCCAGGATTGCGCCGCGCCGTTCAGCGAGCCAAAGGGTTAAGCGGACAGTCTGATTGCGGCGGTTGCCTTGTCGCGAGGGGTGACGGTGGTAACGCGAGACACGGATGATTTTCGCGGCGTGCCCACCCTCAACCCGTTTCTCTAAACCGAATCCATGCGGAAGAAATCTCCCGCCAAGGCCGCCAAGGTCGCCAAGCAAAAGGCGTCCGACAGGATCCGGGGGCCAGCCTTTCACTCACTGTTCGGTGGTTCCTTGAACCGTACAAATCGCTCTCCAACCTTTGCGTCCTTGGCGGACTTGGCGTGAGACGCACCGGTTTCGACCGAATGGTTCCGGCGAAACAGCCCGTCCGGTTAGTTCAACTCACCCGGCGATGGTGGTGAGCGTGAGTCGGTGGGTCCGAGCCAGCGCGCCGACTTCTTCCTGTTCGAGCACCAGCGTTTTCCCCGGCTCCAGTGCCAGCACCGCAATCCCCGCCTGCAAGCACGTCTCGATGGTTTGCGTGCCGATGCACGGGATGTCGAAGCGCAGATCGTGCTTCTCCTTCGCCACCTTCACCGCCACCGCGCCGCTGTTCTTGCCGGCCAGGGCGCCGCCGCGGGCTAGGCATTGGTCCGTGCCTTCAAAACCTTCCACGGCCAGCACCGTGCCGTTTTTCACCACCACGAGCTGACCGATTTCCAGCCGCGAAATTTCTTTCGCGATGCGGAAACCAAACGCCACGTCCGCGCGCTGTTCGTCCGTCAGCTTCGGGCCGAGTTGAAATCCCGCGGCCGGCATCAGCGGTTTCAGCCAGGGCGTGGCCTCGATCAGTTCCACGCCGTCCTTTTTCAACTCGTCGGCGATCGCGCCGAAAACCGTGTGCGCGTTTTTCTCCTTCAACCGCAGCAGCACGGCCATCGCCCGCAGGTCGGGCCGCAGGTCGAAGAGATTTTTCGGCGCGATCTGCCCGGCCATGCAGCAATGCCTCACGCTGCGCTCGGTGAACGCCGTGATCATTTTTCCAAGCTGGCCCACCCGCAGCCAGACGATCTCATCCACGAGCGTGGCCAAGGCCGGATCGGTCTCGCCCTCGAAGGCGACGGCGACAATTTTTTTCACGCCCAGCGCCCGCGCCTGCTTTGCCAGCAGCAGGGGCAGGGAACGGTTCCCGGCGATGATGCCCAGTGATTCAATTGAGTCGGTCATGGGGGAGAGGGTAGGGAGGATGGGGAGAGTTGTCAGTGCTCAGTTCTCAGTTTCTATGGCGCATTGACTGAGCACTGGAAAACACTTGCCCCCTTCCCCCGTCCGTTCACTATCCGCCCCACCTATGAAACGCATCCTCACCGCCCTCCTCCTCACACTGATGACCACACTCTCCCTCCACGCCGCCGCCCCAGACACCCGTGCCTACGAACTGCGCGTCTACTCCGCCGCACCCGGCAAGCTCGATGACTTGAACAAGCGTTTCCGCGATCACACCGGCAAGCTGTTCGAGAAGCACGGCATGGTGAACATCGGCTACTGGGTGCCGCAGGAGAATCCTGACCGCAAACTGATTTACATCATCGCCCACGCCAGCCGCGCCGCCGCGAAAAAGTCCTGGACGGATTTTATGGCCGATCCCGACTGGAAGGCCGCGCAGAAAGCGTCCGAGGTCAACGGCGGCCTGGTCGCGAAAGTTGACAGCACCTTCCTCACCGCTGCGGATTACTCGCCCGCGATCAAGCCCGCCGCCGCCAAGGAGAATCGCGTGTTCGAACTCCGCACCTACACCGCGAGCAAGGGGAATCTCGCCGCGCTCAACGACCGCTTCCGCCACCACACGCTCGCGCTCTTCACCAAGCACGGCATGGAACACGTCGGCTACTGGACGCCGCTGGAAGCCCGGCAGGGTGCGGACCACACGCTGCTTTACATCATCGCCCACCAGAGCAAGGCCGCCGCCGAGGCGTCGTTCAAATCGTTTCGCGCTGATCCGGACTGGATCGCGGCCAAAGAAGCATCCGAGAAGAAGGCGGGCGGCCCGCTCACCGAAGGCGGCATGGCGGGGGTGAAGTCCGTCTTCATGAATCCGACCGACTATTCGCAGACGAAATGACGGCAAAGAAGAAGGCGGCGGTCCGGAGACCGCCGCCATCATGGCGATGTGATCGAGTTACGCAGTCACCGCTGCGGCCAAATTAGCCTGGTCCGCGTAATCAAAGGAGCTGCTCCGCGTCCAGGCTCACGCTGTTCACTCCGTGTCGAAAAACGAGCAGCCTCTTAACCCATCGTCATGTCCCTCGGAAACTTGAGCGAAAATTCTCCGACGGCCCCTCGACCGCGTCTGGCCTTGAGCTGGGCGAGGATTTCGCCGGCGGCGCGCTCGCCGGTTTCCACCGCGCCTTCGAGGTAGCCTTGCGCGTCGATGGACTTGTGCTCGCCGCAGAAGTGGGCGTTGCCGTCCTGCGCGCCCTCGATGCGGGCGAACCGGGTGTATTGCCCGACCTGCCAGAACGCATAGCTGCCACGGCTGAACGGATCGCTTGGCCAGAAATCCACCGTTGCCCGGCCATTCCACACCGCGCCCAAACCGGGCAGCACTGGCTCGATCCGGGTGAGGAATTGCGCGGCGCGCGACGCGGGCGTGCCGCTGCCGAAAGTGCCGACGATGTTGCCGCCGATGTAATCCACCAGAATTCCCGCCGTGCCCGGCTGGCCGCGCGTGACCTCCCCGGTCGCCTGATATCCGGTGTCGGCGAAGGTGTCGCCATTGTTGCCGAGCGCGTGCCAGTGCCGGCGGCTGAACTGGACGTTGAGCTTCGAGTTCGCGCCCATCGCGACTTCGCGGATGGCCGTCATTTTCAAGTCGCCGAAGCCCGCGCGCCTGAGATCCACGGCGCTGTTCAAAATCGAGAACGGTAGCGCGAACACGACTTTGTCCGCCGTGACCTCGAAGGTGCGGCGTCCACTCTGGAAGGTGACGGTGCAACTGCTGGCGGCCGTGCGCCGCACGGCGACGAGCGCGGCCCCGGTGACGATTTGCGGGCCGAGCGCCGCCGCCAGCGCGGTGACGATCTGGTCGTTGCCGCCGCGGACGCGATATTTTTCATTCGACGCGCCGAAGAGGCTGAACTGGCCGGGGCTGTTGTAACCGAGGAGATAAAGCAGGCTCAACGCGCTCTGCTGGTCGCACTCCGCGCCGTATTCGATGTTGTAGGCTACATCGAGGAGCTGGCCGAGCCGCGAGCCGATGCCGCCGGGCACGGACTCGTTGATCCAGTCGATGATGGACATCCGATCGAACTGCGCGCCCCGGACGGTGAATTGGTTGTAAAGCGTCGGGTAGCCCGCCTCGGAGAGATCGCGATGCACTTTCTGCCAGATCGCCTTCAAGTCATCCACCGCGGCCGCGTAGGAATAGGCGGCTCCGTGAAATGGAAAAATGGCCCGTGCCGCTCGGCTCGGCGGCCACCATGTTGTCGAGAGGCAGACGAAATTCCTGGGCGAGCTGCCGGACTCGCGTGTGGCCCTGGTCGATCAGCTCCCCGGCGTGCTCGGCAATCTGCCCTTCCGCAAAATCACCCCGGCGCGTCCAGCAACGCCCGCCGAGCCGCGGGTTGGCCTCGTAGATGGTGGCGTTGAGGCCCGCCTGCTGGAGCCGGCATGCGCACGTCAGCCCGGCCAGGCCCGCGCCGATCACGATCACGCGCGGCGCTGGGCCGCCGCCGTGGCCGCCGTCGCGAGTGAAAGCCGCGCAATGAAATCATGCCGTGACGTGGCGTCCCCGTCGCGCTCGTCGAGCCCGCGCCCGGCTTCAACGCCACAATTCGACGCTTCCGCCGCGGCCCGGGCGGGGCGGCGCAACATTTGGGCAAGAGGTGTGTGGCATGTGTGGTTTTGTTGTCCGAGACATCGGTCGAAACAACAGCCTCCTTCAAGCACGGATCGCTCCGGTGCCGCATTTCCGATTTGCATTGGTGCCGGAACACGGCATGGTCTTGATTACGCAGCGCAAGCTGCGCCTAAGTTGGGCCTGGACCGTTGATCACTTGGAGCGTCCAGGCCCTTCCCATTTTTACAGGGCGCTGCGAACAAGTCGGCGGGACGCCAGCGCTCGCAGGGCCGGCCGGCGACAAATTTCCTTTCGACCAAAAAATTTCCCCGCTACCGTCTCCCGCGCATGGCCAGCGACACCGAACTCACCCCGATGATGGCGCAGTATCGCCGCATTAAAAGCGAACTGCCGAAGGACGCGCTCCTGCTTTTCCGGCTCGGGGACTTTTTCGAAATGTTCTTCGAGGACGCGCAGGCCGGCGCGCAGTTGCTCAACGTCGCGCTCACCAAACGCGGCGTGGTGCCGATGTGCGGCATCCCGGCCCACGCGCTGAACAACTACATTGCCCGCATCCTCAAGGCCGGGCGCAAGGTCGCCATCTGCGACCAGGTCGAAGACGCGCGCCCCGGCCAACTCGTCAAGCGCGAGGTCACGCAGATTCTCTCGCCCGGCACGCATTTCGATGAACGGATGCTCGCGGCGGAGCGGAACAATTTTCTCGCCGCCGTCTGCGCCGCCGGAAAAAATTTCGGCCTCGCGCTGGTCGATCTCACCACCGGCGATTTCAAATGCACCGAGGTGGAGGGCGAGGGGGCGCTGCTCACGGAGCTGGAGCGGCTGCGGCCGGCGGAGATTATTTTTCCGATGGAGGACGCGGCACTGCAAGCGCGGCTCAAGGGCGCGTTCCCGATTCTCAACGGCCACGACGACTGGACGTTTGCGGCGGAGACGGCGCAGTTCACGGTGCGCGAGCATTTCAAGGTCGCGTCGCTAGACGGCTTCGGGCTGAAGGGCCGGGCGGCGGCCATCGGCGCGGCGGGCGCGGTGCTGCATTATCTCATGCAACATCTCCGGCGCGATGTGGCCCATCTCACCACGCTCTCGTGCTACGAGCGCACTGACTTTCTGAATCTCGACGGCACCACGCTGCGGCATCTGGAGATTCTGGAGCCGCTCCACCGGGACGCGCCGCGTGCGGCCACGCTCTACGGCGCGTTGCAGCGCACCGTCACGCCGATGGGCGCGCGCTGTCTCCGTGACTGGCTTTCGCAGCCGCTCGCCGCCGTCGAGCCGATTCGGCGCCGGCAGGAAGTGGTGCAGACGTGGCTCGATCACAGCGAGGCGCTCGGAGCGTTTCGCGCGGAGCTGGCCGGGGTGCGCGATCTGGAGCGCACCATCGGGCGGATCTCCGTCGGCAGCGGAAACGGGCGCGACCTGAACGCGCTGCGCCAGGCGCTGGAGCGCGTGCCGCGTTTAAAATCCGGAGCAGCCAACGTGAGGAGGCTCACTTTGAAAGAAGGAAGTGAGAGCCTCCTCACGTCGTCTCTTGCCGAGGAATGCAAGGATGCGACCAGGCCGCTCCTCGAAGAACTGTTTGCCCAGCTCACCGAACTGCCCGACCTCGTGGAGCTGATCGCGCGCGCCATCGTCGAGGAGCCGCCGCTGGCCGTGAAGGAGGGCGGACTCATCCGCGACGGCTTTGATCCGGGGCTGGACGAACTGCACCGCGCCGCGCGCGAAGGCAAGGACTGGATCGCCAAATTGCAGCAGGATGAAATCGTCCGCACCGGTATTGCGTCGCTCAAGGTGAGGTTCAACTCGGTGTTCGGTTATTACCTCGAAGTCACGCGCTCGAATCTCGAAAAGGTCCCGCCGCATTACATCCGCAAGCAGACGGTGTCGAACGGCGAGCGGTTCATCACGCCGGAGTTGAAGGAAATGGAGGGGAAGATTCTCGGCGCGGAGGAGCGGAGCGTGAAGCTGGAATACGAGCTGTTTCTCAAAGTCCGCGAGGAGACGCTGGGCCGGCTCCGGGAAATTCAGCAGACCGCCCACGCGCTGGCGCAACTGGACGTGCTGGGCGCGTTCGCCGAGGCCGCGCGGCTCTTTGGCTACTGTCGTCCGCAGATTGGGGACGAAGGTGTGTTGTTCTTCCGTGACGCACGGCATCCGGTGCTGGAGCAGAATTTGCAGGAGGAACGCTTCGTCCCGAATGACACGGGGCTGGCGAGTGTCGCCGGGTTCGGGGTTCCGCCTTTAGGCGGTTCGGGGGGCGCGGAAAAACAAGCGGCACCGCCTAAAGGCGGAACTCTCTACCCCCAAATCGTCCTCATCACCGGGCCGAACATGGCGGGCAAGAGCACCTACATCCGACAGGTCGCGCTGCTGGCGCTGCTCGCGCACACCGGGAGCTTCGTGCCGGCGGCCGAGGCGCGCGTCGATCTGGTGGATCGTATTTTCACGCGCATCGGCGCGAGCGATGATCTCTCTCGCGGGCAATCGACCTTCATGGTCGAGATGAGCGAGACGGCCAACATCCTCAACAACGCCACCGCGCGCAGCCTCATCATCCTCGATGAGATCGGGCGCGGCACGAGCACCTTCGACGGCTTGAGCCTGGCGTGGAGCATCGTCGAGCACCTGCACAACCAGGTCGGGGCGAAGACACTCTTCGCCACGCATTATCACGAGCTGACCGAACTGGCCGGGCGGCTGCCGCGCCTGAAGAATTTCAACGTCGCCGTGCGCGAATGGAACGACCAGATTGTTTTCCTGCGAAAGATTGTCGAGGGCGGCACGGACAAAAGCTACGGCATCCAGGTCGCGCGGCTAGCCGGCGTGCCGAAGCCGGTGCTGGAGCGGGCGAAGGAAATTTTGCGGAACCTCGAGGAGAGCGAGTTGACGCCCGAAGGCAACGTGCGCCAGACCTCGCGGCAGCGGGCCGAGCGGGAGCGGCTCAAGCAGCTCACTCCCCCGCCGCAGTTGGATTTGTTTGGGTGAGGGACGGGTCCGGCTGGCTGCGCGAGGGGAAGAACCGGTCGCGGATTTTCAGGAAAAGAACTTCCACGGGCCGGCCAAGTAGCGCGCCGGTTCCGATGGCGGCGGCGAGATAGGCGAGCACCGCGAGCCGCCAGGGGACGTGTTTTTTCCAGAAGCTGGCCAATCACCACGTTCCGCGCCATCCAGTGCCAGAGGTAGATCGAGTAGGAATAAAATCCGACCCAGCCGGCGGCCCGCCACAGCGGACGCAGCCACCAGCCCGGCCAGCCACCGCAAGAGGGCCGGTGCCTCGGCCGGAGCAGGGGGCGCGTGGTGGCAGAGCACGAGCAGGATGGCCAGGCAGCGCAGCACGTCGAGTTCGCGCGAGCGGCTGACTTTGAGCTGGGCCGGTGTGGTCATGGAATTTTTTGTGCCAGACGGCGCGTATTTTTGAAAGCGGGCGGGCGGAGGTAAAGGGAACTCGGTGCGCTGCTCTGGAACCGGGCCGGCCCAAGGCGGTCATCAGCGTGGCAATTTTGGAGCCGGAATTTTGCCGACGGGCAGGTCGGCGTAAACAATCTCCGGGCCGAACAAGCTTTTCGGCGAGGCCAGCACCCTGCCTTCGGCGGACAGGACGACGCTGAAGCCGTAGCCCCGCCAGGTCTGCTTCTCGTCCACCGTCCGGTTCGCGGCGATCAAATGGTGGTGGAACGGTTTCAGCCTGGCGGGCAGTCCGTGAAAAAACCACTCGGCCGGATGTTCGCTGTCCGCCCAGGCCGTGGAAAAGAGCAGCGTCCACAATTCTTCGGAGCGGTACCTTTCCAGAATCGAATGGATGTCGAAACAGATCGCGAAGCCGACGCGCCCATATTCGGTGTCAAAGGTCTGAAGGCCGCGATCACCGGGGGTGGCCCAGGATTTTTCCGCGTGGGGCCAGGGTTTCAGTTTGCGGTAATGTCCAACCAGTTCGCCTTGGGGGCTGGCGAGGCAAACGGTATTGAAATAGCGCGGCTGGTCCGGTCCGTCTGTCCGGTCAACCTCCAGCAAGGGAATCGTCAGATAAATGCCAAGCTCCCCGGCCAGCCTGCAGAAATGCCGGGTGGACGGTCCCGGCACCGGTTCGGCGCAGCCGGCGGGATCCTGGCCTACGTATTCCTTCTCCAACGGACGACCGGCGACGTGCCAGTTCGTCTTTCCGTTTTGTGACAAGTAGCCGGTGATGGCCAGCTCCGGCAGGACGACGATTTTCGCCCCGCCTTGGGCGGCCTGCCGGACGAGGGCGTTGAGCTTCCGGGTGTTCGCAGCCACGTCGCCCAGATCGGCGGAACATTGCACGGCGGCAACTTTTACGGTGGAGGAATGATCCCGCCGGGCCGGGCCGCCGCCGGTGGCGCATCCGATGGCGCAGAGGAGCAGCGCCAGGCCCGGGGCGCTGAACAGGGAACGGATGACAAAATTATTCATGCTCGAAAACCTTCCTGATGGATTTCAAACTTTCCATGAACAGGGCGACATCCACCGACTCCATTTGCGCGAGGGCCTTTTTGCTTTTCGGCGAGTTCGCGTTCCTTGAATTTTTTTCTCGGCGATCTGGCAGCGGAGCAGGAAGGTTTTGAAGCGGCGCAGGCTGAGCGTGTTCGATTTGAAGTTCGCGCCGAACGCGCGGTGGTTGCTGAAATTGTAAAACTCCTCGTCGCCGCGGTCCTCGCCGTGGCTGGTGTTGATGTCCTGAAAGCTGTCGATCTCCATTTTCGGGAAGAGCGTGCCTTCCTTCGCCAGGGTGTTTCGCAGAAACGGCGCGTAGGTCGTGCCTTTCGGATCAATCGTCTCCAGCCGTCGCACGCCGCCGCCGAAGCGCACGATGATGACGTTCGGCCCGCGATAATCGGGGCGGCCGGCGGCGCCGAACAGTTGGGAGTCGAGCGCGCCGGGCGCCGCAGCCAGCGCGCCCTTGAGAAAGGCGCGGCGCGGCAAAATCAGGGAGGGAGGTAATCGGAATTCGTCAGAGTGCATAGGCGTGATCTTTCAGCGACGGAGCAACTGCAACTGGCGTGAAGCTTACGCACATTTTTCCTACTGGCAAGACGCAGGAGGGCCGATCTCCGGATCAGCCGGTGCATCGCTCGGACGCAGGAACAGCGCAGACGGGAAGGCGGGAAGCCGGACACGCTCAAGCGTGAACTCCAACTGCGGTTCAGAAACTTCGCGGCGTCCCTGTAAAAAATTACGATCCGCGTGCTTCGGCTTTGCATCCCGCCAAGGTTTCGCCATACTGCGGTAATGAACAATCCGCCTCAGTTCCCGCCGAACGGTGCGCCGCCCAAAAAACGCGACTGTTTTTCTACGGCTGCCTCACTTTGCTGATCGTGGAGATGGTGCTGGCGGAGTCGTTTTTTTTGGGCTACTGCTACGTGGTCAATTTTTGAAACTCCAAACTTAATCTTAATCCCACTGCTCCCATGAAAAAATACAACGTAGGCATCATTGGTTACGGCTGGGTGGCAGGCGCGCATATCGCCGCCATCAATGCCTCGGCCCACGCGCAGGTCACGGCGGTCTATTCTGCGCGCGAACTGGATTCCGCCGCCGTCAGCGCCAAGCACGGCGGGCATATCACCGCCTACCAAAACCTCGACCAGTTTCTCGCGCACCCGGACCTCCACGTTGTTTCGGTGTGCAGCTACCCGCAGGATCACACAAAGCACGCCCTCGCCGTCGCCAAGGCCGGCAAGCATCTCATCATCGAGAAGCCGCTCGCCTTGAACTGGGAAGACTGCCAGCTCATCGAGCAGGCGGTGAAGGCGGCGGGGGTGAAAACCTGCGTCTGCTTCGAGTGCCGTTTCTCGAGCCAGTTCCAGACGATCAAGGCGGTGATTGATCGGGGCTTGCTGGGAAAAATTCACTACGGTGAAGTCGATTACTATCACGGCGTCGGCCCGTGGTATGGCCAATACCGATGGAACACCCGCAAGGACGCGGGCGGCAGCAGCCTGCTCTCCGCCGGCTGCCACGCGATGGACGCCCTGCTGCTCTGCATGGGCAGCGACGTCGAGACTGTGAGCAGCTACAGCACCCACTCCACGAACAAGGATTTTGCGAAGTACGAATACCCGACCACCAGCGTGACCATCCTGAAGTTCACCGACGGCCGCGTCGGCAAATGCGCGTCGGTCATCGACTGCCTACAGCCCTACTATTTTCACACGCACCTGGTCGGCAGTGAAGGCAGCCTGCTCGACAACAAATTTTATTCCACTCATCTCGGCGGCTTGAACAAGGGCAAGTGGAGCGAGTTGTCCATGAAGATGCTCGATTCCGGCGACGTCTCCGACCATCCCTACCAGACGCAGTTTGACGCCTTCTTTGTCGCCCTCCAGCGCGGCGAGGAAATGCCGCTGACCAGCCTGGCGCTCGCGCTGCGCACCCACGCCATCATCTTCGCCGCCGACAAGTCCGCCGAGCGCCACGACCGTCCGAAGCATTGACGGGCGTTCGTGGAGGCCGGCGTCCTGCCGCCACGAGGTCGGCCTGCTGCGGCCGCATCTGGACATAGTTCTTAGGGAAACGCTGAATTAATCCGCAGGGATTTCTTTTGAACGAGGAGGCTGATTTTCTCGTCTGTGTTGCATGACCCACCAG
>Ga0049085_10000975_pt1 | contig 11259 bp, 4 predicted proteins | sample GreLakmeSU08MSRF_FD_66721 | JGI IMG/M metagenome (GOLD analysis project Ga0049085, IMG submission 66721) | Freshwater lentic microbial communities from great Laurentian Lakes, MI, USA - Great Lakes metaG SU08MSRF | ecosystem: Environmental > Aquatic > Freshwater > Lake | place: Great Lakes... | reverse complement strand
TAGGTGTATTGACTGTTGCGCAGTATCTAGAGACAAGAATACAGCGTGTTATTTCAGTTGAGAAGGATGTTATCTTTAATGATCTTTTACCTATAGATGAATACCCTATAGTTCCACTATGTAACCATCATGATAGAAGTCCATATCCATTGTCAGATGTAAGGCTTGGACGTGGTATACAAGAAGCAATTAATAAGATTAGAAGTTTAATTATAGCTCATGCAGCTAATTCAACAAATAGTAAATGGTGGGTACCAAGAGGTGCTATAAATAAGAAAGAGCTTGAAGAGGGATTCCAAAAAGCTGGTGTATTTATAGGTGAGTATGATGCTGAACTAGGAGTTCCAACTCAAGCATCTCCAACTCCACTACCAAATGAGTTATATAAAAATGAAGCAGACTTTAAAGCTGATATTGAAAGATTGTTTGGTATCTATTCATTTATGCAGGGAGATACAAGTTCTTCACCTAAAACCTATAAAGGTACAATAGCATTAGATGAGTATGGTCAAAGAAGAATTAAATCTAAGCAACATGATATTGAAGCTGCATTAAATCATTTAGGAAGAATACTTATTAAGTTAGTACAGCAATATTATACTGAACAAAAAATTATACGTGTTATATCACCTAATATGCCAACTAGAGAAATTCAAATTAACCAACCAATCTTTAATGATCTTGGAAAAATTACTAGGTATGCAAATGATGTAACTATAGGAGCTTATGACGTTGTTGTTATTACTGGTAGTATGCTACCAAGTAATAGATGGGCACGGTTTGATTATTATATGCAGCTATTCCAACAAGGATTAATAGATCAAGAAGAAGTATTAAAGCAAACTGAGATAGTTGACATGGAAGGTGTCTTAGAAAGATTTAGTCAAATGAATCAAATGAGACAACAACTAGCACAATCTCAAGAAGAAATTAAACGTTTATCTGGTGATCTACAAACATCACAACGTGAAGGTGTACAGGATCGTAAACGTGTAGAAGTAGAGAAGTTTAAAACAAAGTTGAATGTATCATTAAATGATAATAATCTTAATATGCAAAAAGAGCTATTAAAATTACAACAAGAAAAATTAGATAGTACACAAGATAACCCCCCGCTCGTTCCTTTAAATCCAGAAGATTTAGAGAATGACCTAGGTGGGGACATGTTTTATAACTAATAATAAGGAGATATATGCCAGAGCAAGATCAAGGTAGTGTCGCTGTCCAACCGACAAACATTACTAATCAAGCACCAGCAGTAGCATCAACGTTAGACTTCCTATCGGAAGCTTCGCAAGAGCTTTCACAGGAACGGTCCACTGAGCAGGTTGCACCGCAACCAGTAACAGGGGAAGATACAACACGTTATCAGTATTGGCAAAGTCAGTACGATAAAATGCGCAGTAAAAATGAAGAGACTGAGCAAAAGATTGCAAAGTTTCAATCATATCAACCAGTCATTGATTATCTGTCTTCTAATCCAGATGCAGTAAAAATGATTGATCAACAAACTAACAAGGGTAAGCATAAACCTGAAATGCCTAAGAAGCCAGAGTATTATGATCCGTCTGAAGCTGTTACCAATCCAGCTAGTGAGTCATTCAAGTATCGCCAGCAAGTTGATCTTTACAGAGATAACCTTGCAGAATATTTAGATACAAGATATTCTCAAATAGAGGAAAGGGAAGCAGAGACTGCTCGTGGATACCAAGAACAGCAAGCTAGGATAAATTCTCAACGAGAAGTGTCCCAGTATTTAGTAGCTGAACATGGTATGCAGGAAAGTGAAGTTTCAGACTTCATTAATGTTATGGGGTCAAAGGAAAGTTTATCGCCTATGAACCTTGTTAAATTTTATAAATTTTTAAAAGGTGAAGTTGCACAGCCTCAAGCTAATGTGAATGTAAGAAGAGGAAACATAATTGCTATGCCAGTACCAATAGGTGTTGCAAGTGGACAAGGTAATCCGACACAAACGGATGATCAAATGTTTGGTGAATCATTCTTACCAACTAAGCGAAGAGGATTGTAAGTTAGCCTTTTAGATAAAAAAGGAAAACAAAATGGCAGCAAAAACTAGTATTAGTAATGGAATGCTGTTTACAGATCGTAGAGACTTTTATATTCAGCCTCAGGTTGTAAACGAATTGTTCCAAGATATTACCCCATTTACAACCCTTATGGGTTCATTGGGTTCAGTATCAATTCAAGATCCAGTATTCAAACAATTTGAATATCGCAATTCATGGTTAGATCAATATGTAAAAACAACTGGCTCAGCAACAGATATTTATGGTGCAAATCCATATGCTCTTAAAACTACAATTGTTTTAACTTGTGGTCATGCTACACCTGGTCTTGGAAGAGATTCATCAGGGATTATTCTTTGGAATGATCGTGAAATAGCTTCACCAACATTTAATAACTCAGCTGTTGGGTTGTTATTACAATATACAGATGGTGCAGGCAAAGTTATTAATTTAAAAGTTGCTAGTGTAAGTGGTGCAGCTTTGACTTGTGATGTAGTAGGAACAGTAGGATATGCCGCAAATGGTGCTGCAGCAAATACAGATGCTATAGCTGCAAGTTCTAGAATAGATGTTCTTGGATCAGCTTTTGAAGAAGGCGGATCAGCTCCAGATGCATCAAGTGATGACATTTCAGTAATCTTTGGTCGAACACAGATTATGAAAACATCAATTGAAGTAACTGGCACACTTTATCACATGGCACTTCGTGGCTATTCTGATGAGTTAGCAAGACTACGTTCTGAGAAAATGAAAGAGCATAAAATCCAAAAAGAAAAAACATTCTTATTGGGAATGGATCCAAAAAGAGGAGCAGTTGGTTCAGCTGGTTATGGTACTGCAATGTCTGAGGAATCTGGTATTCGTTACACATCAGGTGTTATTCCTTCGATATTACGATTTGGAAAAACATACGAAGCAACTGACAATAGCGGTGGAAAAAAAGCCAACGTATTTAATGTAGTTGGTTCAGGTGGTGGTGCTACAACCTTTACTGAGTTCGTAGGAATGACAGAGAATTTATTTGCTACGCTTCCTTCAAGCAATGATTCTAAAGTATTCTTCTGCGGAGCAGGTGTTTTATCATTCTTCAGTAATCCAGATTTAGGTCTATACACTAATGGTGGATTCCAGATCAATGAAACAATTAAGAGTCAGTATGGTTATAATATCCGTAAGTTAGTCACACCACATGGTGAGATTAATTTAGTACATGCACCAGTTTTACGTGGAGCATGGAGAAATTATGGAGTTATGGTTGATACTGATTATGTTAAACAATATACATTCCGTCCTACAACCTATCAAGCAAATATCAAAACTGATAATGCTTATGATGGTGTTAAAGACCAAATCATGTCTGATGAAGGCATTGGTTTAAGTATGTTGGAAAAACATGCAGTTATTAAGGTTACTCCTTAATTAACATAGTTCTAAACGGGGGGTGAAAGCCCCCCATTTTTAAAATAAACATATGACAAACTTAGAACAAGTTAAAAATTTACTCTCTATTACTGGGTCTGCTAGCGATCTTTCTATTACTGATTGGTTAATTGCAGGTGGAAGAGTTATAGCTGAGTTAACTCCAGCAGATAAACTTAGTCAGTTTAGTACTGTAGAAACAGCTGCTACATCTTATGATTTAACTAATAAAAAATTTATATCTATCAATTCAACAAATGGCAGTCATTTTATACCTACTACTCCAGATATTTTTACAAGATCTTCTACTGTAGGTAGTATATATAAAACAATTGCTGATGGAAATCAGTACTACACAATTGATGGAGATTTACTTAAGGTTACAGTTATTGCTAATTCTTTAAAAACTTATACATATCCAACTGTTGCAAGTGAGAATGTAACTAATTTACCAAATCAATATATCCATGGAGCAGTCCTTTATGCCGCATCTAATGCAATTACAAAACTTGTTAAAGATACAACTTATGTAGTTTCTCAAACTACTCTTACCTTACCAACATTACCATCTGAGCCTACCTTAGTTTATGAGGCTGTTTCAGATATAATTTCAATTGATAATGGAACTTTAGCTACTGTAGCTATTGCAGATTATATTGCTCCTACTTTAGTATTAAATAATATTAATGCATTATTGGCATTAGTAGCAAATCAACATATCTTTAATGATGCTATAACTCCACCAACACTTGCTACGATTAGCTATAGTCCTAGTGCAATTATTGGTCCAGTCACAGTAGACATTGCAAGTGTTACAGCTTTACTTGAATCATTTACTGGTACATTTACTATACCAACTATTTCGTTTGCACTTGATATGGGCGCTATTACACTACCTACTAATATTGATACTGCAATTTTAGATGGAATTCTAAGTACAGATGCTAGCGCTAGTGTTGTTAATATGACTACAGCAATTTCAGAGCTTGATACTTATTTTTCTAACTTAGATAATACTACTACTGGATATATTAATGGTTTAGAAGATGTTGAGTTAGCTCAATCTAAAATGAATGAAATACAGGTTAAACTTAAAGAAATTGAAACTGAGTTAAGTTCAGAGTTACAAAAACAAACAAAAACTGTAGAACTAGCAACTGATGTCTCTAAGACAAATAAAGCACAGGCATTATCTGGTCTTATTCAAAAAGCTGATGCTTATTTAAAAAGATATAGTGCAGAACTTCAAAAGTTTCAAGCGCACTTTACACGAGTATCTAATCAAGCACAATTAAATCAACAAGGTGAATTAGCTAGACTTAAAGGTGAGATAGACGTACAGACTGGTAAATTTAATGAAAAAATGACTATATTTAAAACAGCAACTGAGAAAGTATTTGAGCAAGCAAAAATAGATTTACAAAGAGTATTACAATTATCAAATTTAACTACAGATATTAATCATAAAAATGCTGCAGCAGCTTTTCAAGCATTAGTAGGTAAAAATGAAATACTACTTAAAGACTTTTCTGCTAAATTAGAACAATGGGTTCAAAACGAAACAATAAGATTAGGTAAGATTAAGACTAATATTGATTTTTATTTATCTGACAACCAAAGTAAAATACAGGATTTTCAGGTAAGGGAAGCTATAGCATTAAATACTTTTAATACTGCATTATCAGAAGTTAAAGAAAACTACCAAAAAGACTTAGCTATTATATCTTTAAATGTTCAAAAAGCTATAAAGAAAGTTGAAATAGAAACTGATATTAAGAAACAAAATGCTTTACAAGTATATATAGCTAGTTATAATACATTCCAAGAAAAGATGTCAAGGTTTGCTCAAGATGTAAATCGATTACAAATAAATGTTCAAAGAGATATGGCATTAATTAATTCTAATATTCAGAATAATGAAAGTGAAAAACAAAAGTTAATGGGATTACAGAAATCATTAATAGAGCAATTTAATAATTTTATAGCAATGATGTTCCCTAGACAACAGGCGCAGCCACAACAAGAAGGACAATAATGACTATAACAAATGCAGTAGAATTAATTAGGCAGCAATTTCCAGAGTATGGAGATACTCAAATTTTACAAGAGTTAGATTTATCTCAAAAAATATTTGCTAATGAAACTAAATTAGGTAGAAAAAAGTTTGACTCTACATCAGTTACTTTGCTAGCTGAAGGAGACGTTGAAATAGTTTTTGATGGTTCTAATGTAGTGTATAGTGTGACAACAGATGTTTTAGGCTTAGTAATGAATCTTACTGAATTAAAAATTAGTCAGGTAGAAAAAGTATTTTTTATGGATGCTCAAAATACTATCTTAAGTGATATTTTAATGTGGGACTATATTGATAATATATTACATTTTTATAATGGAACAAATACACCTTTAACAGTATTTCCTCCAGAGATTAAAAAAATGGTTATGGTTGGAATAATTAAACCTAATAATATTACTACTTTAGGTTCTATGTTTACTATACCTGAAGAATTTCATTATGCAGTTATAGCTGATATTTTAAAAAGATTTTTGGCAATTAAGGGAGCTCTTGAGCCTGCTGCTTTTTGGAGTGCAGAATATAGCAGATATAGAGTTAATGCTAAAAGATACTCAAATGAATCTATGGGTGCTAACTATATTGCACTTTCAGAATTGGGGGTCTAACTATGGGAAGGCTAGTAAGTCAATTAGTTTCTATACCAGATAATGCAGTTTCTAGTGAAGATATTTTTCCAATAGTTGATACAGCAACAGGTGTAACTAGAAAAATTACACTACAACAAATAAAGAATTTTACTTCTACCTCTCCAACTCTTACAACTCCTGAACTTGGAACTCCTACATCAGGAGTATTAACTAATACTACGGGATTACCTATTTCTACTGGTGTAGCTGGGCTAGGTGCTAATGTAGCTACATTTCTTGCTACTCCTACAAGTGCAAATCTTGGAAATGCAGTAATTGGTTCAGCAGGAACTGGCTCTATAGTATTTTCTATTAGTCCTGCTATTTCAACATCATTAACAACTGGTAGCTCTAGCTTTGACCTTATAAATACAACAGCAACAACAGTCAACTTTGCCAAAGCTGCAACAGCACTTAGTATTGGAGCTCCTACAGGTACAACAACAATTAATAATGCTTTAACAGTTGCAGGAAACTTAACTGTTACTGGTACAACAACAACAGTTGATAGTACAACAATTAATGTTCAGGATCAGCTTGTATTTGAAGGAGTAACACCAAATGATTTTGAAACTACTTTAAGAACTGTTGATCCAACAGCAGATCGAACTGTTAGGCTTCCTGATGCTACAGATACATTAGTTGGTAAAGCAACTACAGATACACTTACAAATAAATCAATTTCGCTTACTACAAATATAGTAACAGGCACAAAGTCTGAGTTTAACTTAGCAATGTCAGATGCAGATTTTACTACATTAGCAGGATCAGAAACATTAACAAATAAAACTTTAACATCTCCAATAATATCTACAATTAGTAATACAGGAACAATTACATTGCCTACTGCCACCGATACATTGGTTGGTCGTAACACAACTGATACTTTAACAAATAAAACTTTAACTTCTCCTGTATTTACAGCGCCAACTCTTGGAACACCTGTAAGTGGAACACTAACTAATGCAACTGGGCTACCATTATCAGGATTAGCTGCAAATAATACAAATAAAGTTTTAGCTACTAATGCTCTAGGTAATACTGAGACATCTCAAGTAACTGTTACTGAACTTAATACGTTACAAAATATGACAGGGAGTATATATAATCGCTTGCAAGGTATAGATGAAACATTAGTATTAAAGTTACCTATTCTTAATCCAGGATTTACGGGAACAATGCAAGGAAGTAATTTAAGTTTAACTGGAGATTTAACAATAACAGGTACAACCTCAGGAGTAAGAGGTGAAAAAGTTAGGGTTCAATATGTTGGACTTCAGGGAATAGCAGGGAATGCTTTTGAGACAGCTTTAAGAGCTGTAAATCCAACAGCAAGTAGAACTATTTTGTTTCCAGATATTTCAGATACAGTAGTTACTAAAGAGTCTATTGATATATTAAAAAATAAAACTTTAAGAAGCGATCTAACATTTTTTGTAGATGGTGTAGATAATACTGCTAAAACATTTCAATTTCAAGCATCTGGAATAACAATAGGAGCAACAAGAATTTTAACAGTTCCTAATTTTGATGGTACTCTTGCCACTGTTGCAGGTACTGAAACTTTAACTAATAAAACCTTAACAGGGGCAATACTTAATGGGACTATAGGAGCAACTACTCCTTCTACTGGTGTATTTACTCAGTTAACAGTTGGAAATGGTATTACTGCTAGCGATGCAATTATAAATGATCTTACTATTGGTAAGGGAACTGGTAATTTTTCTCAAAATACTGCCCTTGGTCATAAAGCTCTTTATTCTATTAATCCTAATTATAATACTGGAACTTTTAATACAGCTATTGGATTTTATGCACTTCATTTTAATACTACTGGAGGAAGTAATGTTGCTACTGGATATCAAGCTCTTACATCTAATATAAGTGGTCATAATAATGTTGCAGTTGGCGCAGAAGCATTAAAGGCTAACACCACAGGAAGTAACAATACTGCAGTTGGGTTAGGGGCAATTTTCAAAAATACTACTGGTGAAGATAATACTGGAATTGGTTACATGATATTATCAGCAAATACTACAGGAAGTTTTAATACTGCAATGGGTAAATATGCATTAATGCAAAATACAATAGGTAATTCTAATGTAGCTATCGGTTTACAAGCTTTATCGGCTAATATATCTGGTACTACTAATATTGCTATTGGAACAAATGCAGGTTCAACTATAACAACAGGTTCTAAAAATACTATTATAGGTAGTTTTGGAGGTGCTGCAACAACATCAAATAATGTTGTTTTAGCAGATGGTGATGGCAATATAAGATTCCAATGGGATGGTACAAATGTAAAATTAAACGGAAATATAGTGGGTTCAAACGCTTACACTTCTACTGCTTATTTACCTTTAACAGGGGGAACTTTAACAGGTTTATTGAGTGGAACAAGTGCAATATTTAGTTCAAGTGTTCAAGCAGCTAATTTTCAAGTACCAAACGGTGTACAAAACACAAGAGGGATTTACCTAAATTCCAACTTGACTGATTCTGTATCAAGAACTTGGAAATTAGCACATGATATGCAGGATACTGGTGATTTTCACATTCAAAGATCTGATACACAAGCAGGAGATGCATTTACAACAATGTTAGCATTTCAGCCACCTAATGGAGGTAATTTAAGTACTGGTGTGACAGCTAGATTTTATACCTTTGTTAAAGGTACAAATTTTAGAGCAACTAATTCTCCTTCAAATCTTGTAGATATAGGACAAACTATAGATAGTCCTAATTATAATTTTATGTCAGGGACAAATTCATGGGGAATAAGAACAGATGTAAATGGTAGATTTAATTTAGATGTTATGCATTATGTTAATCCGACTGTTACTTCAACTAATGCTTTACAAATAAGTACATTAGGGGCAGCTACATTTAATAGTACAATAGCAGCATCAAACTTTAGTGGAACATCTTCAGGAACAAATACAGGAGATAGTGGTACTGTAACATCAGTTGCAATGACAGTTCCAACTGGTCTAGCTATTGCAGGTTCACCTATTACAACAACTGGAACTTTAGCTATTTCTTTAAGCACTGGATATGCAATACCTACAACTGCAAAGCAAACTGATTGGGATACTGCTTATGCTGATAGACTTATGTGGGATGGAGGTAGTGCTAATTTAGTCCCAGCAACTGGTAGGTCAGTATTGGGTTTAGTAATAGGAACAGATGTATTAGCATATAGAACTTTTGGAACCGCAGCAAATAGCGCAACTGATGATTTTGCACCAGCAGTACATACTCATTCCTATCAAGCAGCAGATGGAGATTTATTAGCAATTGCTGGATTAGCAGCAGGTGGTACAGGATTTTTAAAGAAAACTGGTGATAATGTTTGGGCTTTAGATTCAAGTACTTATTCTACTGGTGGTGGTAGTGCAACTGGCACAAATACAGGTGATAATGCAACTAATACACAATATAGTAGTTTAGTTACTAATGCAACTCATACTGGCGATGCAACTGGAGCAACTGCTTTAACAGTTGTTAAAATTAATGGTACTTTAATGTCTGGTTTAGCTACTGGTATATTAAAAAATACTACTGGAACAGGTGTTCCAAGTATAGCAGTTGCTGCTGATTTTCCTACACTTAACCAGAATACAACTGGTACTGCAGCATCTGATACATTAAAAGCTTCTCTTGCCTCACCTACATTTACAGGAACTCCTTTAGCTCCAACAGCAGCACTTGGAACAAATTCAACTCAATTAGCAACTACTGCATTTGTTTTAGCTAATTCGACAGCAGGTGGTGGAACAGTAACAGGCGTAACAGCAACTAGTCCAGTAGTATCAAGCGGAGGCGTAGCACCTATTATTTCTATGGCTGCAGCAACTACATTAGTTAATGGATATTTAACTTCTGCTAACTGGAATACTTTTAATAATAAACAACCAGCTGGGACTTATGCAACTGGAACAGGAACTGCAAGTGGGACTAATACTGGAGACAATGCAGGAGTAACTGCTGTTACTGGTACAGCACCAGTAGCAGTAACCGCTGGTAATACTCCAATAGTTAGTATGGCAGCTGCAACAGCTACTGTTAATGGTTACATGACAAGTACATACGCTAGTAAGTTAGATGGTATTGCTTCTGGCGCAACTGCAAACACAGGAACAGTTACAAGTGTTGCAGCAACTGCAGGAACAGGAATATCAATTAGTGGCTCACCAATTACAGGAAGTGGAACGCTAACAATTACAAATACTGCACCTAATCAAACAGTTGCTTTAACTGCAGGTACAGGTATAACTATAAGTGGAGCATATCCAAATTTTACAGTAACAAATTCAAGTACTTCAAGTGGTGGTACAGTTACATCAGTTGGAGGAACTGGGACAGTAAGTGGATTAACATTAAGTGGGACAGTCACTGGTTCAGGTAATTTAACTTTAGGTGGTGCAATTGGCACATTAAATCAGAATACGACTGGTAACGCAGCAACAGCAACAACAGCAACTACTGCTAGTAATTTAACAAACTTTACAGCTGCTTATTCTAGCACACCTTTAAACGCTGATTCTCCAACAACTTTAGCTGCAATAGGGTATGTTAATGCAGGAACAGCATTATTTGGACAGACTGATGGCGGTTTACATTCAGCAGCATATAGCACAGCTTGGTATCATCAAATATTTGGAGATTTTAGAACAGGTCAAATAGCTATTAGAGGTAAAAATTCTGGTACTTGGCAATCGTGGAGAACAGTTTTAGATAGCAGTAATTATACTTCTTACGCCCCAACCTTAACAGGTGGTAGTGCTAGTGGTACTTGGGGTATTAGCGTTACTGGTAATGCAGCTACAGCAACTAATGCAACAACAGCAAATGGAGCTAATGGTAACTTTTATATAGATGATGATTATGGAAATACTGTAGTTGGAAATTACAACGCTGCTAGATATCAAGGCGTATTTGCGATGGGTGACGCATATAAGTTGCCAGCTAACGGAACAACTACGGGCAGCCTATATGGACTTGCTTGGTCACACCCAAATGCAGGTGGTGTAGCTTCTAACTTAAATGACCATGGTTTACTTGTTATTAATAATGGAGTATATGCTGCTGCAATATCTAGCTC
>Ga0049085_10000974_pt1 | contig 11259 bp, 8 predicted proteins | sample GreLakmeSU08MSRF_FD_66721 | JGI IMG/M metagenome (GOLD analysis project Ga0049085, IMG submission 66721) | Freshwater lentic microbial communities from great Laurentian Lakes, MI, USA - Great Lakes metaG SU08MSRF | ecosystem: Environmental > Aquatic > Freshwater > Lake | place: Great Lakes... | reverse complement strand
TGAATACCTCTTCAAACTCGTGTGGCGAAACGGAATTTTCGATGTGGTGTTCTCCGATTTTGGTGCGGACCAGACTCGACATGTAAGCGCCGGATTTCAACGCATGGCCGATGTCTAACACCAAAGTACGGATATAGGTTCCTTTGGTACATCGAACGAGAAAATCTATTTCTGGCAATTCTATGCGGGTAAATTCCAAGGAATGAACGGTGATTTTTCTGGATTTCAACACTGTTACATCGCCTTGTCGTGCCAACTTGTAAGCCCTTTGACCATCGACCTTAAGGGCAGAATACAACGGTGGAATTTGGTCGATTTCGCCTAAAAATTGAGGAATGATTGCATATACCATCTCTTCGGTGATATGTTCGGTGGGAAAATGCGCATTGGGCTCCGTTTCCATGTCGTAACTGGGTGTGGTTGCGCCCAAAACCAAGGTGCCTTCATATTCTTTGTCGGCGTCTTGAATGGCTTGAATCCCTTTGGTTTGCTGTTCGGTACAGATGATCAATAAGCCGCTGGCGAGAGGGTCTAACGTGCCCGCATGTCCAACTTTTTTGGCTTTGGTGACGTATTTTATCTTTTTTACCGCTTGGAAAGACGACCATCCATAGGGTTTATTGATGAGGATGATTTCTCCTTTTGCTCGGGCATTTGGATTGAGATTTTCCAATGGGTTGATTTATTGGACAATGAATTTGAAAGACTGGGTATCCGTGGATGTGCCCAACCCGAGGGAGTGCACCCCGAGGCCCCAGCTGCCTTTGACGAGTTCTAGTTTTAAGATATAAACGCCTTTGGCCAATCCGTGGGTATGGAGCGCATATCGGTGGGTTCCGGGTTCTACAGTTAAACTAAACCGACTTCGATCTTCTGTGGCGCCATGATTCTCCGATAGCCCTGATTCGATGCCAACGCTTTGTCCATTCAAATTGAAAACTTGTCCGCTGATGGTCGCCTCGGTCTTGACTTGGAATTCGATGTTTAGGTTTTCGGTGGTGGGGACAGGGAAAACTCTCATGGTAGAAATGGGGTTGTTGGCCACGGTGTCTTTGATTTTCACCCTCGCTACATAGGCGTTCATATTATTGCCTTTGCCCCAAGAACCAACCAAATAGTAAATGCCTTTTTCGTTGTATTTTGCTTGAATGCCTTCGTAATCTCCCCAGCGCTGTTCTTTGGGCTTGATGAAGGTGTAGTTGATGATTGATTGTCCTTTTTTGAGTATTTGATAATCGCTATATTCTCCGTATCGGTTGATGAAAAATGCGCCTGTTCCGGGGAAGTGTTTGGCACCTGAATATACGCTGGTGACAATCATCGAAGGGTCTTGGGCTGATAATTCCGATGTGGGTGCTTCGCCGGCTGCAGCCACGGCAGGATATCCAAAGTCTAGGCTATCGTTAGTAAAGAGATGTGCTTTGATGATGGCGGCGCCTTCATTCCAATAGGTATGATGCAGCGTCCTGCCGCTAGGTGAGGTGATATTGTAGATGCTTCCATGCATGATGTGGGCTTGCATTGTTTTGAAATTGAGGCAGTTTTGAAAGTACTGAAGTTGCGTTCCGATCCGAACGCCGCTCAATACTCGGGCATCATTGGTTCGAAGTCGGAATGCCGTATCGGGTTGCAACGCACTAGAGGGGAATCCATATTTCAAAGGACTTTTGAGCACGCCCAATTCGTAGTTGGCTTGTCCGCTTCTCTGGGTGTTGGTGATTCGATGAACAAAAACAGTGTCGTTTTCTTTGGTGTATGGCCGAACACTCATAAAGTAGTTGTCGACCCCGTCCGGCATCGGGCCATTTTGTATCGCGCAGATGCTCCAAATGGAAACGCCATTGAATTTGATGTTGTGAAAGAAGTTCTTTTGCATGGTATCGCCGTTGAATCCATCTTCTTTATTGAGTTGCCAGATTACGGCTTCCACGAAACCCTCTTCCCAGCTGCTACCGTTATGGAGTAGGTTTACGGTGAAGAACATATCTTCTTTGGTTTGGGAAACGATAGGGTAATCGCTCCAAACGGTATCTTGGATGGGTGTTCCAGGTATTTTATAGACATTCCAAGGTTTAGCGGGGTCGTTGGTGGTGGAGAATCCCACGATGATAAAGCTGTTTTTATTGGTGGTTCCATGCATAAAAACGACGATGTAGCGGTCTTTGTAGGGGTCGTACATCACTCTCGGATCATAGGTCCGATTCATGGTAGGGATGGGATCTTTTTTGATATTGGGATTGTTGGCGAAGTAGTCGAGGGTGAAGGCTTTGACAATTTTGCCGGTATCGTTGTGCACGCGGATTACGGTATTCATGACGGAGACAATTTTGCCGTCGTTTCCTACGGCGATATGATTGTCGTTGGGGGTTCCGCCGCCAGGCGGAACCTCAACACCGCGTTGGGGTTGTGTGATGATTGAATTGGGTGGGGTGGGTTTATCATGAATGATTCCACGGTTTTGAACGGGGTTGGGGTGGCGGCGAGCGGAGCGAGCCGCATCGATTTCACGTCTGAGGTCCTCATTGATCCCTCCGGGTAAAGGCATTTCCGCTTCGCTATCCGTTGGCATCATCCAGATATTGGGAGACGTTGCAGGATCAAAAACATGTGATAACGGCGTTTTGATGTCTCGGATTACATCGCAAGTGCCTCCATTTTTAGGGGAATTCTGGGGTTCCGGCTTGCCCAATTGAGCCGATGCGGTTAAGCAAAGTAACAAAGAAAATACCAGGCTGAGAGTGGATTTCATTGGGTGCAATTTACAGCACAAAGTTCAAACAGGCAATCTGCACGGCAGTCGCAAAAAATCTAACATTCTGTAAGTTGCCTACCACGCGATGACCTCCATTTCTAAGACGATGCCGAATTTTGAAAAAATATCTGCCTGAATTTCATGCGCCAAATCAACAATCTCTTGGCCATTGCCGTTTCCATAATTCACCAAAACTAATGCCTGCTTGACATGGACGCCAACATCGCCTCGCCTAAAACCTTTCCATCCCGCTTTCTCAATGAGCCATCCCGCCGGCACTTTTGTAAGGCCCATTCCTGCTGGGAAGGTTTTGATGTCTGGGAATTGTGCCCGTAATGCCGGGATGATTTCGCTGGAAACCACAGGGTTCTTGAAAAAACTACCACAGTTGCCAATTTCTGCAGGGTTCGGCAATTTGCTTTCACGGATATGAATGACCGCCTTTGATATGTCGTGGATTGTAGGATTCGCAATCTCCCAGCCATTTAACGTGGATTGAATATCGCCATATTGGGTTTTGATCCCCGACTTTTTACTCAGTTTTAATTGAACCGAGATAATGAAATATTGCCCTCTTTTTTCTCGTTTAAATATGCTGTCTCGATAGCCAAATTCGCAGCCGTTTGCATCGAAATGGTGAATTTCACCTGTGGGTAAGTGAAAGGCCGACAACGAACGAAAAACATCTTTTAATTCAACGCCATAGGCTCCGATATTCTGGATTGGTGCGGCGCCCACGGTACCGGGTATTAAACTAAGATTTTCAATTCCGCCAAGGTTTAGCGATAGCGCATATAAAACTGCCCCATGCCAGGGTTCGCCGCCGCCAAATTCAATGATGGCCGACTCACTGTTTTCATCAATTGTGGTTTTGCCAACAATTTCATTCCTCAATAGAAGCCCTTCAAAATTTGTAGTGAACGTAATGTTACTTCCTCCGCCAAGGATTCCAATGTCGGTTCGTTTAAGTTGATGCGAATCAAAAAGTTCCTTTAGTTGGTCTGTGTGGGATATAGAAATGAATTCACTCGCGGTTACATTGAATCCGAAAGTATTTAAATCTATTAAAGGCCAATTTTTTTGAATCAACATGGTTTTTATATAGGGAATCGCGGCGAAGTTATTGAAGTTTACCATTTGCAAAGTAATAAGATGGGGGTTATTATTGCATAATATTTATTTGTATGAGAAAATTTTTTACTGTTATAACGACCTGTTTGGCGTTTTTTTCATTGCAGAACTTATCGGCTCAAGGATGTGTTGCCATTAGAGGATTTGGCGGTTGTGGTGTTGCAAGTGGTACGGGTTTGGCTTTGGCACCCGGACAATGGCAAGTGGGTACCAATTATAGATATTTTAAGTCGTTCAGACATTTCAAAAGCGATGAAGAACAGTTTGATCGTTTGGTAAAACAGACCCAGGTAATCAATTATTCAAACACAATGGAATTATCGGCATCGTGCGGTTTAAATACCCGCTGGCAGTTGAACATTGGGGTTCCGTTGAGTTACACAGACCGTTCAAGTTATTACGAGCATGGTGGTCAGACAGCAACATTTGCCGGTGCAAGAAAGACTTCTACGTCTGCAGGTTTGGGCGATGCAAGAATTGGTGCTTCACGTTGGTTATGGAATCCAGTAAGTCATACCAAAAGGAATTTGTCTGTAGGTGCCGCTTTGAAATTGCCAACGGGTAACTGGAATGTGCAAGACAGTTTTTATAACATTTTGGTTACGGATCCACAATCGGGTGTATCGGCAAGAAAGACTTTGTATCGTCCCGTGGATCAAAGCATCCAATTGGGTGATGGCGGTTTAGGATTAATTATAGACATGCAAGGTTTTTGGGAAGTGAATGAGGGGCTCTATATTTATGGAAATGCCTTTTATTTATTCAACCCACGTGGCGTGAATGGTACCCTTACAAATCGCAGTCCAACAGTGGGTGGCAAGGTTTATACAAATGAATATATGTGTTCCGTCCCCGATCAATACGCGGCTCGCCTTGGTGTTCTGTCGCAAAGCCGTTTGCAGGGTTTGTCATTTTCTTGGGGTGCGCGCCTCGAAGGAATTCCGGTAAAAGATATCATTGGCGAAAGCCTTGGATTCCGTCGTCCGGGATACATCGTTTCTGCGGAACCTGGCGTAACATATATGAAAGGTAAAACCACTTACAATGTGAATGTTCCTATTGCGATGTATCGCATGCGCAACCAAAGTGTAACCGATAAGCAAGTACAGGATGCTTCCGGAATTGCTAGGAATGGAGATGCTGCGTTTGCCGATTATTTAATCTCCTTTGGTGTTACATATCGATTATCGGCTCCTAAAGCCAAGGGCATACTGTTTCATTAATCATTATTCGTTCTGTGGTTTGAATGGGATAATTTGTTAAGAATTGTAAAATTCAAAAATTTCTAGCGGGACCTCAAAACCTTTCTACCGTAGAAGTGTTAAATTAAAACCTTCAACGAAATGATTAATTTCTTCATTGTACTTTTATTTTTCTTTTTCATGGAATTCGTGGCTTGGTTTTCCCACAAATACATGATGCATGGTTTTATGTGGGTTTGGCATGAAAGTCATCATAAGCCCAGAAAAGGCAAGTTTGAACTCAATGATTTGTTCGGGTTCATGTTTGCGTTGCCATCTGCTTGGTTTATCATTTTGGGCGCTGCCGATTACGATTGGCGATTTTTTGCGGGGCTGGGTATTGCTCTATACGGACTTGCTTATTTTTTGGTTCACGATGTTTTTGTACATCAGAGAATCAAATGGTTACGAGGTGCGCGATTTAGGTATTTTAAGGCGATGCGACAGACACACCATTTGCATCATGGGGTTCATACCAAAGAGGGTGCTGAGGCCTTTGGGTTTCTATTTGTTCCAAAACGTTACTTAAATAAATACGGTCGTGACTAAGTCAGTGATTGTTGTAGGTGCGGGGTTGGGTGGTTTGTCAACGGCCCTCCGTTTGAGTTATAAGGGTTACCAAGTAACCATGATTGAAAAACAGGCATTGCCTGGAGGCCGTTTGCATGTATTGAAAAAAGACGGTTTTACATTTGATGTAGGCCCTTCGTTCTTTTCGATGAGCTACGAATTTAAAGAACTGTTTGATTCCATTGGTGAGTCCGTTCCTTTTGAGTTGAATGAGTTGAATCCGTTATACACTGTTAATATGGCGGGCAGTGATCGCGTGTTTCAGATTTATAAAGATTTGGACAAGCTGGCGCATGAATTTAGAGGGATTGAGGACAATTTCGAGGTGAAAGTGAGGGGCTATTTGAAAGGGGCCAAAGAGATTTTTCACGATACGGAATACAAAATCATTAAGCGCAATTTCAACAATATTGTTTCCTATGCTTTGAGTATGGCAACCGTGCCTATGAAGCATCTGCCGAAGATGTTTAGGACTTTTTGGGCGGAGTTGGAACTACATTTTGAGAGCGAAGAGGTAAAAATTATATTTTCATTGGTGGCTTTCTTTTTGGGCGCAACGCCTTTTAATACGCCTAGTGTTTACAGTCTTCTTAACTATACAGAACTAGAACACGATGGATATTGGAATGTGAAGGGTGGGATGTATAAAATTGTGGAAGGCATCATGGGCTTGCTCGAGAAGAAGGGCGTAAAAATGATTTACAACACCGAGATTATGTCGGTTCAACACGAAGGCGGAAAAATGGTTTCAGTAACTAGTGCGAGCGGGGATGTTTATATGTCGGACATATTCGTCATCAATGCGGATGCCGCATGGTTCCGTGGGAAATTTTTACATCGTACAAAATATACAGAAGCGAAACTCGATAAAATGGAATGGACATTGGCGCCGTTTACCATTTACTTAGGTGTAAAAGGCATTATTCCAGACATCCATCATCACAATTATTTCTTAGGTGAAAACTTTAGGGCATACGCCGATACGATTTTTAGAAGTACTGTGACCCCAGAAAAGCCCTATTACTACGTAAACGTGGCGAGTAAAAGCAATCCCGATTGCGCGCCTGAGGGCTGTGAAAATTTGTTTATTCTCTGCCCCGTTCCTGATTTGAGGGTAAAGGCGGATTGGAGCGACGCAAATAAATTGGTAGAAGAGATCATTGAAGACTTAGGAAAACGAGTAAATTTTGATATCAAAAACAATATTCTCACTCAGGTTGTTTATACACCCAATGAGTGGCAGAAGATGTTCAACTTGTACAAGGGCAGTGGCTTGGGCTTGGCGCATGGGTTAAACCAAATTGGCGCGTTAAGGCCAGCAAACAAGGACGAAAAGCTCAATAATGTTTATTATGTTGGAGCCAGTACTCACCCCGGAACAGGTTTACCCATCGTGGTGATTGGCTCTCGTTTGGTAACAGAAAGGATAGAAAATGAGCATTAAATTGTTTGATGATACCTCCATTGCGATGAGTCGCAAATTGGCGCTGAATTACAGCACCAGTTTTTCTTTGGGTATTCGGTTATTATCGAAAGACTCGCGTTGGGCAGTATTTTCCATTTATGGTTTGGTTAGGGTGGCAGACGAAATCGTAGATACCTTTCATGGTTACAATAAGGAAAAAATGTTGCTGGATTTCAAGGCACAGACCTATCAAGCTATGGAAGAGGGCATTAGTTCAAACCCAGTTTTGCACGCATTTCAATTGGCTGCCAATCAATTTGGAATTGGACATGATCTGATTGAACCCTTTTTTCAGTCGATGGAAGAGGATTTGGATACCAGAACCCACAGTGCGGAAAGTTATTCCCAATACATTTATGGTAGTGCGGAGGTGGTTGGACTCATGTGCTTGAAGGTTTTTTGCATTGGCGATGATGTTCAGTATAACCATTTAGTGCCTTTTGCACGTAGTTTGGGGGCCGCTTTTCAGAAGGTCAATTTCTTGAGAGACATTCGTTCTGATGTGGAACAATGCGGCCGTGTATATTTCCCTGGGGTGGATTTCAATCATTTTACCGATGCCGATAAGTATGAAATCATTCAAGATGTAAAAAACGACTTTGCCCACGCTTATAAAGGCATCGTTCAGCTTCCAGTGGGTTGCAGATTGGGTGTTTATACTGCCTACATTTATTATTTAAAATTGCTCGAAAAAATTGAGCGTACTACGGCTGTCGATATTCTAGAAAGTCGCATACGCATTCCAAATACTCAGAAAATCGCCTTGTTGGCCCAGAGTTTTGTGAAGGAAAAGTGGATGGGGGCTTAACCAAACAACCAACCAAATACCTCGTCTATTCGCCCAAAGGAATGCACTTTAATTTTTCCAGTGTGCTCTTGGTTGAATTTGTTGTATTTAGAAATCACGATGTCTGTAAATCCTAGTTTTTCTGCTTCGGCGATGCGTTGCTCCACGCGTTGAACCGCACGAACTTCACCGCTAAGGCCCACTTCTGCCGAGAATACGCATTTGGGTGGTAGGGGTTCAGAATAAAAGCTGCTCATTATTGCGGCCATCAAACTCAAGTCCAATGCTGGATCTTCCAGTCGGAGTCCGCCGGCGAGGTTCACAAATACATCTTGCTGACCTAATTTAAATCCACACCGTTTTTCCAATACTGCCAACAACATGTTTAGCCGGCGGAGATCGTACCCAGTAGCGGATCGCTGTGGCGTTCCATAAACCGCTGTACTCACCAAGGCTTGGGTTTCTAAAAGCAGTGGTCTCACCCCTTCCAGCACTGCGGCAATTCCAATGCCTGAAAGGATTTCCTCTCGTTGAGCAAGCCAAATTTCCGATGGGTTTTTTACACCCTTCAATCCCGCGCCATGCATCTCGTAAATGCCCAATTCTTGTGTGCTGCCAAATCGATTTTTTAGCGTTCTGATGATTCGATACGCATGATGCCTATCGCCCTCAAACTGAAGCACCGTGTCCACCATGTGTTCCAAAATCTTAGGACCAGCAAGGTTTCCATCTTTGGTGATATGCCCTACCAAGAATACGGGGACATCATTTTCTTTGGCAAATTGCAACAATTGGCCGGCACATTCTCTGATTTGCGAAATGCTTCCCGGAGTGGCATCAAGTTGGTCGCTATACAGTGTTTGAATTGAATCAATAATAAGTAACTCGGGTTGGTCTTTCGTAAGGACATCTTTTATATTTTCTAGGAGTGTTTCGGTGAGTATTTCGCATGTGCTATTGCCAAAACCAAGTCGTTCCGCCCTAAGTTTAATCTGCGTTTCACTCTCTTCCCCAGAAACATATAGGGTTTTGGCACTGGTTTGTAAAGCGATTTGCAACAACAATGTACTCTTTCCGATGCCCGGCTCGCCGCCCAAAAGTACTACAGCTCCCGCGACAAGTCCGCCACCCAATACCAAATTCAGTTCATCGTCTGGAAGTATAAGACGCTCACTTTGGTTGGCTTCAATTTGATTTAATGGTTTGGGTTCGGCGATTTTACGACCACTTTTCTTCCACGCTGTAGTTTGTTTTGTGGGTTTAATTTCCTCGATAAATGTATTCCATTCGCTGCAGCCGGGACATTTGCCAATCCATTTTGGACTTTCGAATCCGCAGGATTTACAAAAAAATGTAGTTTTGGCTTTGGTCATGGTCGTTGTTGTGTGAATTGCCCGCGTTTAATTGTTAAAAACGCAAGTATACAAAGAAATAAGCATGGTAAATCGCTAAAAGTTTCGTTAATTTTGTAGGGTTATGGAAAAAAGCTTGAACGACATTGTAACCATTTACGCAGAGGCAACTCCAAACCCTGAAAGTATGAAGTTTGTGGCAAATAAAATGTTGCTACCAAACGACAGTGCTGATTTTCGCAATGCGGAAAAGGCCCAAGAGGGTGGTGAACTGGTGAAAGCATTGTTCGAAATGCCATTTGTTAAGGGCATTTTTATCATGAATAACTTTGTAAGTATCACAAAGAATGAAGATTACGAGTGGTTCGATTTGATTCCAGATTTGAGAAATTTCTTTACAGAATGGATTGAGCAAGGCAAAGAAATTGTTGCGCCTAAAATTTCGTTATCGCCAGAACAGGAAACAGAAATTGAGCGTAAAATTCGTCAGCTCCTTGAAGATCACGTCCGTCCGGCGGTTGAAATGGACGGCGGTGCGATTGATTTTAAGAGCTTTATTGATGGCGTAGTTACGGTACAAATGAAAGGCAGTTGCAGTGGTTGTCCGAGCAGCACAATGACGTTGAAGGCGGGGATTGAGAATTTGCTTAAGCGAATGGTGCCGGAAGTGGTTGCGGTTGAGGCCGAAGCGGTTTAAATTTTACAGAGTATTGTTTTTCTGAAGGAATTTTATTCACTCATTTGCAGTGATTTATAGATTCCATTTGGCTTTCACGCTTTTTTCGGACATATTTGCCTAGTTGATTTTATACTAAAAGAAATATGACATCTATTATCGAAAAACCTGATCCCAATTTTAATTCACTTCACGATTTTTACTTGAATTCAGCGCATAAAATTCACAGCCCAGATCGGGCCGTGATGTTTTATAAGGAGAATGGGAAATGGGAACAGTTGACCTATCAGGATATTTTGGATGGGGTTGATCAAATGGGTGCCTATTTCATGGAATTGGGTTTGCAAAAAGGCGATCGCGTTGCTCTGATAATGGATAATTGTCCGGAGTATTATGTAATCGATCAAACCATTCAGAAGTTGGGCTTGGTGAACGTCTCTGTTTATCCAACATTAACCGGTGAGGAAACAGCATATATAATAAACGATAGCAGTAGCAAGGTTTTATTCGTTGGCAATGCCTTTTTGTTCAAGAAGTTCAAGAAGGTGGAAGGCGACTGTACTACAGTAACGAAGGTTATTGCGATGCCCAAGGATTTGGATCAAGGGGAGAAATTCACGGACTATACTTCGGTTTTGGTTGAAGGGGAGGCCCTGAAGGATAAATACGCATCGGCGATTGCAGAAAGATACGCATCTGTTGTGAAGACGGACTTGTCGACGTTAATTTATACCAGCGGAACAACAGGGATGCCCAAGGGAGTGATGCTTACGCATTATAATTTCATGAGCAACTGTTATGATGCCAAAGATTTATGTCCGGCCATTACTTCGGATGATTTATACTTAAGCTTTTTGCCGTTGAGTCACGTTTTTGAACGACTGGCTACGATGTATTTGAGTACATACATGGGCGCTCAGGTGGCGTTTGCTGAGAACATCGACAAAGTGGCACAGAACATTCAAGAAATGCGTCCTACATTGATGGCGGCGGTTCCTAGGTTGTTGGAGCGTGTCCACGATAAAGTGTATAAGAGTGGTACGGAAAAAGGGGGTGTCAGTGCAAAGATTTTCTTGTGGGCCTTAAAAGTGGGTGGAGAAGCAAGGGTGAAGCGCGACGAAGGCAAGATGGTAGGTCCATTGTTGGCGATACAGGTTGCCATCGCAGAGAAATTGGTTTACAGCAAGATCAAAGCGAAAATGGGCGGCCGATTAAAAATCTTTGTCAGTGGGGCCGGTGCATTGCCAGTGCATGTGGGTGAATTTTTCGCCAATTTGGGCATGCG
>Ga0049085_10000965_pt1 | contig 11312 bp, 15 predicted proteins | sample GreLakmeSU08MSRF_FD_66721 | JGI IMG/M metagenome (GOLD analysis project Ga0049085, IMG submission 66721) | Freshwater lentic microbial communities from great Laurentian Lakes, MI, USA - Great Lakes metaG SU08MSRF | ecosystem: Environmental > Aquatic > Freshwater > Lake | place: Great Lakes... | reverse complement strand
ATACTGGATGTCATCTATTATTTATTCAATGCGAGGCTTGTGCGGCGAAATTTGAGCATTGCTGTTCTGATGCTTGTGCGGCGGTAATTCGTTTGGATTCAGAAGCCCAGATGCAGTTGCGGAAGGGTAAGTCTGCGGGCAGAATTTTTTCCAAAGGAAGGTTTCCTGGGAAAGTGTAAAATAATTTGAGCAGTTTGTCGTTAATGTGTAAGGAATTCTCGCATGAAATGGTGGCAGGGGGATTTTAACTGGCCTGTCCGCCTATATTCGCGCTTTAAAATTTTAATTACACGATTGAATACAATGAAAAATACTCGTAATGGTCAAGAGAAATCTTGGTTACGATGGGCGGTGATACTGCTTTTTGTGATGACGATGTCCGATGCATACGGACAATGGGGCTTTGGCGGCGATGGTGGAAGTCCAGCACCTGCGGGTGGTGATACTCCAGCTCCGGCGGCAGATGCTGGTGGTGGCTGGGGTTCTGAAGGTGGAGACGCGGCAGAAGAACCTGTGCTTAAAAAAGCACCTTACATCCGATTTGTACCTCCCTATGATTCTATGAGGGAAATTATTTTTTATGAAAACATCATAGAGGATGAAGCTTGTGAAAACTGTGGCGCTGATTCTCTGTATTGGAGGGCCAAGAAGTATTTGGTTCAGCGTTTTGGAAAGGAAGGGTATAAAAAGATGATCATTGAGGACAAGGTCGCGGAGCGCATCGTTTTGAAAGTTACAATTCCGATGATTTGTACTTACGGCAAGTACAATAAGAAACAGGAGGGGATGTTGGAGTATAAATTGAGCTTGCGCTTTAAGGATAGCAGATACAAATATCAATTTGGAAATTTTGTGCATGTGGAGGTTGAGGATGGATTGGGTGCCAAGATTTCTAGGACATACTACGAGCATTACATGCGATTGAAAAAGGGATTTCAATTTACCGACCGATATTTGATTGCGGCGGATACCGAGGTGGCCGAAGTGGTGAAAGCATTTAAGAAAACCTTAAGGGAGCCGTTCCAAGCGGACGAGGACGATTGGTAGGCGTTTTGCTTCTTGTGCTGCATTTTAATTGTTGAAAGAGGCCCTCAATGCTGTGGTTCACAACGATTTTGGTGTCTATTTTAGAAAAGCCTGAAAAAAAGTTGTGGATATCTTGCTCTAAGAGAGAAAATTTCCTATTTTTGCAACCCCAAAAACTAAGTAAGAATTACAAACGTGAATCCGCTAAGTACATACAAAACCGTTTCGGTGAACAAAATGACTGCTGACAAACAGTGGTTTGTTGTTGACGCAAATGGACAGACATTAGGCCGTATGGCCTCTCAAATTGCTTCGGTTCTCCGTGGCAAAAACAAGCCATCTTTTACGCCTCACGTTGATTGCGGTGACAATGTAATTGTAATCAATGCTGCACATGTTGTGATGACAGCTGGTAAGTTCGAAACCAAAGAATATTTACGTCACACAGGATATCCTGGCGGACAAAGATCAACTTTGGCGAAGAACGTGAAGCCAGAGCGTTTGATTGAGATGGCGGTAAAAGGCATGTTGCCCAAGAATCGTTTGGGCCGTCGTTTATTTACCAATTTGTTTGTGTACATAGGAACTGAACATCCTCACGCTGCACAACAGCCCAAAGTAATGAATATCGAAAACTGAGCCATATGATAAACACCTCAGGCAGAAGAAAAGCCGCAGTAGCCCGTGTATACCTGAAAGAAGGTAACGGCACAATCGTAGTAAATAAGAAAGCATTGGAAGTTTATTTCCCACTTCCATGGCATCAATCAGCCATTCAAGCACCAATGACCTTGACCGATAATTCGGGCAAGTACGACATTCAAGTGAATGTTTGTGGTGGCGGAGTAAGCGGACAGGCGCAAGCGGTTCGTTTGGCCATTTCGAAGGCTTTGGTTGATATCAATGCTGAATTGAAGTCGCCTTTAAGACAGGCTGGATTCATGACGCGTGATTCCCGTGTGGTTGAACGTAAGAAACCAGGTCAGAAAAAGGCACGTCGTCGCTTCCAGTTCTCTAAACGTTAATTATACTCATGGCATATACTCAGCAGGATTTGTTGGAAGCAGGTGTACATTTTGGTCACCTTACCCGCAAATGGAATCCCAGGATGGCTCCATATATTTTTATGGAACAGAATGGTATCCACATCATTGATCTCAAAAAAACCGAAAGTAAACTAGAAGAGGCGAAAGCCGCTGCTAAGAATATCGCTCGCTCGGGTCGCCGGGTTTTGTTTGTGGCTACTAAGAAACAAGCAAAAGAAATCGTAGCCGCAGAGGCTAAACGTGCCAATATGCCGTTCACAACTCAGCGTTGGTTGGGTGGTATGTTGACAAACTTTCAAACTGTTCGTAAGAGCATCAAGCGTATGCAGAACATCGATAAGATGGCAACGGACGGTACGTTTGAGCGCATCAACAAGAAAGAGCGTTTGATGTTGGATCGTGAAAAAGCAAAATTGCAAATGATTTTGGGCGGTATCGAGGATATGACCAAATTGCCTGGTGCCATTTTTATGGTAGATGTGAAGCGTGAGCACATTGCAGTTTCAGAAGCAACGCGTTTGGGTATCCCAACAATTGCATTGGTTGATACCAATTCTGATCCAACTGTAGTGGATTATGCAATCCCTGGAAATGACGATGCATCTAAATCTATTTATTTGATCGTTCGAGAAATTGCGGATGCGATTATTGAAGGTAGTCAAGAACGCAAGCGTGAAAAGTCTGAAGAAGAAGTGGCTCCAACTGCTGAAGTAACAGAAGTTGCTGCAGAAGCATAATTTTATATGAGTTTATGACAACAATAAGTGCATCAGAAGTAAATAAACTGCGCCAAATGACCGGTGCGGGGATGATGGATTGTAAAATTGCCTTGGTTGAAACCCAGGGTGATTTTGAAGTAGCAATGGACTATTTACGTAAAAAAGGAGCGAAAATTGCTGCCAAGCGCGCCGATAGAGAAGCAACAGAAGGTTGTGTGATAGCCTTGGTGAATGATTCTCGCAATGCGGGTGTGATTGTATTGCTTGCTTGTGAAACAGATTTCGTAGCTAAGAATGAAGCATTTGTTGAATTGGCAAAAAGCATCGCATCGTTGGCTATGGATAACAAGCCTGCTGACGTAGATGCGTTGAAAGCTTTGTCTTTGAATGGTGTGGCTTTGGCTGACCGTTTGTTGGATGAAGTTGCTAAGATTGGTGAAAAAATCGACGTTACTAAATATGAGTTGGTAGAAGGTGAGAATGTGGTTTCTTACATTCACGGTTCTAACCGTATGGGTGTTTTGGTACAAATGAACAATGCCGCTACAGATGCGAATATGGTTGCTGGAAAAGATGTTGCAATGCAAATTGCGGCAATGAATCCTGTGGCTGTAAATCGCGACAGTGTGGATGCCAGTACCATTGAGCGCGAATTGGAAATCGGTCGTGAGCAAGCGCGTGCTGAAGGCAAGCCAGAAGCTATGATTGATCGTATCGCTACAGGTAAATTGGAGAAGTTCTTTAAGGAGTCTACTCTTGCCGCGCAAGACTTTGTGAAAGACGGTTCAATGACAGTTGAGAAATATCTTACAAGTGTTGAGCCAGGCCTCACAGTTACAAGATTCAAACGAGTTCAACTCGGTTAAGAATATTTAATCCCTCGAAAGAGGGATTTTTTTTGCTAATATTACAACTTCAAATGAAATACAAAAGGATACTATTAAAGTTGAGCGGCGAATCTTTGTTGGGTTCCCAAGCGTACGGCATCGATGCCAAAGTTTTGGAATCATATTCTCTGGCGGTTAAGGAAGTGGTTGACGCAGGCGTTGAGGTTGCTGTGGTAATTGGCGGTGGTAATATATTTCGCGGTGTACAAGGCGCTCAAGGGGGTGTTGTGGATCGCGCTACTGGTGATTATATGGGTATGTTGGCAACAATGATGAACGCCATGGCTTTGCAAGGGGCTTTTGAGCGCGTTGGGATGTCTACACGCTTGTTATCTGCCATTAAGATGGAGCAAGTCGCAGAACCTTTCATTCGTAGAAGAGCGATGCGCCATTTGGAAAAAGGCCGGGTGGTAATTTTTGGTGCGGGAACAGGGAATCCCTATTTCACAACGGATACGGCTGCCTCATTGCGGGCAGTGGAAATTGAAGCCGATGTGGTAATTAAGGGAACGCGTGTAGATGGTATCTATGATAGTGATCCTGAGAAGAATCCTAATGCGGTTAAATACGATGAAATTTCGTTTAAGAAGGTCTATGAATTAGGATTGGAAGTGATGGATTTAACGGCCATTACATTGTGTCAGGAGAACAACAAACCCATTGTGGTGTTTGATATGAATACCGCTGGAAATTTGATGAAGTTGGTGAGTGGTGAGAAGGTGGGTACTTTGGTGATTGATTGAGGTTGGATTGAGGCAGCTCAAGCGCATCGCGTGATGGTTGTGCGAGTAGTTGTTGCCATGAACTGAATATAAATCGGGTGGTCTTGGACTGTGATTGAAATTAAAATCGTGCAAGCATTCATAAAAAAAGACGACCATTGGTCGTCTTTTTTTATGAATATCTAAAATTCTATTCGACTTACGCCAAAGAATTTACGTGCTTTTGCAAACTTGACTTCAAGTTGCCCGCTTTGTTTTTGTGGATGACATTGCGCTTAGCCAATTTGTCTAATACTTCAAATGCTGTGGTTAACAACTTAGATGCATCGTCCTTAGAATCCGATTTACGGATATTCTTGATGATAGTACGAGCTGTTTTATGCTGATAACGATTGAGGTCACGCTTTGCGGCGTTGGCTCTAATTCTCTTGATTGCTGACTTATGATTTGCCATTTCTATTAAAAAGGACTGCAAAGATAACCAAACTGCTTGAATCCTACAACTTATTTGAAAATTTAGCACTCATTTTCTGGGGCCAATGCCACCTTGAGGCCTTGAAGTTCGGGGTTTAAATGAATCTGGCAACCCAAACGCGAGTTCGAATTAACAAAAAACGCTTGATCAAGCATCGCCAATTCATCATCGGAAGCATTGGGAAGAGGGTGTTCGCTCAAAACATAAACCTGACAAGTGGCGCAAAGAGCCATTCCGCCGCATTCTCCTTTTACAGGCAATTCAACGGCTCTGCAGAAATCCATCAAGTTCAATCCCATATCTGTGGGTGCTTGATAAGTCTGTTCTTCGCCGTTCCTATCAATAATGGTGATATCAATGATGTTTGAATCCAATTAGAGTAAATGTGTTAGGTGGGCTTGACTGTTTTTTATTACGATGCGATAGTGCTTTTCTTCGGCGTGTTTTTCCAAAACGTAAAGACAAACATTAGTGTGCTCAAAATTGTCCATTTGATGCAGGGGCGTATTTGTTAATAGGCAAAGGAAACCTCGTAAGGCTCTGCCATGCATGCAAACCAAGACGGGAGATTTTCCGAGGGTTTCAATTTTTTTCAATCCCAGTTTTTGGCGTTTAAGCATTGTATTTGGCGTTTCGCCGCCATTGATGGCAACATTGAGTTCTCCGTTTCTCCATTTTGCGAGCATCGCATAGAATTCTCGTCTAGAGTGTTCGCTGGGTTGCTGGCCTTCCAAGATGCCCCAATTGATTTCATTCAGTTCGGGAATCACTTGGGTTTCAATGTTCAATTCTTCAAAGGGAGCCACCGTTTGTTGTGTGCGCTTGAGTGCGCTTACAAAAATTTGCTGAAATGGAATGTATTTATAGGCCTGATAAAATGCATCGGCCTGCGCCATTCCTTTTTCATTGATGTCTGTATCCACTCCAGAACCTTGAACGATACCCATTTTATTGTAGTTCGTTTCACCATGCCGAATGATATACATTGTTTTTGTGGCTTGGGTGGTTGAACTTTGCATGATAGATTGGGAATGGAAACTGCAAATATACAACAGGCAATGGCGATTTATCGCTTGTCTGATGCGTTGATTCCCACAGCGGTTGTGGGTAACGTGGTTTTGCTAACCCCGGAGAACGAGAATGTAATTCCGATAAATGACCAATTACAACTCTGCTGGTCTAGCTTTGAGAGTCAATGTGTTTCTCGTTTTGATGTCCATAAATCGTTAAAGGGCTGGGAATTATGTGGTCAGCAACTGTATACTTATTTATCGCGGAATTCGTTATCGCCCATTGAACTATCTACTACGACAAAAGTGGATTTTATGGATGAAGTGAATGCCATCAAATCGATGATTATTGATAAACAAGGCAAGAAAATTGTGGCCGCTAGAACATCGTCCATTGAGAAAAGGGTTGATGCTGACGCCCTATGGGATTCATATAAAGCGTTATGCAACCAATATCCTAAGGCATTTGTTTTTATGCTTTTTGATCCCATTCAGGGTAGTTGGATGGGTGCTACACCCGAGCGTTTGATTAGTTGGGATCAAGGCGATGCGCGAATCATGTCGTTGGCTGGCACATTAACCCAAGCCCAATCGGATTGGACAGGCAAGGAGAGAAAAGAGCAATCTGTCACCAGTCGATTTATCCAGGAAAAGGTTTTAGAATTGGGGATTGAACCCAATGAGACAGAGGTAAAGGAGTTGAAAATGGGGAATATCCGACATTTGATGTCGGACTGGTATTTTCCTTTAGAAAGAACCCGTTTACATGGGTTGATAAATCGCTTACACCCCACGCCGGCGGTTGGAGGTTATCCGCAAGAGTGGGCAGTAGATTGGATTTTGAACCATGAGGGTTTTGATCGGGGATTGTATGCGGGGTTCATTGGGGTTGAGACCGCTGATTTTGCATCGTATCACGTAGTGCTTAGATGCTGTGAGATTGGTAGCAACGGGTTTGTTGTGTTTGCGGGTTGCGGTGTAAATGCTGATTCAGACCCTGAAACAGAGTGGGAAGAAACTTCGGCAAAAATGCAATTGATTTCTGCGTATTTGTAATTATCGAAAAATCGTTGGGTTGGGAATGCCTTGGCCGAAATCGGTAACATCGAGGGCTTCTTTGGTGAATATCCCCCTTTTTGATGGCTTATACCCCGAATAATCGCCTGTGGGGATGTAATAATAGAGATTGCCTTTGGCGGCTGGAAAGGGAGGACCGACTTCATCAAAAACAATCGTTTTTTGTTCCTCCTCGTAGCGCATGAGAATCCTGGTTGATTTATGGTATTCAAAAACAACGCGCATTTCCTCGGAAGGGTCTTCTATGCCGTCTCTAAAAATCGGGGCACCCCAAACGGGAAGGTCGTTCTCAAAGGAGAGCACATCAATGATGGAGCGGTTTGAGTTTAGATTGTGTCCATCAAAAGCCATCACGATATAATATTGTTTCCGCTTGATTTTATGGGGAAATAGCTGATAATAGAGGCCGCCGATCCATTCGGGGTGTTCTACGGGTGTTTCGAGGTAGTCTTTGGGTAGATTTTGGGCGGTGTCTTGTAGGGAAAAAAGGGCTATTCCGGATTTTGTTTTTCGCTGGATTACGCCATACTGATTAAACACGCCATTTTTTAGGATGATATTGAATGTAAACAATCGCACATTGGCTTTGGGATGAAATGCAATGGCAACCGTGGTCATTCTGAGATTGGCAAATTCATGATCAAACGATGCCGGATTGCCCAGGACCTCTAGGAGTTTTGCTTGCAGGTTTTCGGCACTGGCGAGTTTTGCAGAATCGGTGGTGGAGGAAATGACAAACGGCGCAATTTTCATCAAATCGTCTTCGTCTTGTTCCATAGGTGTGAGCAATTCTCGATCCACTGGGGCTTCCACTGCTATGGGCCGTGGCTCCTCATTTTCGATTTCTGCGGAATCCGTTTGTGCATTTGTAGCCAGAGAAAAAATGCAAAGGCAGGCAAAAAAAATCGCTTTGAGTCCTTGAGTTGATTTTGGTGTAATCATTAACATCGTCGTCTCAAGAGTAACGCAGTAAAACAAGAAAAATTCTGATGTTAGGGGATTAGCGATTTTCAACAACGACCGCACTGGCTCCGCCGCCACCGTTGCAGATGGCTGCGCCGCCATATTTGCCATTGTTTTGCTTTAAAACATGGAGTAAGGTTACCAGAATGCGGGCGCCCGAGGCACCCAAGGGGTGGCCGAGGGCGACAGCGCCGCCGTTTACGTTGACTTTGCTATCGTCTAAATGCAATAACTGATTGTTGGCCAATGCAACTACCGAGAAGGCTTCGTTCAATTCCACAAAATCCAAATCGGCAACGGTGATGCCGGCTCTTTGGGCAGCAATTGGGAGGGCTTTCGCTGGGGTTGTGGTAAACCATTCAGGGCTCTGTTCGGCATCGGCAAATCCGGTAAGCTTTGCCATCGGGGTTAGTCCCAATTCTTTGAGTTTTTCGCCACTCACCAAAATCAGGGCCGCGCCGCCATCATTGATGGTTGATGCGTTGGCCGCGGTCACCGTTCCATCTTTTTGGAAAACGGCTTTTAGTCCAGGGATTTTATCAAAATTGACATTCTTATATTCTTCGTCCTCGCTCACAATCACATCGCCCTTGCGGGTTTGCACTGTAACAGGAACAATCTCGTCGTTGAATTTGCCTGCTTTCCAAGCTTCTGCAGCGCGCGTATAACTTTGAATGGCATAAGTGTCTTGGGCTTCACGGCTGAAGTTCATTTCTTTGGCACATAGCTCGGCACAAGTTCCCATGAGGGTTTTGCCATACGCATCGGTTAGGCCATCGTTGATGATGCCATCCAAGGCTTGGATGTTGCCATATTTATATCCAGCGCGAGAGTTTGGAAGGTAATGCGGTGTAAGGCTCATGTTTTCCATTCCACCTGCCACTACGATGTCGTTTAGACCGAGCATAATGCTCTGTGCTGCCAAGGCCACCGACTTCAAACCGCTCGCACACACTTTGTTGATTGTGGTTGCGGGTACATGGTCGCCAATGCCTGCAAATTTTGCGGCCTGACGGGCGGGCGCTTGTCCCACACCGGCTTGCAAAACACATCCCATATAAACCTCATTGACATCATTTGGATTGATGCCTGCTTTTTCCAAAGCGCCTTTGATGGCGATGGCACCCAATTGGGTTGCTGGAACAGTAGAAAGGGAGCCATTGAAACTTCCCATTGGGGTTCTGGCTGCGGCAACGATATAAACTTCTTTTGACATATAGATTTTTAAAAATACAAAGATAAGTGATTGCGCAGAATGGTGGGTGGTTGCGATATTATGGGTTAGTTTTGCGGTAGAAAAAATGAGTTAATGATACTGTTGATTGAATCCTCGGCCGAATATCCATCGGTGGCTTTGGTCACAGAAGCGGGTGTTTTGGTGCATTTGGAGGTGGGCAAGGAGGTTCAATCCCATGCGGAATTGCTGCCAATGATGGTCCAACGAGCTGTTGCATATGCGAATAGTGCGGAGATCGCGGTTTCGAGTCATGTTTCCGCTACTGGCGAAGATGTTTCGGTATCGGGAATTGGGATTTGTACAAAAGGAATTTCTGCTGTGGGATTTCATGAGGGACCTGGCAGCTATACGGGATTGAGGATTGGGGTGAGTTTGGCGAAGGGGCTGTGCTATGCAATGGCTGTGCCGTTAATTTCTGTGAGTGGATTTGAGGCTTTGGGTGCGGAGGTTTTGCGATCGAATGAATCTATAGATAGTGTTTGGGTGATGATGGATGCGCGCAGAGATGAAGTATATGCGATCAAATTGGAGCGCGATGGTTTGGAGGGGTCTGACTCTGGTTACGAGGTGAGAGTACCGATTTGTGCGATGATTTTGCCAGATCCCAGGTTGGGCGATCCGGTTGATAGTACTTGTTTTGTTGGGAATGCCAATGAAAAGATAGCGCGATTGGTTGCCAACCATGGGTCGAAGTTTATTGAACTATCTCCCCGGGCGGATCATTTGAGTCACTTGGTAGTTTCGAAATTTCAAGCAAATAATTTTGAGGATTTGGCTTACTACGAGCCCTATTATCTCAAGGATTTTGTTGTGGGGATTGGAAAGAAATTAGGAATTTGATTTCACACAAATGGCAGCCATCGGATTGAAAAAACGGATTTTATTCATCGACAATCTCGATAGTTTTACATACAACATAGTGCATGGTTTGTCGGTGGGGGGCGCACAAGTGGATGTGGTTAGGATTGATGAACTTGTTGCGGTTGATCAGGCAGATTGGTTGTTGGCATTGCAGAAATATGATGGCTATGTGGTTGGCCCGGGCCCGGGCCAACCACATAGCCATCCCATGTTAATGACAATCCTTGGGTGGTCGATGGGTAAACTTCCAATTTTGGGCGTATGCTTGGGATTGCAGGCGATCGGACAAGCGTATGGTTGGGATTTGCTGCATGGCGATTTGCCTGTTCACGGAAAACCCTCGTTTATCGAACATACGAACCAGGGCATTTTTCACGGTTTATCCAATCCGATGCAGGTAGGTCGATATCATTCTTTGGTCGTTAAACCTTCATCAATATTGCCATCAAAAGGGGTTCCCTCTACATCGCTAAAAATCGAAGCGACTTGTGATGGCGCAGTAATGGCGGTAAGTGATGCCGGTAATCAAATTTGGGCAGTACAATTTCACCCAGAGAGTATTCTTACTCCCGAGGGCCAGCTGTTAATGAATGCTTGGCTAAAGCAGTTATAATCGCCTCAGCGATATCCTTTGGCGCATACCCACAACGATGATAAAGATCTTCCTCGTTGTTGCCGTGTTCGATGAAATTATGAGGGATGCCCAAGTGTTGGAATTGCGGGATTGCAGGTTGATTTGTTTGGTAATTGTGCGGTTGCTCAATGGATTTAGCGAGTGATTGTTTTAGTCCTTCACCCCAACCACTTTGTACACAACCGTCTTCCACTGTGATGATATACTCGTAATTCTGAGTATTTTTTGGAGTTATAGCGGCTGAAAGTGATTGAAAATCCAGGTTGTCATCGGTCCATTGCAATAACGGAATATGTAGGTGATGGTAATTGGAAGATTGTATTTTGGGAGAAAGTTTGGTCACTGCATCAACGCTGTTCATAGTGCCTGAATTATGGTTATCTAACAGAATGGAATTCGCTTGAATGGCCAAATTGGTTGCATGGCCGGTGGTGATCAACAGGACATTTGCGCGGCCATCCGATTTTAACCATTGTGGTGATAGGGTTTCGATTGCCAAAGTTCTATCCATGGCGGGCTCCCATTGATTGTCAAATAATGTTCCTTTTGGATATCGAATTGCGATGGGGCCCACGTTTTGTGTTCCGAGCCAAAGCGAGGCGTATAACTCTCTGGCGTTTCTCGGGGCACAAAGTATTGTCTGCGGAATGCAGCG
>Ga0049085_10000964_pt1 | contig 11315 bp, 8 predicted proteins | sample GreLakmeSU08MSRF_FD_66721 | JGI IMG/M metagenome (GOLD analysis project Ga0049085, IMG submission 66721) | Freshwater lentic microbial communities from great Laurentian Lakes, MI, USA - Great Lakes metaG SU08MSRF | ecosystem: Environmental > Aquatic > Freshwater > Lake | place: Great Lakes... | reverse complement strand
TGGCTTTGCGGATGAAGTCGAGCAACGACGTCTTCCCGTGGTCGACGTGACCCATGATCGTGACGACCGGTGGACGCGACTTCAGCGACTCGGGCGCATCGACCGGCGCCTCTTCCACCGAGGCGGCGTACTCTTCTTCGCGCACCGCGTTGTACCCGAACTCCGATGCGATCATTTCGATCTGGTCGAAATCGAGGCGTTGATTGATCGTGACCATCAACCCGAGGTGTTTGAACGCAAAACTGACGATCTGCGTGGCTGGAATCTTGAGGATGCCGGCGAGCTCGCTGACCGTGATGAATTCATTGACGCGGACCAGCTTCTTCTCGACCTCAGCGGCCGCGGCGCGCATGGCGTTGAGTTCGTCACGATCCACTTCCTCAGGGCGGCGGCGCTTCGCCGGTCCGCCCGTCATCTGCTTCATCGTCCGGAAGATGTTGGCCGACACCGCTTCCTGGTCCACTGCGCCGCGCTTGCCCTTGCGCCGGCGAGCGCCGCTGGACGGCATCGGTCCGCTGATCGAGCCCGGCGGGCCACCACGGCCACCACTCGCCGGTGCAGGCCGGACGTCACGCCGTGCACCACCGCCTGGCTGGCCAGGCGAAGCCGACGCAATCGGTCGCGGCGGGAACGGCAGGTTGCCCACGCCGGGGCGGGCACGCGGTGCGCCCGGAACCACCGAGCGCGGACGTGGCCGCGCCGACGCGGCTAAGACTGGCGCCGACGCCGATGCGACGGGCGCCGATGCAGGTGAGACTGGCGTGAAAACGGGTGCGGTGCTCGTGGCCGGTCGTGCCGGCGCGACGATCACTGGCGTGGGCGGGACGGCGGTCATGAGGGGCGTGACTGCCACAGGCAGAGCGACCGGTGCAACGCGCTCCGGTTGCTTCTGCGCTTCGACCACCACCGGTGCCGGCGCTTCGAGCACAGGCTCCGATGCTGGTTCAGGCTCCGGCGTCTCGACGAACGGAGCCGGGGGCGGCGCCACGCGGCGACGCGTCGCCTTGGTCGCCTCCGGCGGTGCGACGGGTTCTGGCTCGAGCGTCGACTTGGCCTTTGCCTTGGAAGCGGGCTTCGCTGGCTTGGCCGCCTCAGCAGACTTCGCGGACTCTTTCGCCTTCGCCTCTGGCTCTGCGGCTTCGACGGCTGGCGCGGCACCGGTGGTACGACGGCGACGGGCGGGCGCGGCGACCGGAGCAGCCGACGCAGCGGCGCGCGTGCGCTTGTCGCGTTCCCAGCGCGTGCGTGCACGTGCGACGTGTTCGTCAGTGAGCGGCGTGATATGGCTGCGCACGGTCACGTCGAGTGATCGCAGCATGGCCACGACCTCCTCGCTCGTAATGCCGAATTCCGAAGCCAGATCCGTTACGCGAAGCTTTGTTGACACCCCTACCTCCGTTGTGCCGTCACGGGCTCATCGGGGCCAATGCCCCGCGGATACCCCGCGCCAGCGCTTCATCCACCACCGCGACAACCGTCGTGGTTTCACGCCCCACCGCGGCACCGAGATCCCCCGCGGTCACACCACCGATCACCAACACATGCCTCGCCGCGAGTAGCGGCAACACCTTTGTTCGGCTGTTTTCCGCCGCATCGTCCGCGACCAGCGTGAGCCGAACCGAACGCTTCCCCACTGCTGCCTTCACCTGCTCGACGCCAACGACCACCGACCGCGCACGAAGCCCGAGCCCCAGCAAACCACGAACCTTCACCCACTGGGCCGCGCTCATCGTGACCGACTTCGCGGGCCGAGTGCCAACTCCACCGCGCAGGTCGTCACGCACCCTGCGGCGCGCCTTCCTTTGCTGCTGTTGCGGCGCCTGCGCTGTCGCTCGCGTCCGCACCCTCGTCGGTCAGTTCGTTGATGAGCTTCATGATGCGCTCCGCTTCCTCCGGCGCGATGCCGGGGAGACGGAGAAAATCTTCCTTATCGAGATCGATAATGTCGTTGAGCGTGGCGTAGCCACCAGCCTCGAGCACGGCGACCGTCGCCGGCGGCAGTCCCTCAAGATCCGACAGCTTGACGTCGGAGCCAACCTCGATCGCCTGTTCCTCTTCCGGCAGTGGCTGGAAGATCGGCGCCTCACCACTGCGCTCGAGCCATTCGCGACTCGAGTACAGTTCGATTTTCCACTCTGTCAGTTCCGATGCGAGGCGCACGTTCTGGCCGTTGCGGCCGATAGCCAGCGAGAGCTGGTCCTCGTCCACGACGGCCTGAATGGTCTTCGTCGCCGGGTCGCTGAATACGCGTGCGACCTTGGCGGGAGCGAGTGCGAGACGCGCGAACCGTTCCGGATCGGACGACCACGGGACGATGTCGATGCGCTCGCCGCCGAGTTCCTGTACAACGGTCTGCACCCGCGAACCCTTCATCCCAACGCAGGCACCCACCGGATCGATCGCTTCGTCGCGCGAGAACACCGCGATCTTGGTGCGGCTGCCCACTTCGCGGGCGGCGGCGCGGATCTCGACGATTCCCTGCTGCAACTCTGGCACTTCGAGGCGGAACAGCGCCTTCACGAAAAGGGCGTCACCGCGCGAGAGCACGAGCCGCGGCCCCTTCGGCGTCTCCTCGACCTTTTTGAGTACGGCGCGAATCGGTTCACCCTGCTTGTAGTGCTCACGGTGATTTTGTTCGCGATACGGAATGATGGCCTCCGCCTCGCGGAACTTGTTCAACATCACCACGATCTTCCCGCGCTCGATCTGCTGGATCTCGCCAGACAGGAGGTCGCCGACACGACCAGCGAACTCGTCACGAATCTTCGTGCGTTCGCCTTCACGGACGCGCTGGACGATCCGCTGCTTCGCAGCCTGCACCGCCGAACGGCCAAACTCGGCGAAATCCACGGCGGTCTCCATGACGTCACCGATCTGATAGGCCTCGTCCTCGTACCGGGCTTCTTCGAGCGTGATCTGGCTGGCCGGATCCTCGACCAGGGCGACGACGCTCTTGAGCAGCACGATGCGGATCTCGCCGCGGTCATCGTCGACCGTGACCTCAGCCTGAACGGTCGGGCCATGCTTCTTGGCCAAGGCGGCATGAATGCCGTCGCGCAGGAGCTCCGTAAGCTCCGAACGCTCGATCTGCTTCAGGTGCGCGAGTTCGCGGATCGCGGTCAGAATTTCAGTTGAACCAGCCATCGGGGATCGCCCTCAGGTATTCCAATGAACGGCGAGGCGGGCCTGCTCGATATCCGCCACCGCCAACTCGTGTTCCGTGCCTTTCAGGTCCCGCAACGTCACTGTTGCCGTATCGCCGTCACCAGCGACCCCGACAATCTCCACTTCGACATGTCCACCAACCGCGGCAAACCGCGCGCTCTTCACCGTCGCGCGCCGTCCCACGAACCGCTGCCAATCCTTCAGCGCCTTCAGCGGACGTTCGAGTCCCGGCGAGGACACCTCCAGCACATACCGACCGTCGATCAGGCCGGGTTCCGTGTCAAACCTCGCTTCAATTGCGCGCGACGCCCGCTCACAGTCCCCAACCTGTACTTTCTCGCCATCTCGCCGGTCAATCCGAACGTCGACGACAGGCCTCGAACGCGGCCCCCCAATACGGACGTCTACGAGATCGTAGCCGATGGCATCAAGTTCTTTCTGGACAACAGCTTGCAGACTACTGCTCACGTTGATTCTGCGACTCCAGCGGAGACAAAAAAATGTGGGGCAACTTCCCCCACATCCTGCCGACGTTCCGAGCACCGCCGGCCTTCTCCAATGATACGGCTCGGTCAGGGCGGCGTCAAGGCAAATCCAAGAGCAGCCAACTCAATCGTCCTGGCGGGATGCGATCACCGCTATCTGACGCGCAGCATCGCCAGCGCGGTGCGAGAAGAACCGATCGTTGTCGCAACGGGTGCACGATTCGCTCGCCGACAGGTGGCCAACACCGGCGCCCTGTGCCTGCTCGGCGATGCGCCCCCGCAGATCGACGCTCCGATGCCGGAATGTACGCGATCCCGTGAGCTGCTCGTACACGTCAGGGCCAACTTCGTAGCAGCGGCCGCAGACGGCAGGACCGAGATGCAGGTGCAGATCCTCCGCGGCGAGTCCGGACGCGGCCAACCGCCGTATGACCTGTTCGATCAGATGCGCTGCCGTCCCGCGCCAGCCGGCGTGGACCATGGCCACCACACCCGAGGGGTGAGCCACGAACACCGGCACGCAATCGGCGATCGTCACCGCGGCGGCGATCGCGGGCGCGAATACGATATGCGCGTCCACGCCTTCGATGCGATGCCATCCGCTCCACGGATCTCCGTGCTCGGCGATGGCGACTCCGTGCACCTGCCGCGCACTCACGAGCCCCGTCTGGCCAGGCATCAGCGCGCGCTGCATCGCGTTCCAGCGCGCCGTATTGGCCTCAAGCGTCGCCGGCTCTGAGAGCGAAAAGTCTCCGAGCGCGCGCGTCGTCGTGAACGCTGTGACGCCAAGGACCTCGAACTCGGCAACGCGTTCGCGGGTGGGCACGGGGGCCGACCCGGAAGGCGGATTCATCCGCGCCCGTTCTCCACTCGCCGGATGCTGGCGCCGAGCGCTTCGAGCCTCTCGTGGATGCGTTCGTAGCCACGCTCGATCTGTCCAACGTTGTTGATGACGCTCGTACCCTTGGCGCACAGCGCCGCGATGAGCATCGCCATCCCGGCCCGGATATCGGGTGATTCCACCGTCGCACCGCGCAACGGTGATGGACCGGAGACGAGCGCCCGATGCGGATCGCAGAGCACGATGCGCGCGCCCATCGACACCAGCTTGTCGACGAAGAACATGCGGGACTCAAACATCTTCTCGTGCATCAGCACGAGGCCGTTGCACTGTGTGGCGGTGACGATGGCGATGGACATCACGTCGGCCGGGAACGCTGGCCACGGCTGATCTTCCAGCTTGGGCACATGTCCGCCGAGATCGTTCTGGATGTCGAGTGACTGTCGCGCCGGGACAACCAGCGCCTTCCCATCCACGACGGTCGTGACGCCGAGCCGCTCGAAGCCCATCCGCACGGAACGGAGGTGCTCGACACCAGCGTCTTCGATGCGGAGTTCGGACTTCGTGACGGCGGCGAGGCCGATGAACGACCCGACCTCGATGTGATCCGGACCGATCGTGTGCGTGGCGCTGCCCAGTGACGCGCCACCGGTGATGGTGAGTTCGTTCGTACCGATGCCCTGAATCGTCGCACCGAGTGCGACGAGGAAACGGCAGAGATCCTGCACATGGGGCTCGGACGCGACGTTGCGCAGCACCGTGGTCCCGCTCGCCGCCACGGCTGCCATGACGGCATTCTCCGTGCCGGTGACGCTCGGCTCGTCGAGGAATACATCAGCACCCTTCAGTCCCTTGGTCGTGAACTTGATGCGGTCGGTGAACTCATGCGCCGCACCGAGCTGTTCGAGGGCGAGAAAGTGAGTGTCGAGCCGACGGCGTCCGATGACGTCGCCACCAGGGGGCGTCAGTTCGACCTCACCGACCCGGGCCAGCAGCGGAGCCGCGAGCAGGATCGACGCGCGGATTCGCGCACACAGCGCCGGATCGAGCGCGCCGCGCTTGATCGTCTTGGCGTGGATCTGCAGCGTATTGCGTCCAGACCAGTCGGCCTCAGCACCGGTGGTGCGCACGAGTTCGACGAGTGTCTCGATATCGCGGATGCGCGGGACGTTTTCGAGCGTCACCGGCCGGTCCGTGAGAAGCGTAGCGGCCACGATGGGCAGCGCGGCATTCTTGTTGCCGCTTGGGCGGATCGCTCCCGAGAGGGGGCGGCTCCCTTCGACGATGAACTGGAGACTCGACACGGCGCGTTGCGTTCGGGTACGGGACTGGAGCGGATGGCATCAACGGATGCCGAAGGATGATAACGCACACGGGCTGCGGGCGACGACCCTCACACACTCCCCGCCGCTCTACCCGCCCTACCGACCGACGCGCTCGCCGATCAACTGACTGAGCTTTTGGGGATCGGCGCTGCCCTGCGACTTCTTCATGACCAGGCCGATGAGCACGCCCTGGAGGCGACGCTCGCCACCGATGAACCGCGCGGCCTCGTCGGGATTCTCCTTAAAGACGTCGTCGACCCAACCGCGCAGAGAGGTCTCGTCACCGACCAAGAGCAGGCCGTCGCGCTCGGCGATCAGGCGGGCCGCGCCACCCTCAGCGACCAACGTCGCGTAAATCGTCTTCGCGGCCGTGTTGCTGACGGCGCCAGCCTTCACCATGCGAATGAGTTCGGCGAGTTCCTCCGCCGGAACCAGAATCCCGGTCCCGACTCCCGCCGCGTGGCGCGCGGCAAGCACCTCACCCATCACCCAGTGCGCGGCGGCCTTCGAGTCGCCTGAGCCGCGCGCGACCACCTCGAAGTAGTCCCCGAGCGATGGCTCCGCGGTGAGGAGATCCGCCTCGACGGCAGAAACCGCAAAGTCCGACCGATAACGTGCACGCCGCGCCGAGGGAAACTCTGGGAGCGTCGCGCGGATGTCCTCGATGTAGGCGCGGGAGAGCACGAGCGGCGGAAGGTCAGGATCCGGGAAGTAGCGGTAGTCGTGGCTCGCTTCTTTAGACCGCGCAGGCCGCACGCTGTTCCGGTCGGCGTCATAGAGCATCGTCTGCTGAGCGACGGCGCCGCCGGCATCGTGCACGGCGCAGTGGCGCGCGAACTCGATCTCGAGCGCGCGCTCGACGTTCGAGAACGAGTTGAGGTTCTTGATCTCCGTTCGCGTCCGCAGCGCTTGTTCGCCGTGCCGCCGCGCGCTGACGTTCGCGTCCACTCGGAGGCTTCCCTCCTCCATCGAACAATCAGATACGCCGGCGTACAAGAGGATTTCCCTGACAGCGCGCAGGTAGGCGCCAGCCTCAGCGCTCGAGGAGAGCTCCGGCTCACTCACGATTTCGATGAGTGGCACGCCCGAGCGATTGAGATCGATAGCCGTATACCCCGCGAACCGGTCGTGCACCGACTTGCCGGCGTCCTCCTCCATATGGATGCGGGTAATGCCGATGGTGCGTCCGCTGGCCAACGCCACGGATCCATGCGCGCACAGCGGCATTTCGAACTGCGAGATCTGGTAGCCCTTCGGTAGGTCGGGGTAGAAATAATTCTTGCGTGCGAAGACCGAGCGTTCGCGAATCGCGCAGCCCAACGCGAGCCCTGAGCGCACAGCGAACTCTACGGCACGCCCGTTCAGCACGGGCAGCGCACCGGGGAGCGCGAGGCAGACCGGACAGGTGTTCTGGTTCGGCGGGTCGCCGAAGTGCGTCGAGCAGCGGCAGAACACTTTGGTGCGCGTGCGGAGTTGCACATGCACTTCGAGCCCGACGACCATTTCGTAGCGGCCGTGGCTCATCGGTGCGCCGCCTGCCCCAACTCGGCTTCCAGCGCGTACGCGACGCGGAACATGTCCGCCTCGGCGAACTTTGGCGCGATCACCTGCCCTCCGACCGGGAGGCCTGCGACGCGTCCGATCGGGAGTGACATCGCCGGCAGTTCAGCAAGATTCGCCGTGACCGTGAAGATGTCGCTCTGATACATCGCGTACGGGTCCGAGCGTTCGCCGAACCGAAACGCCGGCGTCGGAGTCGTCGGCGTAAAGAGTGCGTGCACGCCAGAGGCGAACACCGCTGCGAAGTCCTGTCGGATCCGCTCGCGCACCTGCATCGCCTTTCGGTAGTAGGCGTCGTAGTACCCAGCCGACAGCACGTAGGTGCCCAGGAGGATGCGACGGGTGACCTCGGCACCAAACCCACCAGAGCGTGTCGCCTCGTACATCCCGACCAGCCCGTCGCTGTCGACACGCAAACCATACCGAACGCCGTCGAACCGCGCGAGATTCGCGGCACACTCGGCAGGCGCGATGATGTAATAAGCCGGAATCGCCAGCGCGGTGTTCGGGAGCGACACCTGCCGGATTTCGGCACCACGCGCGCGGAGCGCGGCGATCGCACGATCGCACCGGTCACGCATCTCGGCGCTGAGCGAGGCCGGAAAATATTCGCGCGGGAGCCCGATGATCATTGCCTCGAGGTCACGCGCGACGTGGCGCAACGCAGGCGATTCACGCACGGCAGATGTCGCGTCGTGCGCCGTGTCAGGGCCGGCGATCACTTCGAGCGCGAGCGCCGCATCATCGACCGTACGTCCGAAGACGCCCACGTGGTCGAGTGACGACGCAAAGGCGACGAGCCCGAACCGACTGACCCGACCGTAGGTGGGTTTGACGCCCACAATGCCGCAAAACGCGGCCGGCTGGCGAACTGAACCACCCGTTTCGGAGCCGAGTGCGATGGGGCAGATACCAGCGGCCACCGCCACTGCGGAGCCCCCGGAGCTGCCGCCGGGGACGCGCGTGGGATCGATGGGATTCTTCGCAGGACCGAACGCGCAATGCTCCGTGCTTGACCCCATGCCGAACTCGTCCATGGTCGTCTTCCCGATGAGCACGGCGCCTGCCTCGCGGAGCTTTCGCGCTGCGGTGGCCTCGAACGGGCTCACGTAGCCTTGGAGCATCTTCGAGCCGCAACTCGTGGTGAGGTGCGTGGTCGCGATGTTGTCCTTGATCGCGACCGGGACACCGGCGAGCGGCCCACCGCACGGCGCGCTGGCGGCGAGGGCGCGACTCAGGTCCTCATCAGACGACACGAACGCGTTCAGTCCGTCGCGACCGGCATTCACCTCACGCCCGCGACGAAAGGACTCCGCAACGAGCGCGACGGCAGTGGCCGTGCCCGCCTGCACGGCGGCCGCTATACCGGCTGCAGCGCCGGCCAGCAGACTGGCCGTCACGCCGATCGCTCTCCGTCGTCGTGCGTCGCGAGCCTCGGCACCAGAAAGAAGCCGTCGCGCATCTTGGGCGCACCATCTTCGCGCGCGCGCGCGAGCGGTACAGACCCTGGTTCGTCGGCGGCCAACGGCATGCCGGCCGGTTCATCCGCAGCGCCAGCGGTCGTGTCCACCTGCACGAGCACCTCCATGTGGGCGAGGATGCCGCTGAGTTCCGTGACGAGTGCGTCAAGCTGCGCCTCGGCGACGCCGATGCGCGCCAAGGCGGCGACGTGACGGACATCGTCACGCGAGACGGCCATCAGTCCATGCCCCGTTCGAGCCCGGCGAATGCGATGACCAGCTTCTTCGTGCCGATCTCCGCGTCGTCGAACCGCACGGTCACCTTCGCGTCGCGACCGTTACCACTCAGCGCTTCGATGACGCCGGATCCAAACCGTTTGTGCGTCACCCGCTCGCCGGTCGCGAACGACGGCGTGTCCTGCGACTGATCCTCAACATCCACGGCGTGCTCGCGTCTGGGATCGGGGCGCCAGCGCGGCAGGTCCGCGCCGAACGAACCGCTTTCCCACGAATCGGGGCGTCCCATGCCGCGCTGCGTGCCGAGCGCCCGCGCACTCGCGCGGAGACGCGCCGTCTGCCGCACCGCCAGCAACTGCTCGGCTTCCGGCGTGATGAAACTGGAGAGGCGGGACTGGATCAACTCGCCGTTGCGTCGCCGGCTTCGGGCCCAGGTGAGCACGAGCGTGCGCTCTGCGCGCGTGATGCCGACGTAGAGGAGGCGGCGCTCCTCTTCCAAGCGTTCGGGGTCGTCGAACGAACGGCTGAGCGGGAAGAGCCCGTCCTCAAGTCCGGCGATCACCACCATCGGAAACTCGAGGCCCTTGGCGGTGTGCAGCGTCATCAGCGTCATCACGTCGGCGTCGGGCCCCATCTGGTCGGCGCCGGCCACCAGCGTGGCCTGCTGCAGAAAGCGATCGAGCGGTCGAAGTCCGACTTCACCGCCCTCGTCGATCACGACCTCTGCCGCTCCGCGGATCATTTCGCCAACATTCTCGATTCGCTCGTCGCCGTCCGGATCGCTACGCAGCGACTCGACGAACCCAATGGTGGTGACGAGGTCGGCGAGCAGACGGTCGACGCTCGCATCAGCAGCGATCACCTGCATCCGGCGAATGATCCCCACGAAATCGGCGAGCGCCTTCTTGGTGACTGGCCGTGCGCCGGCGATCACCTGTTCGTTGACGCAGGCATCGAGCACCGAGATGCCAGCTTCCCGCGCACCAGCGATGATGAGTTCGACGGTTGCCTCGCCCACCCCGCGGCGCGGTGAAGCAATCGCGCGTGTCAACGCCTCAATGTCCGACGGATTGGCGATGAGCCGCAACCAACTCACGAGATCCTTGATCTCGCGGCGGTCGTAGAACCGAACGGCACCGACGAGGCGGTACGGGACGCCGTGCCGGCGTAGCGCCTCCTCGAATGTCCGACTCTGCGCGTTGGTGCGGTAGAGTACAGCCACATCGCCCAACGAGATGTCGCCACGGCCGCGGCGTCCAGAGACCTCCTCAAGGATCGCCTCCGCTTCGTCGCGGTCGTCGAGAGCTCCGATGAGCGTCACCTGCTCGCCCGCGGGCTTGGTCGCCCGCAACGTCTTGCCCCGACGCTCTCTGTTTTCACTGATGACCACGTTCGCGAGTTCGAGCACCTGCGGCACCGAGCGGTAGTTCTCCTCGAGCCGCACTACGCGCGCGGCAGGAAAATCGCGCTCGAAATCGAGGATGTTCCGGACGTCAGCGCCGCGCCAGCCGTAGATGGCCTGGTCGTCGTCGCCGACCGCACAGACGTTTCGCTCGCCCGACGAGATCAGCTTGATGAGTTCGTACTGTGCGCGATTCGTGTCCTGGTATTCGTCCACAAGGACGTGCGCAAACTGTTGCTGCAGTCGATCGCGCGCGTCCGCGTTCGCGGTGAGCAACGCGACGGGGAGCCAGAGGAGGTCGTCGAACGAGACCGCGTTCGCCGCAACAAATGCCGCGTCCCATTCGGCGTAGAGCGGCGCGAGGGCCTTGGCGAGTGGCGTGAGCGCGAGCGACGCGTACTCCTTCGGCGAGACGAGCGCGTTCCGCGCCTCGGAAATCGTCGCGGACACGAGGCGCGGCGCATACGTCTTGGTCGAGATCCGGTGACGATCCATCAAACGCTTCACGACGCCCAGCGTGTCCGACTCGTCGTAGATCGTGAACGACGGGGTGCGACCGACGAGTGATGCGTTGGAACGGACAACGCGTGCGCCGATCGCATGGAAGGTGCCGAGCCACATCCCGCGTGGTTCATACCCGAGTTGCCGGGCCACGCGCTCTTTCATTTCGCGCGCGGCTTTGTTGGTGAACGTGACGGCGAGTATCTGATCGGCACGCGCCATGCCGAGTTGGACGAGCCGTGCGATGCGCGACGTCAGCACGCGCGTCTTTCCGGAACCGGCGCCGGCGAGCACAAGCAACGGCCCCGTGCCGTGCTCGACCGCTTCGCGTTGTGCCTC
>Ga0049085_10000961_pt1 | contig 11329 bp, 3 predicted proteins | sample GreLakmeSU08MSRF_FD_66721 | JGI IMG/M metagenome (GOLD analysis project Ga0049085, IMG submission 66721) | Freshwater lentic microbial communities from great Laurentian Lakes, MI, USA - Great Lakes metaG SU08MSRF | ecosystem: Environmental > Aquatic > Freshwater > Lake | place: Great Lakes... | reverse complement strand
TAAAACAGTAACATGATCTTTATTAAATTTACGTTGTCCACCAAAAGCCATTTCATATGAATTATCAGCATAAGGCATATCATAACCTCCCATTTCCATACCATATTGTGCCATACTTAATGGTCTAGAATTAATTACACCACCTTTACTTTTTTTAATATTTGATTGATAAACAGGCATAGGAAGATTAAACTTTTCTAAACCTTTTATTAAATCAGGATAATCATATTTAGGAAAATTAGCAATACCATCATTAATTAAAGCTGATACACTTTTAACTACATCTGGATCATTATAATCTTTTACAAGACAGTCTACACAAAATTTAAAACTACCATCTGGATTCATCATATCTGGATCTTCATTCCACATAGCAGGTTGATTTAAAAGACTTTCACGTTCTTTTATTGCAAAATCATAAAATTTTAATTTTTCTTTAGTATCAGAACATGGACAATCACCAGAATCTGTTCTTGTAGGAATACTTCCATCAGGACATGGTGGACATGGGTTTGTATCTTCTGGCATTTCTGTTTCATCTTCATCAGAATAACTATAACCATTTTGTGCATAAGGCATGTCATAACCACCCATAGACATTCCATAAGCTGCCATAGGAGCTTGTTGCATCTGTCTTGGATCTTGTTGTTGCATAGCCATCATATCTTCCTCAGACATTTGCTGTTGTTGTCTTGGATCTATTTGTTGTGCTTGTTCATTCTCAACATTTTGTATTAAACTCATTAAAAGTTGTTTAACTTCTTGTTGTGGCATACCTAATTCAACAAAAATTTCTTCTATTAAATCTGGTGGTATTTGTGCTTTTAATAATTGAATAACTACTTCTTCAGGAGGAGCACCTTGTTGTAAAGCTTGTTCAACTTGTTGTGTAATTAATTGAATTTTTTCTTCATCAATTTGTGGTTCCTCTTGCATCATACCTTCATTTTGACCAGACATTTGTTGATCAGCTTGTAATTGAGCTTGTTCTTGTTGTAATGCTATCATTTCTTCTTCTGACATTTGTTGCATACCTTCTTGAGCTCTTCTTAATTTTCTCATACCACCATACTGCATCATTTCATCTGGATTTGCAAAAGATTCTTCTTGACCCATTTGTGATTCATCAGGTTGAGCATACTGCTCAGGATTAGGTTCACTTTGTGTTAAAGTATCATCATTAGCCATTTGATCTGATGTAGGATCTTCTTCTATAGGTTGTTCTTGCATATCTCCTTGATTTAACTGCTCAGGAGACATTGGTTCAGGAAGTTCTGGAGGTAAAATATCTTTAGGATCAATACCCATCATTTCCATATATGATTCAGCTACTGTAGGAATTCCTTGAGGAAAACCTTTTTTAGCTTCTTGAGCTAAAGCTAAAGCACCTAACTTCATATTATAATTTTTAATCATTAACTCAGCTGTTTTTATAGAAATAGCATCAGAGTTAGGATCTTGTAATATTTTTCTATATGAATCTATATCATATTGTTTAGCTAATGAAGCTGGAGTAAAGCCTTTATTTCCTTTTCCTTTTTTTGATAACTTACCAAACATTCTTAAAATAATAGGATCATTTATTTTCATTCCAGCTGTATCACTAAAAATAAATGTATCATCTGGTAACTTTAAAGGAACTCCTCCATTACTATGTCTTGGTCCTTTAATTATTTTATGTTCAGGAAAATTATCACCATTAAGATCTCCATATACTGTTTCTCCACCTTCAGCTTCTAAGTTTGCTTCTTTTCTTGGAACTGCAGTTATATATTTACTTTTTATAAGATCAGGTTTAGCTTTAGAATCTCCAAAAGATAAAACATCATTTGATAGTGAACCATCTACTTGATATCCAACTTTTGCTTTTGGTAAAGATTTTATTCTTACTTTATAGTACATAATTAATTATTTATAAAAATTCAACTTGTCCACCTGCTGCCATAAATGCTTTAATTTGATTTTCAGACATATATGTTATTTTTTCACCACCTTTAGCATAATTATATTGCTCATCATCTTCTTCCTCTTCTTCTTCTTCTGCATAAAGATCATAATATTCTTCTTCATCTATGTATCCACCATATTGTGCAGATCTACTATTCCACTTTTCACCTTGTTCATTTGGTCTATATAATCCAGAATTAGTATCATAATCACCACGGTCTCTACTAGGATCAGAAGCATAAAGATTGTTAGAACTTAAGTTCTCATACATTTCATTTTCTGCTTTGTTAGTTTCTCGTCCTCTTCTTATACTATCTGCTATATCTACACCTGCATTAAATGTTTGTATTCTTGCTTCACTTACTCCAGTATTATTTTTACCAAATGTAAGTTTTCCTTTATCGTTTTGTTTTTCTACATCTATTGCTATTTGTTCATCACCAATTGGTTTCTTTTTAAAAGAATTATTAAATGCATCCATTGTACTTACAGTAGGTAACTTTGGCATAATGTTTGGATCTAAACTAGGATCAACATTAACTTCATTTGGTTTATTAAATGAATCTTGATTAGCATAAAAATTATTAACAGGAGCACCTATAACTGGAGTACCTGAATTTGATGCTGCAATAGAAGGATCAATAGGAGCATTAGGTGGAGCAAAAGTTTGATCATTAAAAACTGGATTAGCTACACATTTATTTGTATTTGGATCTAATGTTTCACCAGCACCACAAGGTGGTGGACCACCAACAACTTTTTTTGGAAGAAATTTATTTAAACTTCCACCATATTGTTTTAAAATTGGTTTAACAGTAACTTCATCTAAAACTTTTTTTCCATTCCATAATTCAGGATCTTGAGATTTATTTAAATCACCAGTTCCTAAATACACTTGTTCTGGAGAATATGCAAAATCAAAAGCATTTACGTAACCATCATTATTATAGTCACCATTTAATACATCTATATCTTCATAATCATACATTTCATTAGATTGCATTTCATTATTTCTTGGTCCTGATGTATTAATTAATTGATCAAATGAAAAAGGTTGAGACTTAGTAGGTACAGTTAATGAATCTTTCATGTATTGCATAGGTGCAGAAAGTGGTTCTGGTTTTATAATCCAACGGTTACTTTTCTCATCCCAAATCTTACCTTGTTTTATAAGCATATCTTCATTAGATATTGGAACATTATCACTTTGTTCACTACCTATTAGATTACCATATTCATCTAAACCTTGTCTTTTAAGTCTTCTACTGTTTCTTTCATTTTGTCTTTCTCCTTTTCTAATAGCCATTCTAGCTTCTAAACCTAAACCATCAACATTACTTCTTTGGCTTTGATTAGTTAATGAAGGGTTTTTACTATCTACTAATTGAGGAACATCAGAAACATTACCATTTTTATAATACACTGTATATTTTTTAGGTTGATGTAACCAATTTCTTTTAGTTACATCAACTCTGTCAAATTTAGAATCTCCAGTAGGTAAATTTACCATTTGTCCAGTTTTTGGATTATATACTCTTGTAATAACATTACGAGATTTTTTTGAACTACCTAGTATTTCTCCAGGAAAATATTTTTGAACAGCTCTTTTAAATCTACCACCTTTTTGAAATTGTGAAAAAGATGATTCACCACCATAAGCCATAGAGTCTTGTTGATTTCCTGAAGCAGAAGATGTAGAATTTTGAGTACCTAACATTTGAGCAGCTTGTTCATTTTGATCTTGTATTGGATTATTTTGTGATTGTGGATTTATTATTTCTTCAAGCATTGGATCATTAACTTCTTTCATTTTTTTAAACCACTCATCCATTTTGTATTTTTTAGATGTCATTCCAACAGCTCCAACAAAATCAGTTAATCTTTTTTTTACTGAATCTTTTAAATCATCTGTTTGAGTTGCTTGTTGAAAAGGTTCATTTTCTTCATTTTCAGGATTATCTTCTTCTCCACCATCTTGTTTTTTTAAAAGATTAAAAACATTAGAAGCATATTTTTTATTAGAGTTACCTCCATATTTAGCATAATCTAAATTATTTTCATAATCTAAATCAGTTTTAAAATAATTATTTGGTTCAAAAATTGGTTCATATGGTATTTGATAATTATTAATATCTGAAAAATCAAAATTTTGTGCTATACCACTTTTAGATAATCTTTCTAATTCAGAAGTAAAATCATTATTTTCATCTTTTATAATTTGATCATCTTCATAATATTTTTCTTCAGATTCTTCTTCTTCATCTTCTTCTTCTTCATTTTCAAAAGCTTGTCCTAATGCACCACCATATTGAAAACCTAAATAATCTTGACTACTATTTGCTGCATCTTCTTCTTCTTGATCTATAACAGATGTATCATTAGCAACTTCTAAACTTTGTTCATTGTACTGATTCATCTGATTTTCAGCTTCCTCATCTTTTTGTTGCTCTATTGCTTGATTTGGATCTTCATATTTTTGTTCTTCTTCTTCTCTTGCAATTTTATTATTTTCTTCATCTTCTTCTGTATATTCATCATTTTCAATCATATAGTTAATAACAGAATCTACAATCATAACAGCTTGTTTTGATTCTATTTTACGAGCAATTAATGCATCATAAGCATCTTCAGGAGATTGTCCATTCTTAATTGCATTGTAAACAGATGTCATTATAAGAGATGCTTCTTTTTGACTTTCATTACTTCCTTGAAATTGTTCGTTTTGCATTTTTATAGTTTTACTAATATATACATTATAAGATACATAAAATTAATTTATTAAATAAACATTTTAAGTTTACTTGGATCACCACCTTTTTTATAATTGTAGTAAGAATAACCTGGAACTCCATTTTCTATTTCATCTCCACTATATCTACTACGTAATGTTTTTATTGTACCATCAGGTTGTTTTATCTTTTTATTACTTTTACTTCTCCAGAAATTTTTAGCTCTTTTAGTTTGTACTTGCAAACCAGTAACAGGACTTTTAAGAGGTGTGTCTACAAATCCTTCAGAAGTATATACTTTACCATAACCTAATTTATTATTACCATAACTTGTAGCACCATATAACATGTCTCCAAATTTTGTTTCACTATTTAAATCTAATATATCAAATATTTCTTTTGCTTCTTTAGCAGCTGCTTCTTTTGATATTGGAGTTTTTCTCCATACTTCAGCACTTTGTGAAGGAGTATCAAAATCAGGTCTAAATTTCATTAATCTTTCAGTTAAAAAATCTATTGCTTCTTGTTTTGATTCAAACTTTTTATTAGTTTTTGGATTAAAATCATGTTTCCAACTATAACCATGATATTTTTGTAATACACCTGTAGAACCAATTTGTTGACCATTTTTAGTTAATGAAACACTTATAGTTCCCATAACTTCATTATTTTTATTTACTATATTTTTAATTCGTTTACCATTTTTTGTATTTACTGACATAAGAGAAGCTCCTTCTAATTCTTCTATTGCTTTTTGAGATAAACCTTCTTGATTTATCATTTGTTGTCTTAAATATTGAGTACCATATAAATCTCCTAATTTACTTTCTAATTCATAAAGTAAAACTTTTTCACTATTAGTAAGGTTAGTTATATTTGTTCTATATTTATCAACGGCCATTTCTAAATATTTTACAGTTTTATCTAAATCTTTTGTCTTTATAATTTTATTAGGATTAACTTTTATAGTATGTGGATAATCTGTCATATTATATTCTACAACAGCACTATGTTTATTTGGACTTATTTCAACAGTATATACTTCTGGATCATATATATTTGTTAAATCTATTTTTTCACTAAGTAAAGGTTTAAGTGTTTTTTTTATATCATTTGCAATATCAACATCTAAACTATTATCTGATTTATTAATTGTATTTACTATGTCTGTAATTCTTTCATTATAATTTTGTGTGTTTTCAAAAACTTCATTAGGTTTCCAAATTGCAGATTCCTCTGCATCTATTCTTGGTCTAAATGACTCAATATTATCTAATTTTTTAATACCAGATAATTCATTTGATAAAGTTAAATCAGGTATTAAAATATTAATAGAATCAGGTAATTTTTCTAATTGTTTAAATGGAATTCTGTTTTCTGTTATATCTCTAAACCAATTTTGAAATTCTAATGCACTTGGCATACCTTGTACATTACTGTCAATAGCATCTAAAATTTTTGTTAAAGTTTCTATATCAAATCCTAACTCATTAAGTCTATCAATCATAGCTGCATTATCTTGAGAACTACTCCATATTTGCATTTGTTCTCTTGATAAAGATGGTTGCCATGTTTGATTAGAACCTACATTAGGAATAAAAGAATTTATATCATTCTCTAAATTACTATTAACAGGATCATCATATGGTCCTGATGTATTAACATTATATGCTTCAGCCATTTCTTTTTTAACAGCAGCTAACTCTTCCGGAGATAAATCTTTAAATGGATTATCAAAATCATCTATACCTACAATATAATTATTTAAATCATTAGAAAAAGTATTTTCAACATTTTGATTATTTTCAAACTCTTTAAATGACATAAAATTATCATCTGCTCCAGAATACAAATCTGGATACATTTTATCAAACTTTTCTGTTAATGAAAGACGATTTGTAGGACGAGATATATTTGCTTCTTCAGTAAATCTTTGAAGATTACTTACAGCATTTATTGCAGGATTATCTGATACAAAATTTGGTTGTTGATAAATATTATTTGGTTCTGGCAAAGCTGGTCTTTCCATCATTTGTGGAATAGTTCTTTGAGAAACAGTACCATCTACTAAACTTTGTACAGGTTTTGATATATTATTTATATCTAATGCTTCAACATCTGTTGCAATTTTAGAATCTGTAAATTTTTCTAATGCAGAAACTTGTTGAAGAGGTTTAGCTTTTGATAAAGTTTTTAAATTTCTGTATTGTTCTAAAGTTAATGGTAAAAAATTTTTAGCTTTAGCAGTATTATTTAATCTAGCTAAACCCATTGTTTCACTTAGTTCACCTAATCCTAAAAAATAACTAGATACTAACAAACCTTCATTTACTGCTTTTCTCCAATCACTTGATAAACCTGAAGTTATAGCTTCAGAAACATCTTTTGCTAAAGGTCCTTTTACAGCTTCATAAGCACCTAATCCTGCAAAACCTGCATTTAAAAGTGTACCTACTGTAGCACCACCTATTAATGGAAGAGCATTAACAGCACCTAATACTTCTGGTGCAGCAACAGCTCCTATAGTTTTAAGTGGAATTTCAGCTAAATTACCAAGCATGTCTGAATAATTTCCTTTTTCATAATCAACATTTGCTTCAGCTGCAGATGAAAAAGGATTAATATAATTCAACATTGAATTTAAAGGACTGTTATCATACTGCAATCTTTCTTTTGTAGCATCATAAAAAGGGCTATTAGGGTCTCTTACAATAAATCTACTTTGAGGTATGCGTCCATTTTCTCCTTCCCAAACATCATTTTCAAAACTATTTAATGGATCTGCTAAATAATCAAATGCATTATCAATACCTTTTTCAACAAAATTTGTATTTTCATTATATTTTTGTTTATATATTTTTAGTAATTCATCTTTATATTTATATGTTGGGTCATTTAATTTTTCTAATAAATAATCATCATATGAAATATTACTATCTCTAAATTTTTTATCTGAATTTATTTTTTTCCTATACTCATTTTGTAAATTAAGTATAACATCAGCATTATTTTTTTTAATAGTTTGACTTAAATACTCTTTCTTTTTTTTATCTATAAACATGTTTAACCTTTCATCTTTACTCACTATTGCTCCGGGAGTTGACTCATAAGGAATTTCCATTAAACCTGGTTTCTTATTAGGAATAAAAGGTTTAGGTTTTTCACCAATTGGAAGATATTTATTATTTTCTGAAAGTTGTTGTAAAAGAGGTTTATTTTGTTCTTTAATAATCCGTTCTTTATCTTCTCTTACCATTTGTTGGTAAAGCAATTCTTTTTGTTTATTTATTTCTGCTTGTTGCTTAGCTCTTATAGCAAAAACTTCTTGTTGACGTTTTTTTTGCATTGCTATAGCATTTGCTTTTAATTTAGGATCTGCAGCATCTAACTGATCAATATAATCATCTTTACGATAACTTGGTTTTTTATTATTGTTATTAACTGTAACATTTTCCCATCTTGATTTAGTACCTCCATTTTGAGCTTTAGGTAAAAAACTATTTACATTATTTGATTTTTTATAAATTCTAACTTTCATAACTTTATATATTATATAATATAATAAATTTATATTTATAGTTTAAACATAAAATATTTAAAACTGTTGACCACCATATTTTTTAAATGTAGTAACAAAATTCTTTAACATTTTTGTTCCTTTTAATGCATCTTTATTTGCATCAGTTCCTTTATCAATAAGTTGACCTACATTTCTAGCTCTATTAAAATGTTTAAGTTTATCATATTTAGAAAAACCAGCTGCAGTAGATGTAATTTTAAATAAATTTTTAAATAATTCTACAGATTTATCATTATTCCATTTAGATTTATCTGAAAGAAGTTTAACTGTATTTGGTATATGTTCAGTTGTTGCATCATATACACTATGATATGTTAATGCTTTACCAACAGATGGTAAATAACTTATAGGTTTAAATGCAAATGCTGCTTTAGCAGCTTTCATTCCAAGACCAACAAGACCACCACCTGGTCCTATAACATACTTTCCAGGATAAAACATACTGATTCTACCTGATTGTAATTTAGTATCTTCTGGTTTATAACCATCTAAAAAAATAGGATTTCTTTGTGAATTAATAAAATATTTATTATCAATAACAGGAGAATTTTTAAGATTTTCTTTTGCTTTTGGTGTAAAATTATCTGAGATTTTATTTGTTTTATTATGATAAGCAGTTGCATCTTTTTGTTTTTGTAAATCTTTTTCTTTTTCAAAAAAACTTTTTAAATCAACATTTTTATTAAATGAATTAACTAAAGGTTTTTGATAATTTACTTTTGTATTGTCAGAAGAATTAGATAAAACTTTAGACATACCATCATCAACAGGTTTAGCCATTTTATCTAAAACTGCAGTTCTAGCTTTAATATCTCCTTTTGATAAAGGTTGATAGTTTCCAGACCTGTTCCAATCTACTTGCCATTGACCATTAACTTTTTTATAATTACCTTTACTTCCTTTTACATTGTATATTCCACCATTTTGAAAATTATATCTTAAATTTAATTTAGGTTGAAGTTTAATAGGATCTTTAACAAAACCATTTTCTCCTGGATAACCTGTGATAGCAGTATTAACTCCTAAACCAAGATTTAAATTTTTAAAATCTTTAGAAATATTAGCTTCATAAGCACCTTTAAAATATTGTCTATCATTAGATGACACTGGTACAACACCTAAAGCATTTAAGTGTACCCCTGATTTAGGAAAACTTAATCCTCCACCTCCAATAATATTTCCTTGATCACTATTTAAAAAACTATATTTAGACATTCTAGGATTACCTCCTCTATAACCACTTACATAAGCTGCAGGATTAACAACAGGTTCTTGATTCCAAGATGGTTTTTGCATTATAGAATTAGGTACACATTTTTTACCATTCCAGTATTCTCCATTTTCACATTTATTTTTTTCACCACCATCAGCATAGTTATCTATTTCTTCTACTACATAACCACCTTTTCTATATTCTTCTATTTCATCTTCATCAAGATCAGCTTCTATATAGTCATTACTTATACCACCATATTGTTTTTCAATCATAGTAGGATTAGTTCTTGCCTTTTCTTCTAAAACTTTAATATCTTTCTCATAAAACTTTTCAGGATTAAATCTAGATACATATGCAACTTTTTCTTTATTTGGTATAATACTATTCCACATTCCTCTATTCCAACCAAAGTTACTCTCTTGACCATTACTGTCTAAAAAAATAGGAGTACCATCAACATCATAATTTGAGAAAGTCATGGCATGAGAATTGCCTGCACCTTTAAAATTAATAATATCTCCTTCTCGTAACATACCTGTTTCTTTTGATGCAAAATTTGGATCATGTGTTTTAGCTACTCTAGAAAAAGGTATAGTACCTTTACTTACAGCATTAATAAATTTATCATTAGATTCAAAAGGCATTAATGGAATTTTTCCTTTTGTTTCTGGTAAACATTGATAACCTAATCCTGCAGACCACATGCAATTACCAACAGTTGTAATAGCAGGAGTATTTCCTAATCTTTTTGATATTACTTGAGCACCTTTATCTGTCCATATTTTTTTGGCATTGTCATAACCACCAGTTGTTTGTGCAACATCCCACATAATATTTACATTTTTTTTAGGAATGTAAGATCCTTCATCTAATATCTTTTGTATTTGATCTGTTTCTTCACATCTACCATCGTCACAATTTTCCAATGAAGATTTTTTTACACAGTTACCATTAATATATTCAAATCCTTCAGGACAAGGATTACCACCACCTACAAATTTATTTAAGCCACCATCTTGTGCATGAACTAATCCTTGACCACCACATTCATGACAAGTAGTAATATCTTTACCACCATCTTCAGCATCCCATTTCCAACCACACTTTTTACATGTAACTTTTTTAGTAAGTAAAGAACCACCTTCTGCATAATACTTTGAGTTAGGATCAAATACTTTATTCTTTCTGGACTTAGGTTTTGCAAATAAAAAATTTTGTGTAAAAAGTTTATTAGTTGCACTAAGACTTCTTGAGTAACCTTTAGAATTTTTTTTATTAGGCATTTTTAAAACAGCACCACCTTTACGTTTTATTGGAATTTCTCTAATTACTTTTGCTCCAGGAAGAGTATGTAAACCTGTATTTTTTTCTATAAATTTAGTTAAACCATTATTTGCTTTTAATTTTAAATCATAAACAATATTATTTGAATCAATAGTATTTGATTTTACATCTATATATGGTAAATTTTTAAAAGGTGAATATGTTCTATAACCATCTTTTTGTGGTGTCATACTTCCACCTTTCTTTTTTTTAAAATCTTCAGGTTGTTCTAACTCAGGCTGTAATCTATAATTAGTAGTAATTTCTTCTCCAGGATTTAAATTTTTTGAAGCAATTAAATATCTTTTATTACCGTTTTTTATATTATTTGCCGTAGGATTTTTTTCATTATGATTATGATTACTACCTATTTCTTTTGTAGGTTGTCCATCAACATGAGCTAATCCAATTACCTCACCTTTTTTAAAAGATGCATTAGTAAATAAACCTTTACCAGCTCCTTTTATACTAGATTGTTTTGTTATATATTTTTTCATTATCTTGGGGATATTTGAATCTTAGCATCAAACACTT
>Ga0049085_10000960_pt1 | contig 11336 bp, 11 predicted proteins | sample GreLakmeSU08MSRF_FD_66721 | JGI IMG/M metagenome (GOLD analysis project Ga0049085, IMG submission 66721) | Freshwater lentic microbial communities from great Laurentian Lakes, MI, USA - Great Lakes metaG SU08MSRF | ecosystem: Environmental > Aquatic > Freshwater > Lake | place: Great Lakes... | reverse complement strand
CACTCCCATTCGCGACCTGAAATTAAGCCGTGAAGCAGAGATTGAATATCTGAACAAGCATGGTGTTGAATATACTGCCGAAAAAGCCAAATACTCGATCAATAAAGGCATCTGGGGAACATCCGTTGGAGGTAAGGAAACCCTTACGTCAAACCAAACTTTGCCAGAAGATGCATGGCCTACACAGGTAACCGAAACTAAAGAGCGTGATCTTGAACTAAGCTTTGAAAAAGGTGAATTGGTAGGAATCGATGGTCAGACCTTATCGCCGGTAAAGGCTATTCAGAAATTACAGGAAATTGCTCAGCCGTATGGTGTTGGGCGGGATATTCACGTAGGGGATACCATTATCGGTATCAAAGGTCGTGTTGGTTTTGAGGCAGCTGCGCCAATGATCATTATCAAAGCGCATCATACCCTAGAAAAACATACGCTAACTAAATGGCAGCTGAGCTGGAAAGATCAGCTGTCAGCTTTTTATGGCAACTGGCTGCATGAGGGACAGTTTCATGATCCGATTATGCGAAATATTGAAGCATTTCTTTCGGATTCACAGCAAACCGTTTCAGGAAAAGTATTTGTGAAATTGAATCCTTACCGTTTCCAGATCATTGGTATTGAGTCTGTGCATGACCTGATGTCGAATAAATTTGGAAGTTACGGTGAAATGAATAATTCATGGTCGGGAGAAGATGTGAAAGGGTTTTCAAAGATCTTCGGTAACCAGACCATGATCTGGCATCGGGTAAACGATAATAAATAAGGAATGGAAGCTATCAGGATAGGAATTGTAGGTGGTGCTGGATATACCGGCGGAGAATTGCTCAGAATACTGATCAATCACCCTCATGCAGAAATAGTTTTTGTGCATAGTAACAGCAATGCAGGAAAGCCAGTTTCTGATGTGCATACTGACCTGATTGGTGATACTGATACTAAGTTTTCAGATACCCTTTCTCAGGATATTGATGTATTGTTTCTCTGTGTTGGGCATGGAGATGCAAGGAAATTTCTTGATACCAATTCAATAGCTGAACGGATAAAGATTATTGACCTTTCTCAGGATTTCAGGCTAAGTCATAATTCAGTACATGGAAATCGGAAATTTGTTTATGGCTTACCTGAATTAAACAAGGAAAAAATTAAAAATGCAGATAATATTGCCAATCCCGGTTGTTTTGCAAGCTGCATACAGATAGGATTATTGCCATTGGCAGCATCAGGGAATCTAAATGCCGAAGTGCATATCAATGCTACTACGGGCTCAACTGGTGCCGGGCAAAGTCCAGGTGCCACCACCCATTTTAGCTGGAGGAATAATAATCTTTCTATTTATAAAGCATTTGAGCATCAGCATTTGAATGAGATCGGCGAGAGTTTAATACAGTTACAAAAAGACTTTAACAAGGAGCTTTCTTTCATTCCACAAAGGGGTAATTTTACTAGAGGTATCCTGGCAGCAATGTACCTGGAAAGCGACCTGTCACTTGAAAAAGCCCAACAGATCTATACCAACTATTATGCTTCTCATCCTTTTACACATATGAGTAGTAAAAATATTGATCTGAAGCAGGTGGTGAATACAAATAAGGCATTGGTTTACCTTGAAAAGCATGGTAGTAAACTGTTTATTATCAGTAGTATAGATAATTTACTAAAGGGAGCCAGCGGCCATGCGGTGCAGAACATGAATTTAATGTTTGGCTTGGAGGAGACGAAAGGGTTGAGGTTGAAGGGGGTGGGGTTTTAAGTGGTAGGTTATAAGTAGTAAGTTATAAGTAGTAGGTTTTAAGTAGTAGGTTATAAGTGGTAGGTTTTTAAATTTTTTCTTTGACTGAATATTTGATCTAAAATGAATTTAAATAATTTATCCAGGGTATTTAATAACGGGCTTTCGACGATGGGGTTAAATCTAGGACCGATGGCTAACTAAATTATATTGGCTTAATCAGATTTTTTAAGTTTATGAATGCAAAATTATAAAAACTTAAATGTGTGGGTTAAATCACATGAGATTACCCTTAAAATTTACGGCCTCACTAAAGGTTTTCCGAAAGAAGAAATTTATTCTTTAACAAGTCAGATTAAAAGATGTTCATCTTCAATCCCTGCAAATATAGCTGAAGGTTGTGGTAAGAATTCTAATAAAGACCTGGTAAGATTTTTGAATATTGCATTGGGTTCAGCTAACGAAACTGAATACTTACTTCTTCTGTCAAAAGATCTCGGTTACTTATCAATTGATGATCATCTGCTTTCGGAAAAAGCTATAAATGAGGTTAAGGCAATGTTAATATCATTAATAAAAAAAGTTAGGCCTTAGGTTGGAAAAACTTATAACCTACTACTTAAAACTTATAACTATAATAAAATGAAACTATTCGACGTATACCCACTTAACCCAATAGAAATTGTAACAGCTAGCGGCAGTACAGTCTGGGATGCCAATGGTGATGAATACCTGGATCTATATGGAGGTCATGCGGTGATCTCTATTGGTCATACGCACCCGCATTATGTAAACAGACTTACAGATCAGCTGAATAAGGTTGCTTTCTATTCTAATTCAGTAATTATTTCTTTGCAACAAGAGTTGGCTGACAAGTTGGGTAAATTATCTGGAAAGTCTGATTTTCAGTTATTTTTATGTAATTCAGGTGCTGAAGCAAATGAAAATGCACTTAAACTGGCGTCTTTTTACAATAACCGAAAAAAAATCATCGCTTTCAAAGGAGCTTTTCATGGCCGAACTTCACTGGCGGTTGCCGCTACAGATAATCCAAAGATTATTGCAGCAGTTAACCAGACCGATAATGTAACTTTTCTTCCCTTTAATGATGAGCAGGCATTGGAAGATACATTCAAAGCATTTGGCCATGAGATATCTTCGGTAATCATTGAAGGTATTCAGGGTGTTGGTGGAATTAGGGAGGCGTCAAAAAGCTTTCTTCAAAAAATTAGAACACTATGCGATCAGTATAATGCGGTTTATATTGCTGATTCGGTACAATGCGGGTATGGCCGTACCGGTAATTTTTACGCCCATGATTATGCAGGCATTGAAGCTGATGTCTACTCTATGGCAAAAGGAATGGGTAATGGTTTCCCTATAGGGGCAATTGCTATCTCTCCAAAGTTCAAGCCTTGGCATGGTGAACTGGGAACAACTTTTGGCGGGAATCACCTGGCATGTGCAGCGGCGCTTGCTGTGCTTGAAGTAATGGAAAAGGATAATCTGATGAAAAATGCTCAAGAAGTTGGAGACTATTTAATTTCAGAGCTCAAGAAGTTTGAAAAGATCACTGACGTTCGTGGCAGGGGTTTAATGATTGGCATTGATCTTCCTGATGAGTATAGCCACGTAAAAAAAGATTTGCTTTTCAAACATCGTATATTTACGGGAGAGGCAAAGCCAAATGTTATCAGGCTATTGCCCGCTTTGAACATAACAAAAGCGCATGCTGATCAATTCTTAGAGGCACTTAGTAAAGAGCTGAAAGCGTAAAGCGTAATTATTATGAAAGATTATACAATGATTGAAGTATGGAAAAAAGCTCGTCGAATGGTATTGGAATATGTGTGTTTTCTAGCTTTATGCTTGGTACTTTTACCTTAAAATTATGAAATTATTTTCTTCTGTAAACGATATCTCTGACCTGAAAGGTTCTGTTGAACAGGCACTGATTCAAAAGGCAGATCCTTTTGCAAATCAAAGTTTGGGTAAAAACAAAACTCTTGGGCTGGTATTTTTGAATCCAAGTTTGCGTACCCGTTTAAGCACTCAAAAAGCAGCCTTGAATCTGGGAATGAATGTCATGGTGATGAATCTGGATAAAGAAGGCTGGGCTTTAGAGACTGAAGACGGTGTTGTGATGAATGGTACAACGGTAGAACATATCCGAGAAGCAGCAGCTGTAATGGGTCAGTATTGTGATATACTGGGCTTCCGTTCTTTTCCTAAATTGCAGAATCGTGATGAAGATTATAGTGAGGGTTTGTTCAATAAGTTCGTTAAGTTTAGTGGTGTTCCTGTGATTTCTTTGGAGAGTGCAACCCTGCACCCTCTACAGAGCTTTGCCGATTTGATAACTATTGAAGAATATAAAAAGACTGCAAAGCCTAAAGTGGTATTAACCTGGGCGCCGCATGTAAAGCCGGTGCCTCAGGCTGTTCCGAATTCTTTTTCGGAGTGGATGTGCAGAGCACAGGCTGATGGGATGGTTGATTTCGTGATTACTCATCCCCATGGATTAGAGTTAGCTGAAAAGTTCACTCCCGGAGCAGAAATTGAATATGATCAGGATACTGCGCTACAAGGTGCCGACTTTGTTTATGCCAAAAACTGGTCATCTTATCATGATTACGGCAAAACCGTTCATGGAGCAGAATCATGGATGATAACACATAAGAAGCTCGAACAAACCAATGAGGCTAAGGTCATGCACTGTCTGCCTGTGCGTCGTGATTTCGAGCTTTCGGCCGAAGTGCTAGATGGACCGCATTCGCTTGTGATCAAAGAAGCAGCTAATCGGGTATGGTCGGCGCAAACGATACTTAAAAATATGCTTGAGGCACTGAAATGAAACCTTTATATGTCATAAAAATTGGGGGGAATGTTATTGATGATCCGGAAAATCTGATGAATTTTTTGTCGGACTTTTCTGCATTGAAAGGCGATAAGATTCTGATACACGGTGGCGGTAAAATTGCCACCAAGCTTTCAACAGACCTGGGTATCAAATCAAAATTGATCGAGGGGCGCCGGGTAACTGATGGAGAGACCCTCAAGATTGTAACGATGGTATATTCTGGATTAATCAATAAAAATATTATTGCTGCTCTGCAGAATGATCAATGCAATGCAATCGGTCTTACAGGGGCTGATGGAAACTTTATACGCGCAAAAAAACGTCCCCTGGTCAAGGTTTTTTCAGAAGAAAAAGGTGCCGATATACTCGTTGATTATGGTTTTGTAGGCGATCTGGATGATACATCTGTTGATTCAGAGGCGCTTTTTAAGCTATTAGAAGCAGGTTTTACCCCTGTTTTTTCTGCGATCACTCATGATGGTAACGGACAACTACTTAATACCAATGCAGATACAATTGCATCTATAATTGCGGTTTCAATGGCAAAACTCTATGAAACATCACTTATTTATTGTTTCGAAAAGGCTGGGGTGCTCATGAATGTTGAGGATGATAGCTCCCTGATCAAGTTGATTGATCAACCTTACTATCACGAATTGAAGAGGCAGGGAATTATCAATGAAGGCATGATACCCAAACTCGATAATGCTTTTGAAGCGATTGACCAAGGATTGAAAGAGGTTTATATTGGAAAATCAGACTCTTTATCTTTATTGAATGAACATAATTTTGGAACAAGATTAACTAAGTAATATGAGCACATCGAAGAAAACAGCAATTTTAGGAAGCGGTAATATTGGTATGTCACTGGCTAAAGGCCTGGTAAAATCTGATTATTGTCTGCCCGGAGATATTACGCTCACACGCCGTAATGTTCAGCATTTATCAACACAACAACAACAGGGTTTCAAGGTGAGCGATGATAACTTCGCAGCTGTTGCAGACTCATCTTTCATTATTCTTGCTGTATTACCCCAGCAGCTTAATATTTTGCTCGAAAAGATTGCAGGGGCTATTGATCCTGCAAAGCATCTGGTAATCTCCGTGATTTCTGGAGTTAGCTGTGCGGATATTCGTGCAAAACTGGGCAATAATGTTCAGGTGGTTAGGGCAATGCCTAATACAGCGATTGCTATCGGTGAATCAATGACCTGCATCGCATCAGATAATGCAGAGGTTGAAAATATTGCAGAGGTTATAAAAATGTTCAAGACTGTAGGTGAAGTAATCAAGATCAATGAAGAACTGATGACTTCGGCAACAGCTTTATGTGCTTGTGGCGTAGCTTTCTTTTTGAGAGCTGTTCGTGCGGCATCTCAGGGAGGGGTTGAAATTGGTTTCCATGCTGATGAGGCACTCAGAATGGCCGCTCAAACCGCCAAAGGGGCAGCTTCTTTGTTGCTGGAGTTGAATAGTCACCCGGAGCATGAAATCGATAAGGTTACCTCTCCAAAAGGTTGTACCATTGCCGGATTGAATGAAATGGAGCATAATGGTTTTAGTTCATCCATGATTAAAGGGATTAAATTATCGGCACAGAAGGCCGGTGAATTATATACAAACGACTAATGAAAATGGCTAGTAAACTGTTTGATGACAGTGTTGATTTATTGCGTAAGCTAATCAGCATCCCTTCATTAAGTAAAGAAGAGCATAAAACTGCCTCGGCAATTGAGCAGTTTTTGGAGGATCGTGGAGTAAAAACTCATCGGATACTTAATAATGTCTGGGCATATAATGAGCATTTTGATTCAAAAAAGCCAACAATTTTGCTCAATTCGCATCATGATACAGTAATGCCAAATCCAGGATACTCTAAAGACCCTTTTGCAGCCGACATCGTTGATGGTAAGTTATTTGGTTTGGGGAGTAATGATGCGGGAGGCTGTATTGTATCACTTATTGCTGTATTTATTCATTTTTATAATGATAAAAACCTAAAATATAACCTTTGCCTGGCGATAACTGCAGAGGAGGAAATCTCAGGTAATAATGGTATTGAGCTTATACTTCCTGAACTGGGTCAGCTTGAATTTGCCATTGTGGCTGAGCCAACCTTAATGCAGCTCGCTATTGCCGAGCGTGGTTTAATGGTCTTGGATTGTGTTGCCCACGGTAGAGCAGGTCATGCTGCCCGCCATGAAGGTGATAATGCCATTTATAATGCAATGAAAGATATTGAGTGGTTCAAAACGTATGAATTTGCAAAAAAATCAAGTTTGTTTGGACCGATAAAAATGAGTGTCACAGTTATTGAAGCGGGCTCACAACATAATGTTGTACCAGCTTTTTGCAAATTTATAGTTGATGTGAGGGTAACTGATGCTTATCGTAATGAGGAGGTACTGAAAATTATAGGTCAGAATGTAGAATGTGATGTTAATCCTAGATCTACTCGGTTAAAGCCGTCTTCAATTAGTATCGACCATCCGATTGTTATGGCAGGAATTGCTTTGGGCAGAGAAACCTATGGTTCTCCTACAACAAGTGATCAAGCATTATTGGATATCCCCTCACTAAAAATGGGTCCTGGAGATTCTGCCCGTTCACATATGGCTGATGAGTTTATTTATCTAAATGAAATTGAAGAAGGGATTGACCTCTACATAAAATTATTGACAGAGATTGTGTGATGGAAAAGGATTTGAATATTACTTTAGTAAATGAAAGAGCCTTTGAAGATGTATTAGGCCAGCACATGAACATTCACAATGGGTATAGTAGAAACACTGTTTTTTACAGTATTTTGATTCCGAATGGAAAACCATAAAAAATAATATTTTACAAATTTCAAAGCGATACTATGAGCAAGCTCTGGCAAAAAGATACAAAAACCGAACGTTCAGTAGAAAAGTTTACAGTAGGGAATGACAGAGAACTAGATAATCAGCTTGCTGCTTTTGATGTTTTAGGCTCATTGGCGCATACCCGAATGCTTGAAAGTATAGGTCTTTTAGATAAAAATGACCTGGATCAGGTTCAGGCCGGATTGAAAGTAATATTTAAAGAAATTCAGGACGGTAAATTCAGTATTGAGGCTGATGTAGAAGATGTTCATTCACAAGTTGAGCTATTGCTTACCCGTAGGGTTGGAGATGCCGGTAAAAAGATCCATAGCGGAAGATCACGGAATGATCAGGTTCTGCTAGACCTTAAACTATTGTTCAGGAGTGAAATTCAGGGAATCGTTAAAAATACAGAACTACTTTTTAATCAATTGATCAATCAGAGTGAGGAGCATAAAAATAAATTACTTCCAGGATATACTCATTTGCAGATCGCAATGCCCTCTTCTTTCGGGCTTTGGTTTGGTGCTTATGCAGAGAGCCTTGTTGATGATATGGAGCTGATGCTTGCAGCCTGGAAGGTGTGTAATAAGAATCCATTAGGTTCAGCTGCCGGATATGGATCTTCTTTTCCTTTGAACCGTACCATGACCACCGAGTTATTAGGCTTTGATTCGTTGAACTTTAATGTAGTTTATGCACAAATGGGCCGTGGAAAAACTGAACGGATTCTGGCGCAGGCCATGTCATCAGTGGCAGCTACTCTGGCAAAACTTGCAATGGATGCCTGTCTTTTCATTAATCAGAATTTTGCATTTATCAGCTTTCCGGATGAGCTGACCACCGGTTCGAGCATCATGCCACATAAGAAAAACCCGGATGTTTTTGAACTAATCCGTGCAAGATGTAATAAGATACAGGCTTTACCCAATGAGATCGCTCTGATGACCACTAACTTGCCATCAGGCTACCATCGCGATCTTCAATTGCTGAAGGAAAATCTATTTCCGGCATTCAAGTCTTTAAATGAGTGCCTGGAAATGACCGCCTTTATGCTTCAGTCTATTCAAATTAAAGAGGATATTCTAAAAGATGAGAAATATGCTTATCTGTTCAGTGTGGATGCGGTAAACGAAGAAGTATTGAATGGTGTGCCATTCCGTGAAGCCTATAAAAATGTTGGTATAGCCATTCAAAAGGGTGAATTTAAAGCACCTTCAAGTGTAAAGCATACCCATGAAGGCAGTATTGGAAATTTGTGTAATGAGCAGATCCGCGACTCCTTTAATGGGGTCTTATCCGGATTTAATTTTGAGAAAGTTGAAAAAGCTGTCCGTACGTTAATTGTTTGATATTAAATAAAAGAATTTAATTAGAGAGATCCTTAAAAGATCCATTACAGAATGAATATATCCAGATTAGCCAATACACTTGAGGGATCAGAAATTATAAAAATTGCAGGCCAGATCAATGAGCTTAAGCGTAAAGGTGAGCAGATTGCTAACTTAACTATCGGTGATTTTGACGCTACTATTTATCCGATACCAGATGAATTGAAAGCAGGAATTGTAGAAGCATATCAAGATAATCAGACTAATTATCCACCCGCCGAGGGCGTTGCTGTGTTGCGTGAGAATGTTTCGGCATTTGTAAAGGAGCGCTTCGGATTGGAATATAACAGCAAGCAAATTTTGGTTGCGGGTGGCTCTCGTCCTTTGATTTATGGCACCTATATGGCACTGATCGATCCGGGAGATAAAGTGATTTTTCCAACGCCATCATGGAATAACAATCATTATTGTCGCTTTACAGGTGCAGAACAAGTTCCTGTGATTACATCTGCGGATAATAATTTCATGCCTAAGGCTGATGATATCAGGCCTCATTTAAAAGGTGCAACACTACTGGCATTATGTTCTCCATTGAACCCAACCGGAACCATGTTTGCTAAAAAGGATCTGGAAGAAATCTGTGACCTGGTGATCGAAGAGAATAAGAGCCGTGCAGCAGATGAAAAGCCATTGTATATCATGTACGATCAAATCTACTCTCTCCTTACTTTTAGTAATCAGTTTCATTATGATCCCGTAAGCCTTAGACCTGAGTTGAAAGACCATGTAATTTATATTGATGGGATCTCTAAATGTCTTGCTGCAACAGGAGTACGGGTTGGATGGGCTTTTGGTCCGGAGCACGTAATCGATAAAATGAAAACTATTGTAGGTCATGTGGGAGCATGGGCACCTAAGCCAGAGCAAATTGCAACAGCTAAATTTTTAACCCAGCCACTTGAATTAAATACCTTTTTGACCACCTTCAAAGCGAAGGTTCAAAAAAGTTTAGAAGCACTTTACCAGGGAATAATCCAGCTAAAGGCAGATGGCTTTGCAGTGGATGCTATTAATCCAATGGGTGCAATTTATTTGACAGTTAAGGTTGATTATATCGGAAAAACTACACCAGATGATGAGGTTTTGAAAAATAGTGCAGATGTTAATTTTTACTTGATCAAAGAGGCTAAAATGGGAATTGTGCCTTTTTCGGCATTCGGTACTGACAATAGCGTGAATTGGTTTAGAGCGTCTGTTGGAGGTTGTTCTCTTGAGGATATTCAGCAAATGATCCCAAGAATGAGACTGGCGCTCAGCAAGTTGAAATAGGGCTAAACCAATAATGTCACTCTTTCAGGATTTCGCAAAGGTTGTATTGTTATTAATTTATTGCTTAATATCATACTAAGCAGAATAAATGACTAGCTAGTATTCATTATTTGTCAAGATAAACCAGCATTTTGGATTGATTTTAATTAATTTGTACAAAAAACTATACATGCTTTTAGGCACTCTTTATCTTATTCCCGTTCCATTGGCAGAAAATTCATCTGCAAAATCATTTACTCCATACCTTGTTGATACCATTAATCACATTGACGAATATATCGTTGAGAACAGTAAAACTGCGCGCAGGTTTCTTAAGGAGGCTGGATTAAAAACTCCCCAGAGTGAGCTTATTATTCATGATTATGGTAAGCATAACAGAGATGGTAATATTCAGGAATTCTTTAAAGGCTTGTTATCGGGCAAAGATGTGGGTTTGATGAGTGAGGCCGGTTGTCCTGGTGTTGCTGATCCGGGAGCAGAAATTGTGGCCTTAGCCCATTCAAAAGGTATAAAAGTTGTTCCATTGGTCGGACCCAGTTCTATATTACTGGCTTTGATGGCTTCTGGTTTTAGCGGACAGAGTTTCACATTTCATGGTTATTTGCCGATTGATAAGTTACAAAGGGCTAATAAGGTTAAGGAGTTAGAAGGGGTGGCAGAGCGACATAGCCAGACTCAGATGTTCATTGAAACGCCATTTCGAAACGATTCGATGCTAGAAGAGGTCTTAAAAAGCTGTAAAGCAGATACAAGATTATGCATTGCCTGCGACTTAACCTCAGAAAGTGAATTCATTCAGACAAAAAGTATAAGGGAATGGAAGCTGAAGATTCCGCAATTGCATAAACGGCCTGCTATATTTCTGTTGTTTAAGAAATAGTAAGAATAGTTATTCGTGCTTTTTGTTTGATTTGATGACAACATTAACGTCATCTCGAACACGTTAAATTATGTTTCCCTTTAAAAAACTTTGAATCGTGGAGAGATCTGCTGATCAAATCTCTGTTTTACTCAACAGATTCCTCTTCGTTCCTCATTCGGAATGACGCCCATTTTAACGTTTTTTCGATCACCTGCGCTAGGTTTTCTTTGGAAGATACTGTTGAGAGATCTGTTGATCATAACTCTAATTTATTCATCCTAACTTTCTACCTGCCTAATCGGGATCAAGTTTGGTTATGAGTAGATTAATTCGGATATCAACCATGTATCGTTTCCGATTTTCCGTAATTTTGTATAAC
>Ga0049085_10000959_pt1 | contig 11346 bp, 6 predicted proteins | sample GreLakmeSU08MSRF_FD_66721 | JGI IMG/M metagenome (GOLD analysis project Ga0049085, IMG submission 66721) | Freshwater lentic microbial communities from great Laurentian Lakes, MI, USA - Great Lakes metaG SU08MSRF | ecosystem: Environmental > Aquatic > Freshwater > Lake | place: Great Lakes... | reverse complement strand
TCCATCACGAAACTCAAGGGCGTCATTGATCTCGGCAATGGCATCTTTGAGGTGCCGGAAGGTCTTTGGAGTGCCGCTCGTCGTCGCACCGTGGAGCAGGATGGGCCTCGCGGAGGGACAGACCGTATCCAAATTAAGGACAAGGCTGATGTAACAGGGAATCAATATGACCGAGGTGTGATGATTTTGGATCGTCGGGCACGCATGGCGGAACGTGCCTCGCCCCCAGGCAAAGAAGCCCCCGGCAAGTCGGCCGATAAAGCACTGAATGTTGATGACAAATCCAGGGTGATGTCCGGCGCTGGGATTATCGGCAGTAATAATTCTCTTTTTTGGGATACGAAGCAGGCGGCGGTCAAAGGACTGGCGAAGTTGGGACTCTCCAACCTTTCGGGGCTTGAGATCGTGCGAACGCAGCCAGGGACCTGGATCGCCAAGTTTGATTACGCCGGAGAACGGGTTTCGGTTCGGGAGCCGCGAGAGGATGACGACGCCACGCCCACCCCTGAGGCCAAGGCCGGAGCCCTCACCCAAGAGGAGCAGGAGATCGCGTTCAGCACGGGCATAGACGCGGCTCTGGAGTCTTACTATCAGCGGGCTCGCGATTCAGTCTCTACCGATCCGCAACGTGTCTCGGCTGAGGACGTGGCCAAGGATCGTGGCGAGGTTCTGACCCCAGAGCAGGCCCAGGCCAAGGTTGAGGAGTGGCGCAAGGTGGCTCTGGCCGAGGGCAAGACCAACAAGAACAGCGGCAAAACAATTCTTTCCCTCTTCGATCACACTGGAGTCTGGAGCCGGCCGTGGCTGGAGGCCGGATACAACGTCGTTCAGATCGATAAAGACATTGGCGATGGATTTGGCTGGGAAATGGACATCATGGAAGTCGATCAGCAGTGGCTGATGGACAGTGGCATTGACGACGTTCACGGCATTCTTGCGGCCTGTCCCTGCACGGAGTTTGCCGTCTCTGGCGCTCGTTGGTTTAAGGAGAAGGACGCTGACGGACGCACAAAGACGGCGCAGGAGCTGGTCTCTCACACGCTCGCGATCATCGAGTACCTGCAGCCGAACGCATTTTGGGCGTTTGAGAATCCAGTCGGACGCCTCAAGGCGATGACGGACATTCCTCTGGAGCAGCTGCAATTCCAGCCGCACAACTACGGAGACCCGTACACGAAGCGGACGCAGATCTTCGGCATGTTTGATCCAGATCTGCCGCAGGCCAACGTCGCGCCCACGGGCGGGAGCTACGCCTACAACCTGCGGGGCGACGTTAAGACGGATAAAACGGCGCGGTCCACGACCTTTGAGGGCTTCGCTTACTCCTTCTTCATGGCGAACCGGAACCGGGACGCCTTGGCCGAGGCTCAGGACTTGGCCGACAAGGGCGACGCCGGGCCGGTGAACGTAAAAGCCTCGGAAACTAAAAAATCACAAATCCCGGATGCGCCCGAGTATCAGGCCAAGCTGCAGAGCGATGGGCAAGTGATCTGGCAGCACCGTGACCCGTATGGGATGCCGGGTGATGACGTGTACAAGACCGTGTACCCGAACATGGTCGAGGCCATGAACCGGGTGGCGGACAAGTTTGGGCGCAGGTTCGCGAACAAGGTTCAAAAGGAGTTGGACGATAGCGGCCGGAGCACGAACCGGGCGAAAGAGGAGAAGCCGACGCCGGCCGCGAAACCGGAGCCTAATTCTGACACGAGCGACACGAGCCAGCGCATTACCGACCTGCTAAAGATCAAGCCGCGCCCGATTAATAAAATGCACGGGCCGAATCCATCGGCTGAGCAAGTAGCGGTTTGGAACGAGAAGATGAAGTTGTGGAATCGGGACTACCGTGCCGCGCAGAAAGCCCACAGGGAAGCAATCAAGGCCAGCAACGCCCGCTACGAGCGATCTGCTGAAATTTATGTAGGGGGGAAGAAAATTGCATCTGCCACAAAGCCGGAGCAGACAAAAGCCGGTCCCGTTGTCGCGCCGACTGCGACCCAAGATCGCAAGGTCTCGCAGCTGGCCGACAAAAAGCAGCTCAAGGTCCAGAAGGAATTCCTGCTCTCGGCTCTCAAGAACGCCGAGGCCAAAGCCCCAGATGAACTCGCGCTGACGCCTGAAGCCAAGGCGGATCTGGCGGAGCTGGACGCGATCGAGCAAAAGTATCAGGACGCCGGTTATGCCGACTTCAAGACCCGGCAAGCCGTCACAGCTGCGGTCAAAGTTTTGGCCGAGAAGCACAAGGTCAACGAGAAGGCTATTTCCGTTGCCGCCGATTCAATTTCAAAGCTGGTAGAGCTGACTCGGTACAACATTCAGCAACACTACGGTACGCATTTGACCATCGAGGTCCCGGGCGATGGCACGTTTCGGATTCTTTACACGAAGGAGCATCTAAAGTCTTTTGCTCAGGTCGCGGGACGCGGGTTTGGCAGTTCGGCCAGCACTGAGATCCGCCCGTACAAGGCTTCAGGCCCAAGCGCCATGCCAGCCCTCAAACGGAGCCCGACGCCTGGCGATCTTGGCGATGCGGCGGCATTGGTTGCGTCCAAGGATGAAAACCGGCCTATCCTTCAGCAGGTGCTATCCGAAGACGGATTTGCTGTCGCGACTGACGGCCGGCGCATGTTGCTTATTGCCGGTGGTGAAGGAAAGACTGCAGACGAGATCGCGGCGTCATTCAAAGATGCTAGTGGTGCGCAGCGGTATCCGGCCTGGCGTCAAGTCATGCCTGATTGGGTGCAGGCGAAGGACGGGAAAATCACGGTCAAAAAGGACGCGCCGGTTAAGCCGTTCCTCGTGAACACGGCCGAGGCGATCAAGGTCTTGAACCAGGTGCTTAGTGTTCAATCTGACAAGGGTGGGGAAGTTCGCCTGTACCGGCTCGGCAACGGGAAGATCGGCTTCTCCGTATTCAATTCTGATCTGGGAGACTACGCCTCTGATGGAGTGATCCCAGAGGAGATGGATTCGATTGCCTCAGTTGATCCCGAATTTCTTCGCGACGTTATGACTGCGGCACGCTGGTCTGGCCATGAGACCCTGCAAATCTACGTCGGAAAAAACAGCGATCCAATCGTCGCCATCGGCGGCAACAGTTTCGCGTCCGTCACAATGCCGGTGCGGATGGAGACCACGCGATCCGGCTCTCCGGTTTTGGCCCGTCCCGAGAAAGAGCGCGAGACGAACATTGCAAATGCTCGGGCCCTGGCCGAGCAAGAGGCTAAGGCCATCGGCAAGCCCGCTGAACCCGCTATCGGTTTTGGAGGTGCTAGAGCTGTAATAGCAGAGATAGAAAAGATGGCGGAAGAATCAGTGCCTTCATATAATCGCGAGCCCGGTGGCCCACTTATCTTGGACGGGAATGCGACTCCGTTCATGCAAGCGATTGATGTCTTTAAGAAGACGCTTTCGATAAGCGATGCCGTCGATTCAATAGCGGCAAAATTCCCGACAATAGATAAGGCAAAAATAGCAAAGAGATTGCAGGCTGCTCTTTCTGGCGCAAAAAAAATTGTGGACGAAAAAATCGTTCCATTTAAGGCTAGAATGTTTCGCGGAGATACAGGAAGGAAGGCGGGTGAGACGATTGGGGAAAGCTGGACCTCCAATCGCGATGTAGCAGCAAGCTACGGTCCTGTATCTAAAACCGAGATTGCCCTTGGCGATGTTCTTAAAGCTGATGAAAGATACAATAGAGCCGAGTTGATTTTTCGTGGTAGTGACGCAAAAGAGGTGGCGAATAGAGAAAAAGGAGCCGACGAAGTATTTGTGACCGGAAGGGATATAATGGAGCATGTGACATCATGGTTGCGTGACGAACATGGCGTCACTTCTCCGATCGCAATTTCTAAGTATCTGAAAAAATTGGGATGGGATGGATATGTAATGGGCGATCAGGTGTTTGTTTTCGACCCCGCATCAATCAAAGCCACGATCGACGCGGAGGCCGCTCCCGCCCCTGTCGCCGCTCCCTCGCCAGCGCCCGCCCCCGCCGCTCCCCGTACCGTTCCCGAGGCCCCGCTGGACAAGCCCCCGGTTATCACCGAGGAGCAGTTGCAGCTCTTGGCGGAGCCTACGGCCAAGGCCCCAGTGCTGGCCCGGATCAATCAGAAGATCGCGGAGCTGGAAAAGCTCCGTGCCTACGTGGTGGAGAACCAGGCTTTCCCGCCGGAAGTGGTGAAGCTGTACGAACAGCGCGAGGCCGATCTCAGTGCGCTCTCTGACAAAATCGAGGCGGCGATTGAGAAGGCCGAGGCCAACAACAATCCGAGTAACGCCGAGCTACAGGAACGCTCGCGGCTGGAGAAGATGAAGGCCGACGTTTATGACCGGCTTGAGCGGGCCGAGGGCGAGCGCAAGGCCGTGGTTGGCGTCACCGATGAGGACGGGCTGGAGCTGATCGACTCCCTGATCCAGACGTGGGCCGACCGTAAGGCCAAGGTCGAGGCGATCCGCGTGAAGGCGGCGCAGGCCGGGCAGATGGACAACGTTCCCGCCGGCTTCACCCCGCGCAGCAATGGCCGGGCCGCTGGCTCGCCCGGCATGGCCGCTGGCTCGCCAGATCCATCGCGCTTTCCCGGTGGCAAGCCCCCGCCAGTGGATGATCCCAACTTCACCCAACTCCCGCTTCAACTCCCGGAGATGGTCAAATTCCTGCGCCGGCTCACGGGCGGCTACGACGCGAGGATCGTGAAGAAGATCAACCTGCTCCAGGGAAAGGCCCTTGGCGTTTTTCGTTACAAGGATGGCAAGGTCGATAGCGGCCGGATCGAGCTGCGGGCGGATCTGTTCCACCTGCTGAGCGACGCCGAGAAGCGCCAGCTAATGGATGAGGCCGTGATTTGGGCCCGGCTTATGCAGGAAGCCAACCCGAACCTTGATTTTGCCGAGGCTGTAAAGGCCAAGTTCCACGACCTGGTGCGTGCCGCCGAGGCCGAAGCAATGAACCGAGATCCGATTCAGGCGTTGTACGTTCTCGCTCATGAGGCGTGGCACTTGATCGATTTCCTCCCGGAAGGAAAGATGAACCGGGGCAACATTCTTGGCCACATGGCCGCGTTCAAGAATTACCTGCAGCACTGGCTTCCTTATCACCCGGGGCTCACGGGCGATTGGACCAAGTTCCCGACCTCGGCCGAGCGCAAAAAGATGCGCGAGCAGGCAAAGACCGAGTTGGAGGCCATGGTTTCTGAGGTTGTTGAAACGATCCGCCGCGAGGAACCCATCTACGAAACGATTCCGCTCACGCCTGAGCAGGTTACGAGCATCGTGAAGAATGCGGTTCGTGATGACTTCCCCGAGTTTTACGACTGGTTTGCCGCTCAGGACCGCGCCACCAAGGCCGATGTGCTCCGCAAAGCGATCAAGGGCACGCTCGATGATCGCTTAAAGGCCTACAGCAAGCGGATGCAGACCGGAACCAAGGTTGTTGAGGAAACGACCACGCGCCGGACTGGTCCCGAAATCACGAAAGAAGCAATCGAAGCGCGGTTCCGGGAGATCCTTGAACAGGAGTTAAAGTTCCGTGGCCTAATTTCCGAGAAACAAATCCGCAAGGAGCTGTACGAAGTCATCGCGTGGTGGCACGGGACCGAGGTTGTCCCGGCCTACTTCACGACCCCGGAGGAAATGTTCGCCGAGGCCGGTTCGATTTTTATGAACAATCCGGCTGCGCTGCGAAAGCGGGCCCCGACATTCTTCCGGTCGCTCATGGCCTACATGGAGCGCCGGCCGGAAGTGATGAAGCAGTACAACAAGATCCAGGAGGAGATTCGCAGCGGTGTGATCTATGCCCAGCGCGTCCAGGATCTCCGCCTCGGTTGGGATGCCGATCAGGAAACGGCCTTGGAGGAGGATCTGCGGGCGGCGAAGCTCCCCATTGGGCGCGTCATGGACGTGTTCCGCTTGGCGTTCACGAACCAGTTCGGCCCGATTGAACGCCGAGCCCGCAAACACATTAAAAGCGAGGAATCGCAAAAGCTCTTGGCTGCACTAGCCGATTATTCGTACCGCCAAACGGCAGTTGAGGCCATGGCTCACGAAGTTACGGAGTACGTCGAAACCCCGCTCGCGGAGGCTAACCTCGTTCACAACGATCTTTCTGAGTACATGTTTCACATGCGGATCGTGGCCGGTGATGCCATGGAAAAGGCCAACTCGCAGGGCTGGAGCCCGAACACGAGCCAGCAGCGGCTGGAGGAAATGAAGGCCCAGCTTGGGGACAATCGCTTTGGCGTTCTGCAACAAGCCACTTTGGTTATGCGTGGCATTTACGAACGGACGCCGCTCCGGTTGCTGGAAATGTCGCAGGCCCTTGATCCTGGGCTGATGGCCTTCATTAAGAAGAACCTTTATTACACTCCGTCCCAACGGGCCCGCGAGGTGTTCACTGGCGCGGATGTCGATACGATCAAGAACAAGCTGGCAGCGTCTTACGGCAACGAGATCACGGCTACGATCTTCCATCGGATCGGATCGTTCCAAGACATCCGCTCTCCCTACGTGGCTCTGCTCCACAAGGCCGAGGCTTTGACCCGGTTCGCTTACCGGCAAATGGCCATTCGCTCCATTGTTGAGTACATGCTTGAACATGAAAAGGGACTGATCGAACGGGCCCCCATGGTTTTTGACGGGAATCGAATGGTGCCGAAGATCAAGAAGAGTCAGTACGTCGGCACTCTGATCATGCTGAATCAGGGTAAGCCGGAAGGGTACTACGTCCCTCGTGAAATCTGGGAGACGATGCAGAACGCCGAAGGGACGGAGCAGCTTCTGGTCAGTTTGGCCATGAAGGTTCTCTCCCCCTTCAAGGCGGCACTTACCGAGCTGGCCGCTGGATTCTGGCCCTTTGCCTACGTCCGGGACTTGGGCGCAATCGCGCTCCAGATGCCGCGTGGAATTCAGGCCCTATTTAATGCTGCCTACGATACAGGCCCAGCGCCGGGCTTACTGGGCAAGCTGGGGGTCGAGCTTCCAAGGGCTTACCTTGGTGCGCGTGCCTCAATGGCTGGAGGTAAAGACCCAATCGCGACCCAGCTCTTGAATCGGCTCATGGTTGTTTCCCGGGGCGATCCCCGTGGGGATCGGATGGGATTGTCCAGTCACGACGAGGCCAACCGATGGCTGTTGCGAATGAGCAAGCATCCCAAGGTGTGGGCCGAGGAAATGAAAAAGTTGGGAATCGCGCTGCGGGCTTGGGAGATGTGGAAGCGCCAGGGTCAAATTTACGAGCGCACGGCAAAGGCTATCGGCATGATGGAAATGGATCGTTCCTATGGGGATCCCGCTCCGAGCGATGATCGGCCATGGGTGACCATGCCTGAGCGGACCAAGAGGCAACTGGTGCGCGAAATGTCCGGCTCGCCGAACTTCAACACCAAGGGCCGGGCTTTGTCCATTGTTGAGGCGATGGGCGGATCGATGTTTCTAAATCCGTTCCTGCGCAGCGTTGAATCCATGTACCGGGCTCACGAAAGAGACCCAGCCTCGTTCTGGATGAAGTTCCTCGGCACGGTCGGCCTCGCCGGGATGACGCTTCTTGCCCTCGAAATGGGCTGGTCAAACTTCGGCATGGACCCGGAAAAGGCCGAGGACGAGCGGGACATGCTTCGGTCTATCTCAGAGCGCGACAAGTTGCGCGGCCTGACCATCCCGCTTGGGTGGGCGAATAAAAAGCAAAAGAAGGTGTTGTACGTCCTGATCCCGTTCCCCGATACGGCCCGCACCCTTCACGCCTTTCTGCGCAAGACCATGCAAAGTGCCTTCAGTAAGAATCTCGGCAATGGAGTAGGCTTGGAGAGCTTGGTGGAGTACACGGGCCAGGACATCCCCGGCAAAAATCCAATGATAACTGCCGTTAATAACTGGACCGATTACGCGATCTACAATCGCAACCCTTACGATGCCTTCCGTGGCGGGAATCTTTTGCCGGATGATGTTATGACGGCCGGCGAGGGGAAGGGCGAGCTGGCGATGATTACAGCGCAAAACGTGTTCGGCGGATTTATTGGGCGCAATTCCCCGTTGCCGGTCGGCGAAGCTGATCCCGTGGGCTTTGAGAAGTTTCTTCGCATCTGGGGCGTCAACAGCACGATTGGCCGTTTCATTAAGGTGAGTAATTCCGGCGTCCGGGAGGAGAATCGCCGAGCGATTGCCGACGTTCAGGAACGCCGGGCTGCTCTGCGCTTAGTCGCCAACGAGATCATTAAGAAAGACCTTGCCGGAGAAGAGAGGACGAGTGACGAAAAATTCCTAGTCTCCACGGAATCCTACCTGCAGGACTACATTGTGAATCGCATTGATACGATTCAAAAACACGGCAGCGACCCGGAAAGGCAGGCCTACCAGCGAGCCAACGCGGAAGAACGCCGGGCTCTCATGAAAATGTGGGCAGAGCGGGATCGGGATCGCCGGGCCCGGATCGAAGCCGCGAAGAAATGAAATGGGGCCTGATCCTCTGCCTGTTCCTCACTGGCTGCGCCACCTTGGGCAATACCGGGGTGCGCTGGTGGGCTCCCGCCACCTGATTCTCAGGCCGGGCGGCGGTCTTGGTTGATCAAACCGGCAAGAAGGAAGCCGAGGCCGAGCGTGCGGCGATCAAGCTCGCGCAAAAATCCACCCATGAAACTCAAATCGCTCTCGCAGCTGCACCTCCCAGCCGGCCCGTTGTCGTCGCCAGTGGTTCCGCTGCCACCGCCAGCGCCCTCCTCGATCAGGCCGTTGGGCCACTCCCTACGGCGGAGCTGTCCAACCTTCGCGAGACCGTCACCGGCTTACTCTCAGAAGATCCCAAGGTAAGCGCCGGCGAGGATGCGGGAACCAACTAACCCTCCTCGCCGGTTTTTCTTTTAGTTCCGATGGAGATCGGCCTCGGCTTTGGTTGCGTAGGACTGGGCCGATTTGCTGACATTTTCCTCCATGGCGCTCATGGCCGGGATCGCCTCTTCCAAAGAGCATTGACCAATTTTTGAGATGGTCAGGAAGCAGGACATATAACCGGCGAGGAAGCACTTTGCCAACTTCTCTCGAAGCTCAGGCGGAAGCCGGCCCGGATTTTCGATTACCATATCGGCAAACTTCTCAAAGTCCTGTTCTGGAGTGGTGATTTTCATGATTACCTGTTTCGGCCGGCGTCGTTGGTCATGATGTACGGAATCACCGGCCTCTCCTTCCGGGCTGCGGCGTATTCCATTTCGATTTTGAGCGAGGCCATGATCTTGCCGGCGCTGTTGTTCAGCTCCTTCGCGATCTTGGGCTCCATCTTCTTGTTTTTGAGCGCGACGAAAACTTTGGCCAGCTCGTCCCGCAATCCTTCGATGTTGTTCATGTTTTATCTCCTGTGGTTTCCTGTTCTTTAGTGAGGCGTTTAATCGCCATGGTAAGTCTTTTGCTTTCGATCAGCGCCGGTGTGTGCGCGTCCGAAGGAAAGCCATCTGATCTAAGCGCGGCCCTCACATAGCTTGTTACCAACAAAGCCCTGCTGTGTCGTTTTCGGGCACTTCTCTTGGCGGAGTGTTTGCGTTTGGAGCGTGCGTCTAGCTCCCTGGCTCGCTCTTTGTTATTGGCCCGCCATTCACGAATCCTTTGCTTGTACTTTTCCTTGTTGAGCAGGTAGTGCTTCCGGCCGCTTTGTTTTAGAGACGCACGGTGCCTGTCTGGATTTCGAGCAATCCAAAGTTTGTTAGATGCCGACCTCTGCTCGCGATGGCTTTCACGCCAGCGCCGCATATATTGGCGGTAGTGCTCGGCGAGTTGTTGTTTGCGCAACGCAAAATCCGAATCTGATTCCCCTGACCGTTGATGTGGCTGGTGGGCCATGACTACAGAAAATAGATCCCTTGGTGCCGCCGGCCCCAGTAGAACCAGGCGTAATCGGTGGCGTCGGTTTTGTTGCTGGCCAAGAAGCTCGGCCGTTTGCTGAGAACCAAGAGGGCGTTGGGCTTGTTAGCGGTCCACCATTGGGCCCGGCGCTGAGAGGCGAGGAAGTTGAGCCGGAGCAGCATGAACACCTCCCGGGAATCACTTACGGCCTTGGTAACGAACTCCTGAGCGATGGAGTAGGGCGGGTTGGTCACGATGCCCTCCGGGGCGTCCAAGCTCTCAAGATAATTGTAACCTCCCTCGATCTCACAGATCGCCGCGTCAAACTGCTTGGCTGGAGTGTTTAGGTCTGAGCCATCCGCCCGCACCCCGTACTTGCGCATCCAGACCACGAGTCGGCCATCGCCGGCCGCTGGATCGACATAGCAAATATCCTTGTCGAGGTAGGGGATCAGCGGGTTAAACGCTGAAAACGGCGTCGCGTAGAAGTCTGACGGCGATCTTGCTGCGCCGCGTCCGGTGGCACTCATAAAGATAGGTTACGGTAGGTGATGCTGATCCCGGTCCCCTCCAGCTTTCGGTGACGGACTCGAACCTGTTCAACTTTCAGCTCAATATCTTCCTCCCGGTCGTTCGGGATGAGGCCGGCCCCGCGAATCGCGTCGATTAGTTTTTTGCACGATCCGTATTTGTTGTCGGGATCAAGGAGGGCCACTCGGTAGAGAGTGATTAGGACAATTGGGCGTTGTAGAGAGCTGCTATAACTTTCAGTTTCAGCCGGTGTCCCACTGTCCAATGCTGGCTGTAGAAGCGGTTCGGGCTTGGGGTTCGGTGCAGCGGCAACCACAGCACGATTTGGCTTGGATTTCTTGCTAGGATTGGCCGGAACCGCGCCTGCAAGACCTCCATTGAGACGACGGAAGGAGGCGGATCCTTTGGAGAGGATTTCATCTAAGGTCGGCATGTCATTGAAATGAGACGATGGTGTGAGCCTCATCGAATAGCCTTCGGCAAAACGCTGTTCCCATTTTTCCGCTCCACCAGTCGCGATCCCGGTTGGTCGTGGTGATGACCGGGCGATGCTCGCGATAAACCCAATCGTAGAACTCGAATAGCATGGTCGCGTTGCGGTCGTTTAGCTCCATCTTGTCCAAGTCATCGATCAGGATGGCGTTTAAGCTCGCGAGCTGTCGCCAGAGCCACGTCGGATCGCCCTTCATATGGTGTTCAAAATACACCTCGGTCAGACGCTTTGTTGTATAGAAAGAGATGGACTTGCCTTCCCGGACACAGAGCCGGCCAAGAGCCGACCACGCCGCCCGGGTCTTGCCGCAGCCCGTGGGGCCGAACGCAAGGGGTCCAGGCGCGGTGCCGTCCCACTTGGCGACACGATCAAAGGCCTCTGGAGTGTTAAGCTGGCTACGGTCGATCTTCCTCATGAATTCAGGCGGGCAGACGATTCTGAACCGAGTCAGCCGCTGGCCCTCGGGCGTCATGTCATACGGGATGACGACGTGTTCAGGCAGG
>Ga0049085_10000952_pt1 | contig 11372 bp, 7 predicted proteins | sample GreLakmeSU08MSRF_FD_66721 | JGI IMG/M metagenome (GOLD analysis project Ga0049085, IMG submission 66721) | Freshwater lentic microbial communities from great Laurentian Lakes, MI, USA - Great Lakes metaG SU08MSRF | ecosystem: Environmental > Aquatic > Freshwater > Lake | place: Great Lakes... | reverse complement strand
CCGCTGGAGGAAGCGGTCTTCGTCCGGAAATCGAACACGCACGCCGGCGATTCGACAATCATCTCCAGCACACGCGCGTTGTCGCGGTAGGTGTAAGTTTCCACGCGCATCCCCGTCACGCCGATGAGCCCATTCGGTTGCTGCACCGCCGTGGCCCCGAAGAGCAGCGACTTGAGTCGGCCGGTCTGCCGGTCGTGCTCGGGGAACTTGATGCCGCGCTGAACGCCTTCGCCCGGCAATCCCTGCGCCAACACCACAACCACGCACGCGAGCGACAGCACGAGCCAAAATGCGCGCGCCGGCCTCACTTGGAATGCTCCGCGATGATCCGTTCCCAGCGGCCTTGCGCGCGAAGAATCAGCTCCGCCACTTCGCGCACGCCGCCCTCACCACCGCGCTGGCGCGTGACATAATGCGCCACGGACTTCACCTCCGTGACAGCGTTAGCCACCGCGACCGCAACGCCCGCGCGACGCAACGCGCCGAGATCCACCACGTCGTCGCCGACGAAGCACGTCTCCTCCCAAGCCAATCCGGTCTTCTTCAAAATCGCTTCGACCGCCTCCACTTTGCAGGCCGTATTGTGTTGGCTGAGGAAATCCACCTTCAACTCTTTCGCGCGTTTCGTGGTCGCGGCCGAGACGCGACGCGAGACCCAGCCAACGCGGATGCCCTCGTGCTGCAACATCCGCAGGCCGAGACCGTCGAGAATATTGAACCGTTTAAATTCGTCGCGCGGACCGATGAAAACGCTCGCGTCGGTGAGCACGCCGTCCACGTCGCAGAGAAAAAGGCGCACGCGCTTGAGTCGCGCGCCCAGCGTGACGCCACGTACCGCGCGGCGAGCCGGTTGGTTTTTGAAAGGACGCGCCATACTCAGCGCACGGCCGCCTGCACTTTAAGCAGACCAACGAGAAGCTTCGGCATCGCGGCGAGCGGGATCATGTTCGGCCCGTCGCTCAACGCTTTGTCGGGGTTGGGATGCGTCTCAATGAAAAGAATGTTCGCTCCGGCCGCCACCGCACAACGCGCGAGAACAGGCGCGAACTCCCGCTGGCCGGCCGATTTGTCGCCGCCTGCGCCGGGCAATTGCACCGAGTGCGTGGCATCGAATACCACCGGCACGCCAAACGTGCGCATGATTGGAATCGAGCGCATATCGGTCACGAGATTGTTGTAACCGAAAGTCGTGCCGCGTTCGGTGACGAGAATCTTTTTGCCACCGGCCTCTCTCGCTTTGTTCACCACCTGCCCCATCTCGCGCGGCGAAAGGAACTGACCCTTCTTGATGTTGACGATTTTGCGCGTCGCCACAGCGGTCTGAATCAAATCGGTCTGCCGGCAGAGGAACGCGGGAATCTGCAGGACATCCACCACCTCGGCCGCCTCCATCGCCTGCGCCTCGGTGTGTACGTCGGTGAGCACCGGCACGCCGAACTTTTCCCGTACACGCGCGAGAATCTTCAAGCCATCCGCCGCGCCCGGTCCGCGATACGATTTCGCCGAGGTGCGGTTGGCCTTATCGTAGCTGGCCTTAAAAATAAAATGGATGCCGAGCTTGCGACAGGTTTTCTGCAACGCCGCCGCAATCTCGAAACAAAGCGACTCGCTCTCGATCACGCACGGCCCTGCAATAAGGCTGAAGCCACGCGGCGCATTCAGCGCCTTCCACAAACTTTCCTGATGAATTGCCACGTGGCATTCCTACCAGCGGCCGCGCGGAATGTAAACCACGGAGGCGCGGAACAGCACGCAACAGCCCGAAGGATTGCCTTTGCCATCGCGAGGCGTAACTTTACACTCACGTTCAATGAACACGGCCGCATCGCTCTCCGCTCTCGCCATCGCCATCGCCTTGGCGCTCTCCGCGTGCGTCGCGGGCAAACAAACTTCGCCAAGCCAGCCAGTGACGAAAGTGAAAGCCGCCGCGCCAGCTTTCCCCGCCACCAACGAATGTCGCTGGGCTCATACGCCGCCGGTGATTGACGGCCACGCCAGCGACGAAGCGTGGCGACACGCGCAGGTGCTCGATAATTTCCAACTGCCGTGGCTCGGCGCGCAGGCGCATCCCGCTCGCGCCGCCACTCGCGCGCGGCTGCTGTGGGATCGCGAGTTTCTCTATTTCCACGCCGAGATGGACGACGACGACCTTTTCGCCGACGTCACCGAGCACGACGGCCAGACGTGGGATAACGATGCGTTCGAACTCTTCTTCAAGCCCGCCGAAAACAAAACCGGCTACTACGAGTTCCAAGTAAACGCGGCTAACACGCGCTTCGACATGTTCGTGCCGAAACGCGAAAAGGATCTCTCCCTGATTCACCATCGAAAGGACGGCGTGTTCCATCTCGAATCGAAGGTCGTGCTGCGCGGCACGCTCAACCGCCGCAACGATCGTGACCGCGGTTGGTCGGTCGAAGGCCGCATCCCGTGGCGCGATTTCCTGCGTACCGGCGGCCGGCCCGCGCCAGATGAGCAGTGGCGCTTCGCTCTCTGCCGATATGATTACTCGAAAAAATCTCCGGAGCCGGAGCTCTCCACTTCCGCGGATTTAACCGAGGTGAATTTCCATCAGACCGACCGTTACTCGGCGCTGAAATTCGTCGGGCCCGATGCAGCCACGAGCCCGCTCGCGAAGATTCAATTCCCGCCGTGGACCGACTCGAAACTTGTCGGCTCGCCGGATCCCGCGCCGCCGTTCCGCGCCTTGAAGACGTTGAATGAGATCAATCTAAAATTCCCCATCCATCTCCACGCCGAGCCGAGCACGCGCGATCTGCTCGTCATCACTTCGGATGGTTCTTACGGCCCCGGTCAGATTTGGCGTGTCGCGCCGGGCGATACGAATCGTCCCCCACAACTCATCTGGAAAGGCAAAGGCACAGCGTACGGTCTGGCGTTCCACCCCGATTACGCGCGCAACGGCTGGCTCTACGTCGGCTACAGCGGCAACTTCAACGGCATCACAAATCAAGTGCGCGTCTCGCGCCTCACCGTCGCGCGCGGCCCGAACGGCGCGATCGATCCGCAGTCCGAGCACGTCGTGATCGAATGGGATTCCAACGGCCACAACGGCGGCGACCTCGTCTTCGGCAAAGACAAGATGCTCTACGTCACCTCCGGCGACAGCACGAGCGATTCGGACATCGCTCTCACCGGTCAACGGATTGACCTCTTGCTCTCGAAAGTCCTGCGCATCGATGTGATGAATCCGCCTGCTGGAAAATCGTACGCTATTCCCACGGACAATCCCTTCCTCACCACGCCCGGCGCGCGACCCGAGACGTGGGCGCACGGCTTCCGCAATCCGTGGCGCATCACGGCAGATAAACTCACCGGCCAAATCTGGGTCGGCGAAAACGGACAGGACTTGTGGGAGTCGGTCAAGCTGGTCGAACGCGGCGCGAACTACGGTTGGAGCGTGTATGAAGGTAGCCACCTCTTTTACGCGAATCGCCCGCTTGGCCCCGGCAAACTGAGCAAACCGGTCGCCGAGCATCATCACGCCGAGGCACGCTCGCTCACTGGCGGTATGGTTTATCACGGGAAGAAACTCCCACTTCTGCGCGGCGCGTATCTCTACGGCGATTATTCGACCGGCCGCATCTGGGGCATCCGCCACGACGGCACGAAGACGCTCTGGCAAGGCGAAGTCGCGCGCACTCCCTGCAGGATCACGGCCATCAGCGAAGATCAGGATGGCGAACCGATTATCGTGGACCACGTCGGCGCGTTCTACCGCCTCGAACCGACACCGGCGGAAACCCACACCGCGAACTTCCCGACCAAGCTGAGCGAGACCGGACTTTTCGCTTCGACGAAAAACAATCGTCCGCATCCCAGCATCATTCCCTATTCCGTCAACTCGCCGCTCTGGTCCGATGGCGCGCACAAGGAGCGCTTCCTCGTCTTGCCGCCCGGTACGCAGATTGATTTCACTCACCAGCGCGCGTGGGGTCTTCCCGACGGCGTGGTGCTCGTGAAAACATTCTCACTCGAAACCACCGTTGGAAAACCATCAACAAGCCGCCGCCTAGAAACGCGCGTGATGTTAAAACAAAACAGCGAGTGGGCTGGCTACACTTATCGTTGGAACGAAGCACAGACCGATGCCACGCTCGTCGGCGACGCTGGCGCGGATGAGGAGTTCACCATTCGCGACGCGAGCGCGCCGGGTGGCATCCGCAAGCAGACGTGGCATTATCCGAGCCGCGCCGAGTGCCTCGTCTGCCACAGCCGCGCCGCGACTTTCGTTCTCGGCCTCACTGAAACGCAAATGAACCGTGACCACGATTACGGTGGCGTTCGCGCCAATCAACTTATCGTACTCGAGAAACTCGGTTTGCTACGAACCAAGACGCTCGACTACGAGCGCGACCGTCTCACCCGCGAAGCGAAGGCGACCGGCAGCGATGACAAAACCGCAAACGAGATGTGGAGCAAGCAGGCGCCCATGGGAAGCCAGCGCGGGGCGAGCCAGCACAATGCCTTCCTCCCGCGTAATCCTGATGGCCTCCGCCGCTTCCCCGATCCTTACGATGGGAAAGCGAATCTGAACGACCGCGCGCGCGCTTATCTCCAAAGCAACTGCGCCCACTGCCACATCGAAGCCGGCGGCGGCAACGCGCAGATCGACCTCGATTTCACGACGCCGCTTGCCAACACGCGCTTGCTCAATGTGAATCCGCTGCACGCCTTCCCCGCTGTCGCCGACGGGCGCCTCATCGCGCCCGGTGTTCCCGAGCGTTCGATTCTGCTCCGGCGCGTCGCCACTCGCGGCATCGGCCAGATGCCGCCGATGGCAACTTCGTTACGAGATGAGAAAGCTGAGAAACTTCTGGCCGATTGGATCCGCAGCTTGAAGTAACGTCGCCTGCGCGAGTCCGGAGAAGCGTTCCGTCTAATTACCACCCGGCGCAGGCGCAGGCGCAGGTCCGCCACCAGCGGGCGTCAATCCCTGCCCGAACGTGTTCGGGTTCATGCGGAAGCTGCGCGTGAAGACATCCTGCTCGTTCGGATCTTTATGCATGAACACCACCGCGTACTCCTCGATCGAGACACGCACCGGCGTATCCAAGGATTTGACCACCGCATCGAGAAATTGCCCGAGCGTCACCCGGCGCAGCGGCGCAGTGAGCCCTTTCACTTTCACCACATCTCCGTCGATACCTTTCGCGGGACCAACAGGAGCGATCGGCTGCGGCTGAGGAATCGGCAAACCGGTGTTCGGATCAATCAACGGCGGCACCGGCACCAAGGGTTGCGCGGGACTGGGATTGGTCTGAACGCCACGCGACAAGTTCACGATGTTCGGATTAATGATGAAGTTAATCCCGATACCGGCTGGGTCGCGTTTCCGAGCCTCGCGATCAAGCAACTCAGCCACTTCGCGCAGGCTGAAGCCATCCATCGCCGGAACCTCATCAATAACAATTTGACTGAGCAATTGACGAATGCGCGTGCGACTCATCCGCACGGAAGCGCGCTCAGCGGCATCGAGACACTCCGCGCCGAGAAAGAGAATCGCGAGAAGCAGAAGCTTGGTTGCCGGATTGACCACGCCGCAACCTAGCACGAATCCGCGTTCGTGAAAGGGTGTTTTTTCTCAAGAGACTTAAATGTAACCGCCAAATTGACCGTCCATTGGCTGCCTGATAGTTTTAAATCATTAATGAACCAGCCGCTGACATTCACGCTCGCCGCTGCGGGATTGCTCCTCGCGTTGCCCGCCCGCGCCGCAGTGGATTTCGCGCGCGACATCCAACCAATCTTCGCCAAGCACTGTTACTCGTGCCACGGCCCAGAAAAACAGAAGTCCGGATTGCGCCTCGATATCAAAGCCGCCGCGTTCGCCGGTGGCGACGCAGGTAAGTCCATCGTGCTGGGCAAATCAGCCGAGAGCCGGCTCGTGAAATTCGTCTCTGGCGCGGACAAGGAAAACGTGATGCCGCCCAAAGGCGAGCGACTCGGCGCCACGCAGGTCGCGCTCATCAAAGAGTGGATTGACGCTGGTGCGGTGTGGCCGGACAGCGCCTCAGCTTCCGGCGCGACCAAATCCGCGCACTGGTCGTTCCAGCCGATCCAACGACCGATTGTCCCGCAGATCAAAAACTCAAAAGCGACCGTCCGTAATCCGATCGACGCCTTCGTCCTCGCCCGATTGGAAAAAGAAAAACTCGCGCACGCGCCGGAGGGCGACCGCTACACGCTCATCCGCCGTCTCAGCCTCGACCTCACCGGTCTGCCGCCGCGACCGGAGGAAGTCGCCGAATTTGTGAACGATTCACGGGCGGACGCCTACGAGCGACTCGCGGATCGACTGCTCGCCTCGCCGCACTTCGGTGAGCGTTGGGGTCGCCACTGGCTCGACATCGCGCGCTACGCCGACAGCGACGGTTACGAGAAGGACCGCACGCGCCCGTTCGCTTTCATCTACCGCGACTGGGTCATCAACGCCATCAACCGCGATTTGCCCTTCGACCAATTCAGCATCGAGCAACTCGCGGGCGATTTGCTTCCCGATGCCACGCACGAGCAGCGCATCGCCACCGGCCTTCATCGTCAGACGCTCACGAACACCGAGGGCGGCGTCGATCAAGAAGAGTTTCGCTGCAAAGCCACCGTGGATCGCGTGAACACGACGGCGACCGCGTGGCTCGGCCTCACGATGGGCTGCACCGAATGCCATTCGCACAAATATGATCCGCTCACACAGCGCGAATATTATCAGTTCTTCGCCTTCTTCAACAACGCCTCCGAGAAAAATCTCCCCTCTCCGCAAGCCGCTGAGTCGGCGAGCTACAACAAACTCAAAGGCGCGTGGGAAGCCGAACAGTCGAAGCTCAAATCCGCCTTCGACGGCTACGTGAAAAACGAACTGCCGCGCAAACAGGCTGAGTGGGAGAAGCAGGCGCAACCCAGTGCGCGCTGGACTGTGCTCGAGCCGAAGAAAGCCGCCGCCAGCAACGGCGCAGAGCTGAAGACGCAATCGGACAAATCCATTCTCGTCGGCGGCCCCAATCCCGCCACCGCCACTTACACAATCGAGGCGACAACCGATTTGAAAACCATCACCGGCTTCCGCCTCGAAACGTTGGTCGGCGACTCCACGAATAAAAATGTCGGCCGCACAAAAAATGGAAACTTCGTCCTCTCCGAGTTCAGCGTGAAAATCGCTGGGGCAGACGGCGAGCGGACGGTTGCGCTGCGTGATGCGGTCGCTGATTTCCATCAGGAACGTAGCGGCAAAGGTTATCCAGCTGCCGCCGCGATTGACGGCGATTTGAAAACCGGTTGGGCCGTGATACCTCAAACCAATCGTGCGCACACCATCATCTTCCACATACGCGAACCGCTCACGTTGTCCGCTGGCGAGCGGCTCACCATCACAATCGATCAGCAGCACGGCACCGAGCACACGCTCGCGCACTTCCGAATCGCCGCCACGAGCGAGGCTGGCCCGTTGCGGCCCGACACAATACCCGCGCTCATCGCCGAGGTATTGCGCACACCAACCGCGCAGCGCAAACCGGAGCAGACGCAGACGCTGGTGAAATATTTCCGCGAGAGCGGGGACACCGACGCGGCGAAGTTGCAGACGCAACTCGATGAGCACGCAAAGAAACAGCCCAAGCCGCCGGAGACGTTCGCCGCCACCATCTCCGAAGAACCGAAAGCCCGTGAGACGCGTATCCACATCCGCGGTAACTTCCTCACCAAAGGCGACACCGCTCAACCCGGCACGCCGGCTGTGCTGCATCCTTTCAAGCCACGAAATGCGCGTGCTGACCGACTCGACCTCGCCCGCTGGCTTTTCGAACCCGCCAATCCGCTCACTGCGCGCGTGGCGGTGAATCACGTTTGGAAAACGCTTTTCGGCCGCGGCCTCGTCCTCACAGTGGATGACTTCGGCATGCGCGGTGAAAAGCCATCGCACGCCGAGCTGCTCGATTGGCTCGCGAGCACCTTTGCTGCACCGGCCGACGCATTGGCGAAAATGCCCGGAGCGCAACCGAACCTCGGTTGGAGCCGCAAAGCGCTGATCAAACTCATCGTCACTTCCGCCACTTACCGGCAGGAATCACGGGCGCATCCCGAGCTTGCTCAGCGCGATCCGAACAACGTGTTGCTCGCGCGGCAGAACCGTCTGCGGCTCGAAGCCGAAGCCGTACGCGACAGTTATCTCACCGCGAGCGGATTGCTCAATCCGGCGATTGGTGGACCGAGCATCCGCCCCGCATTGCCGGCGGACATCGCCGCGCTCGGCTATGCGAATTCAGTGAAGTGGACCGAAAGCGCCGGCAACGAGAAATATCGTCGCGGCCTTTACATCTTCTTTCAACGCACAGTGCCCTACCCGATGTTGATGACGTTCGATTCACCCGACTCGAACGCCCTCTGCGCGCGCCGCGAACGTTCGAATACGCCGCTGCAAGCTCTCACGCTCCTCAACGACAGCTCCTTCTTCGAGTGCGCTCAAACACTCGGCAAAATCGCGCACACGGAAAACTCCGGCACGCTGGAAGAAAAACTGAAACGCATCTTTCAACGCTGCCTCGCGCGTTCGCCGATGCCATCGGAATTGGCGCGTCTCAAACAGCTTTATGCCGCGCAGCTCCAACTCGCACAGGCGAACCCCGAAGCCGCCGCGAAGATTTGCGGCACCGACAAAAAAGACCAACCCGGCCTCGCCGAGCAAGCCACGTTGATCGCACTTTCCCGCGTTCTGCTGAACCTCGATGAATTCATCACCCGCGAATGATCATGGAAAATCGCCCCGAACTTTCGCCGTCTGAAATCGCCCAACTCACGCGGCGCGATTTTCTCGCCACAAGCACCACCGGCCTCGGCACGCTCGCCTTCGCCTCGATGTTGGAGCAGAACGGCCTGCTCGCCGCCGACGCCCAGCGCAGCGATCCGCTCGTGCCGCGCCCGCCGCACTTCGCCGCGAAAGCGAAGAATTGCATCCTCATTTATTTCGAAGGCGCGCCGAGCCACATCGATCTTTTTGATCCGAAGCCAAAACTCAACGAGCTCAATGGTCAAAAGCTGCCCGATTCGATGCTCGAGAAAGTGCGGTTCGCCTTCATCAAGAAGGAGGGTGTTCGATTGATGGGCAGCCCGCGCAAATTCCAGAAACACGGCCAGTGCGGCATGGAACTCTCCGACCTGCTGCCCCATCTCGGCTCGGTTGCGGACGACCTCTGCCTCATTCGCTCGATGCACACCGACCAGTTCAACCATCACCCCGGCCAGTTGATGATGAACTGCGGCGTGCCGCTTTTCGGCCGGCCGACGATGGGCTCGTGGCTCAACTACGCGCTCGGCAGCGAGTCGAAGAATCTGCCCGGCTACGTGGTGCTCACCGCAGGACGCGGTTCCAGCGCCGGCGCGAGCGCGTGGACGAGCGGTTTTCTTCCATCGAACTACGCCGGCGTGCTTTTCCGTAATCAAGGCGATCCGGTGCTGAACCTCGGCAACCCCGCCGGCATCACGCCCGCGATGCAGCACCTCGGTATCGACGCCATCGGCGACTTGAACCGTCTGCGCCATCAATATGTGGCCGACCCCGAGATCGCGGCGCGCATCGGCGCCTACGAACTCGCTGGGCGGATGCAGACAGCCGCGCCGGAGTTGATGGATTTGAGCAAGGAATCGCAGGCCACACTCGACGCCTACGGTCTCAATCGCAAAGAACCGAACCTCAAAGCCGAGCGCGGTGGTGGTGCCGGCCAGTATCGCAATTTCGCGCGCAGCTGTCTGCACGCTCGTCGGATGGTCGAGCGCGGTGTCCGCTTCGTCACGGTGCTGCACGCTTCATGGGATCATCACAGCAACCTCAATAACGAGCTGACCTACAACACGGGCATGGCCGATCAACCGATTGCCGCGCTGATCAAGGATCTCAAACAACGCGGGTTGCTGGATTCCACGCTCGTCGTATGGGCCTCAGAGTTCGGCCGCACGCCGCTCGGCGAAAATCGCGGCGGTTCCACGAATGTCACCGGCCGAGATCATCACCCATTCGCTTTCTCGATGTGGATGGCTGGCGGCGGCGTGAAAGGCGGCCAAGTGTACGGCGCGACGGACGAAATCGGCTGGAACATCACGAAAGATCCGGTTCACGTGAACGATCTCCATGCCACCATCCTTCACCAATTCGGTCTGAATCACGAAAAGCTCACCTACCGTTTTCAAGGTCGCGATTTCCGGCTCACCGACGTCGCCGGCAAAGTCATCCCAAAGCTCATCGCATAACGCTCGACGGCCACACCCGCGCCTCGCACACTCGCGCCGTGATCGTTTTTTTAAACGGCCAATTCGTCCCCGAAGCGGACGCGGTCGTCTCCATTTTTGACCGCGGTTTTCTCTACGGCGACGGCCTTTTTGAGACGACGCGTGTCTGCGACGGACGTCCGTTTCTCTGGGGCCGCCATCTCGCCCGACTCCGACACGGCGCAGAATTGCTCCAGTTGAACATGCCTCTCAGTGACGCCGCGCTGACCGACTTCGCCGCGCAACTCATCGAGCGGAATCAAATGCCAGATTCAGTGTTGCGCCTGAACCTTTCACGCGGCACAGGTCCGCGCGGCTACTCCACCAAAGGTTGTGAGAAGCCGACGATTGCGATGTCGCTCCATCCCGCGCCAGAGCTTGAGAATGCCAAATCGATTCGCCTCATCACCGCGAATCAACCACTCGCATCCGATGATTCGCTGAACCAAGCCAAGACCTCCAACAAGCTCACGAACGTTCTCGCACGCTCCGAAGCCGATGCTCACGGCGCGGATGACGCGCTATTGATCAACACTCACGGCGACGTCGCCGAGGCCACAGCCAGCAACCTCTTTTGGATTTCAGGAAATACCGTCTCCACGCCGCCCATCACGAGCGGTGCGGTTGCCGGCATCACGCGCGGCTTCGTGATCGAGTTGTGCCAACGTCTGGGATTGACGGCGCGCGAAACCGCCATCACGCGAGCGCAACTGACTTCCACCGAAGGCATTTTTCTCACCAACAGTGTCCAAGGCATCACTGAAGCGTCCACACTCGACGGCGCACCGATTCCGCAATCGCCTCTCACTGCGCGTCTCCGCGGTGCTTACACCGAGGCGTTGCGCGCGGGTCATTGACAATGCACGAGGGAAACCGGAGAACCACCGTCGATGACAGACTGTTCCCCACACAACGCACTGATGATTTTGAAGCCGCTCTTTGCCGGCGACGATTTGCCCGCGCTCGGCCCCGAACTACGAACCGGCCGCACACCGCTCGCCGAACTGAATCGCCAACTCGATGGCGTGTTTAAAAAGAACGCGTTGTCCGATGACGCGCAATCACTCGTCCGTTCCACCGCGCTGCTCTGGCACGAT